>PVMK01189256.1_pt1 | contig 16640 bp, 16 predicted proteins | sample 1853481 | NCBI WGS metagenome assembly PVMK01 (sample SAMN08533507, study PRJNA380276) | Marine sediment metagenome, whole genome shotgun sequencing project.
TTTCGGCCTGGCCTTGATTCTGTTTGCCGGGGTGCGGGAAAGGACCCTTTTGGCCCGGGTTCCCCGCCCCTTGCAGGACACCTCCATCGCCCTGGTCACGGCCGGAATTCTTTCCCTGACTTTTATGGCGTTTAAAGGGATGGTTTAAATCGCGTTACGGGTTGCGCGTTGCGAGTTGCGCGTTGCGAGGAGCGGCAAGTAGATGACAGAGTCTCTTGAATTCGGAATTGGGAATGGGGAAGTCGGAATGCGGAAAACAGGGGAAGACATTGGGGAGTAAGGCTTAAGATTCAGTGCTAAAGTTATATGGTGTCAGCCATTGTCACGCTGTGGGGTGACTACGGCGCATCAGGTAGGGCTCAAGATCAAAGGTATAAAAAATAGACAAAAATCCTTTTTAAATTCCACATTCCGCATTCCCAATTCCGAATTCGAAGGACTCGTAACCCGCAACTCGCAACCCGCAACCCGTACCCCGTATCAAATGTCGTACAGGTAATGACAGACATTACACCCTTCCGGTGGTTCGGACATTGCCTGCCGGGCAGCCTCTAGTGTTCTTTCGCGATTTGAACCGGCAGACCTTACCAGCCTGTCCACGATGGTCCCATCGTGTTTATTCACCCGGTGCTTAAATTGCTGTCGATAGAACTTGCAGGTGTCACTTTGCCATAATTCCATCAGATCCATTTCGGGCAGACGACCGTAATGAACCGAGGCCATGGTTACATCTTCTCCAATAAATGTGGTGGGCCCTCCAATGGCAAGATTGATACAGGGAGCAGCCGTGCCGTCATAGCGAATAAACATGGAATCTCGCGGATCCTGGTCACACACCGGTCGCTCCTGGGGAGTAAATGAAAGCGCAGTGGTTTGAATCTTTAATTTTTTAGCAAGGCGTTTGGCTTTCTCTAACGATCTTTTCAACTGCCGAATTTCCCTGGTTTCTTTCTGTCCGAAAAGGCCTAAACCCCTTCCGGCATTCCCGCGAATGACATCACACTGTTTATAATTTACCTGATCTATTCCCAGACGTACGGCCAGGTGCAGGATCTCTTCAACCTGGTGAAAATTTTTATGCATTAAAACAAAGTTAATCATTGTTTTAGGAATCTTACCGGTTCGTAGCTCGGCAATGTTGCCAATATTGGTACATACGCGCTCGAAATCCGATCCGATGCGTATTTTATTATACATATCGGCGGTTGCACCGTCCATTGAGATGCAGATCCAGTCAAGACCGGCATTCAGAATGCGTTTTAATCGATCCTTCTTTAAAAGTAAACCGTTGGATAAAAATCCCGTCTCACATCCCGCATTTTTGGCCTCGGCAATCCACGCTTCCAATTTTGGCTGCAACAGCGGCTCCCCGCCACCGGTAAAATCAATCGAAGTCACGTCGGACAGATAAGGCCGTATGGCCTCCCACACTTCCTGGGACATAATACCCTGGTTACGGGGATTTTTAGTGATCTCACGCCAGGGGCACATCACACAGCGAAGATTGCAGGCAATGGCGGACTCAACCTGCAGCAGCCGCCAGCGCCTCTTGCCGGCCTGGTCTTCATTAGACGCCGATTGCCCCTCAATTTTTAGGGGAAAGAAACGGGGAAAAAAATTATTCTTCATTAATGACAGCCTTTCTAATTCCGATACCCGGCTATCTGGAAAGAACAAGTGTATTGGATTTTTTAGTAACTTGGACTTACCGGATAAGCGCATTCCGGTATATACGGGTTGAGATTATGATAACCATCTTCGTTTTTAAAAGCAAGAATCTGCTGCGCCAATTGTAGATTGTCTCGATTTGGGATCTTTTCGATTTGGGATTGGCCGCGATATTGGATTTAGGATTTTGGATTTTGGATTAATATAAGGAATGTTGTCTGATTTAATACCTTGAGCCTTACGCCTTGCGCCTTATACCCTACACCATATACCTTATACCTATTAATCAATCCGCAATCCCAAAGCCAAAATCCGAAATCGAAAGACGCACAACCCGCAACCCGGAACTCGCAACGCGCAACGCGCAACCCGTAGTTGACATCAAACTGATTTTTCTATAATTTGCAGTCATGGCAGACATCCGCAATATCTGGCAGCATGAAGTCCGTCAGGCCGACCGCGTCGGCACTGTGCTGACCGAAACGAGCAAGATAAAATTCGGTTGGCGGACGTTATTGCTGCCTCTTTTTGTGGTAGATTATTTTCGTTACCTCGGGCGTAAGCGCCGGACCAGGAAAAATTTGCTTTTCACCAGACAATTGGCTTTTGATGCTGCCAAAAACGTACATAAAACCGGGGAGCCGGCCTGGGAAATTCGCAAATATGAAATTAAAACCCAGGAAATTCTGGATAAAGAAAAAAAAGGATTGTACACGGATAAGATTCGCCGCAAACAATTGCTTGAAATCGAATTTTTAATGAATCATTACCTCGATCTTTTAAATTCAGATGGTTCAAATTATTACGACCTGATAAAAACAAAGTATCCATCCAAAGGAAAATATCTGGAATTTCTGAATCAGCTGCAAAAAACAGAAAAAGAAGTCATTCAGGCGGCCATAACGACCGTGCGACAGGGATCGAAAAAAGAGCGTCGCCTGTGGTACGATAAGGTCAAAATGACGACCAGAAAAATCCGAATGGAAGAAGCCGAAAAGATCTATGAGGAATGACGATTGACGAATATCGAATGTCGAAGAAAGGTATTCTGTCAATCTTAATGAAGTCAGCACAAAGTGCTGCTGAACTGTAAGGTGACGGGGTACCAAACTCTACAGATTACATAAGACTACGTTATCTCTGTAATCTATGTAATCTGAGAATAAAAAAAGATGGAGCGTAGCGACGCCACAATTTTAGGCATTTTAGTTCATTTTAGGCAATTTAGGCATTACCTTTTTCTATAGCTTCTTCGCCAGCTTTCCAATATCAACTTCTCTTTTGTCGACCAGGGCTGAGGAATAGTTCAAGAAGGGCACCCCGCCCCACTTTTCTTTGAATCGGCGTATCCCCGTATTGATCCCCAGCCCGAGGTTGATGGATTTTTTTCCCTCGGATTGAGCCAGATTCACCATTTCACGAAAAAGAAGATCAGAGGCCCCGGGAACATGCACTTTGGCTGATCTAAAATTAAAAAGATAAAATGCAGAATCAGCCGAGCCCAGATCGACAATGGTAAAAGCTGCCAGGCGGCCATTTTTTCTTGCTTCCAACAGCCGGCCGGTTGTGCTGCGCTTGAGATAGTGATGGATGTGGTTAAATATATATTTTTGCGGCGCACTCAACGCGTGCCCGGAAACAAAGCCTTTAATTAATTTCTTGTGTTCTCTGCCGAATTTCCCGCTATCTACGATCAGGTCCTTTTCCGCCCGCCGGATCATATAGGCGACGCCGGGGGCAAGCGGACCCAGCGGGAGATCTAATCGGTAATAACTGTCCGCCGGCTGTTCTTCAAAAGAATCTGCTATACTCCACAATTTCGGAGCAATTATTGCTGCGGTAGACGGCTGAAACCGGTTACAAGCGGCGGCGTATGCTTGAACGTTTTCCCGATTGTCGGCACCGAAGGAATACCCGATAAAAATGAGATGATTGTTTCTAATAAAACAAAGATGGTTTTCTATTAAATGCGGTTTGGCGCTGGAAATTGCTTCGACATAGTCCGGAAGGTGTTCGGGAATATACGCATGCCGGTATATATGGCTAAGATCTTGGTTGCTGAGCATCTTATTGCCGTGAGTCGGGATTAAAAATTTTTTCAACTCCTGCCGCCCGGATCCGGTCTGTGAGTTCTTCCAGCCTGCTGCCGACGGCCCGGCTATCGGCTTGATCTCCCAGCGTACGCCGGGCAGCCATCATAACGTCTTTTTCAACTGCTTTAAGCTGTTTAAAGAAATCCGTATAATTTTCCCGGGTTTGATAGGCACCGACCACCAGGGCCGCATAATCCTCACCATCGGCTTTGAAAAGCTTGCCGTAATGATCGACGAGCAACTCTATTTCTTTTATCTGCTCCCGACGAATCTCATCCGAATATATGCTATCGGGTACAGACGACAACGTTTTTTGGGTTTGCGACTCGATGCTTTCCATCACGGCCTGCTTGTTTAGCTTTTTTTTGAACATATCAAAGGCTGCTTTCAAGGCCATATTTTTGGTGAACAGGTGATTCTGAATAAAAACCTCTCGGGATTGTCTTATTCTGGCAAAATTTAGGATGAAAATAACAGGGATCATGACTTCCCACACCGTAACCGGTTGGGGTTGCATAAGGGAACCCGCCACCGCTCTGGCCATTGAACGTTCAAGTTTTAGAATGATTTTGTATTTGGTATCAACCACTTTCTTAGACACAATAACTCCGGGATAGGGTTTAGCCTGAATTAAGAGAAAACCTCTTCTAATATTTTGTTGCGCCGTTTGGCGATCTGCTGTTGCTCGATCAATATTTTGTCTTTGATTCTCTCAGTGTCACCCAGGCGTTGGATGACCTGCCGATCCACTTCATTCTCGGCAGCGGTAATCTTTTCCAGAAAGGATTGGTAATTCTCCCGGTTCGGGTAAGCCGCACCAACCAAAAGATAATAGCTGTCACCCTCGGCCTTCAGCAAAGCTGAATAATGCTCGATCAGGACATCGATGAAGGCCAGATGGGCTTTTAGCAACTCCTCTGAATAGAGGTTCAAAGCTGACAGCCACCCTCCGGTATCCTTTTCTACGTGTGATCTCACGGAAGCTTCATCTTCGCCCTGGCTGACGGCCCGGGCCGCATCGACTGCCAGTTTTCGTGGAAACATAAAATGCTGGGTGTATTTACGGATCGCACTGCCCCGTCGCAGAAAGTCAATAATGAACATACCCGGGATCAAATAGGACCAGGCACTCGGTGGTCTGGCCACGATAGCGCCCAATGTCACCTCCCGGGCAAACTGCGCTTCAGAACTCAATATCAGATCATATTTTTCCATAATATCAGATAAAAATCGACCCCGCCAGGGACTCTTATATTCACCCAAAGCTACGTCAAAGTAAATTCTAAATCTTTTGAATCAGAAGGCTTTATAAGACAATAAAACCCCAAATTACAAGCACCAAATCAATGTCATTAACTTAAGGATCGGTGCAATCTCTGTGGGAGCGGCTTTCCAGCCGCGATTAAGCGATTACAGATATAGAGCGGTCTATTTTCGTGGCTGGAAAGCCACTCCCACGAAAAGTTGACGTTAAGTTAATGGCATTGAGCACCAAATTACAAATAAATCACTCCGCCTCCGGCGGATCAATTACAATGACCAAAACATTAATCGCTGTTAGACCGTATCGCAGCAGAATGCTTTGTCCGCCGTTGATTATGCCATTTGGCACGATCGCTGGCGAACCAGGTGTTTGGAATTTTGAATTTGGATCATTGGAATTTGTTTGATATTTGGTGCTTGGAATTTGGAAATTATAAGAATCGATTAAATGAATATATCATTATATTTAAATGCGTGGCATATATATTCACACAGGAGGGGTGCGGATTCATCCGGACTCTTTAAACAGGAGGGAAAGTAAAGGGAGGCGTTCAAAAATTGAACGCCTCCCCTGTCATCCGAAAAATTAATCCGGCAGAATAGCCGGGGTGAAGAATGTACCGGACCACAGGATCCAGGAAATAAACAATGTCCAGAAGGCATTGGCCGTCTGGGAGATCCAATAGGCCGCAGCCGGTCGGCCGCCACCCACTGATATCAGTTCCTTAAAGTTGGTTTCCAGGCCGATGGCCACGAAACACATGGCAAAAAACCAGCTGCGGTAGCTCTTGCAGGCCTTGGCAGCGGCTTTGGCAGCTTTGGCGCCCATGGCCGGCTCGATGATAAAGGATACCACCAGAGAAGCAACCATAAATCCCAGCACAAACTTGGGGAAGCGATACCAGACTTCCATATAAGACGGTCTTTCTGCGCCTTCCTTTTTGTCCAGTGACATGGTCGCCCACAGGGCCATCAAAAAGGCTACCAGACCGATCATGACATTCTGGGCCATCTTGACCATGGCGGCGGCGTTCACCGCGGCTTTGCTGGGGTTGCCGGCACGATCCCGGATGACTTCTCCGGCGGCAATCACCGCCCCGGTATTGTCGATCACCCCTCCCAGCCAGGCGCCGGCCCATTGCGTCGGCAAACCCATCCAGACGGCCAGCGGCGGCATGATCAGAATCAGCACCACGGCGCATACCAGCACCCAGGCCACCATATAGCTGACTTCCTTGGGATCGCCCAGGACGGCACCCCCGGCGGCGATGGTAGCGGAAACGCCGCAGATGGCATTGGCCGATGCAATAATGCTGCTGAAGCGCTGGGAGATCTGGAATTTTCTGCAAATCCAGTAAGTCCCGAACCAGACCACCGTGGCCACCAGAACGGCCTGGGCCACACCGAAAAGGCCGGCTTTGAGCACGACCGAGAACATGATTGTGGCGCCCATACAGACCAGACCGATTTTGACGAAAAATTCAGTCTGGCCGGCAGCTTTCATCACTTTGGGCACCTTGAAAACATTGCTGATTATCAAGCCGATCGCCAGGGCGAAAAGGACGTAGGATATTCCCCATTTTTTAATAAAGGCCTGTTTTGAAATCACCATGGATATGAAGGTAATCGAAAAAATCAGGAGAAAACCGGGGATGTAGCGTTTCAGATCAAACTTCATGAATATTCCGGCGATAAACGTCAGAACACCCATGGTGATGCAAAGAACGATGGCCGTCCAAATCGTACCGGCCCCCTTGGGAAAAGCTGCTGACAAACTTGTCCAGGTACCAATTTTCGGGGGAGCAGGCAACATACCGACCACAGCCAATAGCAGAATGAACCACCCAATAAAACAACCCCACCAGTCCTCATTTTGCAGAACCGGTGTCCTATCATTTCCGTTGCTCATAATATCCGCCTCCTTATGTTTGAATTAAAAAGAAACCCTGTAAGTTAACACTCTTTAATTAAATCAGGAGAGCTTCAACTTTCTATTCTCCTCCTCAAGACAAAAAGGTAACCGAACTCACCTCCTTTCAAAAAGAATGGGTCCTTATTCATACCTGTAGGGACCGGTCCCCGCCTGTAAGAATCGATAATAGTTTGTTAAATGATATTTTGAAATGTAAAAGAAAACAGAATTTTAGGGTTAATCCGCCCGTAAACCTATTGAAATACTATATTCTTTCAATCTATACTTTGTCAATATAGAATTTAAAGTGGAGAAATATTATCATAAGGGTGTTGTAAAACGTCGACGCGACGCTCAACGATTTAATATTCTTTACGATATTTCCTTGACACACCTTGATGTCTTTTTTATGATCCCTGCCAAGAATCTGAAAGGGAAACTGACGCTATGGTCCTGTATATTGTGGTCTGCCTGGTGGGATTTGTGTTGCTCTATTTCGGAGCGGAATGGCTGGTCAAAGGGTCCTCCAGCCTCGCTCGCAGTCTGGGTGTCACCCCGATTGTCATCGGTTTAACGGTTGTGGCCTTCGGTACATCAGCTCCGGAGCTGGTGGTCAGCCTGATTTCCTCGATACAGGGCAAAAGCATGATCGCGGTGGGAAATGTTGTCGGCAGCAATATCTGCAACATCGCCCTCGTGCTCGGATTATCGGCCGTGTTCAATCCCATAAAAAGCGATCCCTCGGTTGTCCGGCGCGACATCCCGATCATGCTGGCCATATCTTTGTACCTGCTGCTGCTGACGTTGAATTCCAGGCTGGGCCGCATCGAAGGCGCCACCCTGTTTATCGGAATTATCCTTTATACCTTTATGAACTATTACCTGGCCAAAAAAGAAACGGCGGGGGCGACCGAGATCGAATCCGAATTAGAAGAGATCGGTTTTGTTGCTTCCAGACCCAGACAGATCGTGCTGGTGGTCGTCGGAATTGCCGGTGTGGTCGGCGGTGCCCAGATGGTGGTAGAAAGCGCCGTATATATCATGACGGAATTGGGCGTCAGTGAAAAATTTATCGGCCTGACCATCGTTGCCTTCGGTACTTCGCTGCCGGAACTGGCCACCTCGGTGGTGGCTGCCATGCGCGGCGAAATGGATATCAGCATCGGCAACCTGGTGGGCAGCAATGTGTTCAACATCATGAGTGTGCTGGGAGTCGCCTCCCTGGTGCGGCCAATTCCCATTCCCGGTGGATTTATCGAAAGCGGACTGTGGATTGATTATCTGGTGATGATGTTTACCAGCTTTTTGCCCTGGCTGATGATGAGAAAAAATTTCACGGTTACCCGCAAAGACGGATTCATTCTCTTATTCTGTTATTTTGGATATCTGGCGTATCTGATTGTCAACGCGTAATTTGATAGCCGTCCGCACGCAACAATTTGCTCACGCCACGCACGTGGGGAGCGCCGACGAAGGCAACGGCATTCCCCTGTTCCAAATATTCGAGCATTCTCTCATAGAAGATTTTGTCCCGATGGTCGATGACGGAGTGATGGCGGCTGGGAAACCGCAGTCCTTTTGATTTCATTCCTTCCAGATCACCGGCCAAATAGCAGGTTACATAGCCCTGAGCCAGTTCCTGCCACTGGTCAACACGCTTCAAAAAATTAATGATCCGATCGCGGGTAAGGTTTTCAAGAACGTTTATCTGCTCTTCGATGGTTTCCAGAAAAACGATTTTTTTACCGAATTCCCTGGCAAGGGTGTACCCTTCTAAATCAACCGAGTAATTCCAACCGTTTTTTTTCAGATAGTTGGACCAGATCGTAAAAAATGCCAGCCAGGGTTTCATTCCTTTTAACATTTCATACAGCGGATTTTCTACGCTGAATTTGCGGAGGTTTAGTATAAAAAATGTATTTCTACCACGGCATTTCGGTGCAAGCTCCCGGGTGATTCTATTGATGTTTTGCCGGTTCAGGTCATCAAAAATATGATAACCGCTTTGGTTGTCGAAGCCGTAATTTACGACTTTGTCCAGGCTGTCCTGATCCAGCGGACCTTCAAACATGATGGTAGCGGCGTTTTCCAGGCAGCCATGAAGCGATGTTTTGAAACTATACGGAAAAAAGTGAGCGGTACCGACAAGATATGATCTTTTGTGGTTTTTTTCCACTTGCCAGATCATTTTCAGCTCTTTTTCATTCGATCGCCTGAAAAACATAATATCCTAAAATAATTAAATATTTTCGATTGAATATTGAATATTTAAGGTCCGCATCCGGCTGATCCGGGTTAAAGTTTATGATAAGCGGTTTCAAAATTTTCGCATGCCCCTGATAACTTCCAAAATTAACGGTTTTTTGAAAACCAGTTCACACATCTTGTAGCTGCGTGTGGGTCTTGCCCCCCATTTTTCCTTGAACCGCCGTATACCGCTGTTAACCCCGAGCCCCAGATGGATATAGTTTTTGCCATGCTCCGAACTCATTTGGATCAGCTCAGACAACAGCAGATCGGATGCTCCGATAACATAATTGTTTTTTGAATAACATCCGATAATATAATTGGCAAAATCCCGCGCGGCAAGATCGACGACGTAAAACGCCGCTAATTTCTTCTTTAAATCCCAGGCATTTAAAACAAATGCCTGCCGCGCCGATGCAACATATTGCGGCATTTTGAAAAAAAGTTCTTTCACCCGCAAAGGGGGAGAAACTCTTCCTATAAATTCCTGCATCAGTTGATGATGGGCATCTCCCATGTGAACAGCATGCTCAACGGTTAACAGCCGTCGGGCCTTTTTCAGATTGCGCTTCACCGCACTGCGCATCACCGGAAATCGGGTGTCCAGCGTATAATAAGTGTCGCTATCTTTTTCCCGGCAGCGTGCATCCAAAGGCTGCGAAAGTTCGGGGGCAATGAGCGATATACGCCCGGCCCTGAATTTTTTTTTAACCTTTTCCAGGATCGCTTCGAATTCGGCGAAATCAAACTCATGTTGAAGCGGATACCCGATGAAGATAACCCAATCGTCCTTGCAGCAGCAAAAGTAGTCATCGATGAGAAAGGGTTCCCCTCCGGACAGATTCGTCATCAATGCGACTAGGTGCTCTGGAACATAGGCATGGGTTAGAATGTAGGTTTCTTGCTCGGGCGTCAGCATATACCGGTTGTCATAAATATGTTCCGTTTGAACCGAGTTTCTAACAAACAAAGATGCATCTGTGTAGCGGTTGAAAATTTTTGTAGTTTATGACAACCGCTATAGAGCGTTTGGTTCAAACCATAGACGTTATTGATAATCCAAACAAGCCTGTTTGAACCACTGATATCGGAACGTTATTCTGACAAACGCTCTAATGTGCTCACGCTGATCTCAGGCACTGGATCCAGCCCTCGTCTCCCATGGTCGTCAGGTCCCCGCTGCCGGTATAAATTGTTGTTTTGGCGGGAATATTGTAGCTGAGACGCTTGAGGCTAAAGACTATCAACGACATGCTTTTAGGGCCCCAGATTTTGCCGTATCCCCGCTTCAAAAACGTGCTGCCGCTGAAAAGGGCATCGGCCTTTTTGACATAATAACAGACGTGCCCTTTGGTGTGACCGGCAGTCAGAAGCACTTCAATTTCGATGTCCCCCAGCTGCAATAGCTCTTTATCTTTCATGGACCGGTCGGGCTCCAGGTTGCGGTCCGATTCTTTAAGCAGTTCATACTCATACTCGTGGAGGCAGAAGGTCCCGCCATAGTTCCTTTTCAGCTCAGGCAATGCCTGGAGGTGGAGTTTATGGGCATGGGTGACCAGCAGGTATTTGAGCCCAATTCCCATATTGTCGAGGATTTTGCATATTTCATCATACGATTCTGAAATATCAATGACAGCTGCTCACCTGCGCTCGTGAGAAGGTACTGGTTCTTACCCGTTGTCGATACAAATCGCTGAATCGCCAGATTGCTTTGCGTTTTTTCCATTCCAACAGTCTCCATGTAAAAACTCGTGTTGCGCGTTTCGAGTTACGTGTTACGCGTCGTGGAACGGTATGCAGGGAGGATGAGGTTTCTCGATTGTGGATTTCGGATTTATTAAAAACCGCGACATTCCCAAATCCGAAATCGAAACAATCTCAAATCCGAAATCCCCAATCCCAAATCCGAAATCGAAAGACCCGTAACTCCACCTCGCACCCCGTAACCCGTAACCCGCAACACGGCTACCTGGTCCTCCTCAATTTCTCAATCACCGTCTCCATGTCCGTCGGTATCGGTGATTCAAAGGTCATGATCTCACCCGTATCGGGGTGCGTCAAGCGCAGTCGCCAGGCATGCAGCATCTGTCTGGTACCGCTTTGAGCCGGGCCACCATTGAAGATGATTCCCCCGAAAATAATCTGTCTATATCTTTCAACCACTTACGGGAGCGATAAACCTGATCGCCAACAATCGGATGCCCCAGGGCGGTGCAATGAACACGAATCTGATGGGTTCGGCCGGTTTTCAGGGTCAGTTCAAGCAAAGTAACAGCCTTAAATTTTTCGCGGACGCGCCATGAGGTCTCCGCAGAGCGTCCCTTACGGGTCGTGGTGGACATCTGGTTGCGATGAACCGGATGCCGCCCGATAGGCAGGTTTAATGGTCCCCTCATCGTTTTTTAAGTCGCCGTAAACCAGGGCCAGGTATTTTTTCCGGACCGTGCGGGTCTTAAACTGTTGGGCCAGGATCTCGAGCGCTTGCGCATTTTTGGCAACCACCATGGTCCCGGAGGTATCTTTGTCAAGTCGGTGAACAATTCCCGGCCTGATCTCACCGCCGATCCCACCAAGATCCGGACAATGGTAGAGCAATGCGCATTGACCAGAGTGCCGCGGCGGTGCCCGGGTGCCGGGTGCACGACGAGCCGGCCGGTTTGTTGAGCACCACGATATGCCTATCCTGGTACAGTATATCCAGGGGAATGGGTTCGGGCCGGCATTCGACCGGCTCAGGTGCCGGTATCCGCCCTATAATTTCTTGGCCTGATCTTACACGATAGGCCGGCTTTTTGGGCTGATTATCAACCAGAATTTTATGGTTGGCAATCAAATTGGCAGCCAGGGAGCGGGAACAGGCCGGAAGGTGGGCGGCGACCACGGCATCGAGCCGCCGGTCCTGGTCGGATTCATCGACAAGGATGGTAAAGGTACCGTTAACAACCATGCTGCTGGGCAGGCTTAATTTTCGGAACTATCTGAAATAAATAAAGATTCTATCTCTGACAGGATCGCGGCTTCATCCGTTTTTTTAGCGGTCGACAACTCTCTTACCAGTAAGACCTGGGCGGTGTCATAAAGTTTACGCTCCCCGAAAGAGAGATCTTTGGTGAGTTTCAGTAAAAAAAGATCTCTGAAAACTTCCGCCACGTCATACAGGGAGCCGGTTTTTATTTTATCCATATATTCGCGATAGCGCCGGTTCCAGGTCTGGTTGTCCGGCGATCCATCTTTGCGATACTTCATGACTTCGTATACTTTGGGGACCTCTTTTTTATCAATGATTTCTCTTAAGCCGACGGATTCGACATTTTTGGTGGGAATCATGATAACCATGCTGTTTTCAAGAACTTTCATGATATAAAAATCATGCTCTTCACCATTGACGACACGACTTTCAATGGCCTCTATCTCCCCGACACCGTGCGCAGGATAAACCGCCAGGTCACCTATCTGGAATTCTCGAATACTTTGTTTTGCGCCCTGTGTACCTTCTTTGGCTTTTTTTTCAGTCATATTCCCACCGATCGTAAATTTAATGGTCATGGTTCAAAGCTGATCTATCAACACGGTCCTTCATAACATACCTTTTAATAACAATCAATAAAAAAGGATTGGCGTAAGATTACGCCAATCCTTTGAGTTAGCTTGAGATCAAGAACGATCCTACAGCAGGAACGGCACCATCAACAGTGCAACAACGTTGAGGATCTTGATCATGGGGTTAATAGCAGGTCCGGCAGTATCCTTGTAAGGATCGCCGACGGTGTCACCGGTGACGGCCGCTTTGTGGGCATCGCTGCCCTTGCCGCCCAGATGACCGTCTTCAATGTATTTTTTGGCATTGTCCCAGGCCGCCCCGCCGGTGGTCATGGAGATGGCCAGGAAAAGACCGGTGCTGATACTGCCGATCAGCACGCCGCCCAGTGCGATTTTGCCCAGGATCAGCCCCACCAAAATCGGGACCACCACCGGCAACAGGGCCGGTACGATCATTTCCTTGAGGGCAAACTTGGTCACAATGTCCACACAGGCAGCATAATCCGGTTTTTCGGTTCCTTCCATAATGCCGGGTTTTTCACGGAATTGGCGCCGGACTTCTTCAACCACCGCCCCGCCGGCCTTACCGACAGCACGCATGGCAAAGGAGGCGAACAGAAACGGCAGCAGCCCGCCCAGAAAGAGACCGATAATTACGGAAACGTCACTCAGATCAAACCTCAATATCTCTCCCGAGCCATGCAGGGCAAATTCCTGGGTGTAAGCCGCAAACAGAACCAAGGCTGCCAGGGCGGCCGAACCGATAGCATAGCCCTTGGTAACGGCCTTGGTGGTATTGCCCACCGCGTCCAGGGGGTCGGTGACGGCCCGCACACTTTCATCCATTTTCGCCATTTCCGCAATCCCGCCGGCATTGTCGGTGATCGGGCCATAGGCATCGATGGCAATCACCATACCGGTCATGGAAAGCATCGACATGGCGGCCATGGCAATTCCGTAAAGTCCGGCGGCAGCATATGACGCCCCGATGGCGGCACAGATGGCCAGCACCGGCAGGGCCGTGGCTTCCATGCTGACGGCCAGACCGGCAATGATATTGGTGCCGTGCCCGGTGGTGGAGGCCTCGGCAATGCTTTTAACCGGTTTGCGGATGCCCGTGTAATATTCGGTAATCATGACGATCACAACCGTCAGAATGAGCCCGACCAGGGATGCGAAATAGATATTTATCCCGGAAATTTCCGCTACACCGGCAAAGGCCGAGGTACAGGCCACCAAAAACGCGATGCCCGCGATTATGGCAGCCCCGAACATGCCTTTATAAAGGGCGCCCATGATATACTCACTTTTCCCCAGCTTGACGAAAAAGATCGCGATCATGGAAGCAACAATCGAAATGGCGCCCAGCAGGAGGGGAAAATCAGTGGCGATAGAGATCGCCGGATAAAGCAAATTTCCCAGGAGCATGGCGGCAACCGCCGTTATGGCGTAAGTTTCAAACAGGTCGGCCGCCATACCGGCGCAATCCCCCACATTGTCGCCGACGTTGTCGGCAATGGTTGCCGGGTTACGCGGATCGTCTTCGGGAATCCCGGCTTCAACTTTACCCACCAGGTCCGCCCCCACATCAGCGCCCTTGGTGAAGATCCCACCGCCCAGCCGGGCAAAAATAGAGATCAGACTTCCACCAAATCCAAGGGCCACCAGCGCAATCACGGCCTGCCTGACATCCGTTCCGGTAGCCAGCAGGACCGTATAAAAACCGGAAACCGCCGCCAGCGCCAGGCCGGCAACGATCATCCCGGTAACGGCACCGCCCCTGAACGCCAGGGACAGCCCCTTTGCCAGGCCGCCTTTGGCCGCTTCGGCGGTGCGCACGTTGGCTATCACCGACACCCGCATCCCAACGTAACCGGCCACAAACGATGCCACCGCTCCAACTAAAAAGCCGAGGGCCGTCTTAAAGCCTAGCGCAACGATGATGATGACAAACACGACGATTCCGGCAATGCCCATGCTTTTAAGCTGGCGGTTCAAGTAAGCAATGGCCCCTGTCTTTATGGCATCGGCAATCTCTGTCATTTTCTCATCGCCGGCCGGGGCGTTCTTGACGGTGATGGCAAGTATAATGGCAAAGATCACGCCTGCAATCCCAACCAGTGTACAAATCAGCGGTAATAAGTAATTCATCCTCTCCTCCAAATAATAGGTTTTCGGTTAACCTGTGATCAACAGGTCTTTTCGATTAAACACGTTCATACCAACTTTCGTACCTTCACAAAGCATCGTAACCACTGCATCCCGGGCTGCTGAAATGACCCGGGCCACCATCTCCGCCTTATCAGCGGAAAATCGGCCCAGAACATGATCAGTGACATTCTCCCCTGCCTCGGAACGTCCGACGCCTATACGCAGACGCACAAAATTGCCCGCGCCGAAGGCATCCATTATGGATCTTATGCCATTGTGTCCTCCATGCCCTCCTTTCTCTTTTATTTTTAATCTTCCAAAAGCAAGGTCTATGTCATCGTGGATAACCAGCATATCCTCGCTTGGTATTCGAAAATAATGGGCCAGTTTTTGCAAAGGCGGCCCACTGCGATTCATAAACGCCATGGGCTTGGCCAGGAGAACGTCGACATTTTCGATAAAGCCGCGCCCCAAAGTGGCGTCGAATTTGGTTTTATTAAGCGCTAGGTTGAAATCCTGCGTAATTTTGTCGGCGACCATAAAGCCGGCATTATGCCGGGTGTCTTCATAGGGTTTTCCCGGATTCCCGAGTCCGACAACCAATCTAAGTCTATTTGCGGGCATAGTGTCAATGCGCTATTTTTCTTCTTCAGGTTCGGCTTCAGCTTCGGCTGCCTCTCCTTCTGCTCCTTCTTCAGCTCCCTCAAGTTCTTCTTCTTCTTCTTCGACGACTTCTTCTTCGACCTTCGGGCTGAGTACGGTGACAACGGTATAATTTACATCCGTCGAAACTTCCACATTCTCTTCCAGCGGCACATCCTCTAAATGAATGGAGTCTCCCATGCCCAGTTCGGAAATATCGATCTCGATGGATTCCGGGATGTCGCCCGGCAAACAAAAAACCTCCAGTTCGCGACGGACAATATTCAGCAAACCGCCCTCTTCGATACCTGCGGATTTGCCCGTGGTAACCACCGGAACCATAACCTTGATTTGACGTTTCATATCAACTTCATAGAAATCGATATGGATCAGATTCCCTGAAACCGGGTGAGTTTGAAGCTCTTTGATGATGGCCGATTTGGTCACCTTTTTACCGTTTTGAATGACAAGGTTTAAAATAAACTGGCCAAAACTGCCTTTTTTCAGAATCTGTTCAAGATCTTTTGTATTTACGGACAGTAAAACCGGCTCTATTTTGCGGCCGTATAAAACCGCGGGTATTTGACCGGCCCGTCTCAGTACCCGCGCCGGGCCATTGCCCACGGATTTTCTCACAGTTGCCTGCAGTTCTGTTTTTTCCAAAGATATAACCCCTTTCGATTTCGGATTTCAGATTGCGGATTTTAGATTGGAAAGTTCCGCATTTAATTTCTGAATTCCTGAATCCCTTAATTTTTAAATTGTTATTATTTACTTTTTATCTGTGTTTATCTGTGTAAATCCGTGTCCAAATTTATTTGATTCTCAAGCTTTTCCCCTTCAGGGCAAACGAGCAAATGGTTCAGAATTGTCGGCAACATCAAACCCTGAACCTTTGACCCTATCTTTTTACACAAAAAGAGAAGTAACCGAATCCCCTCTGTAGCTGCGGATAATCGCCTCTCCCACCAGCTGTGAAATGGTAAGCACTTTAATTTTGTCGCAGGCCAGGGCATTTTGGGCCAACGGTATCGTGTCGGTAACCACCAGGCTTTTGAGAGCCGAATTGGATATTCGGTCGATGGCCGGACCCGAAAGAACGGGGTGGGCACAACAGGCGTGAA
>PVMK01125513.1_pt1 | contig 16631 bp, 13 predicted proteins | sample 1853481 | NCBI WGS metagenome assembly PVMK01 (sample SAMN08533507, study PRJNA380276) | Marine sediment metagenome, whole genome shotgun sequencing project.
AGAGCTCCAATGGTAGAATGAGCGAGGTTTTAAATTAAAGTAATAATGTATATGGGAGTTTTTATTGACTAAGGAAATGTTTCAGGAATTGATTCCCAATAATTTCAGCCTGCCCAACCGGATTAATAGGTTGGGAGTACTTGCTTATAACTTGTGGTGGACCTGGAACCTTGATGTTCAGCGCCTCTATCAACAGATTGACAGCGATCTTTGGGAGAGAACCTCTCATAACCCCATCCAGTTTTTGCGCAAAGTTGAACGGGCTAGATTAAATGCGGTGACGCATAACAGTTTTTATCTGGATTTTTATGATCGTTCGCTTTTAGCATTTGATGAATACCTGGGGCGAGAGAACACCTGGTACCAGGAAAATCACGGTCATATTGATAAGGAAACTATCGCTTATTTTTCTTCAGAATTCGGTCTACACGAAACTCTGCCAATATATGCTGGGGGTTTGGGGATCTTATCTGGTGATCATCTGAAAGAAGCCAGCGATCTGGGACTTCCCCTGGTTGCGATGGGTTTCCTTTACACAAAGGGATATTTCACCCAGCGGATCAGTGAAGATGGTTGGCAGGAAGCGCACTATGCCAGATTGGATTTTGATGAATTACCAGTTATATCCCTGGTAGATGAGAATGAAAAACCCCTCACTGTTTCAGTAGAGCTAGCCGGGCGATTTGTCCTGGTTAGAATCTGGAAAGTCCAGGTTGGAAGAGTGCCATTATATTTGTTGGACACCAATGTGGAAGGGAATTCAGAGGAAGACCAGGAATTAACTTCGCGCCTTTACAGCAGCGACCTGGATTTAAGGATATCCCAGGAAATAATCCTGGGCATTGGCGGAGTTAGAGCTCTGCGTCATTTGGGTCATTCGCCTGCTGTCTGGCATATGAACGAAGGTCATTCAGCCTTTTTAGCATTGGAACGGGTCCGGGAGCTGATTGAAAAGGGATCAGCTTTAGAAGAAGCTATTGACTATGTTAAGAATAAAACGGTCTTTACAACTCATACTCCAGTGCCAGCTGGAAGTGATGAATTCCCCGATTGGCTGATCGATAAATATTTCGGTGGTTTAAAAGGGCAATTAGGTCTTTCGCGTGATGAATTTTTTGATCTTGCCCGGCACAATGTTTCCTGGGGTGAAACCTTCAGTATGCCAGTTTTAGCCATGCGCATGTCCCGTTTGCGTAATGGTGTATCCCAGCTCCATGGCGAAGTTGCCCGGGAGATGTGGAGCTACCTCTGGCCTGATAAAAAAGTAGAAGAAACCCCCATCAGCCATATTACCAATGGTATTCATACCGGCACGTGGCTGGCCAGGCGGTTAAGTCATTTATACGATAAGTATTTGGGTTCAGATTGGTTGGGTAATGTTGATAATTCGGATATCTGGAACGCCATTAATGATATCCCTGATGAGGAACTTTGGGCTGTTCGACGTCACTTAAAACGAAAATTAGTTTTTTATATGAGAGAACGGGCCAGGTCCCAGTGGGCGCGGGACAGTATTCATCCTGTCCAGGTGATTGCTTCCGGGGCTTTATTAAATCCATATGCCCTGACAATAGGATTTGCCAGGAGATTTGCCACATACAAGAGGGCGGATCTAGTCTTAAGTGATTTTGACCGTTTGCTAAAGATAATTAACCAACCCAATATGCCAGTGCAGATTATTTTCGCCGGAAAAGCACATCCCGCAGACGAGCCTGGAAAGATGCTTATCCAGAGTGTTTATCGGAAAGTTAAATTGGCTGGGAGCAGCGGTAGATTAGTTTTCCTGGAAGATTATGATATGAACCTGGCCCGCTACCTTGTCCAGGGTGTAGACATCTGGTTGAATACTCCTCGCCGGCCGAATGAAGCTTCTGGAACATCAGGTCAAAAAGCCGCCCTTAACGGAGTATTAAACTTTTCAATCCTCGACGGTTGGTGGAGAGAAGGATATAACGGCAAAAATGGCTGGGCTATCGGAAGTGATGACAGCCATCCGGATCAGCAGTTCCAGGATGATCTGGACGCTGAAAGCCTTTATGATACTCTAGAAAATGAGATCATTCCCCTGTATTATGAACGCTCAGCTGATAATATGCCAGTTGAGTGGATTTCCAGAATGAAAGAATCCATCCGTACGCTCGCTCCTGATTTCAGCATGCGCAGGATGGTAAAATCTTACGCTAAAGATATGTATTTTGAATTAATGGATTTAGACAAATAACTCCTCGCCGGCCGAATGAAGCTTCTGGAACATCAGGTCAAAAAGCCGCCCTTAACGGAGTATTAAACTTTTCAATCCTCGACGGTTGGTGGAGAGAAGGATATAACGGTAAAAATGGCTGGTCTATCGGAAGTGATGACAGCCATCCGGATCAGCAGTTCCAGGATGATCTGGACGCTGAAAGCCTTTATGATACTCTAGAAAATGAGATCATTCCCCTGTTCTATGAGCGCTCAGCTGATAATATGCCAGTTGAGTGGATTTCTAGAATGAAAGAATCCATCCGAACGCTTGCTCCTGATTTCAGCATGCGCAGGATGGTAAAATCTTACGCTAAAGATATGTATTTTGAATTAATGGATTTAGACAAATAACTCTTCTGTCAAAGATTATTGCCGGAGACTATTATTTAGAAGGAAAATCTGAATATGTTTACATTTCAGCTGACACAACAAACGATCTTGATTGCCTTACTGATTTTTACTGTGAGAGTGATCGCCACCAGCCTGGACACGATCCGTTTGATCCTGACTATGAGGAGCAGCAAGATCTGGGTCTGGCTTCTGGGATTTTTTAATTCCATGCTCTGGGTAGTAACATTTGCCTTTGTTTTATCTGATATCAATAATCTTGTGAACGTGATCGTCTATGCAGCAGGTTTTGCAACCGGCAATGTGATGGGAATGTGGATTGAGGACAAGCTGGCAGTCGGCTTTGCCGAGGTCCGGGTAATCAGTTCCAATTGGGGAGCAGCTATTCTGGATGTGCTCCGGGAAAATAACTACGCTGTCACAGAGATACCAGCCCGGGGAAAAGACGGTATGGTTTCGGTGATCACCAGCAGTGTGAGACGAAGCCAGGTTCAGGACGTTGAAAAACTTGTCCGGAATATCGATGAAGATGCCTTTATCACTACTGAAGATGTGGTCGCTGTAAGGAGAGGATTTTGGAGAGCCAAATAGATCCAATCATCATTAATAAGACCGGGACTTACGGAGTACACCCCGTAAGTCCCGGTTTTTTTTATATCAAATTAATTCCTCTTGAGGAATGGGTTCTTTTTCAAGGGTAAACTGCCAGGCGCAGTAATATTCCTCGGGATGGGGATCAGGAGGACAGCAAATTACCCGGGTTCGGATGCGATTGTCGATGGTGTGAGCAAAGTAGGTATATTCAGCTATTCCCACGGATTTACATGGAAAATCTTCCAGCCCTTTACGTTTACGGGCACTTTGAACCCGGCAGTCATTCATCTCAAAGCGAAGGGTATTTTGATCAATCTCAATCAGTGATTGTTCATTAATCCTGGCATATAGGCGAAACTGGAGAGCTTTTTTCAAGGCTTTAATACCACCCCGGGGTTGAATATCGAAGCGTTTCATGATTCGTTTTGCTTCAACCTGTGTGAAACGGATCCAGGCTTCACGATCGAGCTCAATTGCTTTTTCCAATCCGAATTCTTTCTCTACTGCCTGGAACCACAAACCGTCATGAGCCAGCCAATTTTTTGCCTGGTCCTCCAATAGATCTATCAACATTTCTTGGGAAAAAGTCTTAAGGATTTCTCGATCAGACATAAACACCTCGGATATAGGGGATTGTCTTATGATTTTACACTTAGATTATGTAGGAGATGTCAGTATATTTATCCACTTGTTAGAGAAAAAACGATACATGCCCAAACATAATTTGACGACTTCCTCAATCATGATTATAGAATAAACCCAATAGATAGGTAAATCAAACACGAACCCGCTCAGTAAGGCCAGGGGGACACCAATGCTCCAGATCACACCAGCATCGATGAAAAAGGCATACTTTGTATCTCCTCCGCTGCGCAGTATACCGATTAGCAGGATCAGGTTGAGCGATCTTACCGGTAAGAAGAGAGCCATCACGATCAGAATCCTGTAAGTATACTGAACAGTTTCGGGAGAAATTTTATAGAAGGAGAGCAGGGGGTTGGCCAGAGCCATCATTATCAATCCGAAAATTGCTGCCGCTACTGATCCAAAAGTAAGATATTTCCTGCCGTAATCAATCGCGATATCACGTTCCCCGGCGCCAATCTTATTGCCGATCATGATTGCGCAGGCATTGCCCAGGCCAATAAACACTACAAAGATCAGACGATCAAGGGTGCTGGCGATATTGATGGCTGCGATGGATTCTGTTCCAATTCGGGCATAAACAACATTATAAGTTGCGATCCCAAACGACCAGGCAATTTCAGTCGCAATGACTGGAAGTGTGGTTTTAAAAAACTTGCTCAATGACAGAATTCTGTAATTGAGAAGATCTTTTAATCTGGCAGCAACCGGTAGTTTTTGACGGTAGGCAATAATCAGCAGAAGAGATGTTTCCAGCAATCGTGAGCTAACAGTGGCAATGCCTGCACCACTAACTCCCAAAGCAGGGAAGCCAAAGTTCCCCAGGATCAGGCAGAAGTTTAAAACTGTGTTGAAGCTTAATGCCAGCAGGCTGATCAGCATGGGCAATTTGACATTTTCGGTACTTCTCATTACAGCTGAGTAACTGTAAGTAATTGCAGTTAAAACATAGCTGAAGGCGACGATTTGTAGATATTGGCTTCCCTGGGCGATCACTTCAGGATCGGTGGTATATAGACTGAGAACTTTAACCGGGATCAGGATGGCTACCAGTGAAAAGACCAATGAGCCTGCCACACTCATTAACAGGCTTAATCCCATTACGCTTTGGATGCGCTTAACGTCTTTCTGCCCCCAGTATTGGGCCGTAAAGATGGCTGTTCCGCTGGTGATACCAAAAAACAACAGCGAAACCAGGAATAATACCTGGTTGGCAATGCCCACAGCTGCTACGGCATCTTCCCCCAACTGTCCGATCATCAATCCGTCTACCAGGCCAAGAGAAGAGAAAATTAAATTCTGAAGCATGATTGGGCTGGCAATCCGGAACATGGTTGACAAGAATTTTTTATCTTTCAGAAGGTTGGCAAGCATTTTCTCTTGAACCCAATTTATTGTTGACAGGTATGGTTTTGATAACTCGAATATTATACATGTTTTCTGATTATAGATTTGGATAGCATAAACCAATATCCCTAGATGTGCTGCTCTTATCACCTGACTGACTTGGCAGTTCAATCAAGCACGACTATAATTATTAAATGGCAAAGAAGATTGATCCTCGGGACTTGTCGATTAATGAGCTGCGCCGCCTGCTGATGGAAAAACAGCGTTCCGGGAGGCATGAACGAATTGAACGTTATCGGGAAACAGGCAGGGTTGTGCGCCTGGTTACCGATGAGGGGGATTCATCCTGGGAGGACCTCCGTACATCTTCGCCGTTTGGGGAAGGAGCTCTGGATCCCCTGGATGAGTCTAAAAAGAAAAACAAGAAGGTTGTTGATGGTTTTTTGCTATCCATTGAAATACTGGCAGTGGTAGGCTTGGTATTTGTTTTGTTCAACGGTCTGGATATTCTCCAGGAGTTAAACAGGGAAGTTGCCCGCGCATTGGAGCAGCCCACACTTACAGCCACTCCGCTGATAAGAGCTGTGGTTTTACCCTCTGGGCATACTCCGCCTAATTTGCCTGGTGGGAGCCAGCCAAATATTGAAGAAATCCCGGAACACCTGCAGCCTGTCGTCCAATCCTTTTGGGAGATGCCCATCCCTACCCAGAGCCCCCAGCACGCTATCCGTCTGCAAATTCCAAAACTGAATAAGGATGTGCCAGTTGTAGAGGGTGATGGTCCTGAACAACTGAAAAAAGGAGTTGGCCACTATATCTATTCAGCCAACCCTGGGGAAACTGGCAATGTGGTCCTTTCCGCCCACAATGATATCCATGGGGAAATTTTCCGGAATCTGGATCAATTGGAAGAAGGAGATCTGATAATCATCTTTTCTGAGAGGCAGAGCTATACCTACGTCGTGGAAGAGGTATTAATCGTAAAGCCTACCCAGGTGGAATTCCTGGAATCAACTCAAGCTTCCACCGCAACATTGATTTCCTGTTACCCTTATTTGGTGGATAACAAACGGATTGTTGTGAGAGCGAATCTACTTGACGGGTAGGGGGTTTTAAGGATTAGAAATAGGAATATTTCCGTATTGATAGTAATTTAGATGTACCCGGATGGAATGATCCATAAATAATCCGGGGGGTAGGGGACAAAAAGGGACAACAGGCACATGACTTCTGAACAAACCCGCTCACCATCCTGGAGCACAACCACAAAACTTATTATTGGACTAACTCTTGTGGCATTGTTTGCCGGGATATTTTTATATTACCGGTCAATTATATCCTTGATGATTGTGGCATCCATAATCACCTACCTTTTCCAACCTATGGTTTTATACCTGACTGAACGGACCAGGATGTCATGGCGCTTGAGCGCTACACTCATATTCCTGGTATTTATTATATTGCTAATTGGTTTAGTAACCGGTGCGGGATTGGCAATCGCCCAACAGCTGATTGGCTTGGTTAGTTTCCTGCAAGATTTTACAGAGGACTTACCTGAGTTTGCGGGGGATCTGACTGCTTATCTTGAGGGTTGTGGGGTCGCTGACCTAATTAATCTCAACGACCTGGCTAACCGACTCCTGGGAATTATACAACCATTACTGGGACAGGCTGGCAGCATTGCGGGATCGATCGCTACGGGAGCTGCAACCGGAATCGGGAGAACGGTTTTTGTGGTTCTTGTATCTTATTTCATGTTATCAGAATCTCGGCGAGTGGGGAGTTTTTCCATCATCCAGATCCCCCAATATGACTATGATTTCCGCCGCATGTCCCGCCAGCTGCGCCTCGTCTGGGATTCATTCTTCAGGGGACAGATCATCATTTTCGTGATGATATTTTTTGTATATCTATTTGTCTTTTCTGCCCTGGGGGTTCGCTATTCAGTTGCCCTGGCTGCCTTAACCGGGCTGGCAGTATTTATCCCATATGTTGGTATTTGGGTAACAGTCATTGTTCTTGTATTGGTGACATTATTTCAACCCGATAATTACTTCGGTTTGCTAAATTGGCAATATGCTGCCATGATCCTGGCCATCACACTGGTGATCAATTTCACCTTTGACAATTACATCACACCCCGTTTTTTTGGGCGCACCCTGGATATTCATCCTGCTGCAGTACTAGTTGCAGCCCTGTTCATGGCCAGTTTATTGGGCCTGATAGGAATTTTTCTGGCGGCACCAGTAGTAGCCACAATCAAATTGGTTGGTATATATGTATTCAGGAAAATGGTTGACCTGGATCCCTGGCCTGATCCCGAAGAGGATAATAAACCTGTGGAATATCCCTGGTATCGCTGGACAAGGCAGATCAAGGACTGGTTCCAAGACCGGTGGTCCAGGAAAAAAGAAAAGTAAATATCCAAAAAAACCTGTTGGGTTTTGAACTAGACCCCAAAAACAAGACACGAAATAAAGAACACCTCTTGTGTTCCCTCACCCGTCCACGGGTGAGGTCATAACGAAAAAAACGCCCGGGGACGGGCGCTTCGAGCATCTGAGGGTTCTATTTATTTTTAGGGACGAAGTCCTATTAAAGGACTTCGTCCCTAATTATCTTTTTTATAAAAACTATACGGGGATTCCTACCGGGGAGTATAGTATTTCCTGGATGTTAACTAATTTCCGGCGCAGGTTCTTATCGCGCTCGAGCAGATCAGTGATCTTATTATGTCCATACATGATGGTGGTATGATCGCGGCCGCCAAGTATTTCTCCGATCTTGGGAAGGGAGAGTTCGCTTTCTTCCCGAAGCATATACATAGCAATTTGGCGCGGAAAGGCAATTCTCTGACTGCGGTTGGCGCTGAGTAATTCTTCGAGTGAGACACCGTATTCATGAGCAATCGTCTTTAAGATCTGTTCAGGTTCGATTTCTCTGGTTTCTGGCATCAAATCTGCCAGGGCATACTCTACCAACTTCTCGTCCAGTACCATTCCCCTCAAATCTGCATAAGCCATCAGTCGGGTCATGGCGCCTTCCAGCTCACGAATGTTAGTCTGGAAGCGGTGGGCAATATCCTCGAGAATCGGATCGGGTATGGAATATCCCATTCGGTCAGCCTTGGATTGCAGGATAGCTACCCGGGTTTCGAAATCCGGGGGTTGGATATCTGCTGCCAGACCCCACTCAAAGCGGGAGCGCAGGCGTTCCTCCAGGGTAACCAAGGCTTTGGGCGGCCTGTCTGAGGTCATTACGATTTGTTTGTTCTGGCCGTGCAGTGTATTAAAGGTATGAAAGAATTCTTCCTGGGTAGATTCCTTGCCGGCAATAAACTGGATATCATCAATTAACAGTACATCAATCCGGCGGTATTTTTCCCGGAAAGCCTGGGTAGTATGACTGCGGATGGCTGTGATCAGGTCGTTGGTAAACTCTTCAGAGGAAACATAGAGAACTTCTAATCCTTGAACGCGGCATATATTACCGATGGCGTGGAGAAGATGTGTTTTTCCCAAACCGACTCCGCCATATAGAAATAAAGGGTTATAAGTCTGGGATGGTTTTTCTGATACCGCCAGGGAAGCTGCATGTGCCAGCCTGTTGCTGTGACCAACCACAAAGTTAGTAAAGGTATACCTGGTATTGATGGATACTTTGGGAGGAGCCTGATTCACTATAGCAGGGGATTCCAGCGAGGATTCATCCAGATCGCTGGCAGGTTCTTGGGGAGAGGATTTCTTTGGGGAGTTATTAACTACAAAATCAATATCGATCGGGCGGTTTAATGTTCCGGTAAGAAGCTTGGTGATGGTGCTTTTCAGGCGGCTATCCAGCCAGTCTCGTGCATATGCGTTGTGAACACCAACTTGAAATATATTGTCTGAGACCGAGATCAATTCTGCATCCCGCACCCAGGTATCAAAAGCTGCTTTAGGCATCTCCAGCTGCAGTTGCCCGAGCGCAGCCTGCCAGGCTTGCTTTCCTTCCATTAACTTTCTCCTCCTCACCTCTTCTTTCAAAGAAGTAGATACAACCCCCGGACTCTCCTTTCCGGGAATTATCTTGCCTGATCATCTATCAGGTTTAGTGCTATTTGGTTGTTAAAAATCCCAAAATGGGGGAACGCTTCAGAGATAATTTTAACGGATGAGGGGTTGTGTGGCAATCCTCTCCTCTAAAAAAAAGCAATTTATTAAGGTTTCTTATCTTAAGGAATTGAGTTGTGTTTGGCAGTTCTCCACTACCACTTCGTAAGGGGGGTATCCCCGCCCGATTTAGGGTGTCAGTACAATTGACCCCCTACAGATAGGGGTTCAATCACTTTATTAAAACCAATTCTTAAAACTTTGAAATTAAGTAATATTTCACTTTGATGGATTTTAACCCTTCTACTTGAATCTCAACCCCTGATTGCCAATTTATTGGTCAGTTGCAAGAATATATTGCAGGGTTTTAGATGATTTTGTTGTTATAAACCATTGAATTCTTCTCATTGTCCTGACCAAGATTTATCGGAAGATAACTCTATGTTAGAATTTGAAACATGGAAGAGAACCCATCACCATCTATTAGATCGTTTATACCATTGACCCTGGTCCTTGCCATCCCGGGCTTGTTCTGGTTGATTTACCTGGTGACAGGTACACTTCCCAACCTGAGAAATCGCTGGATGTTCTTTGTTGCTGCTGTACTGGCGGTCAGTGGCCTTTCCTTGCCTTTGGTCTCATATTTAAACCGTATCATTCAACCTTTTGGACCGGCTAACTATGAAACGGTTGTCCGGGAGGCTACGATGATTGGGGTATACGGGGGGATTCTATTATGGCTGAACAAAGGCCAGGTATTGAGCGCTGGTCTGGCTCTGATCCTAGGTATAGGATTAATATTGGTTGAATTACTTATCCGGCTCCGGAACCGAAGCCAGTGGCATCCGGAATAATAACAGATAAAAAAATATATCCATAACCGCCTTTGGGTGATTGATTTTGGAAAAGCAAATGAATGATCTTCGCAACTTACCATCAGTTGACCAGGTGTTATCGGTTGAAGAAGGCCAGACCCTGGTGGCTGCCTATGGCCATAATCAGGTTGTTAATGCTATCAGAACATCTCTTGACATGGCTCGTAAGCTGCATCTCGAAAAAGGGATAGACGTTCCTGATGTTGAAGCTATCCTCAAGCAGACATCGGATTTACTTATGGTCTGGTTTACCCCCAGCCTGGTTCGGGTGATCAATGCCACCGGAGTGATTATCCATACCAACCTTGGTCGGGCGCCGCTGAGTGAAAAAGCCCTGGAAGCAGTCAATGCTGTAGCTGGAGGGTACTCAACCCTGGAATATGATCTGGAATCGGGTGAAAGGGGTTCTAGAACTCATCATGCCGAATCTTTATTCCAACAGCTGCTGGGTGTGGAATCTGCCCTGGTAGTCAACAATAATGCCTCAGCGGTGCTGTTGGTACTGACGGTTCTAACGGGTGGTAAAAAAGTTATCATTTCCCGCTCCCAATTGGTAGAGATCGGGGGTGGATTCAGAATTCCGGATGTGCTTAAACATTCCGGAACACAGCTGGTGGAAGTGGGGACAACCAACAAGGTGCATTTATTTGATTTTGAAGATGCATACAGCGAAGATACTGCAGCAGTGATGCGGGCTCATACATCCAACTATGCAATAGTCGGTTTCACGAGTGAACCTGATATTAAGGAAATCGCTGCCAGCGCTCACCAGGCAGGTTTGTGGTTTTTTGATGACTTGGGTTCAGGTTCTTTGCTTGATACCAAGCCCTATGGATTAAAACATGAACCCATGGTGCAGGAATCTCTGGCCGCAGAGGCTGATCTGGTATGTTTCTCTGGAGATAAATTATTGGGTGGACCCCAGGCAGGAATAATATTAGGCAGGAAAGATTTGATCGATCAGCTCAAATCCCATCCCCTGGCAAGAGCAATTCGGGCTGACAAAATGGCTCTGGCAGGGCTTTCTGCAACCCTGGGGCATTACCTGAAAGATGAAGCCTTGACTGAAATTCCAGTTTGGCAGATGATATCCGCAGATATCAGTAAGATTAAAGACCGGGCTCAGAAGTGGCAGAAAACACTCAAGCTGGGAAATGTGGTTGAATCCCAATCTATGGTTGGTGGTGGATCCCTGCCGGGTGAGACCATGTCAACCTGGGTTTGGGAGATTGATGTAAAACATCCCCAGAAGTTGCTGCGACTGCTTCGGGAAGGAACCCTGGCAGTGATTGGCAGAGTAGAAAACGATCGAGTGATCTTTGATCCCCGAACTGTACTGGAAGAGTCAGATTCAGAATTTATTCAGCATTTTGAGAGTGCCTGGAGTTTATATGAAGACTGATTTACCAAAATTGATGGAACGAGAGAATATTGATGCCGTTTGGATCATGGGATCAGCATCTCACAACCCGGCTATGACCTATTTCACTGGCAGTGCCCATGTCAATGGAGCTGATCTGATCTTGATCAGGGATCAGGAGCCGGTTTTATTTTGCATTGCCATGGAGCGGGAGGAAGCCGCCAGCACGGGATTAAAAACAGTGGTAAAAGCTAAATATGATATTGTTAAAATTCTCCAGGAAACTAATGGTGATCATCCTAAAGCCGCGGCCATCATGCGCAAGATGATGTTCAACGAGCTGGGACTGACCAAAGGCCGGGTATCGGTTTATGGTAAAGTGGATATTAGCGGCATCCTGGGATCGCTGAATTATCTTCGGGAAATAATGCCAGATCTTGAGTTTATAGGTGAAGGTACCATGTCAATCCTCCTCGAAGCCCAGGCCACCAAGGACGATATTGAAATTGAGCGCATCCGCCAGATGGGAAAAATAACCACCGACGTGGTCCGCCAGGTTGCGGATTATTTACAGAGCTGCCAGGTTCGGGACGATGAAGTTTTATTAAATGATGATAGTGAGCCGGTCACAATTGGCCAGGTGAAAAAGAAGATCAATCTCTGGCTGGCTGAAAAAGGGGTCGAAAATCCCGAAGGCTGTATATTTGCAATTGGTCGTGATGCTGGAATCCCTCACAGCGCCGGCAATCCAGAAGATCAAATCCGGCTTGGAAAAACCATCATATTCGACATTTACCCCCAGGAAGCAGGCGGAGGATACTTTTTTGATTTCACCCGCACCTGGTGCCTGGGTTATGCCCCCGAAGCAGAAGAAAAACTCTATCAGGATGTCAAGAGTGTATTTGAAGATATTATGAGGGAGTTGGAAAAGGATCAATATGCTCCGGATTTTCAGGACCGAACCTGTGAATTATTTGAAGCCCAGGGGCATAAAACTATCCGACAGGATGCCCAGTTGGAATCTGGTTATGTACACAGTCTGGGCCATGGTCTGGGATTGAATGTTCACGAACGCCCCTGGTTTGGGGTGGGCGCTAATCCTGAAGATAACCTGGCTGCTGGATCTGTGGTGACTATTGAACCAGGCTTATATTATCCTGATAAAGGAATGGGGTGCCGTTTGGAAGATTCTGTCTGGGTTAGGCCCGATGGAAAGATGGAAATTCTGGCGGATTATCCCTATGACCTGGTATTACCTATGAAAAACTGGAAAGCCTGAATTTGAGGTGAACAAATGACTGAAGTCCCAATTGATGAAATTAAATCCAATACCCTGGAAAATCCAGCAGCCCGAATTCTGGGAATTGAAACCTCTTGTGATGAAACTGCTGCTGCAGTGGTGGAAAATGGGTGTGATATATTATCGAGCGCAGTGGCTTCCCAGGTAGACCTTCACGCCCAATTCGGGGGAATCTTTCCTGAGGTGGCTTCCCGTCAGCACATCCTGGCGATTTACCCGATTGTAGATCAAGCTTTGAGGGATGCCCATCTTAAGCTGGCAGATCTGGATGGTATTGCTGTCACCCGCGGTCCCGGGTTGCCGGGATCCCTGGTGGTGGGCATCAACATGGCCAAAGGATTGGCAATTGGCAGTGACCTGCCCCTGTTAGGTATCAACCATCTGGAAGGCCACCTTTATTCTGCCTGGCTGAGAGAAGAAGGCAAAAAAAAGAAAAAAGCGCCCCAGTTCCCGTTGCTGGCGTTGATTGTCTCCGGGGGACATACTGAGTTGATCTTGATGAAGGATCACCTGGTTTATGATCGTTTGGGCGGGACGCTTGATGACGCCGCTGGAGAGGCCTTTGACAAAGTTGCCCGCCTTCTGGATCTGGGTTATCCAGGGGGACCGGCGATCCAAAATGAAGCCGAATGTGGAAACCCCAAGGCTTTTGAGTTTCCCCGCGCCTGGTTGGATGACAGCTTAAATTTTTCTTTCAGTGGTTTAAAGACAGCAGTGTTGAGAACTGTACAGCAGCTTAAAAAACAAAAGAGCACCCTGCCGAAGGCAGATCTGGCGGCTAGCTTTCAGGCTGCTGTAGTGGAAGTTCTATTCCAAAAAACCCTCCAGGCGGCGGAAGAATTCGGCACCAAGGATATCCTCATTGCCGGAGGAGTTTCTGCCAACAACGCCTTGAGGCATAAATTCACTTCCCAACGAAAGTACAAAGTGCACATTCCGCCATTATCTCTCTGCACAGATAACGCCGCCATGATTGCCGGAGTTGGCTGCTACCGCTTCTTTGCGGGACAGCGTGATGACCTTGAGATGGATGCTGCCCCGACCTGGTCAATAGCTGATCTGTAATCATTAATTCCATTTATCGGTAGTTGAATATTCCTGATTTCCTAATCAATGGAGGAGAGATATGTCTTGGATCATGAAAACCCTTACCAGGATTAAAACAGCTCAATGGATATTAATAACAGCAGCAATTGTAAATGGATTGACTGCTTTCCTGCTAGGTGTGGCGGATAATCCTCCCGCTATCGCCCTGCTTTATCTAGCTCTTACCTGCCTGGCTGCTGCCTGGGTTTGGAATTGGACTGCTCCCCGGGATTTTTGGATTTTGCTGGGGATATCCCTGGCTGCATTTCCTGTAGGGGTCATTGCCCACAATCTTTTTTATGCCCTGGGAACACTGGTAAGTGAAATAAAAGTTCTAACTGGCCTGCTGAATTTCCTGGAAGGATTCTTTTTCCTCATTGCTGTAGTTGCGGTTGGTCCTGCTGCCCTGGTCTCTTTAGTGGGGGGAATATACACCAGCTGGAGGGGCATGACAGGTTTGACTAAAGCTAATCGCAGCTTTCGGAGATTTAAGGAAAGTCATTCCATAAAAGAGAAACAACTACGCAAGCTGGTAAACCTGGTTCGTCAATCAGCTTCAAGTGCCAATCTTCAGCCGCTAAAGTTAATCCTTTCCTGTTCGGAGGAAAAAAACCAGCTTATCTTTCCTACCCTTTCGTGGGCAGGATACTTGAAAGATTGGACTGGTCCTGAAGAGGGCGAAAGGCCGTCTGCATATTTGATCCTGCTGGGAGATACCGAACTTGCCAGGAGCTTCCAGTATGACGCTGGTATTGCCAGCCAGAGCATAACCCTGGGAGCAGCCGAAATGGGTCTGGGAGCTTGTTTGATAGGATCGATCAAAAGAGACTCTTTAAGGGAAAACCTGTCCATCCCGGAGCAGTATGAGATCCTGCTGGTGATTGCCCTTGGGAAACCAGCGGAGGGGGTGGTTATTGAGGATCTTGCCCTGGATGGAGAGATAAAGTATTGGCGGGACAGTTCGGATATTCACCACGTACCCAAAAGGAGCCTGGAGGAATTGATATTGGATTTGTAGTATTCCAATTGGTGTCTGATTAAAGGGTCAGGTGCCCCGTCCTGAGTGAATCCCGAGTGAAGTCGAGGGGGAAATCGAAGGGGAGTGTGAGTTGGGCGGCATTTTGCTTATTAGAACCATTACTTACCATGGTTTGGCTGCGGGCATCTAGGATTCGTTTTCCCGTAGAAAAATCCTGGCATCTCCTTTAGGAACGACAAACTGTAATCCCGTTTCGCCGTTAATAATATCTTCATAAAGAGCATCAAATGTCAGCTGAAATTCCCTGTCTGCTGCTACAATGATCACTCCTTTTTCAAAATCACGACGGTAAACTCCCTCTGTAATAATGAAAGCATCAAGAGGTTTTCCCAGGTCGATCTCATAGTACTCAGGAAACCACCAGTCCTTTACTCCTCCATGATCCCTTGATCCATAGTCGAATGCGAAGTAAATGTTGTCCATCAGAAGACTCGCTGCAAATCCGACCCGAAAGCGTGCCCAGTCGATATCCCCTTTATCGTCCGTATCTACTGCAAAGACAACAATGTGTGGGGCTTCTGTAGTCTCAAGAGCACGTTGGGCTGACGCCAATCCCTCCTCCAGGCTGGCTCCCCAGTTGCCAAGAAAGTTTTCCAACAAATAGCCATTTGTATGAGGTGGAAAGGGCGAGCCTTCAGCAAAGTCGTGTCCTGCATTGACAATCATCCACTTGTTGGCTGGTATCCTTTCCCGAATAAGACTTAATAATTCGTTCTGTGAAGATACCCAGGCGACCTCATCAATTGGGGTTGTTACGCTGTCTGACCAGGCTCCTTCACAAAAGGGATACGCATCTACCATATCTACGATGACACCATCGTGCTGTGGTTGTTCGGCCACGGTTTCGTAAAATGCAAGAATTAACTCTTGCCAAACAGGATGGCGCGGGTCAATGGCATAGATTTGCCCCCAACCAGGTGGGGAGCATTTGCGATCCAGTATTCCATCTCCATTATCATCTAGCATCAAATACATATCTTCAGTAATTTGCAGTGGACCATTGTCGTTTCCCCAATTAGAAATTGTTAGTAAGGATTCTAACCACTCCGGATCATCCAGTATCCAGGTGTGGGAAAGTCCTGCTAGGAGTTTTACTGAAGGATTGCGAGACCTGATTATGTCCGCTTCAGACTGTTCAAACCAGCCTGTCATCACCAGATCATATCTAGCATCTTCGTGTGTAGTTAGCTCATTCTTCTTCGCTAGCCATAGTGCCAGCCTGGCAGATTCGTTATCACCGCCAATATTGTCTTCTATAGGCAGAGAGTGTATTAGTTGAGTGGGCAGGGTTGGCTTTGCCTCACAACCGAGAATGATAGTCAGAGGTACGGTTAACATCAGGAGAGAAAGGTAAATTTTCCTAAATCCTTTGCTTTTTGTATATGCTTTCATTGTTTCCTCACAATATTTCTTGACCCCGCCGCCTGACGGATGATCTCATTTGTCTTGAGTGCATGCGAAGGGTCTGTCTTCCGTCCTTAACGGGTAGTTAGGTGAAGAGGGGTTTAGTATGTTATAGTGCAAAATCTTAGCTAAGACTTATCCTTCCTAACTTATTACTTTGGAAAGCTGTAATAAAGTGTTTTACCCCAAGCCCAGATTGGCGATCAAAATGATCAGGACCAGGAATATAATAAATCCCCCTGCCAACCACTTGATCTTAGACAATGATTACCAATTCAAGCTCTTCCCATGATATGGG
>PVMK01143228.1_pt1 | contig 16628 bp, 18 predicted proteins | sample 1853481 | NCBI WGS metagenome assembly PVMK01 (sample SAMN08533507, study PRJNA380276) | Marine sediment metagenome, whole genome shotgun sequencing project.
GCGGCAGGGTCAACGGTGTGGAGAACGAAACCCATCGCCGAGCCACGAGGATGGGCTTGGCACGAGGCTACTTGGACGCCTACGCGGATATGAAGGCGGCCCTCGCATACGCGCGCAAAGAGCTCGCGGCCGAACGCATCATCGTTTGGGGCAGCTCCTATTCTGCTTCGTTGGTCTTTCGTTTGGCGGCAGAGCACCCCGACCACGTCACTGCGGTGATGGCGTTCGCGCCGGGCGAATACTTCAACAAGGAGGGCCGCGATTACATTCAGAGGTTCGCCACACGCGTGAAGCAACCGGTGTTCGTCACGTCTGCGAAAAAGGAGCGGCAACAAGTGAAGCCGATCTTCGATGCCTCGCCGGCTGAAAAGAAGATCCTCTTCACCCCCGCATCAAAGGGTCAGCACGGTTCGCGGGCGTTGTGGAACAAATGGTCGGACAGCGATGTCTACTGGGCTGCGGTCAATGGGTTCCTCAACAAATACGTGCCGCCGGCGCCCGCCCCCGAAAACTAAGCCCGTTGGAAACGCTGCCGAGCTGCGCTAAATGGGGCCTGTGAGCGCGACCTCCGGCCATCGTGTCCCTGACCTGGGGCCAGCGCGTCTTGCCGGGCGAGAGCTAGGGTCGGACATCGATATCGCGGGCCAACTGCGCCCGTACGAGCAGCATCGTTGGCGGCCGGGCGACACGCCGCACCCGACACTACAGCTCGACGATGTCTCGGGAATCCCCTTTCTCGTCGATATCGCAGGCGTCGAAGAGTACCAGCACCGCGGCCGTCTTCGAGCAGCCGACCACGACGTCTACGTAACCGTCACACCGGAAGCCAGCGGCTACGAACCGTACTGCCGAGACACGCTTCACATGGGCGCTCCCCGACCACTTGGTGGCGGACCCGATCGGCCCGCCTATCGCCGTGGCGCGCGCCTGCACCGCAGGGAGACACGCGCGCGCGCTTGGTCGAAATCGCGAGAAGTGCGGGCGGCATGACGGTTCATCCGTACATGGGCATCGAAGACGTCTGGGAGCTCGCCGCGACGCTCAGCGTCGACAGCCGCGCCCCAGTGCGCGTCATCTCGCCACCGCCGCCTGTCACGTGGATCGCCAACGACAAGGCCCTGTTCGATGAGCTGGTCGCGCGCGTACTCGGACGGGGAGGGCCCTGGTCGATACACGAATCTCGCGAGACGCGGCGGGCATCGAGACCGACCTACGCATGCTGGCACAGCGGCACGAGCGCGTTGGCTTGAAACGAACTCGGTGCGCGTCGGCGATGGGGAACGCGGTATTCGCATCTCGCGACGTGCATTCGGACCGCGACGCCGCGCACATGGTCCAGGGAGTTCCTGCGCCGGACCGAATGGCCGGATGGCGAAGAGGTGCTCGCCGTCGCTTGGCTCGACACCGACCTGTCGCCTTCGACGCAGCTCTGGATCCCACCTCTTGGCTTGGGCGAGCCCCACCTCGACGGTATCTACGAACAGATTCTGAAGGGCGAAGAGAGGGTCTTCGTCGGGAGCCGCCCCTCTACGCTGCCCGGTGCGGTGAACCAGGAGCTCGGGGCGGCCGGACTGAGGGTCGCAGCCGCGCTTCAGGAGCTCGGGTACGTCGGCCGCTGCTCGTTCGACCACTTGGTGACGGGCGACCCCAATGGCGAGTTCCAAGTCGTGTTCACCGAGTGCAACGGCCGCTGGGGTGGAACCAGCACGCCGATGAGCTTGCTCGACCGGTTGCTGCAAGGGCCCCGCCCAGCGTACCGCGCTCAGGACGTCGTGTTCCCCGGGCTCATCGGCGCGAGCCTTCGTGACCTCCTCGAGCTCACCGGAGACCTCACGTTCCGAACCGAAGGCGGCCATGGCCGATTCATCTTCTACAACGTCGGTCCGCTGCACGGTCACGGGAAGTTCGATGTGATCTCGATCGGCGCCGATCAGGACGACGCGGAACGGGGCATGCTCGAGATCCTTCCGAAGCGCCTCGGTCTCTGAATCGCGCTTGCCGCGACGACGGCTCTCTGCCTATGGTCCGCGCATGAGCACCGACGGTCTTTCCGCATCGCGAATCCAACTCATTCGCGTGGTCTGCTTCTTCTTCGCTGCCACGTCCTTCGCGCTCGGTGGGTGGATGATCGTCGATCCGGGTTCGGCCTGGAGCATGACGGGTGTAGAAGTCGGGCGAGACCCATTCGTGCAGGCCCTATACGGTGGCGCGATCATGGGCGAGGGCGCGATGTTTGCGCTCGGGGTCAAGTGGCCGCTCCGCTACCTCGTCTTCTTCCAGTACTTGGTCGTCTACAAGACCCTGGCGTGCCTTGCGGGAGTCGGGGTACTGCTGCAAATGGAGTCGGCCCCCGTCGGAGGCTGGATGGTGATCGGCGCATGGGCCTCGGCGGGGGTGATCTCGGCTCTTGTCTTCCCTTGGGGGCAGTGGCGAATGGCGACTTAAACGCCGGGCGCTTGGTGCTAGGGTCAATGTCCAATGTGGGAATGGCTGCGTGAGATCTACACCGAGCCGTTGTTTTGGTTGTTTCCGGTCGCCGGAACCGTCATCGGAGTCGTGTCGTTTCTCGCCTTCGCTGTGCCATTCACGCTGCTCGCTTGGAAGCAGCCCGCATGGGCGGAGCCCTACCGAATCCAGGCGCGCAAGACTGGCCGCCGCTCGATAGTCGGACCCGCGTTTTGGCACGTTGCCCGCAACAACGCGGTCATGGCGATCGCCACGCTGGGCGCGTGGCCCTTGCTGCGCCTCTCGAACGTGCACGCGGGGCCCCTACCCGCCTGGTGGGTCATCGTCCTGCAGCTCTTGTTCTTCGTCGTGCTGGATGACTTCCTGTTTTACTGGATGCACCGGGGCCTGCACGAGAGCCGTTGGCTCTTCAAGCAGGTGCATTCGATCCATCACCGCATCATGACGCCGTGGGCGATCACGGGGAACTACATGCACCCCGCTCGAGTACGTCCTCATCGGAACGGTCATGCTGATCGGCCCGCTGCTCGTCGGCGCACACGTCGCCACGCTCTACATCTGGATCGTCCTCCGCCAATGGGAGGCAGCCGAAGGCCATGCCGGTTACGACTTCCCCTGGAGCCCCACCCATCTGTTCCCCTTCAGCGACGGCGCCACCCACCACGACTTTCATCACGCCAAAGTGAAGGGCAACTACGCAGGATTCTTCCCATGGAACGACGCCGTCTTCGGCACCTTGTGCGCAGGGTACGCGGAGCATTTGGCTAGGCGGAAGGGGTAGTGCACCAGCGCTGACGCCCGCACTGACGCTGCCGCTGCCTACGACTGATCCTTGCGTTTCCCAATTTCCAGCGCGGCCTTCAAACCCTTCTCCCTAATCACTTTGATCTTCAGCCCGGTTTCGGTGAGCTTGAAGAAGCGCTTTCCGTATTTGCGGAGCTTCTTCTTGTTGATTTCGAAGCCCAGACCGGGGCGGCGGAACGGGGGGAGCATGCCGTTCTTGTTGGGGAGGATTGGGTCGATGATGCCTTCGCGGAACTCTGGAATCCAGGAGGGCTCCTCGAGTGGGTACTCGAGCGGGTGGCTGTTCTGGCGGTCGGCCAACGCCATGTTCCAGTTCACGTAGAAGCCAATGCCGTTGGTCCACGTGTGTGGTGAATAGATCCGACCGTGCGCGTGGCAGGCGTCGATGACCTTCTTGACCTGGGACATGCCCCCCGCAAAACATGCGTCCGGCTGATAGATGTCGAAGCAGTCCTTCTCGAACATGATCTTGATCTCATCCCAACCGTGGTTGAGCTCTGCACCCGCAAGCTTCACCTTGGACACCTTCTTTAGTGCGGCGAGACCGTCGTAGTCGTGCCAGTCGAGCGGCTCCTCGAGCCATGAAATCCCGTTGTCGTGACACGCGGCGGCAAACTCGGTCGCGCGTTTCAAGTCCCACGCGGGAACGCGATCGACGATCGACACCAGCCAGCCCTGATTCGCGTCGACCCCGAGCACCAAGTCATGGCCAACGCCCTTGCGCACGATCTCGATCTGGCGAATGTCCTCCGCGAGGTCATGGCTCTTCACGCGCAGCTTCGCCGTGCAATAGCCCCGCTCCATCATTGCGAGGAGCTCATCGACGCGCTGCTCCGGTGGATGAACTTCGCCCGTCGAGAGATACACCGGAAGCGGACGCGGGGTCCCACCGAACAGCTCGTACACCGGCTTGCCTTCGGCCTTGCCCTTGATGTCCCAGCAAGCTGCCTCCAGCCAGAAGTTTCGCCAGCCTAGGAAGCCGGCCTGCTTGAGCAGGTCCTGAACGCGATCGATGTCGGTTGGGTCGGTGCCGAGCAAGTACGACCCAAGCAGGTCGCCCAAGCCCTGGCGCTCTTTGCCCATCGATTGTCCGGCTGCGTAGCCCTCGATGCCGTCATCGGTCACCAGCTTCGCAAGCGTGAAGCGATTGTGCGTCTGCGGGTACCCCGGGATCCAAGACGGCCAGAACGTCTCACGAAGCGGAACGGATACGTGAAAGAGCTCAAGAGACGTGATGCGCATAGTGGCTACGCGCGCGCTCAGGGCGCTGTCGCAGGAATCTCCGGTGTGTCGATCTTGGAAATCGCTACGTCGATCTCTTGCTGACTGAGCTCATGGCGCTCTAGCTTGCCCGCGAAGTACGCCTCGTACGCGGACATGTCGAAGTGACCGTGACCGCAGAGGTTGAAGAGGATGACGCGCTTCGTGCCCTCTTCCTTGGCGCGCTTGGCCTCACGGATCGCCGATGCGATCGCATGGTTCGCCTCGGGCGCAGGGATGATGCCCTCATTGCGCGCGAACAACACGCCCGCTTCGAAGCTCTCGATCTGGTCGACCGCCTCGGCCTCGATCAGGTTGTCGTGAAGGAGTTGGCTCACCAGCGAGCCGGCGCCGTGGTAGCGCAAGCCGCCCGCGTGAATCTTGGCGGGCACGAAGTTGTGCCCGAGGGTGTACATCGGCAGGAGGGGCGTCATGCCGATGGTGTCGCCGAAGTCGTAGCGGAACACGCCGCGTGTGAGCTTCGGACACGAAGTGGGCTCAACCGCCAAGCAGCGAATGTTCTTGCCTTCGGTGAAGTTCATCCTTAGGAACGGGAAGGTCAGCCCCGCAAAGTTCGAGCCGCCGCCAAACGGCGCGATCACGACGTCGGGCAGCTCGCCCGCCTTCTCCATTTGCTTGATCGCTTCCTGCCCAACGATGGTCTGGTGCGTGAGTACGTGATTGAGCACGCTGCCGAGCGCGTATTTGGTCTCGGGGTCGGTCGCCGCGCGCTCCATGGCCTCGGAAATCGCGATGCCAAGGCTTCCTGGGGACTCGGGATCTTCGGCGAGGATCTTGCGGCCCGCCTCGGTCGTCTCGCTCGGGGACGGAATCACGTCCGCGCCCCAGGTATTCATCATCAGCTTCCGATACGGCTTCTGATCGTAGCTGATGCGCACCATGTACACCTCGCAGCCGATCCCAAAGAGCTGGCACGCGTAGCTCAGCGCGCTTCCCCACTGACCGGCGCCCGTCTCGGTCGAGATCCGCTTGACGCCTTCTTCCTTATTGTAGAATGCCTGCGCGACCGCCGTGTTGGGCTTGTGCGACCCCGCCGGGCTGACGCCCTCGTACTTGTAGTAAATGTGCGCGGGCGTATCGAGGGCCTTCTCCAAGCCATAAGCCCGGTACATCGGCGTCGGCCTCCACTGCGTGTAGATCTCTCTCACCTGCTCGGGAATCGGAATCCACCGCTCTTGGCTGACCTCCTGCTCGATCAGAGCCATCGGAAAGAGCGGCGCGAGCGCCTCCGGCCCGATCGGCTCCTGCGTGGCCGGATTGAGTGGGGGCAACGGCTTGTTGGGCATGTCGGCGACGACGTTGTACCAACGCTCAGGGATTTCGTTCTCTTCGAGAGTGATCTTGGTTTGCTTCATAGCGTCGGGGAGCCTACCAGCGCGTTGCGCAGTAGACGACCCCAACTGCCAACGAAAGCGCATCTAAGCCCAATGACCGATTCCACCCCTCAGCAACTCCGACGATCACTTGGTTTTTGGGCGTTGGTCTTCTACGGCGTCGGAGACATCCTCGGGGCAGGGATCTACGCCCTGGTGGGCAAGGTCGCGGGAGTGGCGGGAAGCGCCAGCTGGGCGGCCTTCGCCGTCGCACTCTTGGTAGCCGGCCTCACGGCGCTCACCTACGCCGAGCTCGGCGGAAGGTTCCCCCGGAGCGGTGGCGAGGCGTTCTTCACCGAGCAGGCGTTCCGACGTCCGGGCCTGGCCCTGCTGGTTGGCTGGGTCGTCCTTTGCTCCGGTGTTCTCTCCTTGGCAACGGTATCGGTGGCGTTCGGGGGCTACATGAGCGGGCTCGTCCCGGGGCTACCAACGCCGGTGGCCGTGGTGGGCATCTTGCTGCTGCTCGCCGTGATCAACTTCCGCGGCATGCGAGAGTCCTCCACGACCAACATCGTCGCCACGATGGTCGAGCTCACCGGACTGCTGATCGTAGTCGTCGCGGGCGCGCTCTTCCTGTCGGACAACCCCGATGCCAGCATTCGCCAAACGGTCGTAGCAAGCAGCCAGGTCAGTTGGGACGACATCGCGCGCGGCGCCGCTTTGAGCTTCTTCGCCTTCATCGGCTTCGAAGACATGGTCAACGTGGCCGAAGAGGTCAAAGACCCGGAACGCAACATGCCTCGCGCCATCCTGATCGCCCTCTGCGTGACGGGGCAGCGTGTACTTGCTGGTCGTGTTCGTCGCGACGAGCGTCGTACCCCCTGCGGTGCTTGCCGAGTCCGAAGCGCCGCTCCTCTCCGTCGTGCAACGATCGACCAACATCGTTCCCGATCGGATGTTCGCGCTGATCGCGCTGTTCGCGGTCGCCAACACAGGCTTGCTGAACTTCATCATGGGCTCCCGGCTGATCTACGGAATGTCACGGCAGGGGCTGCTGCCATCGGCGCTTGGCGCCGTGCACCCAGAGCGTCGGACCCCGCACCTAGCGATCCTCGCCGTTCTCGTGGTCGCCCTTGCCCTCGCACTATCAGGCACCCTCACTTATCTCGCAGGCACGACGAGCCTCCTGCTCCTCCTCGTGTTCTTCACCGTCAACGTTTCGCTGATGGTCATCAAGCGCCGCGACCAGGAGAAGCCGGACACATTTCGTGCACCCGCCCCGGTCCCAGCAGCTGGCGCCGTAGCCTGCCTCGCACTGATGCCGTTCGTGCCTTTAGGCTCGCTCCTGACGGCCGGAGTCGTGCTGGTTCTCGGTTCCGGCCTGGTGTGGCTGCAGAGCCGCCGCTCGAGCCTCTAGTCGTCTTTCGGCTTGGGCGGGGGAGGCGGGGTCGACGGGCGAAATGTGGCTCGATCCAGGTCGATAACTATCACCAATATGAACAGCGCAAATGATACCGTGCCGATGCCTTGCCCCACCGACATCGCCATCATGACGGGGATCCAGCCCTGGTCGAAGAGCGACCACGTCATCAGTGCGAGCGCGATCAGCCCGAGCACGCAGGCGAAGACGAGGATGCGCGACCGCGAGCCCGTATCGATGATCTCTGCGATCTTCTTCCTGATCATGTTTCCTTAGGCTCCCAAAGCCCTTCGATTGTTCGCGCCTCGGCATCCGGTGGAGTTTCCTCGTCGGGTTTGCTAAAGGGATGCGCGTACCCATGGCAGCCGGCACTGGCGCAACTTGTCTCGCCTGCCCGAAGGTCGTCCAGGAGTCCTCGATGATCCGCCACACCGTTCCACAAGTACCCCGTCGTGGTGTGGCACTGCATACAGTTCTCGTTCTTGAAGGGTCGCGCGATGTGAATCTTCGGGAGCGCCTCCTCGATGTCCAGCCAGGCGAACTCGGTCAAGAAATAGTAGACGTGCCCCATGCCGCCCAGCTTGGTGAGCGCGTAGCCGAACATCCCGTAGTCCTTGTGGCAGACGTAGCAGCTCTTATCCCCGAACGTCTTGTTGCGGGAATGGATGGCGGCGAGTCCCATGCTGTCTGGGTCGTTCGCGTCTGCGAGGTGCGCGTCCATGGTGTGACAGCTTCCGCAGAACTCATGCTGCTCCGTCGCGGCGAGGCCTTCCATATTGCCGACCATCGCCGTCAGGATGGGAAGCACACCGAGGCCGATAATGAGAATTATCTTGACCTGACGGTTCAGCACCGGCCGACGGATGAGGTAGTCCAACATGATCGCCGCAGCGATGAGGGCGCTACCAAAAGCAATCCAGGAAAGCGGCGATGCGTGCATGGGGAATCGTTCTTGCGGTTGGTGGGGCGACCCGAGCACGCAAACCATGGTCCAATATCAGGGACCTGTGCAAGCGGGAAGATCCGATCAGCGGTTGGCCGTTGGCGTATGGCGGTCGCGGCGGTTTTCGCCCTGCTCTGTGCCCTCCCGGTGTCTACCACCTCGGCCCAGCCCCATCGCCTGGGCGCGGAGCTCTGGGGCCAGCTCGAGCCCAACGCTGGGATGATCATCTTGGAAGGCTCCAGCCGAAAGTATCCTTATATCGACGCAGAGGCGTTGGTTTGGGGAGGCGCCGGCGCCACTCAGTGGGGGCTGAGCGACAATCAGGCGACCTTCGAGGCGCTCGTCATGACGGTCAAACTGCGTGACCCGAGAGGTGTCAGCGACACGCGTCTGGGGCGCTTCATGCTGTCGACCGGCGCAGTGCGCGCGATGCACATCGACGGCGGCCACATCATGCTCCGCGCTCGCTCCAAGACGCACGTCGAGGTGTTCGGCGGCGTGCCGGTAGACGGCAACATCGAAGGCCGCAAGTACGACTGGGTGGTGGGTGGACGCGTGTCCCAGGGCCTCGGCAACAAGGGCATGATCGGCGCATCGTATTACAATCGCTTCAACGCCGGACAGCGCTCCGACGAGGAGGTCGGTGGCGACTTCGCACTTCGCGTCGCGAGCTGGCTGGACATGTCGGCGAAGATATCTTGGGAGCTGGTGAATCCTGGGCTTGCAGAAGTGCTCGGCACCATCTCCGCGCAAACCGCGAGCCAGGTCATTCGCGGAGAGCTGTACGTCACGAAGCGCTCACCAACTCGAATGTTGCAATCTACTTCGTTGTTCACCGTACTCGGCGACCCGGGAACTCTAGCCGCCGGCGGAAACCTACGCTGGAGGGCCGCGCCGCGGCTGGACCTGTGGGTCAACGGCGCCCTTCAGGACGCACAAGACGACTTCGGCTGGAGCGGTTACCTGCGCGGCGTCCTGCGCACAGATGACGACGGAAAAGGAAGCATCCTCGGGGAGCTCCGCCGCCAGCAGGTCGCGACATCGAGCTGGACCGGGCTTCGTCTTGCCTCGGTGATTCCTCTCTACGAGGACCACGATACAACGGTTGGCTTGATGCCAGAGTTCGAGATTATTTTCCCGGATCATCCGGAGCCGAATCAGGGCAATGTTTGGCCTTGGGGGCGTCTTGCGCTGCGCTGGCAACCCACCAAGAGTTGGGCCGTCGCGGCTGCGTGCGAGGCAAGCGCCAACCAAATTCAGCGATTCGACGTCCGAGCGCTCGCTCGCGTCTCCTACCAAGGGCAGTGGCCGAAGAAATGACGAAGAGGCTCATCACAATTCTGGCACTGGTTGCCCTGGCGGGCTCTTCGGGCGCCTGCGCCAAGATTCTCGGCCTCGAGAGCAAGAGCGACACGCCTCAGGACCCGTTCGAGCATCGAGCGCACCTGCTCGATGGAATCAACTGTGTCGAGTGTCACACGGGCATCCAAGACGCGGGTGAGACCGGCCCGCTGCATCTTCCGACAACGGAGCGATGCGTCGAGTGCCACGAAGACCCTCACGACCCGAATCCCTGCGCGGATTGCCACGGCCGGGCCAGGACACGCCACGGAGCGGAGATGGCGCGCAAGCATCTGCGCTTCTCCCATGCCGGCCACACCGAGGCAGGCGCAGGGGACTGCGTTCGCTGCCACGTGGACGTCAAGCACCAAGACACCACCCTTCGACCCAACATGGCGACATGCTTCGGCTGCCACGAGCACGCCGGGCAGTGGGACGTGCGTGACTGCGATGGCTGCCACGTGGAACTGCAGGCGGAAGGTGTCCCTCCAGAAAGCCATCTGGTCCACGACGGCGACTTTCTTCGCGAGCACGGAGTTCAGGCCAACGCGCAAGGCGACCTCTGCACGACCTGTCACACTCAGCGCCAATGCGCAGCCTGCCATGGCGTGACGGTCCCGGCTATCCCATCGCGGCTCGCTTTCGATTCGCCCATGCGGCAATCGATGCATCGGGCGAACTTCTTCTCGGTCCACGACCAGCAAGCAGCGGCCGAGCCCGGGATGTGCGTGGTTTGTCACAGCGAGCTCTTCTGTGTCGACTGTCATACGCGCCAAGGGGTTTCGGGAATCAACGCGACTGGTGGCAATCCGCATCCGCCCGGCTGGTCGGGTCCGCCCGGCGCCTCCAATGAGCACGGACGAGCAGCGAGGCTAGACCCGGTTTCGTGCGCTAGCTGTCATGGCGGGGCGGGCGAGATGCTTTGCGTGGGCTGCCACCAGGTGGGCGGCCCCGGCGGAAACCCGCACCCGGCGAACTTCACGAGCCGCCTCGACAAGAACAACGATCTGCCCTGCCGGCTGTGCCATTCAGGTGGGCTATGAAGCGCGCGGCGCTGTGGATCGGAGTGGTGACGCTAAGCGCCTTCCTCGCCGGTATCTTCGCCGCGAGGTTCAGCCAAAGCGTCGAAGAAATCAATGCCGAGAGACACAAGCCGTCACCTCGCGAGGTGCCGAAAAACTGGCCCGATGTCCGCCTTTCCCCGGGCCACTCGCAGCACATCCTCAACGAGCCCGTCGAATGCAACGAATGCCACGACCCGACGATAAAGACCTTTGATTCCCCGGATACGGGCGTGTGCACTCAATGCCACGAGGAGCAGGCCTCGTTGGCCCACGTCGACCTCGATGGCAAGCCCATGGATTGCTACACGTGCCATATCTTCGGCTTGGAGCCGGATGTGTTCGGGCGGTGGCATTGCACGCGCTGCCACGGTCCCTTCGAAACCATCGAGGGGATCCAAGGGCTCTCCATGCACGGGTCCGTGCCATGCGAGAATTGCCACAATCCGCACAAGCCCACCGAAGAGACCATTCTTGAATGCGACGAGTGCCACAAGACGATGAAGGTCCAGCACGGGCGGCCGCGCCTGAGCGGATCGTGCGCAGACTGCCATGGGGGGCACAAGCTTGCCTCCGAGGCGGCGTCCTGCCTGGAGTGTCACGAGACAAAGGAGCCGACGGTGGCTGCATCCGCGACGTTCGCCGACGGGCATGATTCATGTGCGAAGTGCCATCAGGCACACGCGTTTTCCGCGTCGAGCGCACTCGAGTGCACGTCTTGTCACGAGAAAACGCGAGTGTTGGCCCAGAACAGGGCTGAGGAGCACCGTGACTGCAGCAGTTGTCACGAACCGCACGCGGTGCGAGCAGCGGGAGACCGAACTTGCAAAGGCTGTCACGACGACGTGCCCACGACGCATCATGCGAAAAACGTGGGGGACTGTATCGGATGCCACGATCCGCATCCCAAGCGGCGAGCGCCGATCGCTGCTCGATGCTCAGACTGCCACGATGAAGCTCGGTCGGAGAAAGCGTTTCACGCGGGCAAGATGCCGTGTACCGCTTGCCACGAGCCTCACCGATTTGACTTGAGCACGCTCAGCGATCGGGCGTTGTGCGGCAGATGTCACAGGCTTCAGATTCGTCTAACCCGTCGTAATTTAGGGCATTCCAGCTGCGAAGCATGTCACGAGGGGACGACCCACGAGCCCTCTGGCGTCGTCGGCTGTGAGACCTGTCACGAAGAGAAGCTCTCCAGGATCCCGAAAGGACATCGGGACTGCGCGACCTGTCACGAGCCGCATGGCGGCACGGTGTCGGCGCAAACCACGTGCAGCGGCTGTCACAAAGTTGCTGAGCTGCCAGGGCTTCACCGCATCTCGGGTGTCCCGCAGGGCGAAGGCCACACGGAGTGCAAGGCCTGCCATGGCATTCACGAAGCCAGGGTGCGCGCCGATCGCGCAAACTGCATGACCTGTCACGAGGACGTCGCGGACCACGAGCCGGACGCGAAGCGCTGCACGGGCTGCCACACGTTCATCACCGGCCGCTAGCCTGGAGGCGGCAGCGTGCGAATCTTGATCGCGACCAGGACCGTGAGAAGGAGAAGCAAGATCGTGCTGATGCCGAGGCCGCGACGGCGGTCCTCGAACCCGTGGAGCGCGGCGTATCCCACTTCCAAAGCGGACGCTTGATTCGCTGAAATCTCCATGACTTTCTCTTCCACCGCAGACCTCGAGAACGAGTGAACCAACGTGCGCGCCTGCATGAGACCCTGCCTAGCTGCCTCCACGTAATCCTCTCCTTCGGTCACATCCATACCCTTCACTTCGCCTTGCTTGAGCAACTGCTCGATTTCTTCGAATGCTAGACGAATTGAACCGAACGTATCGGTGAAGTACAAGGCGAGATCCGATCCCTCCTCCCCCTCTTCGTGGCACTTCCGACAAGTCGCGCCAGGTTTGTCACCCAGCCATTCCTCGGACACATGCGTGATGGAATGCTTGCCGTGGCACGCCACGCAGTCGGCGAGCGACTTCTCCTTGAACGCCGGGGCCAGCGGGCTGGCGAGAAAGAGCTCTGCGTTGTAGCTGTGACAGGTCCCGCAGATGTTGCTGATCGCGTCTATCGATGGCGGAGCAGCGCCATGGTTACCGTGGCAGTCGTTGCAGGCGGGCGCCCCACGCACGTCGTTCTTCTCGAGAAGCGCCTTCCCGTGCACGCTCTGCACATACTCGTCGTATTGATTCGTCTTGATGTCGAAGTCGGCCATGTAGTCGGCATCGGCGTGACAGTGTGCGCAAGTAGCCGGAACGTTGGATGCATAAACCGGCGATTTGGCATCGTTGACTTCGCGCACTCCATGCGCGCCGTGGCAGCTTGCGCATTGAGCCACTCGAGTCTCGCCCTTGGCTAGGAGCTTCGCGTGCACACTAGTCCGATACTTGGCGAGCTGATCGACGGGCAAGAGGGGCTGGCGAATCTTCATGTACTCGACGTCACTGTGGCAGCCGCCACACGAGAGAACGATCTCACTAGCAGAAAGCTTGCCCCGGTAACCAGAGCCCGGATGTTTGGCGAGGTCGCTGTCATCTTGCGTTGCATCTCCGCCATGACACACGTCGCACGTAATCCCAGCGGCAGCGTGAACATCTTCCTGCCACAGCTCGCCGACCCCATCTTCGGTCGTCAGGTGACACTCCAAGCACTCTCCGCCCGGAAGATCAGCAGCCCCGGCATCAGCCCCCGCGTCAACCCCCGCGTCAACCCCGGCGTCAGCCCCGGCATCAGCCGCGAGCGCGACACACGTCAACATGAGAGCTGGTACGAAGACTTTCATCACGCCACATGCCCCAGATAAGTCATGACCGAAAGGAACGCGAGGATCGCGACACCAGCGACCATGACGATGGCGGTGATTAGGGCGACTCCGCCCACGGTCAATCCATGGAACCAAGCACCAGCCAATGAATCCAAGCGAAATGACCAACAGACCGAGCTCTTCTCCTTCGATCGGCCCTACGTGGGCAGGCATGTACTTGAGAAACTCGAAGGTCGCGAGGAAGTACCACTCCGGCTTGATTCCCGCAGGAGCGGGAGCAAACGCATCGGCCTCGATGCCCAGCTCCGCCGGAAAGAAGACCGCCAGCACCGCCAAAATGTTGAGCACGATCAACCAGAGCAGCAGCTCACGCATGAAGAAGTGCGGAAAGAACGGCATGGTCTTCCGTTGCTCTGGATGAGCCTTCCATCCTTCGGGCTCGTGCATCCCCTGCACTTGAATGAAGAAAAGGTGCCCCCCGACCAAAACGGTCAGCAAGGCTGGAAAGAGCGCGACGTGAAGCGCAAAGAAGCGCGGAAGGGTCGACCCGGTCACCTCCTCGCCACCTCGCAGGACATACATGATGGGATCCCCGACGTACGGGATGATACCGATGATGTTGGTGCCTACCTTCGTGGCAAAGAAGGCGAGCTCGTTCCATGGCAAGAGGTAGCCGCTGAATCCGAAGCCGAACAGAATCCCGAGGAGCGCTATTCCCGAAACCCAAGTGAGCTCACGCGGCTTGCGATAAGCGCGCAGGAAAAAGACGCTGAACATGTGGATGAACGCCGAAAGGATCATCAGGTTCGCGGACCAGGAGTGGACTGAGCGAATGAGCCAGCCAAACGGCACCTTGGCCGAAATGAATCGAACGCTTTCAAACGCGGTATCGGAGCTCCCCTTGTAATAGAACATCAGGAGGATTCCGGTTCCTACCTGAATGAGAAACAGGAAGAGTGTGATTCCACCGAAGTAGTACCAAAACGAGCCAGGTCCGATCGGCACGGTCTTGTGCTTGGCCCATTCGACGAATCTTGCCGACGGGGTAGCGATCCTTGGCCCAGGCCAGGAGCCCGTGCTCAGGATTTTCGGGTGACGTAGACATCGTCCCCCTTCACGTGCACCTCCAAGGCGTCCAACGGCCTTGGTGGTGGACCCGCCACATTGGTCCCGTTGAGGTCGTAGAACCCGTCGTGGCAAGCGCACCAAATCCGCTCTTTGTCGGCGCGGTACTGCACGACGCAGTCGAGGTGCGTGCACTTGGCCAGGAACGCGCGGAAAGGTGCCGTCGGGGCCCCGCACGATCAAGGCCGGTTTCCGACGAAATTTGAAGATCTTCCCCGAGTCGGGCGCCATCTCGGTTAGGGATGCGGCCTTCACGAGAGAGACCGCCGCCTCTTGCTCCGGCGGCGGACTCAGGAAACGAAGCACCGGGTACGACGACCGACCCCAGCCAGGCGAATGTACTGCCGCCAAGAAACCAATTCAGGATCACCCGTCGGTTGAACAACCGCTTTCATCCGCGTCCGCCTTCCGCCAATCGGGCGTCGGAGCCTATCGACGTCCGCGCCAATCCGCAATGAATATCAGGCAAAAGCGCGTCGACGCGGCCGTTGATGTGGGGGGCCTCGATGGTGAGGCTGGGTGCCATCGGGGTTGATGCCTCGGTGGCAGCTGTTGCAGGCGATCGTCGAGTGGCCCGCGGCGAGTCTGGTGGCAGGCGTTGCAGTCTAGGTCGAGAGCGCCTCCGTCCCAGGCGACCCACTGGCGTGGTGCCGCCGCGTGCGTGGCATGTCGTGCCACAAACCAGCGTTTCGAAGTCGTAGGTGGCGTCGGGTCCCCAGGCGGCTGGAAGACCACGTCGACTTCGCCGTTTCCGTGGTTCACCGTCGAGCATCGAGAAGTCGCTGCGAAGTGGCACGCCTGGCAGTCGAGGGGGCGGAGCATGTTGGCCGATGGGTGTCGTGTGAGCGTTCGTGCGCGTAGCCCTCGGGGGGGCCTCGGGAAGTAGCACTGGTCTCTCGGGGGATACGGGCGCTCCCCGTCGCCATGGCAGGTGCCGCAGGCCATCACGCCGCCTGGAAGGCTCGTGGCACGTCGGTGCAGTCTGTGGCGCCCCGGTGGGTAGTTGATGACTGCCCGGAACGGGTGCAGGGAGAACCCTCGTGGCACAGGCCGCAGGCGTCGCCCGCGCGCCGGGTCGACGATCGGCTGCCAGTCGGTTTCCCGCAGGTAGTGCCGTGCCAGTCATCGGCGCGGGGATCGATCCACGTACCCGGGATGGGTGCTCCGATTCGCCGGGAACAGCGCCCATCGGTGACCCAGGTCGTCAGCCTCGCGAGTCTCATCGTCATCGAGCAGCGCGTGATCCGGACGCTCCAACACCGCCAAGATCGGGCGCGGTCTGCGTCGGAGGGCAGCGTGGCGGGCTGCGCGGCAGCCCGTCCGGGAAGGCACCGAATGGTCTCGAAGTAGTCCTCGACCCGATAGTCGGCCTCAGCGAGCGGGCCCAGCTGTGGCACTCGGCGCACTTCGCCTCGAGAATCGGATGCACGTCCGCATAGACGACCGGCGGTTCTTCCCGCTCCCGTGCCTCGGCGCAGCCTGCAAGCGCCGCCAGGATTCCCAAGGCGAAGCCGGTACCCCAGAGGCCGCTTGCCCCGTCGCTCATGGCGTGGTGTTCGGAAGGACGGTGCCGTGGCACTCACCGCACTCGTTGGTGAAAGCGATAGGCTGATCGGGCTGCTGCCCAGCAAACTCTTCCCAGCGGGTCGTCGTCATGCGATGGCTCGCAATGTCGTTCCAATAGTATTGCACCACTGGCCCACCAATTGCGTCACGCAACGCCGGGACAGATGCGCCGGACTTGGCGGTCGGCACCATGTGGCAGTCCGTGCAGAGGTAGGGCCCAAAGAACTCCCCGAGGCTTGCGTGCCCGGAGACTCCCGTCACATCTACCACGTGCGCGGGCAAGGGGTAGAGCTCCGGGTTGACCTCGGGGCTATGGCACGTGGTGCAGCGGGCATTGGGGTTGCCGGTGTCGTCCATGTCGGAGACGTCCGCGCCGTTGGCGTGCGGGCTGTGGCACCCGGTACACGTGGTAAGCCGGACAGGGTTCCGATAGTGCCTCGAGCGAATGTGATCGGAATACTGCTGGTAGTGCGCCTTGGCGTCACCGGAATCGAAGAACGCTTCGGGCGCACCGCTCACACGCGTGTACCGGGTGCCACAGCCCGCA
>PVMK01123975.1_pt1 | contig 16626 bp, 10 predicted proteins | sample 1853481 | NCBI WGS metagenome assembly PVMK01 (sample SAMN08533507, study PRJNA380276) | Marine sediment metagenome, whole genome shotgun sequencing project.
CAATATTGAGACTTCCGCCCCTGTAGGATAAGAACCCATGTCCCCCTCGATCTGACAATCGTCGTGCTCTCGCTTGTCGGCCTCGTGGTGCTTGCCGGGTGGTTGGCCCGGCGTCAGCGGCACACGGCTGACTTCTACCTCGGCGGTGGGCGGCTGCCGGCGTGGGCGCTTGGTTTGAGCCTCGCCGCCAACCAGGTGAGCGCGATCTCGCTGATCGGTGCGCCGGCCTTTGTCGCCCTGCGTCCCGGCGGCGGGCTCGGCTGGCTGCAATACGAGCTCGCTGTGCCGCTGGCGATGGCGGCGCTGGTCATGTGGGGGGTGCCGTTCCTGCGCCGGGCCGCGGGCGCCGAGGTCTATCAGGTGGTGGAGGAGCGTCTCGGCCCGGCCGCGCGGCGTCTGCTGGCGGCGTTCTTCCTGGTCGGCCGCGGTCTCGGCGCGGGGGTCGTGCTCTTCGCCTCGTCGCTGGTGGTTGACGCGTGCACCGCCTGGGGCTTCTCGACCAGCCTGCTGGTGGTGGGTACGGTGGCGGTGGCCTACACCGCGCTCGGGGGGTTGACCGCCGATGTCATCTCCGACGTCCTCCAGTTCGGCCTGCTGTGGGGAGCGACCGTCGTGGTGACCGTTGTCCTCGGTCTGCGGATGGCCGGGCGTGGGCTCCTGGCCGGTGTCGACCCGGCGCGGCTGGTGATTCTCGACCTGAACCACCACGGTCTCGGCGACGGCGCGACCTTCGCCTTCTGGCCGATGCTGATCGGCGGCTTCTTCCTCTACGTCTCCTACTACGGCTGTGACCAGACCCAGGCGCAGCGGATCCTCGCCGCGGCCGACGCCGACCAGGCGCGACGGGCGTTGACGGTGGCGAGCCTGGTGCGGTTTCCGTTGGTGCTTACCTACTGCCTCTTCGGTCTCATGCTTGCAGCCTTCCTCGCCGCGACCCCGGACTTCGCTCGATCGCTGGCGGGCCGGCCGCCGGACGCGCTGGTTCCCCAGTTCCTCGTGACCTACCTGCCGACGGGGATCGTCGGCGTGGTGGTGGCGGGCATTCTCGCCGCGGCGCTGTCTTCGATCGACTCGGCCCTCAACTCGTTATCTGCGGTGGTGGTCGAGGAGTTCTCGACGGCGGGCCTGCGCCGGGATCCGGCGCGGCAGCTCCGGTGGGCACGGCTCGCGACGGTCGGGTGGGGGGTGGCGGCAACCACGGCGGCGTGGTTCTTCTCGCGGGCAGGTGAGACCTCGATCGAGCTCATCAACCGGGTCGGCAGCGCCCTTTACGGTCCAGTGCTTGCGGTCTTCCTGTTGGCCTGGCGGTCGCGCCGCGCTGACCAGTGGTCGGCGGTGGCCGGAGCGGTCGCGGGTCTCCTCGCCAACCTCGCGCTCGCCATCTGGGCGCCGGGCATTTCCTGGTTGTGGTGGAACGTCGTGGGCTGCGTTGTCACGTTGGTGATCGGAGCAGCCTTCGGGCGATCGAAGCTAGCGGTAGAGCCGGTCGGTGATCGTGAGGGCCGCGGGTATGCACGGGTCCTTGTCGTCTTCTTCGTGGTGATCCTCGTTTTGCTGGCCTGGACCACTATTTGGCTCCGTTGACGTTCGATGTCACACCCACCCGGACGGCAGGCGGGACGCCTGCCCCACAAGACGTCCAGGAGCTACTGCACGAAGGCGGGTGGTTCCTTGTGCCACGGTTCGGGTTCGAGCGCCATTCGTCGCCCGAGGTCGAATAGGCGCCGCATTTCAGACGGTTCGAAGGCGCCGGCGGGCGTCTCCGCGTGCTCCGGCGGGATTCCGATGTAGTTGAAGTTGACACCGTCCCGCTGGGCGAGCGCCCAGATGCGGATCAGATCGCCCATGGCGACCGCCTTGAGCAGCGTGATCATGGATCGCGAGGCGATGTCCACCAGATTGCGTTCCACCTGCTCGGGTGCGGGGTCGATCTGGCCGTTGCGAATGATGTAGATTGAGGCCTTGCCGCGTTGCGCGGCATCGACCCCGAGCTCCCTCTGGGCGGAGGCGATGTTGACCGTGGCTCCCCAAAGAAAGAACTCGGCGATGACGCCGCCATCGACGTGCATCTCGTCGTAGCGAACGCCGTCGACCTCGACATCGATGTAGACCGGTGGGAAGGCGACCGGGATCGAGGCGGATGCGAGCAGAACCCGGCGGAAGAGCTCGAGCGAACCCGGCCGGTCGCTGGCGGCGATGGCGCCCATGTTCCAGACTACAAGGCGCTGGGCGTCGAGGTTGGTGGTGCCGACGTAGAGCCGGCGGCCGCGCCGGTGCTCACCGGCGATCTTCTGCATGATGGCCACGTCGACCATCTGCTCGATCTGTGTGGCGAGCGGGTCGGTGCGGGCCAGCGAGTCCTTTCGCATCACCGTCAAGGGATTCCGGATTTTGTATATGTCCTTGTTGGTGACGGTCGTGAAGAGCTGCTCGAGGGCCTCATCGTAATCCGGCCCGAGAAAGGCGAATGGGGCGGCGAGAGCGCCGGTGCTGACACCGGTGACCAGCTTGAAGGCCGGTCGGGTTCCGGCCTCGGTCCAGCCACGGAGAAAACCGGCCCCGAAGGCCCCGTTGGAGCCGCCGCCTGAGAGCAGCAACGCTTCCATGCCCCCGCTGACGGAGCCGCTTGCCTCCCACTCGTCGCGTACCGACTGGACCAGGTCTTCCTGGAACCGAGGGCTCGGTTCGTCACCCCAGTCGCGGATATCCGGCATACCCGGGATAACGGCGCGGTTCATGGAGTCGATCGGAACCGGGTTACGCTCGAGGCTGGTGCAGCCGGTGAAAAGCAGCAGGACAGCGACTGCCGCCACTGCGCGATTCGGGAATGAGCTGGAGCCCGTGGTCACCATGAGAACCCCGACACCATACCGTATTGTGCCAATATCTCGCGGATCGACCAACGCCTCATCTGAGCACCCTCGCGCCGCCGGCAGCTGGACGTTAGAACGTTCAACGTTCAACGTTTAACGTTAAACGTTCGAACGTGTAACGGCGTCCGTCAATAACCGGATGGGCGGGATCACGACACGACCCGGGAACATTGAGATATCCTCGTAGTGGATATGACTACGCCCCTGATTTCCGTCCTCCTGCCGGTCCGCGATGCGGGCGCGTTTCTCGATCAGTGCATGGCCAGCATCGGTCGCCAGACGCTCGAAGATTTCGAGGTGGTGGCGGTGGATGACGGGTCCACCGACGGCTCGGCGGAGGTGCTCGATGAATGGGCCGCAGGCGACCCCCGCGTTCGGGTGGTCCACCGGGAGCAGGAGGGGTTGGTGGCGACCCTCAACGCCGGCCTCGAGCTCTGCCGTGCGCCGTTCGTAGCGCGGATGGATGCCGACGACATCAGCCACCCGCGGCGTTTCGAGCTTCAGATCGCCGAGATGGAGGATCTGCCATGGGTGGGGGTGGTGTCGTGTCTGGTGCGCCACTTCCCGTGGCACGGGGTGGGGGAGGGCTACCGGATCTACGAGGGGTGGCTCAACTCGCTGTCCACCCCCGAGGCCATTGGACGTGAGCGCTTCGTGGAGTCGCCGGTGGCCCACCCATCGGTTCTGGTCCGCCGCCAGGCCTACGACCTGGTGGGGGGCTATCACGACACCGAATGGGCCGAAGACTACGATCTCTGGCTGCGCCTCCTCGAAGCCAGGGTGAGCGTTTCCAAGGTCGACCGTTACCTCTATTTCTGGCGCGAGCACACCGAGCGGTTGACCCGGGTCGACGGCCGGTACTCGGTTGAAAATTTCCTGCGCTGCAAGGCGAAATACCTGCTCAGTGGGCCGTTGGCCGGTTGTCGGCGAGTGGTGGTGTGGGGGGCGGGCCAGACCGGACGCCGCCTGTCGAAGCATCTGCTGCGGGGCGGAGCGCCGATCGAGGCCTTCGTCGATATCGATCCCGAGAAGATCGGGGGTACTCTGCGCGAGAAACCCATCATCGATCCGGACGACCTGTCGCTGCTGATGGGCTCAGACACCATCATCCTGGCGGCGGTCGGGTCCCGCGGTGCTCGGGAACTGATCCGCCGGCGGCTCAACGCGATCGGCCTCAGGGAGGGCAGAGAGTACTGGTGCGTGGCTTGACGTTGAAACGTTGGAACGTTACACGTTAGAACGTTGAACGTTGAACCCTAGAACGTTGAGCATTTCGACGTTGTCCGATGCCGGTGGTGTGGTGGCGATCGACGGTGCGATCGAGATCCGCAGGGTTTTCCGGGAAGCCGTAGGCGGGTCGTTCACGGCCCGCCGCTCGGGAACTTTCGGGCAGCATCGGGTTTGAGGCATCCGACCAGATTCGAGCGGCTGGCCCTGAAGGACCCGCCTACAGCACACATTGGCCCCGGGTGGGCGGGTGGGAACGTTCAACGTTTAACGTTCTAACGTTCAACGTTCTCGTCAACCGCCACCGGCTCCAAACCCCAGATCTTGTCGGCATACTCCCTTATTGCCCGGTCCGACGAGAAGTACCCCATGGCGGCCACATTCCGGATCGCAGCCGCGGCCCAGGCGCTGGGATCGCGGTAGAGCGTTGCGGCGTGCTCCTGGGCCTCGACGTAGGAGTGGAAGTCGGCGAGACAGACGTAACGGTCCCCGTGCTCCATGAGCGCCGACCAAATGTCGTGCAGCTGGGTGGCGGCGTCACCGGCGAAGGTCCCGTCCCTGAGATCGTCGATCACCCCGGCGAGCTCGGCGTCGGCCCGGTAGAGCTTCCACGGCCGGTGGGCGCCGGTGGTGAGCCGCGTCTCCACCTCATCGGCGGTGAGGCCGAAGATGAAGATGTTGTCGTCACCGACCACGTCCTTGATCTCGATGTTGGCGCCGTCGAGGGTGCCGATAGTGAGTGCGCCGTTGAGGGCCATTTTCATGTTGCCGGTGCCGGAGGCCTCCATCCCGGCGGTCGAGATCTGTTCGGAGAGATCGGCGGCGGGGATGATCTTCTCGGCCAGGGTCACTCGGTAGTCGGGAACGAAGGCGACCTTGATGCGACCGGCAACGTCCGGGTCGTCGTTGACCACGTCGCCGACCCCGTTGATGAGGCGGATGATGAGCTTTGCCATGTGGTACGAGGGTGCGGCCTTGGCGCCGAAAATGAAGCTGCGGGGCAGCACATCCGCCCCGGGATCGGCCTTGATCCTGCGGTAGAGAAGAATGACATGCATGACGTTGAGCAGTTGCCGCTTGTACTCGTGGAGGCGTTTGATCTGTACGTCGAAGAGCGAGTCCGGGTCGAGGGTGATGCCGGTGAGCTCCTCCACCGTCGTTGCGAGGTCCTTTTTGTTGGCCCGCTTGATGCCCATGAACTCGTCCTGGAAACCGGGGTCGTCCGCCACCGCATCGAGCTCGCGCAGACGGTCGAGGTAGCGCGGCCAGCCGTCGCCGATGCGGCGGGTGATCGCGTCTGCCAGCCGTGGGTTGCAGGCGAGGAGCCACCGCCTCGGTGTGACCCCGTTGGTGATGGCAACAAATCGCTCCGGCCAAAGATCGGCGAAGTCTTTCACCACCCGGGTTTTCAAGAGCTCGGTGTGGAGCTTGGCGACCCCGTTGATCTTGTGGCTGCCGACGATGGCGAGGTTTGCCATGCGCAGCCGCTTGTCGCCGTCCTCAGCGAGGATCGACATTCGGCGCAGACGGTCGGGCTCGCCGGTGAGGCGGTCCTTGACGGAGGCCATGAAGCGGCGGTTGATCTCGTAGATGATCTGCACGTGGCGCGGAATCAGCGGCTCCATGACCGACACCGGCCATGTTTCGAGCGCCTCGGGCAGAAGGGTGTGGTTCGTGTAGCTGCAGATGCTGCGGGTGATCTCCCAGGCTGGGATCCACTTGAGCCCGGGCCTCGTCGAGCAGGTATCGCATGACCTCGGCCACCGTCAGCGCCGGGTGAGTGTCGTTGAGCTGGAAGGCGACCTTGTCCGGCAGCAGCTCCCAGGCCTCGCCGTGGCGGCGCTGAAAACGATCCATGACGTCGCGCACCGTGCACGCAACCAGGAAGTACTCCTGCATGAGACGCAGGCGGCGCCCGGCCTCGATATCGTCGGCCGGGTAGAGCACCCGAGTCACCGCCTCCACCCGTCCACGCTCCTCCACGGCCTTGACGAAGTTCCCGCGTGAGAAGATCTGGAAGTCGAACTCTGATGCGGCCTGGGCGGTCCACAACCGCAGGATCGTGGTTGTGTTGGTGTCGTAGCCCGCGATGAGAATGTCGTAGGGAGTGCCGTACGCCAGCCGCCAATCGGTCCACACCGGCCGGTGCTTGCCGTCTTTCCGGATTATCCAATCCACTCGGCCCCCGACCCTCACCGGAATAGTGAGGTCGTGGCGTGCCACCTCCCACGGGAACCCGCCCTCGAGCCAGGTGTCCGCGCGCTCGACCTGCCAACCGTTCTCGATGGCCTGGCTGAACATGCCGTAGTCATAACGCAGGCCGTAGCCGTAGGCGGGGTAGTCGAGAGTTGCCAGAGAGTCGAGGAAGCAGGCGGCGAGACGGCCGAGGCCACCGTTGCCGAGCCCGGGGTCGGGTTCCTCCTCGATGATGGTGTCGAGGTTGAGGCCGAGCAACTGCATCGCCTCACGGGCAGTGTCGAGGAGATCGGTGGCGATGAGGTTATTGAGCATCAGGCGCCCGAGCAGGTACTCCATCGACAGGTAGTGGACCGTTTTCGGCCGCTGCTCGTCGTAGGTCCGGCTGGTCAGGATCTGGCGGTCGATCATCGACTCGCGCACCGCGAGTTCGAGGGCCGCCAGGTGATCGGCCGCGCGGGCCTGACGCAGCTCGAGCCCGCAGGAGTAGCGCAGGTAGTGCAGAAACCGTAAGCGGAACTCCTCCGCCGTAGGTTGTTTGAGATGGACTGCCGGGAGCATGTTCCTCCTTCGCGAGTAGCGCGACGATGAAAGGTAACACAACGGAAGGATTTCGGATTTCGGATTTCGGATTTCGGATTTCGGATTTATCGGCGCGGTGGAAGGCCACCCGGGGTCCGACACGGAGTTACCCGCGTTTGTGTAAGCAGGCCGAACGAGGAACATCCTCGGTCTCCGTGATACCGCTGCACAATCACGGGCAACGGTCTCAATTGGTCAGTCTGCTCCCCGAAGTGCAAATCCGAAATCCGAAATCCGAAATCCGAAATTTCTGATGCGTTACCATGAACGCCATGAACGGCATGCGCTCCGCCGGCGTCATCCTCCATCCGACCTCCCTTCCGTCTCGTTTCGGGATCGGGGATCTCGGACCGACGGCTGCTACCTACGCGGAGTGGCTGGCCGGCGCCGGCGCCCGCTGGTGGCAGGTGCTGCCGCTGCACCCCCCCGGGCCGGGGAATTCACCCTACTCGGCGATTTCGACCTTCGCCGGCAACGAGCTCCTGATCAGCCCCGAACTCCTGGTCGAAGACGATCTCCTCGATGAGGCCGACGTGGCCGATGTTCCGGACTTTCCGATCGAGTGGGTGGAGTTTGATCGGGTGAAACCGGTCAAGATCGACCTTCTCTGGCGCGCACACCGTCGCTTCCGAGAGGCTTCGCCATTGAAGCTGAGCCGGCAGCTCGCGGTCTTCCGCGACGCCCACCGCGACTGGCTCGCCGACTACGCTCTCTTTCGAGCCCTCAAGGACAGCCACGACGGAGCGCCCTGGTACGAGTGGCCGCGGCCGCTTGCATGTCGCGAGCCCGAGGCCCTGCTTGACTGGATGCAGCACCACACTGATGAGATCGACTTTGTGGAGTTCTGCCAGTTCCTCTTCTTTCGCCAGTGGACCGCGTTGCGCGAGTGGGCGCACGAGATGGGGGTGGGGATCTTAGGCGACGTGCCCATCTTCGTGGCCCGCGACTCGGCCGAAGTGTGGGCCCATCCCGAGCTCTTCCTTCTCGATGATGAGCGCCGGCCGACGGTTGTTGCCGGGGTGCCGCCGGACTACTTCTCGGCTACCGGCCAGCTGTGGGGCAACCCGCTGTACGACTGGGACCGCATGGCCGACGACGGATACTCGTGGTGGATCTCGCGGCTGCGCCGCACCCTCGAGACGGTGGATGTTGTGCGGCTCGACCACTTTCGCGGCTTCGCCTCCTACTGGGAGGTGCCGGCGGACGAGGATACCGCGATCAACGGCCGTTGGAGGCCGGGCCCCGGGAGGTCGCTCTTCGACGCCCTCGAGAATGCTCTCGGCAGCCTGCCGCTGGTGGCAGAGGATCTGGGCGAGATCACGCCCGACGTGATCGAGTTGCGCAAGGAGCTTGGTCTGCCTGGGATGGCGATCCTCCACTTCGCGTTCTCACCGGAGCCACGCTCCACCTTCATTCCATATGCGCTCGAACGCGATCTGGTGGTCTATACCGGCACCCACGACAACAACACAACAGTCGGATGGTTCATGGAGGATGCGACCGACGAGGAGAAGGATTTCGTGCGGCGGTACACGGCGAGCTCCGGTCGCGAGATCAACTGGGAGCTGATCCGCCTAGCCATGGCGTCGGTCTGCGAAAACGCCATCGTTCCGCATCAGGATCTCGTCGGGCTCGGTGCCGACTGCAGGATGAACACGCCGTCGGTTGGTGAGGGAAACTGGCGCTTCCGGATCACCCCGCCGATGCTCGTCGAGGGAATCCAGGCGCGGCTTTTTGAGATGATCGAGGCCTACGGCCGCGTAAATCCCGTGTGAATCCCTGCCTCCGGGTGATGATCCTCACGCTTTAGATCTTGAAACTGGTGGTGCAGAGACCGATAATAGAGGTTGTGAGATTTCGTCTCTTTCCACTTGCCGCCCTCGGTCTGGCGCTGCTGGCCGCCGTGCCCGCCTCGCCGACGACCATTGTGCCGGCGACAGATCCCGGCGAGCTGGCGCTCGACAGCGAGGCGGTGTTCCTGGCCCGAGCCGGCGTCAGCCGCGTCGTGGGGCGTCCCGGCTATCTTGCCACCGCGACAGAGCTCGAGGTCATATCGGTGGCCAAGGGTTCGTTGTCGCCAGGTAGCGTGGTCGAATCGATCGTTCCCGGCGGCGTCAAAGACGGGATCGGCTGGGTAGTGGCCGGTGCACCGAAGCTCGAATCGGGCAAGGTGTACTTGGTCTTCGCCGACAGCGACCCGCGCGGGCGCTGGCAACCGCGGCTGATGGCCGACAGCGTGTTACGACAAGAGATAGCCGAGGATGGTTCGAAGGTCCTTGTGCCGCTTGAAGAGGCGTCCCACCTTTCACGCGTGGGCAGTGTCGATCCTAATGCCCCGTTGGTTCCGGGACCGGTGGACGAGAAACAATTCATTGCCGCGCTCGAGCGACGCCTCGACGGGAAGCCGGGTTGGGATTGGGCGCCGCTCACACGTTTCAGCGGCTCCGACCTGTATGTGAAGGACGCACCGGTGGGCTGTGTGTTCATGACCTATGACGACGGTGATGGCAATCCGATCCGGTGGAGGCTCTTTGATACCGGCGGCACTCGGTCCATGGCAGCGGATTCAAACGGCGATCCATCCTTCCCAGATGGTGGATTCGATGAGATACAGGGCGCTCTCGCGCGGTGGAACGCGGTCAGCTCGACCAGCCTCAGCGTCTCGTACGGCGGCGCTTCCGCATCCCCGCCTTCCAGGTGTACGGACGAAACCGATATCACGGCCAACGCGGTGCTCTTTGGCGATCCTTGCGACGAGATCCCAGACCTGACCGGCTGCAGCGGCACACTGGCGTTTGGAGGGCCGTCCTTTTATCCGACCACAACCTACACGTGGGACGATCGGCGGTGGCATCAGGCGGTTTCCTGGTTTGTGGTCGTTAACAACGGCACGGGGGATTGTCTGTCGCCGGCCAACTACGAGCTCATGCTGACCCACGAAATGGGCCATGGTCTCGGTTTCGGACACGTATCGGATCCAAGCGCGCTGATGCATGCGAATTGCTGCCACCCGCACAACTCCCTGGATATCAGCTGTACTCAATACCTGTATCCGACTGTCTCATCGACGCCGACGCCGCCTCCGACCGCGACCCCATCAGGGACCACGCCGACCCCAACACGGACATCACCTCCGAGCACGACTCCAACGCGAACCCATTCTCCGCCGCCGACGGCAACCCCCGCGGGCGCCACACCGACCCCGACACCGACCCCGACCCCGAGCGGAGGCCGGCCGTCGCAGGTGACGGTTCCTGTCGTGATCCACGGCGAGGGTGTCGAGGGAACACCGTGGCGGTCCGATGTGGTGGTCACCAATCCCAACTCCAGCTCGCAGGAGTTGCGGTTCATCTACGTGACGAGCGAGAAGGCGGCCTTCTCGGCAACCAAAAACCTCGCGGGTCGCGCGACTCTGCTCCTCGAGGATCTGGTGGCGGATCTCTTCCGGGCCGGCGACAGTCGCGGACCGTTGGTAATTGAAATCCTGACGGCAGGTTCGGAAGCACCGGTCGTGGTGTCAAGAGCCTACGCCGAGAACCCCTTCGGCAATCTCGGTTCGGGACTGCCCGCCGACATCCAGCCGTCGACGGACGTGGTATCGATGCCCGGCCTTTTCCACGACGAGGCGTTCCGCTCGAACATCGCGGTGACCGCAGACAGTGGGCACGACGTCTGGGCCACATTCGAGCTTTTCAGAGGAACTGACGACCTGGTCGGCGGTGGCGTGCAGCGACTCATCGGGGCAGGGCAGCAGGACCAGTGGTCGATTCAGCAGCTCTTCAAGAACCAGGCGCGCGAAGGGGTGCCGATGACCGTTCGCGTCAGCCTGTCTCATCCGGGAATCGTAAATGCCTCGATGATTGACAACCTTTCGACGGACTCCGCCGTGTTCTTGGGCAAGGTGCCTGCAATCAACTGGATTGTCCCGGTAGTAGCTCATATCCCCGGCTCCGACGGGACCTTCTGGAGCTCGTCAGTGTCGCTGTGGAACGGAAGTATTTGGACGTCTCGGATCGACCTCGAGTACCTTCCCGAAAAGACGGACAACTCCTCGGGAGGAATTCACGCATCGTTCATCTGGCTCGAACCGTACGAGACCCGCACGATCGAGGATGTGCTTCTGGATCTCTTCAGTATCGACGACGGCAAAGGCGTCCTCGTAGTCAAATCCACGCAGGTCATTACGGTGACCTCGCGAGTCTTCACCGGCGGTCCGCTCGGCGGCACCTCAGGTAACGGCGTGCGCGTCGTGCGGGCGATTGAGCTGTCTTCGGAGGACGCGGTGTTGCCGGGAGTGCGGATGCTCGACGGCTTCCGAACCAACGTCGGGGTAGTAACGGGCATCCTGGGTGCGACCTTCCGGTTTGACCTGCGCGACGCCGGCGGCACCTTGCTCGCCACCGCGTTCCGCAGCGTAGAGCCGAGATCTCTGCGCCATTTGTCAATGGAGAAGCTCTTCGGCAGGGATGTCGCGGCCCCCGAGCCCGTCGGCTCGATCGTCGTCAGCGGCAACGCCGACTTTCTCGCCTACCTGACCGTCATCGACGGGACCTCGCAGGATCCGGTGTTCATATTGCCGCAGTAATTCTTCGATCCGGGGCTCGCGGCCCGATGGGCCGCGTACCGCGGACCGAAGAATGACTCTTATGGTCGGACGAATGGCAGGCGGGACGCCTGCCCCACAAGGAATCCGGGACGTTTTGTGGGGCGGGCGTCCCGCCCGCGCATGCACGCGGGGAAAGTGATCAGTAATCAGTGATCAGTCCCTACGAACCGCCCCCAAGCGCTTTGAACCTCGCTACTGATCACTGATAACTGATTACTTGATTACTTCCTGATCGCCTCCAACTGCTCCGTCACCAGACCTTCGAAGAGCGGCAGCTTGTAGCCGTTCTTTGCCAGAGGCTCGGCGCCCTCGACAGCGGCGGCAGCGGCTTTGGCGATGGTGGCTGCGTCGAGTGTCGTGCCGGTGATCGCCTCCTCGGCCGCAGTCGAACGCCACGGCACCGGCGCCGCGCCGGACAGGAAGATTCGCGCCGAACGCACGGTGTCGCCGTCGAAGACGATGGCGAGAGCGACCCCGGCGAGGGCGAAATCCCATGCTCCACGGGTCCTAACCTTGCGGTAGGACGACCGCAACCCGGGGGCTGGCGGCGGCAGCACGACTTCGGTGAGGATCTCGTCGGGGTCGAGGACGGTCTCGCTGCGCGGGTCTTCGGACGGCGGCATATGCAGCTTTTCGATCGCGATCGAGCGGCTCCGGCCCGGGGCCGAGGCACGGCACACTGCGCCGAGAGCGGCCAGCGCCGGAGCGGTGTCCGAGGGGTGGACGATGTAGCAGGAATCGCCGCCGACGATGCAGTGGTACTGGTTCTCGCCCTCGTAGGCGAAGCACTTCTCGCCGCCCTTGCGCAGGCAGTCGAAGTCGCCGCGGTAGTACCAGCAGCGAGGCTTCTGGCACAGATTGCCGCCGAGGGTGCCCTGGTTGCGAAGCTGTGGGCTGGCAACCACCGATGCCGCCTGGGCGAGCGCCTCGTAGCGTTGGTTGATCGAGTCGTTGTCGGCAATATCGGCGATCGAGGTCAGGGCACCGATACGGACACCGCCGTCGGCCGCGATCCGGATCCCCCTCAGCTCCTCGACAGCCGACAGCGACACCACGTTGTCAGCGCTGTAGATACCGTCGCGGAGACATCCCAAGAGGTCGGTGCCGCCGGCAAGGATCAGGGCAGGCCGGTCGTTGAGGATGGCAAGGGCGTTGTCTATTGACGTTGCGCGGGCGTAGCTGAACTTCGGCAACATCTCAGGCCTCCTTTCTCTGCTCGGCTATCAGCCGCACCAGCTGGGTGGGGTTGAGCGGTGTGTCAGTCACCCGAATGCCGATGGCGTTGTTCACGGCATTGGCGATGGCCGCTGCGGTTGCAATGGTCGACGGTTCTCCGAGCCCTTTCGTGCCGGTGGTGTTGAACTGGGTGTCGGGAACATCGATCGGTGTGCTCTTGTGCGACAGCGCAACGTCCATCATCGTCGGAATTTGATAGTCGTGGAAGTTGGGGTTGACCATTTTACCCGTCTGACTATCGAGGACCCGCTCCTCGGTCATACCGAATCCGACTCCCATGGCGATGCCGCCAAAGACCTGATTGTCGTATGTCAGACGGTTCAGCACTCGGCCGGAGTCGTGGGCGCCGAGGAAGCGCAGAATCCGTATCTCACCCGTGCGGGTGTTGACTTCGACCTCGCAGAACTGGGCGCTGTACGGCCAGGTGATCTTGCCCTCGGGGTTGGGCTCGCGATAACCGGTGCCGATCACGACGCCCTGGCGGCCGAGTTTTTCGAGCTTGGTTACCTCGACCTTTTTCTCTGGATTCGACCGGCTGGAGATTGTCAGATTTCGGAGCTCGAGATCGGCCTCCTCAACTTCGAGCTCAATTGCGGCTATATTCAGCAGTTCCTTTTTGACGGCGAACGCGGCGGCGCGTACTGCGGGAGAGTCGGACGGCACCGTCTTGCTGCCGCCGGACGATGTCGCGTACTGCGTCGTGGCGGTGTCGGCGTGCTCGATTTGGATCCTTTCCACCGACACACCCAGCTCCTCGGCCACGATCATCGCAGCCCAGGTCTTGGTGCCGGTTCCGATGTCCGACGCGCCCATGTTGAGGTTGACGCTGCCGTCGGTAAAGAGCTTGACGATGACCGTCGAGGGCGGCCCTCCTGCGTAGCCCCAGAAACTGGCGGCAACACCAACGCCGCGACGGAGATGGCCGTCACTCTGGGCTTGCGCAATGGCGTTCACCCATCCGAATTCCGCAGCTCCCTTGCGCAGACATGCCGCGAGCTGATTCGAGGTCAGCGGTATGCCGTCCTCGATCTGGGCTACCTCGGCGAGGTTTTTCAGACGAAGGTCGATGGGGTCGATTCCGAGCCCCTGCGAGATCTCATCCATGACCTGCTCGAGGGCCCACGCGCACTGCGGAAAGCCCGGTGCGCGCATCGGCCGCGCCTTGCCCGCGTTCGTGTATACCGTGGTGTCCTCGGTTCGGATGTTCGGGCATGTATAGAGGTACGCCGCCATCGTGCTGGTGGCGGCGTTGTAGGGGTAGGCGCCGTTCGAACCCAGACTCCTGTAATCCATGGCGGTCAGCGTGCCGTCGTTCTTGGCGCCCATCTTGATCGTGATGGTGTTTGCCGGCCGGTTACCGGTGACCCGAAAACAATCCTCCCGCGGCAGGAAGATCTTTACGGGGCGTCCTGTCATCCGCGCCATGAGGGCGGCGAAAACGGTGTACTTCCCGGTTTCGAGCTTGGCGCCGAACCCACCGCCCATGTAGTGGCCGATCACCCGCACATTTGCCATCGGCAGGCCGAGTGCGCGGGCCATGGCCTGTTGCACGCTGAATACACCCTGTGTGGTGTCCCATACGGTGAGCCTGTTTCCGTCCCACTTGGCCACGGACCCGTGCGGCTCCATGGGCGCGTGGATCTGACACGGTGTGCGGAAGGTGCGCTCGACGATGAGGTCGGCCTGTTCGAAGCCGGAAGCGAGGTCGCCGCGCTCGCGTACACGCGGCTCGCCGACCACGTTCCCGCCTTCGTGAACGGCCGGGGCTGCCGGAGCGAGGGCGGCCTCGTCACCGATAACGAAAGGTAGGACCTCGTACTCGACCTCGATGGCGCGAATGGCGTCGACGGCCTGCAGCGGGGTTTCCGCGGCCACCGCCGCCACCTCCTCACCCTCGTGCCGGCAGTGGGGATCGAACAGCCGACCGTAAAACGTGCCGCGCCGTTCGTACCACGGCATGTCGGCGCCTGGAGAATTTGCGGTGAGCACCGCCCGGACCCCCGGCATCTTCTCCGCCTTGCTGGTGTCGACTCGCAACACCTTGGCGTTGGGGTGCGGGCAGCGGAGGATCGCGCCGTGCAGCATGTCCGGCAGAGAAACATCGTGCGGGAAGACAGCGCTACCACTGACTCGCTCATAGGCGTCAACCCGTGTCACCCGAGTGCCGATCACCGTGGTTTTCTTCCAGGGCGCAGGGTAATCGTCCGATTGGGGTGTTTCCGGAACCGTGTCGTCCATCCAATAGGGAGTTTCTTCAGACATCAGTCGTCTCCCTTCTTGAGCTCGGCGGCTCGGGTCACCCCGTTCGTGATGTGGGCGTAGGCACCGCAGCGGCAGAGGTTGCCACTCATGCCGTGGCGGATCTCATCGAAGGAGGGGGACGGGTTGGCTCGAAGCAGGCCTTCAGCAGCCATGACCTGGCCGGGGGTGCAGTAACCGCACTGGAAGGCATCTTCCTCGACGAAGGCCTTTTGCACGGAGCCGAGCTCCTCGCCGTGGAGTAGCCCCTCTACCGTTGTGATCTCCGCGCCCTCGGCCTCGGCGGCCAGCATCATGCAGGCATAGCGTGGCCTTCCATCAACGAGGACCGTGCAGCTGCCGCACTCTCCGCGCTCGCAACCGGCCTTGGTGCCGCTGATGCCGAGGCGCTCGCGGAGCACGAACAACAGCGTCCACCGGGGTTCGACCAGCAAGTGGTGTACCCGGCCGTTGATGGCCAGCGCCACCTGGAGCATTTTGCCGAGCTCGGTGATTTCAGGTATCGCCTCCGAGGGACGGGCGACGCCGGTCGCGGCGGCCACCGCACCGGCACCCACCGAGCCGAGAAAACCACGGCGCGTGACGCCCTTGTCCGGATCCTTCCTCGAATTCCTCTTTCCGGCCATAACTTCCTCCTGACCCATCGATTCCTGCTAATTCAGATTGAGTCTAAATTGCTGTAATGTATGCACATACAGATTATACGCGGATCGAAGGAACATGTTCGGGCGGCAGCTGGCCCGGGCCATCAACTGATCGCGAGAAGGGAGGGGATAAACCCCTTCCCTACAATAATCGGGGCGGGACTGAGCCCACCTGTAACAGAGACATTCGTAGGGGCGGGGTTCATCCCCGCCCCATGTTTCCAGAGGAGGTAGAGTACAACCATGGAAAACCAAGACGGCTCGGCCAAGGTGTTTATCGACGTGATCCTGGATGCGGCGTGGGAGGCTAGGCGAGCCGATCTACTCGATATTCGGATCGGGCCCTTCTGGACCCTGGTCCGCACCAGCATCGGTGCTGGAATGGCCTCGATCCTCCGATCCGAATCGCACCTCCACGGTATACAGCCGATCGCTGACGCCGGGAGGCTTGACGAGCGCTCGCCGTTGGAGCTCGCCGCGCTGATGCGGTCGGAGTCGGTGCTGGAGGCTGCCGTCGGTCTTGCCGCCGCCAACGCGTTGCTCGTTTCGACCGTCAAAGGGCTCACGGAGGAAAAGGCGGTCTCCATCCTGCGCGAGCGCGGTGCCGGCAAGCGGGTGGCGATGATCGGGCATTTCCCGTTTGCGGACGAGCTGCGCGAGAGCTGTGACGAGCTGTTAGTATTCGAGCGCGGGCTCGGACGCCGCGACGGTGACCTCGGCGACGAGGCGATCGATCACCTCCTTCCCACTGCCGATGTTGTGGCGGTGACCGCCACCACTCTCCTCAACCGGACGCTCCCCGGCGTCCTGGCCAGCGTCCGGGACGACGCCTTCGTCATGCTGCTTGGCCCGAGCACGCCGCTGACGCGGGCGCTGCACCGATTCGGATTCGACGTGCTCTGCGGAACCGTGATCGACGATCCGGTCGGCGTGCTACGAGCGGTAGAACAGGGAGCCGTGACAAGGCAGATCAAAGGTGTTCGGAGGGTGTGCCTGTGGCGAT
>PVMK01118128.1_pt1 | contig 16625 bp, 17 predicted proteins | sample 1853481 | NCBI WGS metagenome assembly PVMK01 (sample SAMN08533507, study PRJNA380276) | Marine sediment metagenome, whole genome shotgun sequencing project.
TCGCGGGGCGGCGAAGGTATCGCGCCCTCGGGCGACACGGAATTGCGCGCCGGCGACGACATCTACTTCGTCGCTGAGACGGGGCACATACCGCGCGCCATGCCGGCGTTCGGCCACGAGGAGACCGAGGCGCGGCGGGTCATCATCGTGGGCGGCGGCAACATCGGGCTCTGTCTCGCCCAGATCGTCGAGAAGGAGTATCCGCACGTTTCCATGAAGCTCATCGAACTCGACAAGAAGCGGGCCGAGTTCGTCGCCCAGACCCTCGAACGGACGGTGGTCATCAACGGTAATGCCCTGGACACGGAAATTCTCGAAGAGGTCAATGCCCGCACCGCGGAAACGGTCGTCGCGGTGTCGAACGACGACGAGGTCAACATTCTGGCGTCGCTGCTGGCCAAGCGCTATGGCTGCCAGCGCGCCGTCACGTTGATCAACAAGAGCACTTATGAGCCGCTGATCGGCACGCTGGGAATCGAGACCGTGGTCAACCCACGGGCGATCACGGTGTCGAGAATTCTCGAGCACGTGCGCCGTGGCCGGATCCGCTCCGTGCATACCCTGTCCGAAGGCTTCGGTGAACTTATCGAGGCGGAGGCCTTGGAGACCTCTAGCCTTGTCGGCGTTCCCTTGCGCGACGCCAAGCTGCCCGACGGCGTCGTTCTGGGCGCGCTGGTGCGCAACGACGAAATCATCATTCCCCGCGGCGGCACCGTCGTGAAAGCAGGCGACCTGGTCATCCTCTTTGCCGCCAGCGAGGCGGTGAAGAAGGTCGAGAAGCTGTTCGCGGTCAAGCTCGAGTTCTTTTGATGGCGGGCGTTCAGGATCCTGGCGGATCCGGTCCTCGAACCGATGGCACGGAAGGCCTGCCAGGCGAAAGTGGCGATGCGCGGCCGATCGCGCTGCTGTTCGACTGGGACAACACTTTGGTCGATACCTGGCCAGCCATTCATCATGCCCTGGCGGTGACGTTCCGGGCCATGGACCGGGAGCCCTGGACGTTCGAGGAAACCCGCGCGCGGGTGCGTGCCTCGGCACGGGACAGCTTTCCGGCCCTCTTCGGTTCGCGGGCCGAGGAAGCCATGGGAATTTTCTATCGATCTTTCGAATCCGACCACCTGGCGAAGCTCCGGGAACGCCCCGGTGCGACGGACATGCTGGAACGTCTGAGCGCCGCCGGCTTCTACCTGGCGGTCGTCAGCAATAAGCGAGGCGATCTGCTGCGCCAGGAAGCCGATGCCCTCAACTGGACACGGTTATTCAAGCGCCTCGTTGGGGCCAATGACGCCGAGCGAGACAAGCCGGCGGTGGCGCCGGTACATTTGGCCCTGGGGGACGGCGCCATCGACCCGGGGCCGGATATCTGGTTCGTAGGCGATACCGATATCGATCTCGCCTGCGCTGCCAACAGCGGGTGCGTTCCCGTTCTACTGCGCCCGGAACCGCCGCTTCCTGGCGAGTTCGCGGATCATCCGCCCCACCGCTATTTCGACGGCTGTGCCACTTTGGCGCAGCTCTTGACCGCCGAGAGGGGCTAGTCCGCTGCCACCCCTCCGGTAATAACTAAGGAGTTGACCGGCTGCCGGCCGCCGGCCGCCGGCCTACACGCCATGGCCGGATACGGCGCTTTCTTTTTCGCCTGTATCGGTGATACTGGATCGAGTACAAGGTCGCAGCCACGATCGGGCCGACAGGAGGTGAGCTTCGCTTCGGATGCGATAGTGATGAGACGGGGTGGAATTCCCGTTGAACGAGGCCATTTGACGAACAAACAAGACAAAATGGGGGCTGGAAATGGCAACGGAACGATCCCAAAACGTCCAGGATGTTTTCCTGAACCACATCCGAAAGAACAAGGTGCCGGTCACGGTCTTCCTGGTCAACGGAGTTAAACTGCAGGGCGTCATCACTTGGTTCGACAATTTTTCAGTTTTGTTGCGCCGGGACGCGCATTCCCAACTGGTGTACAAGCACGCGATCTCGACGGTCATGCCGACCGCCCCAGTCCAGCTTTTCGAGCCTGACAAGGAGGAGGCCGAAGACGGCTAAATTCGACGACAGGCACAAGGCGGACCAACAGCCCGATAGAGCCGAGCAGAACGTTCGTGAGGCCTCCGGCAAGACGGGCCGGGCTCTTGTCTTACATCCCGAAATCAAGGCGGCGCGGCGCGGCGAGCGCAGCGCCGAGGCACGGCTCGCGGAAGCCGTGGGCCTGGCCGAGGCGATCGACCTGGAGGTCGTGCGCCAGGAGATCGTGCCGATCGGCCGGCCACGTCCGGGCAGCCTGATCGGCAAGGGCGCGGTCGAATCCCTGGGCCATCTCGTGCAGATCTGTGAGATCACGGTGGCGGTCGTCAATGGCGCGCTGACACCGATTCAGCAGCGCAGCCTGGAACGTGCCTGGGACTGCAAGGTGATCGACCGAACCGGGCTGATTCTCGAGAGCTTCGGAGCCCGGGCCCGCACCAAGGAGGGCAAACTGCAGGTCGAGTTGGCCGCGCTCACCTATCAGCGCTCGCGCCTGGTTCGCTCCTGGACCCACCTGGAGCGGCAGAGGGGCGGTTTCGGCTTTCTCGGCGGCCCCGGCGAAAGCCAGCTGGAAATCGACCGCCGCCTGATCGGCGAGCGCATCGCGCGGATCAAGAAAGACCTGGAGCAGGTCAGGCGGACCCGAGCTCTGCATCGCCAGGCGCGGCGGCGTGTGCCCTATCCGGTGGTCGCCCTGGTCGGCTATACCAATGCCGGCAAATCCACGCTGTTCAACCGACTCACCCGCGCCCAGGTGGTGGCCCAGGACCAGCTCTTCGCGACCCTGGATCCGACCATGCGGCGCCTCGAGCTCGACGACGGGCGCGAGATCATCGTCTCCGATACGGTTGGCTTTATCTCCGATTTGCCGACCGATCTGGTGGTGGCGTTTCGGGCGACCTTGGAAGAGGTGACGGAGGCCGATCTCATCCTGCACGTGCGCGATATCGCCCATCCGGAAAGCCAAGCCCAGTGCCACGATGTGGAAGAGGTTCTCGGCAACCTTGGGATCGACGAGACCCGTGGGGCACCGCGGCTCGAGGTTCTCAACAAGATCGACCTGCTTGCCGCGGAGGCGCGGACCATCCTGGAGAATCAGCTCGCACGGCGGACCGGCGCCGTCGCCGTCTCGGCGCTGACCGGCGAGGGCTTGGCGGATCTGTCCCATGCCATCGCGTGCCAACTGTCGAGGCCGATGGAAGCCGTTCAGCTCACCGTGCCGCTCAGCGACGGCGCCGATTTGGCCTGGCTCTACGCCAACGGTCAGGTGCTGACCCGTGAGGACGACGAGGCGAGCGCCCATCTCTTGGTGCAGCTCGATCCCGCCGACCTGGCGCGCTTCGAGCATCGCCGGCGCGCCACCTGACCGTTGGCGTAGAGCCCAGCCATGTCGATCGACCTAGCAACGGTACAGCGTTTCCTCGAGGAGACCGCGGCCGAGGAAATCATGGTGCGGTTTCGCCGCCTGGCCGAGCATGAAATCCGTGCCAAGGAGGGCGGCGAACTGGTCACCGCGGCGGATATCGCCAGCGAGGCGCGGCTGACCCGCTTGCTCCAGGATTACTTGCCGGGTTCGCTGGTGGTGGGCGAGGAGGGGACGTCGGAACGGCCCGAGGTGCTGGAGCTACGGCAAGGCGCGGACCCGGTCTGGCTGATCGATCCCGTGGACGGCACCGGCAACTTCGCGGCCGGCCGCCCGACCTTCGCGGTGATGGTCGCCCTGGTCGAGAAAGGTGCGATCCTTGCCTCCTGGATTCACGAGCCGAGCCTGGAGCGCACAGCCGTGGCGGAAGCCGGCAGCGGCGCCTGGATCGGCGATGGCCGTTTGCGGGCCGCCGCGCCCGTGCCGCTCTCCGACATGCGCGGGACCCTTCATGTCGGAAGCTTCGGAGGCCCGGAGCTGCGGCGGCGCGCGGAGGCCGCGCGGAAACGCCTTGGAGCGATCCCGTCCTTGCGCTGCGCCGGGGCGGAGTACGTGCGTTTGGCGGCGGGCAGTTTGCACTACGGCATGGTTCCCGAGAAGGCTGCCGAAAGCAATGACACCGGCGAGTTCCACTACACTCTCTTCACCAAGATGATGCCCTGGGACCACGCGCCTGGCGTGCTCTTGTTCAGCGAAGCCGGCGGGCTGGCGCGGACCTTCGATCGGCGGATCTACGATCCGGCAAGGCGGGACACACCCGGCCTCCTCATGGCGCCAGACGAGGCGAGCTGGGAGGCGCTTCACGGCGTGCTGTTGGGATAATTCCAAAGTTCGGCGTTGAACTGGCGCCCGTCTTGGGTTTGATTCGAGCCTGATCGCGAGTGGCCTGTCGGGCCGTTGGTTAGGGAAGGGGCGGGCAGTGGCAAACCAGTTTCCAAGCGAAGCGAGGGTGGTCATCGTGGGCGGCGGCATCGTCGGTTGCTCGATCGCCTATCACTTGACCAAGCTGGGCTGGCGGGACGTCGCCCTGCTGGAACGCAAGAAGCTCACTTGCGGCACCACCTGGCATGCCGCTGGTCTGGTGGGACAGCTGCGCGCGACGCTCAACCTGACCAAGCTGGCGGTCTACACCACCGACCTCTATAGCGGGCTGGAAGCCGAGACCGGCCAGGCCACCGGCTTCAAGCAGAACGGCAGCCTAGGGGTCGCCGCCAGTGCGGAACGCTTCGAGGAGCTGAAGCGCAGCGCTTCGATGGCGCGAATGGCCGGCCTCGAGGTGCAGGTCATTTCGCCGGCCGAGGCGCGCGAGCTTTATCCTCTGTTGAACATCGAGGACCTGGTCGGCGCCGTATTCCTGCCGAACGACGGCCAGACCAATCCGATCGACACCACGATGGCCCTCGCCAAGGGCGCGCGGACGGGCGGCGCCAAGATCTTCGAGGACACCAAGGTCACGGCTATCCATACCGGGACGGGGCCGAGCGGGCCACGGGTCACCGGCGTCTCGACGGACAAGGGCGACATCAAGGCCGACTACGTGGTGAACTGCGCCGGCATGTGGGCGCGCGAGGTGGGTCTTCTGTGCGGCGTGCGGGTGCCGCTGCACGCCTGCGAGCATTATTACATCCTGACCGATCCCATGCCCGACGTGCCGGCCAAGCTTCCCGTGCTGCGCGATCCCGACGGCTGCGCCTATTACAAAGAGGACGCCGGCAAGATCCTGCTGGGCGCCTTCGAGGGCAACGCCCGGGCCTGGGGCATGGACGGCATTCCCGAGGACTTCAGCTTCGACGAGCTGCCCGGCGACATGGACCATTTCATGCCCGTCCTGGAGGGCGCCATGCACCGGGTGCCGGCGCTCGAAAGCGTGGGCCTGCGCAAGTTTTTCTGCGGGCCGGAAAGCTTCACCCCCGACGTGCGCTACTATCTGGGCGAGGCCCCGGAGGTGCGCAACTTCTTCGTCGCCGCCGGCTTCAACTCGATCGGCATTCAGTCGGCCGGCGGCGCCGGCAAGGTAATCTCCGAATGGATCGTCAATGGCCACCCACCGATGGACGTGGCCGACGTCGATATCCGCCGCGTCATCCCGTTCCAGAACAGCAAGCGCTACCTGCAGGAGCGGGCGCCGGAATCCCTGGGCCTGCTCTACGCCATGCACTGGCCCTACCGTCAGGCGGAAACCGGGCGCGGCGTGCGCACCTCGCCGCTGCACGAACGCCTGGCCGCCAAGGGCGCCTGCTTCGGCGAGGCGGCCGGCTGGGAGCGCGCCAACTGGTTCGCGCCCGAGGGGGTCGAGCCCAAGTACCAGTATAGCTACAAGCGCCAGAACTGGTTCACTCACGCCGCGGCCGAGCACAAGGCGGTGCGCGAGGCGGTCGGCCTGTTCGACATGACCTCCTTCGCCAAGTTCCTGGTCGAGGGGGCGGACGCGGAAGCGGTGCTGCAACGCGTCTGCGCCAACGACATGGCGGTGCCGCCCGGCAAGGTGGTCTATACCCAGTGGCTCAACGAGCGCGGCGGCATCGAGGCCGACCTGACGGTCACCCGTCTCGCCGAGGACAGCTACATGGTGGTGACCGCAGGCGCGGCGGCGCCGCGGGACTGGAGCTGGCTCAATCGCCACATCCCGGAGGGCGCGAGCTGCCGGGTGACCGACATCACGTCGGGGCTGGCGGTCTTGAGCGTCATGGGTCCCAACAGCCGGGACCTGCTATCGCGGGTCAGCGACGCGGATCTCTCGAACGAGGCCTTTCCCTTCGGCACCGCCCAGGAGATCGAGCTCGGCTACGCCACTCTGCGGGCCGTGCGGGTCACTTTCGTCGGCGAGCTCGGCTGGGAGCTATACGTGCCCGGCGAGTTCGCCTGCCACGTCTTCGACGCCATCATGGCCGAGGGCGGGGACTTCGGGCTCAAGCTGGCGGGGCTCCATGTGCTCGACTCCTGCCGCATCGAGAAGGCCTTCCGCCACTGGGGTCACGACATCACCGACGAGGACACGCCGCTCGAGGCCGGCCTCGGCTTCGCCGTGCGGCTCGACAAGAACGCCGACTTCATCGGCCGCGACGCCCTGCTGCGGCAGAAAGAGGCGGGCAAGCTGACCAAGCGCCTGGTCCAGTTCGCCTTGGACGACCCCGAGCCGCTGCTCTATCACAACGAGCCGGTCTACCGCGACGGCGAGGCGGTCGGCTATCTCACCTCGGGCAACTACGGCCACCACCTGGGCCGCGCCATCGGCCTCGGTTATGTGAACAACGAGGAGGGGGTGACCGCCGATTGGGTGAAGGCGGGGTCCTACGAGATCGAGGTGGCCTGCGAGCGTTTCTCCGCCCAGGCGAGTCTCAGGCCGATGTACGATCCCAAGGCCGAGCGGGTGAAGGTCTAGGGGCCGCCGATTTTAGGTGGCGGCCTTGATGACGGCCTCACGCCAGCAAGTAGACTGTCTAGTGCCGGGGTTACTCCACCTTGACCATCATAGGCTTACCTTCATCGCCGATTTGGAAAACGATGAGCTTCACCCCATGTGTCGAGCTTTTGTTCCAGGCCTGCATCGTTTTGTTACCGACCGGTTCTGCATAAACGTCGCCGGGCCCTAACGTGACAGCCTCCATGCCCTCGACCTCGATGGTAATCTGACCTTCCAGAATATAAACGAAGGCAGGTCCTGGATGCGAATGCTTGCCTCCCTCGAAACCTGCCGGCGCCGAAATATGCACGATGTGCACTTCCTTGCCCTCGACCCCGGCCAAAGGTGTTTTCAATAGCTTGGTCGCCTTGGCCTTGGACACAAACTCCTCTTGCTCTTGAGCGTAGGCGCCGTTCATGCCAGTCAGCCCGGCTACCACGGCAACAGCCACCGCCAAGCCGTACAGAACCCGCTTTTCTCGCATTGGTTTCCCCCTTTTCATGATTTCATCCCACCATCTGTATGGCGCGGACGCGCGATCCTTGCGCCCGCGTTGGAATGGCGCTGATTTCACCGACCCACATTCAATGAACCACCCAGGCGTCAGCCGAAGAGGGCTTGGCGGCGCGCAAGGCTCTCTTCGGACCACACATCGTGAGCCTTGTAAAACTGCTCGAAGGCAGGCGTGTCCGGCGGAATCACGACCCAGGGCTGCTTCGAGCTGGTGAAGACGTGGATATCGGGGGGCAGGCGATCCGGTTTGTCCAGCGTGCCGACCCGAATGAAGCACACCGCTTCACCGGCCCCGGCATAATGGCTCCACACGGCGATACGACAGGAAGGGCAGCGAAAGATCTTCTGCCCTCTTCCGCTATTCGACGGCGTGTTGACCATTTCGGGCGCGCCCTTCAGCAGGTCGACACGGTCCGCTTCGACCATCGCGTTGAGCGCGAAGGATGCGCCTGTTTCCCGCTGACACCATCGGCAATGACAACAGTGAACGATCATCGGCTCACGCGTCATGCGATAGCGCACCTCGCCGCAATCGCAGCCGCCTTCCAAGGAAAAATCACCAGCCATCGAGCAAGCCTCCGACTCTTCGGTCGGGCGACTTATACCAAATCTCTAGGCTGCATTCGCACGCCAAAATTCCGTTCGTGTCACGCCGACAATTGCGCTCAACAAACGGCCCCGAGAACCGATCGCAGTTGGCGCTTGCCAAGCGGCATGGCGGCGCCCGCCGCGAAGGCCGCCCAGAGATGATGTTTGGGCGTGTCGGTATAATGTGCCGGCATTTCCTCCAGGTCCCGATCGAATCGCCAGGCCGAGGCGGCGTAGCGGGTGGCCAGCTTCCAGATCTGCTCCGCCTGGGCGCTGGCGCTGAGATCGGCAAACCAGGCTCGCGCCAGAGCACAGAGCTCGGCATTGCGCTTGCGGATCGCCTCTTCCAGCCACCAGGGCACGCCGCCACGGGGATTGCCGAGACCAAGGGCGGAATCGATCGACGGACACCTATGATCCAGAAAGGCCGACAAGGCTTTGCCCAGCCACTCGCTCTGTTCGGCACTTAGCGGCTTCTGGGTGCGACAGCGATGCTCGATGGCTCTGATCGTTTGGATGTTCGCTAACATGACAGACCTCGTTCCCTTTCACTCACCGCGTCTGATGAATTATTCGGTGGTGGAGTGCGGTCGAGTCTGAGCCGGGAGGGTCATCTGAGCGTCCAGTCGACGGCCATTTCATCGGCAGAAATGCGTCAAAGCACCGTCAAAATGGAATATACTGTCAATATTGCACTAAATTTGACCCGTACGCGGGGGGTACGTCGCCCGCAGGAAGCGCGCTCACTAGTGTCGCGCGGGGGTGTCGTGTCGGCCGCTAATGCGCAGCCTTAATTGGAAGCTCAATGGCCAGTCTCAAGCTCCAACTTCTGGGCCAGTTCCGGGCGGAAAGCGGGGCGGGTGGGGCCCTGGCGATTGCCAGCAAGAAGGGCCAAGCCCTGCTCGCCTATCTCGCGCTGACGGCGGGCCAGCGCCACAACCGCGACAAGCTGGCGATGCTGCTGTGGAGCGATCGTCCGGACGACCGGGCGCGTCACAGCCTGCGCCAATGCGTTCTCACCCTGCGCAGGGTTCTCGGCAGCGAAGCGGAGTCCGCGTTGCTGGCCGACGACGAGGGCTTATGGCTCGATGCCGAGGAGGTCGAGGTCGATGCCCTGGCCTTCGAGCAGGCGGTTGCGGCGGGGTCGCGCGAGGCGCTCGAAGGCGCGATGGCGCTCTACGGCGGTGACCTGCTCGAGGATCTCAACGCCCGGTCGGAGGAGTTCGAGGTCTGGCTGCGCGCCGAGCGCCCTCGCTTCCGCAATTTGGCGGTAGCGGCCCTGGCGCCTCTGGCGGAGCAGCAGGCCGGGGCGGGCGAAGCGGAGGCGGCGATCGCGTCCTGCCAGCGCTTGTTGCAGCTCGATCCGCTGCACGAGCCGGCCCATCGCCTGTTGATGCGTCTGCTGACGGAGCAGGGCCGCCGCGCCGCGGCGCTTCGCCAGTACCAGGTCTGCGAAGAGACCCTGCGCGATGAATTGGGCGCCGAGCCCGAGGCGGAGACCAGGCGCCTGTTCGACGAGATCCGCTCGCAATCCTACGAGGCTGCCGAGGAAAGCGACCCACCGCAGACCCTGCAGACCCCGATAGCGGTCCAGACCGCTGAAGTGTCCACTGCGAAAAGCCGGGACCCTATCCGAGGGCATCGTCGCGGCCAAGCGCCTGTGGCTGACTCTATTGTTGACCTGGCGGCGGTCTCTTGACCTGCTGCGCGCCATTCTGTCCGGCGCCCGCCAGGGCCTGGTCTGGGTGATTGTGGGGGCCGCTGGCGCGCTTGCGGCGATGGGAGGGGTGATCTGGCTGGTCTTTCTGTCCGGCGACGAAAACCTCCGATTTTCCCCGGTGCGGCCAACCGAAATGGCCCTTCCCTTGCCCAAGAAACCTTCGATCGCGGTGCTGCCTTTCGAGACGCTGGGCGACCATCCCGAACAGGCCGATCTATCCGACGGCATCACCGGAGGGATCACGGACGCTCTTTCGATCATGTCGGAGATGTTCGTGATAGCCCCCGGCACCGCCAGCCAGATCGAGACACCGGTCAACCTGCCCAAGACCGCCAAGGAACTCGGGGTTCGCTATCTCCTGTTCGGCAGTATCCAGTGGGCGAGCGACCAGGTGCGGGTCAGCACGCGCCTGATCGATGCCGTGCAGGCCCAGCAGATCTGGGCTGCGCGCTACGACCGCGAAATCAAAGAGGTGTTCCAACTGCAGGACGAAATCACCCAGGAGATCGTGACCGCGCTGCAAGTTCAAATGACCGAGGGAGAGCAGGAGCGCATCGCGTTCCAACATGGAACCCAGAACCTCGAAGCCTGGATGCTGTCGGGCAATGGTCTCAAGCTTTTGCGCCGCCTGACCCGCGAGGACAACGTCCGCGCCCGCGGCCTCTACCGCCGGGCGGCCGGCGTCGATCCGAACTATGCCGGCGCCTGGGCCGGGCTGGCGTGGACCTATTTCGTCGATGCCCGCTTCGGCTGGAGCACGTTGCCGGAAGAGTCTCTCGAACGCGCGGCGGAGTATGCCCAAAAGGCCATTGCGCTCGACCCCACCCGGCCGCGCACCTATGCGATCCTCGGCGACTTGAGCCTCATCAAGGGCGATCACGAAAAGGCCATCGAGCTGCTCGAACGCGGCGTCGAGCTGAGCCCCAACGGGGCCGACGTGGTCGCACTCCTGGGGGACGGCCTCACCTATACCGGAGATTACCAGCGCGCCATCGGCCTGATTCAGCGCGCCATGCGTCTCAGCCCCTATTACCCCGCCTGGTACCGCTGGAGCCTCGGCCGCGCCTACCGGCTGGCCGGGCGTCCTGGCGAGGCCTTGGCTTGGCTCGAGGCGACGAGCGACGGCGACCCGCCGTCGCTGATCCAGCGCGTCGAACTGGTCGCCACCTACAGCGAGATGCGGCGCATGATCAAGGCCCGGGCCGAGGCGGCGGCGGTCCTGCGGGACTACCCGCAGTTCTCCGTGCGCAAGTGGACCCGCTGGCCGCCCCACAAGAACCCTTCCGAGGCCGAACGAGAAGTCCGCGCGCTGATCCGCGCCGGCCTGCCGGAATAGGCGCCGCAGTTAGGGCGCCGTAGGCGGGTGCTCCACGCGGCCCCGATCCATTCGACGCCTGTTCTAGAGCGATCCCACCAACAGCAGCCCCCCCCAGGCGACGAGACCCACGCCGGCCACGCCGCCGAGCCGGTGGCCGCCCGGCAGCACCTTCTCGAGCAGCACGAAGAGCGCCAGGCCGACGATCCAATAGAGGTTCATCACGCCGCCAGAGAACAACAGCGCCATGAGGAACCAGCAGCAGCCGAGACAGAACGCGCCGTGCTCGACACCCATGCGGAAGGCGCCCCGGCGCCCCTTGCGCCAGTGATGGGATAGGAAGTGGAGCGGCGAGCGGCAGTGTTTCAGGCAGGCGTATTTGAGCGGGGTCAGTTGCCAGACGCCCGCCGAGATGAGGAGGAGGGCGCCCAGGACGACGCTGGTACCCACCATCATTGAAGAGAGCAGCTCCGTTCGCTCCAGGCCCCATTGCACGGCCGTCGCCAAGAGGCTGAAGAAACCCCAGACGGCGAGGTAGCCGAAGGCGAAGATCCCGGTCGGGGTGTAGGGCGAACCCTTGTCGCGCTGTTTGCGGTTGACGGCGGCGAACAGCAGGATCATCGGCGCGGCGCTGGGCAGCATCATCGCCACCATCATGATCCACCACATGAAGAACATGACGACCGCGGTGCCGGTGGTCCAGGCCATGGGCTGCATGGCGTCCATGGCCATGTCCATCATCTCCGACAGGGCCCCGCCGCCATCGCTGGCGTCCGCCACGGCCCCGTCGCCGGCCTCAGTCAGATCCATGCCGGCGCCGAACAGGATATAGATCCAAGCGAGCGCGACCACGCCGGCCAGCCCGCCGATCACGACCATCCGGTCGCGCTTCAAGACGGCTTCCAATGGGCTGTCGTTTGCCATCCCCCGTGCCCCCTCAGGATCGGTAGCGAATGCGCCTTTTGGGTCGTCGCCGCCGCATCGAATTCGCTGGAAAGGCTAGCATTTGCCGCCCTGGGAATCGATTGGGATTTTCGGCACGATCGGCACATGACCGCGACGGCCGCACCTGCTACCAATTGGCGACCGAATGGATCCCGGCGGAGAGGTTGCAATGGATGAAGCCACGGCAAAGGCGCGCGCGGCGGCGGTCGGTCTCAAGGAACGCATTCAAGGTCTGGATGGCGATGGCCTCGACCTGATCTTTCGCGAGGCGCGGACGTTTCGCGGCTGGCAAGCCCGCGAGGTGAGCGACGAGACGTTCCAACAGTTGTGGGAGCTCGCGAGATTGGGTGCGACCAGCGGCAACTGCTGTCCGGCGCGCCTCGTCTTCGTGAAGAGCGATGCGGCCAAAGAGCGGCTGAAGCCCGCTTTGGACACGGGCAACGTGGCGAAAACCATGGCCGCGCCGGTCTGCGCCGTCGTCGGCCATGACCTCGCCTTCTACGAAGACATGGATTGGCTGGCGCCGCACATGAAGGGGGCCGGCAAGACCTTCGGCGGCAACGCGGCCCTGGCCGAGGCCACGGCTTTCCGCAACGGCTCGCTCCAAGGCGCCTATCTGATGATCGCGGCGCGGGCGCTGGGCCTCGATTGCGGTCCCATGTCCGGCTTCGACAACGACCTGGTCGACCAGGCCTTCTTCGCGGGCACGGCGGTCCGCTCAAATTTCCTCTGCAACATTGGCTACGGCGACGCCGAGAGCCTCCACGCCCGCTCGCCCCGGCACGCGTTCGACCAGGCCTGTAGAATCCTCTGACGGCCCGCGCCGTTAGTTGAGGTGTGCCGTCAGTCGAGGTGCGCCGGCAGTTCGACGGACCTCAAGGGCGCCAGGAAATCGGGCGCGGGCATGGTGTCCACGGCCTCCTGCAAGCGCCCGCCACAACCCATGAGATCGTCGGCCAGCGCAATCATGCGCTGGTTCGGGTAGGCGTGCGGCGCCCGCTGGCGCAGCAGCTGGGCGGCCTCGCGCTCGCGTCCCTGGTTGTAGCGGCACAGCACGATCAGGGCGGCGGCGGTCGAGCGGCTGATGCCGGCATAACAGTGAATGACAAGCGGGCCTGCTTGCTGCCATCGCTGGGCGAAGTCGAGCAGACTCTCCAGGTGCTCGCGCTCCGGCGCGATGAAGCCCGGCCGGGGCTCGTTGATGTCGTGCATCTGGATCTTGAGATGGCCGTCCGGCACGACGCTGCCCGGGGTGCCGGGAAAGGGATCGTCGCCCAACAGGGAGATCATGTGGGTGGGCTTCAACTCCGTTGTCAGAACCGGCAAAGCCGCGAGGCCGCAGACGTGGATCACGTATCTTGGTCCTTTCCCAGGGCGGGGGGCTTGAACAGTATCGCGCCGAGCGGGCGACACGAGGCGTCGTGGGGCGATACGGGCAACAGGGGGCAACATGGTGCAGTGTCGTCATCATAGGCGGCGGCGGCCTTCGGCGCTATCATCCGCCGGACTACGTCCTCACAAATTACGGTGAGCTCGAACGATGGTGACGTTGCCGCGCGTGGAAATCGTTTATTGTCGGCAATGCCGCTGGCTCATGCGGGCGGCCTGGATGGCACAGGAACTGCTCACGACGTTCGAGGAGAATGTAGGCGAGGTGGCGCTGATTCCCGGCACCGGCGGCATCTTCGAGGTGCGGGTTGGCGATCACGTGGTTTGGTCCCGCAAGGTCGAGGGAGGATTCCCGGAGATCAAGGTGCTGAAACAGCGCGTGCGCGACAAGGTCGCCCCGGCGAAGGACCTCGGCCATTCGGACAAGCAGAGCTGAGCCGAGGGCGGCCCGGCTTTCCTGGAAGAGACGGTGTGGCTGCGAAGGACACGATGAGGGCAGGGTTTCCATCTGGCGCGGCGCTGCTCGCGCTCATGCTTGTCTTTCTGCTGGCGGCGGTCCGGCCGCTTGGCGCTTCGCCGGGCGCGGAGTTCACGGTGAGCGGCAGCGGCGTGGCCCTGCGCGCCCAGCCGAGAGCGACGGCGAACGCGCTCCTCACCCTCACGCCCGAACACTTGCTGGTCGAATTCGAACGGCGCGGGGATTGGGTCCGGGTCGGCGTCTACCGCGAGGTCGGGGCGTTCGGCTGGGTGCCGGCCGACCAATTGGTTCCCGCGCCGCGGGCGGCCGCGCCGGCCAAGACAACGCCGGAACCGCCGCCGCCGGACGCCGAACCGCCTGTCCCGCCGCTGTTGATGGAGATCACCGGAACGCCGGCGGTGGATATCAAGGGAACCTGCACGCTGCTCGGCCCGCCCGGGGGCGAGAGGACGGTCACTCTGGTCAGTCGAATTCCCAAGAGCTACAGCTTCAAAGCCGCCGCCGTGGACTGCCGCATTCGAAAGAACGATTTCTTCGGCCGGATGCGGATCCGCCTTTACCGCGATGGCGTGCTCTTGGCCGGGCGGCGGATCAACGGGCCCTTCAACCAGATATGGATCCGCAGCGCAGGGCCCTGGGGCGCGGCGCGCGCCATCCTGCGCGGCGGCCTCGTGGTTCGCGACAGCGGCAGCCGCAAGCCGGCGCCTCTGCCCAACTAGCCCCAACTAACGCGGCGGGCCCGCTTACACCCTTTGTCACCGCTTGGAGCGATCGTAGTCCCGCGACGCCAGGGCGAGCCCGATCATGAAGAATCCGAAGACCCCGACGACTCCCGCTCCGAAACCGATTTCCCAAAGCTCCATTCGCCCTCTCCCGAGTTGCCGCGCGCTGTCGATCGCTGCGCGAGAAAACTTAGGGAGAGTTCGGTCAAGTGGCTTTGATATGGATCAAATAGACATCGCGCCAGCACTACGTCGCAGCGCGTTGGCTGGAAACGGACAGGCCAACCCTAGCCCTCTTGGCCCTCGCGCAGCCGGGGCATGAGTTCGACCAGGTTGCAGGGTTTGTGGCGGTAGTCGAGCTGGGCCTTGAGGATCTCGCGCCAACCGTCGCGGCAGGCGCCGGGCGAGCCGGGCAGGGCGAAGAGGTAGGTGCCGTCCGCGAGGCCCCCGATGGCGCGGCTTTGCATGGTCGAGGTGCCGATCTTCTGATAGCTGATCCAGCGGAACAGCTCGCCGAAGCCTTCGATCTCCTTCTCCATCACCGCCTTGAAGGCTTCCGGCGTGACGTCGCGCCCGGTCAGCCCGGTGCCGCCGGTCGAGATCACGACGTCGATGCCGGGCTCGGCGATCCAGGCGCGCAACTGGGCGGTGATGGCCTCGACGGTATCCTTCACGATATCCCGCGCGACCACCTGGTGGCCGTCGGCCTCGGCCAGCTCCTGGAGCGTGCGGCCGGACTTGTCGGTCTCCAGGGTGCGGGTGTCGGAAACGGTCAGGATCGCGATGTTGACGGGAACAAAGGACCGCTCGTCAGTTGGCGTCATGGCTCGCTGCACCTCCGCCGGAGGTCGGCTGGGTGGCCGGATTGGCGGCTGCCTGAACCGGCCGGTCGAGCGGAGTATAGGCGGGCCAATCGCCGGCGGCTACGGCGTCCAGCGTGGGCAGGGGCTGGCCGAGGCGCCCGCGATAGATCCACAGGTTGGCCACGACCTTTTCGACGAAGTCCCGCGTCTCGCGCGACGGCAGGCTCTCGATGAAGAGCAGCGGATCGTCGACCCCGCCCATCTTGCGGCGCCACTTGGCGAGGTTGCCCGGTCCGGCGTTATAGGCCGTCGCCATGCGCAGAAGGTCGCCGTCCACGCTGCCGTGGTTCAGCAGGTGATCGATATAGCGTTGGCCGACGTCGATATTGAGCTCCGGATCGAACAGCTTGTCCCGGGATTGGCCGCGGAAGCTGCGCTTGCGCACCACGAAGTTGGCCGTGCTGGGCAAAGGCTGCATGAGGCCGCGCGCGCCTTCGCGGCTCTTCGCGTCGGTACGGAAGGCGGATTCCTGGCGCATCAGGGCATAGATCAGCGCGCGGTCCACCTGAAATCCCCGTTCCGGCCGCCACGGCGGGATCGGATAAAGGGCGCCGTCGAGATGCTCGCCGCTCCAACGCCCGGCGTCCGTCACCAGGCTGCGGGCAAGGCGCATGGCATGGGCCGGGAATCCCGCCGCGTCGTTGAGCGCCGATAGGGCGGCGGCGAGAGTCTCATCGCCGTCCCCGTCCAGGCGGGCAAGCTCGCTTTCGGCGCGGTCCCGCTCGCCGGCCTGGAGCAGGGCGACGGCCCGGCGCGCCGCGGGATCGGCCAGCAGGCGCTGCGATTGGGCCCGGCCGAGGCGTTGCCGAGGCTTCGGACCGTCGATGTCCATGCCGAGTGCGCGCTGGGCCAGCAGGCCGTAGAAGGTGCGCGGAAAATCCGCGGCGATCAGCAGCCATTCGCTCACCTTGCCCGGATTGCGCAGCCGCAAATGGCTGCGGGCGGCCCAATAGGCGCCGGCGCTCCGGTTCCGCCCCATGGTTCGATCCGAATGGGCGAGCCGTTCGAAATGCCCGACCGCGGACGCGACATCTCCGAGCCGCCAGGCCGACAAGCCGGCGATCCAGAGGGCCAGCGGCGCCTCATGGGTGGAGCGCTCGGCGGCGGAGGCCGCCAGGCGGTAGGCCTTATCGGGCTTGCCGTAATAGTACCAGCCGGCCGCGACCTGACCGAAAGCCTGGTCGAGTTCGACGGTGTCGAGCAGCTTCCGCGCCTCCGGGCCCTTCAGCAGCTTTTCC
>PVMK01114855.1_pt1 | contig 16615 bp, 19 predicted proteins | sample 1853481 | NCBI WGS metagenome assembly PVMK01 (sample SAMN08533507, study PRJNA380276) | Marine sediment metagenome, whole genome shotgun sequencing project.
AGGACTTGAACCTGCAACCTTCGGGTTATGAGCCCGACGAGCTACCAATTGCTCCACCCCGCGATATAAAAATCGGATTGCAAATATAACATAAGTTTACTGGGTTGTCAACTTCATTTAGAGGTTGCAATTTGTTTTTAAAGACGGGAAGAATATAAATAGCAAAAATAAAAAACGGATAGGAACATCATCCCTATCCGTTCATGCTCGAATATTGAAAATTAACGTTAAAAATTACTTCTCGTCAATTATTTTATTAAATGTTAGGCTTGGTCTCATAACCTCTGTGGTAGTTTTATCATCCGGCATATAATAACCACCTAAATCTAACTGCTTTCCCTGTACCGATATCATATCATTGGTAATTTCCGTTTCGTTTGCTTCAAGCTCCTTATACATCTTTGAGAATCGTGCTTTCATATCCACATCTTCATTCTGCTCTGCCAGAGCCTTTGCCCAGTATAAAGTAAGATAGAAAGAGCTTCCCCTGTTATCAATCTCACCGGCTTTGCGTGATGGATATCTGCCGTTTTCAAGATATTTCCCAATTGCAGCATCGAGTGTTTCTGCTAAAATTTTTGCCTTCTTATTACCTGATTTATCAGCTATCATCTCCAGTGAAGGAACCAATGCACAGTATTCTCCAAGTGAATCCCATCTTATGTGATTTTCCTTTAGTAACTGCTGAACGTGCTTCGGAGCAGAACCACCGGCACCGGTTTCAAACAATCCGCCTTCCTTTAATAGAGGTACAATAGAGAGCATTCTTGCACTTGTGCCTAGCTCAAGAATCGGGAATAAATCTGTAAGATAATCACGAAGAACATTACCCGTAACACTTATTGTATCCAATCCTTTTCTTGTTCTCTCAAGAGTATATTTCATTGCATCAACAGGTTTGAGGATTTTTATTTCCAGTCCTTCAGTATCATGCTCAGGAAGATACTTTTTAACCTTTGCAATAATTTCTCTGTCATGAGCACGGTTTTCATCAAGCCAGAAAATAGCAGGAGTGTTAGAAGCTTTCGCCCTGTTTACTGCTAATTTTACCCAGTCCCTTATTGGCTCATCTTTAGCCTGGCACATTCTGAAAATATCACCTGTTTCAACCTGCTGCTCAAGTAAAGTTGTACCTTCAGAATTTACGAGGCGAATTATGCCATTTCCATTAGCTTCAAAAGTTTTATTATGTGAGCCGTACTCTTCTGCTTTCTTTGCCATTAGCCCAACATTGGATACCGCTCCCATAGTAGTCGGGTCGAATTGCCCTTTTGCTTTGGCATCTTCAATAATTTCGCCATACATCGTGGAATAACTGCGATCGGGAATAACAGCTATACAATCCTGCAGCTCGTCTTTAGCATTCCACATTTTTCCGCCATCGCGGACTACGTTAGGCATTGATGCATCAACTATAATATCATTAGGGAACATGAAGATTTGTTTTTCCAATCCTCGAGTCAACCATTGCAAGCTGAGGTCTGCTTTCATAAACTTTGTTAATATCAGCTTCAATTTCTATTCTCTTCTCATCTGGCAGTTTCTTTAATTTTTCCAAAACATCCATAAGACCATAATTAACATTCGCACCTATTTCCTTTAGTGTATCAGCATGTTTTTCAAGTGCATCTTTGTAATAAACCGAAACAGCGTGACCGAACATTATCGGGTCAGAAATTTTCATCATTGTAGCTTTAAGATGCAGCGAGAGAAGTACTCCCTCTTTTTTTGCTTCATCAATTTGTTCTGCAAAAAATTTTCGTAGTTCTTTCACATTCATTACAGCTGTATCGATTACTTCACCATTCTGCAGTTGCAGATTTTCTTTGAGAATTTCTGTAGTTCCATCCTGACCGACATATTCAATTTTAACAACATCTTCTTTATCGAGTGTCAGGGATTTTTCCGAACCATAAAAATCTTTTTGCTGCATATGAGCTACCCTGCATTTTGATCCGGATTCCGGCCAGGGTTTCATCATTTTGTGAGGATGTTTTTTTGCAAACTTTTTTACTGAAGCTGCTGCTCGCCTGTCTGAGTTTCCTTCTCTAAGAACAGGGTTTACAGCAGAACCAAGTACTTTTGAAAATCTTTCTTTTAATTTCTTTTCTTCTTCATTTTTAGGTTCATCAGGGATAATCGGGAATGTTATAACCTTTTTCCTGCAATTCTTTTATTGCTGCATGAAGCTGAGGAATAGATGCGCTGATATTCGGAAGTTTAATAATATTAGCTTCGGGATGTTGCGTAAGTTCCCCGAGTTCACTTAAATAATCCGGGATTTTTTGTTCATCAGTAAGATTATCAGGGAAGTTTGCAATTATTCTTCCTGCAAGCGAAATATCTTTTACCTCAATTTCAATTCCGGTCTTTTTTGAAAAAGATTTTATGATTGGCAATAAACTATAAGATGCTAAAGCCGGAGCTTCATCAATTTTTGTCCAGGTGATTTTTGTTTCCATCTGTTTTCCCGCATTTATAATCGTTAATAATAGTAAAAATTTTTTATGTTGAACTTAAAAATACTTAATCTTTATTCATTATTGAAAAATTAAGTTTGTTTACAATCTTGTTTGTTGTTAACCATTATAATACAATCCTGCATCGGGACCTATGGGCAAGCCAGCAATATCCAGGCAATCAGCAGTAAAGTCCACACAATAAAAAATATAATTGAATACGGCAGCATTGTGGCAATAACTGTTCCCATACCGGCTTTGCTGTCATACTTCTGAAAGAATGCAATTATCAAAGCAAAAAAGCTCATCATTGGTGAAATAAGATTTGTAACACTATCGCCAATACGGTAAACAACCTGCGTCAGTTCGGGAGAATACCCCAGCAGCATAAACATTGGAATAAATATAGGTGCGATTAACGCCCACTTTGCGGAAGCGCTTCCCATAAGCATATTAATTGATGCGGCAAGAATTATAAAAAGATCATTAAAGGAATAAGACCAAGCCCGGAAGCCGATAATAAATTAGCACCCTTAACAGCTAAAATTACACCAAGATTTGTCCATTTAAAATAAGCAACAAATTGTGCTGCAAAAAAAACAAGCACAAGGTAAAGTCCAAGTGTTTGCATTGCCTTTCCCATTCCATTAACAACATCCGAATCATTTTTATATTTTCCGGAACCAAAGCCATAAGCCAGCCCCATAATAGTAGCAACAATAAATAGTAAAGCAACCACGCCTTTTATTAATGGTGAATTAAGAATACCGCCATCCGCACTTCTTAAAAATCCATCGGCGGGAATAATACCCCAAAGGATAACCAGCGTTACAACAACTGCTGCTATTAAACTATAAACAAGACCTCTCTTTTCATTGGAAGATAATTTTTCAATCTTTTCCCCTGTTCTTCACCTTCATATTTTCCAAATCTCGGTGCAACTATTTTTTCTGTAACCCATGTTCCCGCACCGGCAATAAGGAAAGTTGAAACAAACATAAAGTAATAATTTGCCGTTGGGTTTACAGTATAAGTTGGATCCATAATTCTTGCAGCTTCTTCAGATAAACCGGCGAGTAACGGATCAACTGTTCCCAACAATAAATTTGCACTGAAGCCTCCTGACACGCCGGCAAAAGCTGCTGCCATTCCAACCAATGGATGCCTTCCAACAGCCATAAAAATTATGCCGCCCAATGGTATTAATAACACATAACCAACATCACTTGCTACGTTGGATAACACCCCGGAAAAAACCAGGATAAACGTTAACAATTTTTGCGGGGCAGATAAAACCAGCATTCTTATTAGTGCACTGATCAGTCCGCTGCCTTCTGCTACTCCTATTCCCAACATTGCTACTAGTACAATTCCTAATGGAGCGAAGCTTGTAAAGTTATGCACCATCTCAAGAATAATACGGTGCAATCCTTCCACTGTAAGTAAGTTTACCGGTCTGATTATTTCCTCCCGTTGTTGGATGAACAACAAACCAACCCAATGATGAAGCAACAAATGAAATTACAAGTGTTATTAATGCAAAAGAGGCAAATATTGTTGCGGGATGCGGCAGTGCATTACCTGCTTTTTCAGTGTAACTTAAGAACCGCTGAAACAATGAAACTTTTTTATTTGTGTTTGTATCCATATCGTTCCCGGTATTAAATTGGTGTTTGTATAAAGTTTAGTAAAAATTTTTAGTGTTTTATATTTTATCTTGTAGATTTAAGTGGTGAGGAATATCGGCTGGTTCCTCTAAGAATGTTCAATAAATTTTTCCTGGTGTAAAGTATAAAAATATCATTTAATACTTTTGTAATATAATAGTAAAGTGCGGATTTTTTCTATTCAATCCATTAAATCTCACTCGAATTCTTTATTATAGCTTTCGGCTATATCATCAATTACGTGCGATATTTCCTGTAACTCTCCCAGTTTTTGTTCCAATTTTTGACGACTTTCTTTTTCTCCTCCATCAATTCGGATAAAAGAGACTTTACTTCAGGGAAGCGCTGCATTCACCAACTACACTATTGTATATTTCCAATATGTCGTTTTCTATTTCAATGACTTTTTAAGAGCTTCGCAGGTGTTCTTGCAGGCGTGTTCGCAGTTAACTTTATTTTCTTCCATTTTTCTACCCTTTTGCTTTTAAATGTTTATTTCTGATATCAGTTTCTCTGCTTCCAAAACTTCGCTGCAGGGAACCATTAATTTTATCTCGTTAATGATATGTCCGTCAAAATCTCCTGATGCACGGAACAAGGAATAATCCGTTCCGCCTAAATGCATTGGTGATGATTTTCTTGAATAAACAAACGGATGAAATGAGTTTTCCTCAAGGCAGCTTTTTACATATTGAATTTGTATCTCATCCGAAGTACCGAAAACCCTTGCCATACCTTCATATATTTCATAACCATCGTGCTCATTACATAAAAAAATATTATTTACAGGATAAACACATTTATCGCAAAAAGGTTTACCGCAAATTACACAAACACCTTTAGCTTTACATTTGAATGAGTTTCGCATTTTATATTTTCTATGAATAAAGTTCCACAGCGGGGACAGTAATCCGAGTCATCATCCGCTTCAAAGCTGCAATTAGTGCATATGTGTTTTTTCTTTTCCATTATTCTTCAATTACGCATTTTTAACTTTTAATTTTTCCATGTTTTTTCGAAGCATCCTGGAGAATAAAGAGAGACCGGGATCGAATAAAAACTTTAGCCAAAGCTTAAACCAGGAGGTATGATAATACAGGTTATCGTAAAATTCCGGCGCCATCTTTTTTAATTCGGGGAGCTTGTTCCACGGAATTGATTGAAAATCGTGATGCTCATTGTGGTAACCTACATTAAGCGCAACAATGTTTAGCGGTCCATAGTAGCTGTAAGTTTCCTGCGGAGGAGCAACAAGAAAATGTTCCTGAATCCATCTTGCACCCAACGGATGAAATCCAATAGAAAAGAACAATGAAAAAACAAGATATAAAAACGCGATTGGTCCGAAAAAATAAATTATCAACACATCGGTAGAAAATATTATAATCCAACTGATTATCGTCCACATATTCATAAACTCAATTCCTTTTAATCTAAGCGGGCGGAGCGCCTGGAGGAACGGGAAAAATAATTCCCACAACATTTTACCAACGAATGAATGCCCGAATAATTTTGCCTCCCATTTATAAGGAAGATCTGCATCGAGATAATAATCACCTTGAAATGAATGATGTTTCAAATGATAAGTCCGGAATGAAACCGAACCCGGAACTACGTTAGGGAATATCTGCAATAATGCCCTGCGATTAAATTTAATTCCCGCTTTTTAAAAATAAGATTATGTGCTGCTTCGTGAATAAGAACGTACAGTGCGTGATTTGCAAATGCACCGATTAGAAACGCTGCAATAAGCGGCTGCCACCATGGTTGTTCCCGCAATAAAAATGCTATCGTAAGCTGCAGCCCCACAATAAAAATTATAAGTAAAGAACTTGCGGGATTCCTGGTTATCAGTTTTCGTACTTCGGGATACTTTGTTAGAATCTGTTTTGTCCTTGCCCGGTGCGGTTCGGGGAGATCAGAATATTGAAAGTCGTCATTTCCTCTAGTCATTGTACTATTCGCTTTTAAACTTAAATGAGAATTTTTCTAATTAAAATATAATCAAAATAAATTAACCTATGAGTTCAACAATTGATACTTAGTTATAGCACGATTTTTTAGTCAAACTATTCGAATTAAAGGACAAAAGCAATTTTAGTAGATGAAAATGATTGAACCGTGATTGCAAGGACAAACAATGTTATTCAGGCAAAATTATTTAGCTCAATTAACCGGTTCTGGCTCAATCATTTTTTAGCGGAAGGTAAATTGTAAAACAGGTGCCGGGATTAATATCGCCGCCAATCTTTGATGGGCTTTCAACCTTAACTGTACCTCCGTGACGTTCGATTACCTGTTTAACAACAGATAATCCCAATCCCGAACCATCAGTTGAAATCATTTTAGCATTTGATGACCGATAAAAATCATTGAATATTTTGGACAAATCCTCTTTGGGTATGCCTATTCCATCATCACACACTTCCAATATTTGCTCATCGTTTTTATCTTTTAGGGTTATCACTACTGTGCCGTCGTCAGTTCCGTATTTAATAGAGTTGCCTATTAGGTTTGATATTGCGAGGTTTAGAAGAAATTTATCTCCTTTAATTGTTTGCTTTTTATTTCGCTCATCCCTAAAAACCATTTCCATAAGACGAGCATCCGCAGTAACTTTTCTATTCTTTATAATTCCACGAACAAGTTCTTCAAGATCAATATCATCTTCATCAAACTCATCGTATAATTTTAATTTAGAAACATTTAATACATCATTTATCATTCCTATCCCTTCATCTGTCCGGAATTTTGCCCTGATGATTTTCTTTTCAACTTCCTCGTCAATAGGTCCAAGAAATTTTTGTAAAACCAGGTCTAGGGGTCCAAGAAATTTTTGCAGCACTAAATCCAAATATGATGCGACAGCAGCAAGAGGTGTTTTTAGTTCGTGCACAATGCCCATTATATAATTTTGTTTTTCTTTTTCTGCAGAGTTTATCTTTTTAATTGAATCAACCAGATCGCGTTCACGCTTGTATAGCTGCCTTGCTATTCCATTTGCAAGATATACACTTATCAAAATCATAAAACCAAAAGTAAGCGAAAACGAACCGATAAAATAAAGGTTATGGCTCAACTCAACACCAAGCAAACCTCCAATGTGATGATGAGGAATTATACCGAAATATTCCAAAATTATCATTCCGCAAAAAAGTACGTAGGTTATTCCAGCCATCGAGTAAACAGCAAAACCTGGGAAGTATTAAACTTCCGATTATCATATGGAAAACGAAAAGCATGTAAAGTGGAGATTCAATTCCACCGGTAAAATGCACCAACAAAAGCAATGCAATTAAATCCAGTACCATCTGCAGTAATGAGAAGTGAAGTGGGTTAAATCTGCCGGGCTCGCATTTTAAATATTTACGTATGCGATGCAGTATCATGTTGTATAAAAGGATTACAATTGATATGACAAAACATGATATTAATTGTACGTCGGTGTATTTAACATCCAATACAAAATAGGAGAACAGCAAAATTCCCGATAGCATCAGGAATGACCAATACCTCATCTGGATGAACCATAAGTTTCGTCTTCTTATGGATTCCCAGAATTCAGTGTAGTTATGTGCCCACGGCGGGACTAATGTTACCATGCTATTTCAAATTATTTGTTACTTTAAGTTTTTTCAGAATGCTTACAAATTCTATGCTATGCCGGACCTGCCTACCGACAGGCAGGTCTGATCCGGCATCTCATTAATCAACTGTTATCAGTTTAATTAGATTCCGCATCAAGCTGACCTTTCTGCCAACTTGTGCGGAATGACTATTTCATATTCGAAATTTACGCTATATACTTTCCTCGTTTTGTAAAATGTGTATGAAGCAATTTATGTGAAAGATGTCCGCAGGGTCCGTCGGTTAAGAACTTATCGTAAAGAGTTAAAACATGTTTGTTCTCATGCGATTTACGAACCGGTAAAGATTCTTCTTCAGTGTAAATTGCTTTGTGCTCTTTTCTTTCTTATTTCCTCGTTAGTCGGAATCGGCTGACCGCCGCCGCCAAGGCATCCGCCCGGGCAAGCCATAAATTCGATGAAGTGACACTCACTAAATTTACCACCAGCTTTAATATCTTCCATTACTTTTTTAGCGTTTGCAGTACCGTGAGCAACAGCAACTTTAAGTGTAGCTCCTTTCAGCCAATCCCAGTTTGGAACAAGATGCTTTATTATATCAGGAACCGGTCCAACTTCCGTGATCGGTATTTCAACATATCTAACTCTTTCAAATCCTCTTACAGGAGTTATATTTGCATTTTCAAAAAGGTCTTCAGTTTTCTTTCCCGTTACAAGTTCTATCACTGTCCGGAGGGCAGCTTCCATTACACCACCTGTAGCACCAAAAATTAAACCTGCGCCGGATGCTTCACCGAAAGGATTATCGAAATCTGATTGAGCCATCTCAGGTAAATGAATACCGGCTTCTTTTATCATCTGTCCCATTTCCCGTGTTGTCAATCCGTAATCAACATCCTGGTAACCGGAATCATTCATCTCGGGTCTATTACATTCAAACTTTTTAGCTGCACAGGGCATTAATCCTACTGTAACAATATCTTTCGGATCAATGCCTGCTTCTTTTGCATAGTAAGTTTTTATAAGTGCGCCAAACATTTGCTGCGGGGATTTTGCCGAGCTCAAATTATCAATGTATTCCGGATAGAAGTGCTCAAGATATTTTACCCATCCAGGAGAGCAAGATGTAAATTGCGGAAGTGATACTGATTCATCTTTTTCTACCAGGGCTTTAAACAATCTAATGATAAGTTCTGTACCTTCTTCCATAATTGTAAGGTCTGCTGCAAAGTTTGTATCGAACACTTTATCAAATCCAATTCTTCTTATAGCAGTGTTTAACTCGCCGGTAAATGATTTTCCCGGTTCCTGCCCGAACATTTCACCAATCGCTGCACGCGGTGAAGGTGCAGTCTGCATTATCACATGCTTTGTCGGATCATCAATTGCTTCCCATATTTCATCAGATGGATCATTTGCATGCAAAGCGCCGGTGGGACAGCGATTGATACATTGACCACAGTTAATACAAACTACATCCGCTAATGGTTTTTCCATAAAGGTACTGATGTGCGTTTGATCTCCTCTGTCGATTGCTTCCAGCACACCAACTTCCTGCAGATCAATGCATGTTCTTACACAGCGTTTACACATCACACATTTACTCATATCTCTTACAACACTGGGTGATGAATTATCTCTTTCAAATTTAGGTTCTGTTACATGCCCAAATGTATATTGATCAACACCATATTCTTTTGCAAGCGTTTGAAGTTCACAATTGTTATTACGCACACACGAATAACATTCACCGTAATGTTCGCTTAAAAGAAGATCAACAATATGTCTTCTTGCTTTACGAACCATTGGTGTTGATGTGTAAAACTTTATTGGAGATGTGATCGGGAAAGAACATGCTGTTTGCAATGTTCTCATTCCTTCAACTTCAACAACACATATTCTGCACGTTCCGGCGATACATAAATCGGGGTGATGACAAAGAGTAGGAACATGAATTTTATTTTCTTTGCATGCCTCTAAAATTGTCTGCCCAAATGGAACAGCAATTTTTCTGTCATTTATCTCCACTGAAATAGTGCCGCCAATACCACCGTTCCCGTTAGTAGGTTTAACTTTGTGCGATTGCTGGCTAATTGGTGCTCTTACAGCGTCTTTTGTTTCCATCAGTTGCCTCCCTTTTCAGTTGAGTGGAATATTTCATCTTTAAAATTATCGAGAATTGAAATGAATGAATTGGGGCTCGATTGCCCCAAACCACATTTAGAAGCAACCTGCATTGTTCGTCCGAGGTCTTTAAGTGTGTTTATATCTTTGAAGGTATAATCATTGCTTTCTATCATCTTAACTCCTTCGAGCAGCTTGGTATTACCAATTCTACACGGTGTGCACTGCCCGCACGATTCCTCTTCAAAAAATTCCATAAAGTTTTTTAATACTTTCAGCATATCTCTGTTTTTGCCAAATATCATAATTGAACCACCGGTTGAAAGATCTTCATAACTAAGTTTTCTTTCGAATTGTGACCCGGGAATACAAACGCCCGATGGTCCTCCAACCTGTACTGCCTTGGCATCATCAGCTTCAACCATTGATAACAGTTCGTTGATTGTAGTTCCCCAGGGGAGTTCATAAACGCCAGGTTTATTACAATCCCCGGAAACCGAAAATAATTTAGACCCGGTTGATTTGTTTGTTCCTCTTTTGCTAAACCACTCTCCGCCTTTAGTAATTATATGAGGAACTGCGGCAAGAGTTTCAACATTATTTACAACGGTTGGTTTTCCCATAAAGCCGGTGTTCACCGGGTAAGGCGGTCTGTTTCGTGCTTCGCCTCTATGTCCTTCGAGTGATTCAATTAAAGCCGTTTCCTCTCCGCATACATATGCACCGGAACCAAGTCGAATCGTAATATCGAAACTAAAATCATCTTTACCCAAAATCTTTTCTCCCAAAAGATTATCATCACGCATAACTAACAAATAATCTTCGAGGGCAGAAAGCATATATTCATATTCACCACGAAGGTAAACAATGCCTTTCTTTGCACCAATTGTATAACCGGCGATTACCATTCCTTCAAAAACAAGTTCGGGATATTCCATTAAAAGAACTTTGTCTTTAAAGGTTCCGGGTTCGCCCTCATCAGCATTGCAAATAATATATTTTTCATCGGATTTGGCAGCAGCGGTTAACATCCATTTTGTTGCAGTAGGAAAACCTGCCCCGCCTCTTCCTTTCAACCCTGATTCTTTAATTTCAAAAAGAATATCTTCTCTGTTAAGCTGTAAAGCTTTTTTAATTCCTTCGCCTCTGTTGTAAGACGAAAAGAGAACCGGGCCTGTTCGTTCTGTTTTTATTTCTGTTAAGACTTCCATTTTTCGCCCTTAATTAATTTCATTCAAAATATTTACTGCTTTTTCGGGATCTAGCTTGATATAAACTCTTTCATTAACAATCATCGCCGGTCCTGCATCACACATTCCAAGGCAGTTAGTATATTCCAAAGTGATTCTTTTATCTTTGGTTGTTTCACCGAACTTTATTCCAAGTTCACGCTTTATTGCTTCTTCAACACTTTTCTTACCAGCCATATCACAAACAATTGTTTTGCAAAGTCGTACAATATTTTTTCCTCTTGGCTTTGTGTGAAGAAATGAATAAAATGAAATTACACTGTAAACTTCAACAGGATGAATGTCTAATAACCGTGCAACTTCCTGTTGAGCAAAATCGGTTATACAGCTATGCTTCCTTTGTATTGCCTGAAGAATTGGTAAAAGAGCAGATCGGTCGTTACCAAACATTTCTACGTATCTTTCGATTTCTTCGGTTAAGGTATTTTTTTCTTCAACAAGCATAATTCACTCCTTTACCTGCAATTGTAGATGTTTTTTAATTACTTCCAGTAGAGTTTTGGATGAAATTGGTTTTTCGATAAAGTCATTTACTGGCACAATGTCGCTCACTCCAAATTCCAATCCTATAGATTTGGAAACTGAAGTGTACATTATTATCGGAATATCGATGTTGTTTTTCCTGAATTTCTGTGCAAGAAAAAATCCATCATCAGGTTCGTTCATCATTACATCAAGAATAATTAAGTCGGGGTTACTTTCTTTTACAAGCTTGTAACCATCCACAGGATTATTTGCGGTAAGTACGTCGTAACCTTTTGAGTTAAGGATGAGTGTGCTGGCTTCCAGAATATCAGGGTCATCATCGATGATAACTATTTTTGCCATGATAGAATCCCCTCCATCGGGTTGATTTAATTTAATAAATGTATTCTTTTAGAATGCACTTAAGCTGTTGCATATTAAGTGCCAATTGTTCGATGGGAAAATGTTTACTTTAAAACATTTAGGTTAAGTCTTTACTAATTTATAGAGATATTTTTCTTATAAATAAGAAGCCGTTTTCTCAATAAAAACAAACATTTTGTTATTTGGTAATGTTGCTAAATACAAAGTAATGAATGTTTTTCTAATGGTTAATCGCAATGGGGGAATCTTAACATTGTTAAGATGTTTTAACAGATTGGCAGAGTGGTATAAGAAATATTAGAAAGAATAAAAAAGGCGACATATAAGCCGCCTCGTTGAAGAATTATATAAATTATAATACAAAGATCATTTCATTAAAATCATCTTTCGCACTTGAGTTTTTCCAGGCGTGTTCAACTGGTAAATGTACATCCCGCTTGGAAGTCCTTCTGCGTTAAAGTCGAATGCATATATACCGGCTTCAATAAATCCATCGGTAAGCGTAACAACCTCTTCGCCTATCAAATTGAAAACCTTTAATGCCACATTACCTGATTGTGGTAATGTAAAACTAATTGTTGTTGATGGGTTAAACGGATTGGGATAATTCTGACTTAACTCAAAGCTAATCGGTGAACCAAAATTAACTTCTATAGTTTTTGAGAATTCATAAGAACCATCATTATCTATTTGCTTTAATCTGTATGAATAGATTCCTGCAGAGTTGATTTCACTATCTATAAAATTATATTCTTTTGGTGAATTTGAATTTCCATGTCCTTCAACAAAATCAAGCACTTCCCAATTATCAGCATTCACAGAGCGCTGTACCTCGAAGCCGTAGTTATTTACTTCTGTTGCAGTTAACCAATTTAAAATAATTTCAGTATAGCTAATTCTGGCACTAAATGAAACCAATTCAACGGGAAGTGGACCCGTATATTCTACACCGTTTACGTATAATAGATTTCCATTTAAAACCAATTCACCTTGTGTTAGAGTAAAAGAAATCTTTGCTTCCACATCCAAAAGTAGAGTAACGAATCCCGGGTTATCAATTGTAAGTTTTCCAAATGTATTGGTGCCTGGAACCGGGTCAGCAGTACTTGAAATAGTCTGATCACTCGTCCCGTTAAAAGTAAATTCTGTTGTTTGAACATCCAGCGAAGCATTATTATTTGTGAAATTTCCTCCTATCAGAATTGATCCACTTCCTAATGTTGGTGCACCACTATTTGTCCAATTACCGTTTACAGTTAAAGTAAAGGCTCCCGAAAAAGCAATTGTTCTGGAATAACCAGCATCTACAGTAAAACTAGCACATACAGCACTTGCATCAATTGTTAAACTATTTGAACCTGCTGCGATAACAACATCATCTGAAGCGGTAGGAACTCCACTTGGGGTCCAAGAACCACCGTTATTCCAATTTATACTACTACTACCACCCGACTTTAAAGTTTTAGTTACAGCAAATATGCTAATACTAACCATTAGCATAAAAAATAATGATATTGTAAATACCTTTTTCATTTTAATTCCTAAAATTTAAATTTAGGCATTTGTTTGCCTAAGCTGTTTTATACTTTCTCCAAAAGTTAGATATAACATGAGACACTAAACAGTTTTCACAGTTTGTAGCATTTTGAAAAGGTAAGATTCTCAGAAGAATCGTTTTTGTAGGAACCCAGAGAGGTTTTCTTAACTTGCTTTAAAATAAAAAATGCTAATGTTTTTCGGAATCTCATCTTAATCTCTTTATTAAAGAATTACTGATTTAATTCCCTCACAGCATTAGCAACCACCATATTATTTTATCCAAGCGATGTGCCAATACCAATTTTAATGAAAATTTCAAATTACTGCCTCTTATTAACGAATTTCAAACATTCTTGTATTCTTGAAAAATGATTTGATGTATTAAACTTAGATAGTGTATCAGAAGTGTACAATTATTATTAGTCTATCTTACGAAAAACCTAATAAATAAGCGGAGAACCGGTCTTCGTTTCATTACGGCTGGCAGGCACGAAATTCAGTTTGGTAAGCTGACAACAAGAGTTAAGTAATTGTTATTAAATGAATTTGTATTTTGCTCGCAACAAAATGGTTAATAAAAAACCCCCGCCGGTGTTATTTAGCAGGGGCTAGTGAAAGTGAAATATGTGGTTGGAATTATTTCATAAACAACATCTTTTTAGTTTCAGTAAATCCATTTGTGCTCAATCTGTATAAATACATTCCACTTGGAAATCCTTCTGCGTTGAAATTAACTGTATAAATACCGGCTTCCTTATAACCTTCTACCAGAGTTTTTATTTCTACCCCCATTAGATTATAAACCTTCAATGTAGCTACTCCGGATTTGGGAAAATTAAAACTGATAGTTGTTGATGGGTTAAATGGGTTGGGATAATTTTGATTTAACTCAAATTTGATGGGTGAACCAAAATTAATTTCTAAAGTTTTTGAAAACTCATAAGAACCATCATTATCTATCTGTTTTAATCTGTATGAATAGATTCCAGCGGAGTTGACCTCACTATCTAAAAAATTATATTCTTTTGGTGAATTGCTGTTGCCATGTCCTTCAACAAAACCAATTTTTTTCCAAATTAAATTTGGGGAATCGGATACTGCACGATCGATCTCAAATCCATAATTATTAATCTCAGTTTCAGTTCTCCACATAAGTTCAATCCTGTTTTCTAATATAACTGCAGAGAAGGAGGAAAGTTCTACAGGGAGAGGACTACCATTAACCCATAATGTAGCTCCATTCTTGTCCAATGTTCCATTTACTTCGGTAAATGTATTTTCAACAGCCACATCAGATAACAATTGAATTGTTCCTGATGGTTTATCAATCACAAGTGTACCAAATGTTGCAGCAGCCGGTAACGGAGTTGAGGCACTGTAAACTGTCTGATCTCCAGACCCATTAAAAGTAAATTCTGCAGTTGTAACATCCAAAGATGAATTATTATTTGTATAATTCCCATTTACACTGATTTGGCCAGTGGGTTTATTATCAAAACCTGGATCTGCTCCTGAATCAATAATAACGTTGGAAAATTGATTTGTGCCGGTTGAAAAATTTGATGCGGGACCTGCATTACCAGTGAACTGAATTGACCCGCCAGTCGAATTAAAAGTTCCACCTCCGTCGTTTTTATAATCGTGAGAAACTGTTAACAAAGAGGAACCACTTTGATTAAACGTTCCTGCACCTTTAAACTTCAAATCCTTCACATTTATTGTGCCCCCCGATTGTGTTACAGTACCATAGGGTGATGTGGTATTAAGAAACTCTATTTTGCCTGTTGCATTGAACGTTCCCCCTGCAATAGTTAAACTTCCTGTCCCATCAATTTGAACATCCTTAACGGTGATCAGACCGCTTGAAATAATTGGGTAGTTTGTAAGCCCTGTGGGTATCATAATTTTATCTCCAGCTGCAGGCACGTTGCCACCATCCCAATTTGCACCCTCAGTCCAATCAGAACTAGTAGAACCATTCCAGGTTTTATTAACAGCATAAATAAAGTTTGTGGATAAAGAAATAGAGAGAAATCCAACAATAATATGTAAGCTAAATTTAGAAAACATTTTATTCATGACTCAATTACCTTCTTATATTCATATAATAATTTTCGGGAATAACATAATGGTTATTCCCAAGTTGAAGGATTGCCTAAATCTTAAAGAAATATTAATTGTACTACGGAGTGTATTTTTCGTTAGTATACTATTTTGAAAGGATTTAGCCTCCAACAGTTAAATCTTTTGTTATTTTTAGCAACTATTGTGCCTTAACACTCATTTCCCAAAACAGAGATGTATCACAAGAAAGATTAGAAAATATCTTAAAGTCATTGTTTTTTTTAATCATTTAGTAATGGTTTTGAGTAATTTTTACCAGTGAGATTATTAAAATGAAAGGTGTTCAAAGCCACATTATCAGCTAATCCTGATTGATTAAAAGGAAATATTTTAGTCATAAAAAAAGCTCGATTCTTTACAAATCGAGCTCATTAAAATCAATATTTATTACGATTATTTTATGACTATCTCAAACTAAGGTCGGGATTATAAATTATATGATTCTATCATTTAATTAACAACATCTTCTTCACAGCAGCAAACTGCTCACTTTCAAATCTATAAAAATAAACGCCTGATGGAAGAGAAGATGCATTTCCACTGGAGGCGGATCCGCCTATGGCGGAAAACACAACTTCGTGATATCCTTCTTCAAGTTCACCTTTAAATGCTTCTGCAACTTTTTCTCCTATGGAGTTGTAAACAGCAATCACCAAATTCGTTTTGACTGGTAGTGTGAACCTGATAGTTGTAGCCGGATTAAATGGGTTGGGGTAGTTTTGCATTAAAGCAAATTCTACTGGCCCGTTTACATCAACTTTAATTTCCGAACTGAATGTTGGTGTTCCGTCAAAATCAATCTGCTTCAATCTGTAATAGTAAGTGCCTGGTTTTTCTATCTTATCTCTATAAGTATATTCGGTTACTTCTGTTGTTGTTCCATTCCCCTCAACAAATGCGATATTCTCCCAGTTTTTTTTGACTGCTGACTATGGACTCCTGACTTCTTTCCACCGCAAATCCGCTATTGTTTGTTTCGGTTGCAGTCTGCCACTTGATGATAACTTCGCCATTCA
>PVMK01127798.1_pt1 | contig 16614 bp, 14 predicted proteins | sample 1853481 | NCBI WGS metagenome assembly PVMK01 (sample SAMN08533507, study PRJNA380276) | Marine sediment metagenome, whole genome shotgun sequencing project.
CGCACTGATTTCATTCCCATGCAATACAGTGCGATTTTCGATTACCTGGAGCGCGACCTGCCGGTAGATATCGCGCTGGTACAACTTCCCAGGCCGGGCAGCAGTTCTGTCAGTCACGGTATCAGCGTTGATTTCCTGCCTGCCGTTCTGGGCAAGGCGGGCCTGGTCATTGGCGAGATCAACAGGCATCAGCCGGTACCGGGAGGCGCGCCCGAAATGCCGCTTTCACGCCTGGATTACGCCGTTGCCTGCGAGCGGCCGGTGGCGACCATTGCGCCGGTGAAGATCAACTCCGCCATCAGCGAAATCGGGCGTCACATTGCGGGGTTGATCAATGATGGTGATTGCATCCAGATCGGCATCGGCGGCATTCCCGGCGCGACCATGGCAGCGCTTTCAGACCGGAATGATCTCGGATTTCATTCGGGCATGATCACCGATGGCGCAATGAATCTGGCCCGGGCAGGGAATATCACCGGACGAATGAAAGCAGTGGACGCCAATACAATGGTCTCAGGGGTCACGCTGGGCAGCCGGGAACTGGTTGACTGGGCAGGCAGTGCGCCGGACCTGGTATTCCGGCCGGTCGGCTACACGCACGATATTGATGTGCTGCGCCGCCTTGAAAATTTCGTCTCGATCAATGCCGCGCTGGAAGTGGATCTGTTCGGCCAGGTCAATGCAGACATGCTGGGTGGGCGCCAGATCAGCGCGACTGGCGGCTCTGTCGACATGATGCGCGGAGCGGCCCTGTCCAGCGGCGGGCGTTCTGTTATTGCGCTCAAATCCACGGCGCGCGCGGGAGAAGTTTCCTGCATTTCGCCGGCGCTCAGCGCTCGCACTGCGACGACGGCACTGAGAACCGATGTCGATTACGTGGTCACGGAATACGGCGCCCGGCGCATTCGCTATTTGCCGCTAAGGGCGCGAGCTGAGGCCTTGATAGAGATTGCTCATCCGGATTTTCGTGACCGCCTGCATGATGAGTGGCACGAAATGATGCTAGCCTGACAGCTTTCCGGGACTGGTCATTTCCTGGTCGGAGTGGCTTGGGCAGAGAGTTACAAATACGAAGAATCATGAAATCACGTTGGTTAGAAAGAGTTATTGATTCCGTGGCCGACAGGGGCCGGGATCTCCTGCATTTACGTGGTAACAACAAATCGCCTGAAGGCATCGAAAAACTGTGTCTGGCTTTGCTGTCGGAAAAAGGTGAAGCCTCGGGAACGGCTCTTGCGCGGGAAGTGGTCATCCATTACCAGGGCATGAACAGCGACGAGCGAATTGCTTTTTTTGAAATGTTGTACAGCCGGTTTGGTCCTGATGAAGATGCCATTATCCAGGCAGCAGACGAGTTCAGGGATTCGAGGGAATTGGATAGCTTTCTTGCACTCAGCAAGGCCATTGAGCCCCCGCGCCACAAATTGTTCCGGCGCATTAATATCGCTCCCAACGGTACGGAAGCGATTGTCGCCATGCGCGCGGATTTACTCAAGGCTCTTGAACAGCATCCGCATCTCAGGGCGGTTGATGCTGATCTGAGACGCTTGTTCAGATCATGGTTCAACCGGGGATTCCTGCGGCTGGAGAGAATAGACTGGCTGACCTCAGCGGCCGTTCTGGAAAAGCTGATCAACTACGAGAGTGTTCACGAAATTCAAAGCTGGTCGGATCTGCGACGACGACTGGCACCGGATCGGCGTTGTTTTGCATTTTTTCACCCGGCTTTACCGGAGGAACCGCTGATTTTCGTGCAGGTGGCCCTGGTCAATGGGATGTCAAAAAGCATCGAGCCGTTGTTGGATGAAGACTCGCCCGCTTTGGACCCGGCGGAAGCAGACAGCGTTATTTTCTATTCGATCAATAATTGCCTGGCAGGTTTGACGGGGATCTCCTTCGGTAACTTCCTGATCAAACAGGTGGTCACGGAATTGGCGTGGGAGTTCCCCGCCATCAAGCTGTTTTCGACATTGTCACCCATGCCTGCATTTACGCGCGCGCTGCTGGACAGCGAGGTTTTTACCGAGGCACGGCTGGCCTCCATAATCGGGGAGGATGCCAAAAATATCTGCAATGCAGCGGGCGAAAAGGACCTGGTGAAAGCAATGGCAATAGTTCTCGACGATCCGTTGCGCTACAAAAGTATCGTTACCCGCCCGCTCACCCGGCTCGGCCTGGCCTATCTGGCCTGTGCCAAACAGGGAGACCGGCTTTACGATTCCGTCGCCTTTTTTCACCTCTCCAACGGTGCCCGGCTGGAGAGAATTAACGCTTTCGCCAACAAATCTCCACGGGGCCTGGAAGAGTCTGCTGGACTAATGGTTAATTATCGCTACATACCGGCAAATTTTGAGTCCAATCACGAAGCGTTCATACACCATCAGCAGATCTCTATGTCGAGGAAACTACTCAAGGATATCAAGAGCATCAGAGAATCATGGTGAATAAGTGACATCCTCAGCTGTAGTGCACCGCCGGACCGGTTATTAATTTGATCTGAACCCGATACGCAGGTGGGTATCGTCACAGAATGGTTTGTTCGAAGAACCACCGCAGCGGCATAATTTTGCATACTGAGTGCGTGTCACTGTGCGGCCGGTGCCACTGCAGATTTCCAGTGGCCCCCTGATTTTAAGGGGTCCGTCCTTCACCGGTACGACATGCAATTCACCATCACGTTCTTGCAGTGGCTCGGAAGGAACGGTCACCGGTTCCCCGCTTGCTTCGAAGCTGATTTCCCGATGTGTATTGTCACAAAATGGCTTATTTTTCGATTTTCCACAACGACACAAAGTCGCCCGAAACATGCCAGGTTGTTCATTGATATTCAATGAAGCGTGGCAGGCATATGGCCCGTTTTCCCGAATGGTGATGACATTGACTTCAGGCGCCTTTTCATCTTCACCGCCGTCCAGCCGCTGATAGGTAATCGCACCCGACGGACAGGACTGCGCCACGTGGACGAGATGTTCGACCGAATCTGCTTCCGGGTGGAGCCAGGGGCCTTTCACGTTAGCCAGGAACACCCTGGGGGCAGACAGCACACACTGTCGTGAATGGATACAGCGGTCGACGTCGAATCGGATCGCGATGTCCCCGGTGGTGGCTTCATTGTCAGACTCCCCTGAAATCAGGGTTAAAGGACTGTCATCTTCAACGTGTGGCTCAACGGCAGGTCCGGTATCGACAGCCAGCGTGAAGTGTTCTTCATAGGTCTCATGTATCACGGCGAGGCGGGCAGCCAATTCCTCCAGGCAGTCGGCCACACCGGCTAAGGTCAGGGATGCTTCGATTGAACGGCTTGCAACGGCAAGTTCTGCAGCACGTTCTCCAAGAATCTGCGCAGCATTGGCCTGAACCAGCTGACCAAAAGATCTTGGCAGGGCGAAGCTCAGGCCGGCATTCATTCCCGGGTGCTCCTCACCGACGGGTAATTTTACGCTGGCCTCGCCAATGGTTGTGAGGAGCTTCATCAACTCCGATGAGACATCTGACAAGCCCTGTCTCATCTTGCTCGGCAGCGGAACCGGTGTACAGATTTGCGCCATGGTATGAAGCATGAGCCCGTAAACCGAATTGCCCAGATCCACCAGCTTTCTGGCCTTTGGGTTCGTAATGCGCGCAACTTTGTCGTCGTCTGCGACCTCGGTAAGGACCGGATTGATGGCAGCGGGATGGGCCGGTACGAAGTCCGGGCGGGCTTCCCTGAGCATCCGGTATTCATCGCGGATCGCTGCGAAACGGGCGTAATGTGAATCATCCCGGTGCGCCGGTGCGCCTTCCCCCTGCAGGACGATCTCCTCGATGGCCTTCATCGCGGTCTCTACGCCGGTCACTTCAAACAGGCCGGGTAAAGGAAATTCAGCCGAGCTGAGTTGTGCCTCCCCGTGGCCTACAAACAGACCTTCCTCTCCGAGTTCGTCGGCAAGGCGGCGAATCGCCTGCGCGATGCCGTTATACAAATGGCCCTGTGACTGGTAATCGCGCGGCGTCGGCGTCAGCAGATCGGTGCATACGACACGCTGATAATGAGATTCGTGGCCGAAACCGACTCCGTCTTCCATATCGATGCTTTCCGGCCTCTCGATGAAAACGAAATGTTCGATTGATTGCTCATCGAAAGGAGCAAGGTGGAAGTCCACATCAGCAGGGAAGTAGCCCCGGGTGACCGGAAAATCCGGACGCGACAGGTGGGGTGTTGCGCCAAAGGCAGCCAACAGGTTGTTAACCAGCGTCAGGTGAAGCATTTCTTCCAGCGCCACACTGCGCATCGATGTGCGCCATCGATCGATGGCCTCTTTTTCCCGGCCGGTAATGCCTTCGCTTTCGTCACGCTTGAGACTCCACTGCGCGTAGAGGTAGGTGCACATGACCGTGTGTTCGAATTCCGCTGCCTCGGTTAGCAGAAAAATCAGTTCTTCGCGATCATTCACGACCAGGTCAATTTCTGTATTCATATGATCATCCCGGGTTTCAATAGTGCATTATTCAGACGGCAGAACATGTGGCCTAATCTTCCTGTTCGGGCTCGAGTATTGACCAAGGGCCTCATTCGGGGGAGTTTTGTGCATGTGAATCAGGTAATTTGTCTGTTTTACAAGCTGATTATAGAATCATTCCAGTTAATTGTTGCGCTAATTGCGTAAAAATAATTGGGCAATGCCGACAGGGTTGATTTGCATCATTGCTTTTTTTACCCGATTCATGGCCTGCTATTAAGGCCTGTAACATGCAGAGAAAATAACAATGAAGTTTTCACCAGGAAAACAACAATCTTCAAAACGCTTGATAGGTTTAGCACCGGTATTGAGCATTCTTGTTCCAACTCTGGCTGTGGCCCAGGCTGAACCCATGCAAGGAGGTAATGGGGAAGCCTTCCCATGGCTTATAGTACCGATTCTTTTAATCTTGCTTGTTGCGGTACTTTTTTGGTTCGGACGTTGGATTTTTGGCATGGCGGGCTGTTCCATTGGATCGGTAAGAAGGCGTAATTTTATCGGTGTTGTTTTTCCTGCAGTCGCGAAGAGCCCTGCCAGTTATGAAAATCCTGAACAGGCTTTGAAGACACTCAGATCTTTTCCCTGGATTACCTTTGATGTTCCGGTCGCCGTGTTGGGGCCCGAAGTTGCGGCTGTTGTTGAAAGAAAAGTAAAAACGGCAAAGGTCTACCATCAAATCAAGAACACCACCCGCGCAATAGAAAAATATGACCAGGCCAGCCATGGGATCGATATTGTCGCCAAGCTTAGCTGTGAAATTTGTACACCTTCCCTGATCAGTGGCACTCACTGGAAAACGAAAATACATACAGTCACTCTCATGCCAGAAGATACGAATGAATCCCATGATGGGACGCCGGGCACAAGGGGCTGGAGCCCGGAATTGGTTAAAGACCCCAAATGGCTCTCTGCAAAGCTGCCGGAAATAGTGGGAGCGTCCCTGACATTGTGTGGACAGGGAGCAAAGCAAGGGAGTGTATAACCCAGGCTGGGAACAGGCCCTAATAAGACTTGGGTAAACCGAGTGCTTTCTCGGCGATATTGCACAGTATCAATTGCGGGCTAATCGGCGCCAGACGTGTGATCATGACTTCACGCAACAACCTTTCCACGTGGAATTCCCTGGCATAGCCCATGCCGCCGTGAGTCATGATGGCCTGGGTGCAGGCCGAGAAACCCGCCTCGCCGGCCAGGTACTTGGCGGCATTGGCTTCGACACCGCAGGATTGCCCCGAATCGTAGAGGCTGGCGGCTCGCATCGTCATCAGCCAGGCTGCTTCCAGTTCCATCCAATTTTGCGCCAGCGGATGCTGGATCGATTGATTCTGTCCGATCGGCCGGTCAAATACGATACGATCTTTGGCGTACCGGGTGGCGCGGGCGAGGGCGTTGCGGCCAATGCCGATGGCTTCGGCTGCGATCAGGACGCGTTCGGGATTCAGGCTGTGCAGCAGGTAATGGAAGCCCTTGCCTTCATCACCGATCCGGTCCTCTTCCGGCACGGGCAGGCCGTCGATGAAAACTTCGCAGGAATCGACCGCGGCGCGGCCCATCTTGGGTATGGTGTGCACAGCGCAAAATTCGCGTTCCAGGCTGGTATAAAACAGCGTCATTCCGTCGGTGGGGCGCCTGCACTCTTCCTTTGGCGTGGTTCGGGTCAGCAGCATGATCCGGTTGGCTTCCTGGGCTGTCGAAATCCAGATTTTTTTCCCGTCAACGAGGTAGCCCTGGTCGGTACGCACGGCACGGGTCTTGATCGACGTCGTGTTGAGGCCGGCATCAGGCTCGGTGACACCGAAACAAGCCTGGGTCGTTCCCTGGATCAGATCCGGCAGCCAGCGTTGTTTCTGCTCCTCGCTGCCGAACACAACGATCGGGTGGGGCCCGAAGATATTGATGTGGATGGCCGATGCTGCGCTCATTGCGCCGGAGGAATTGGCCACCGTGTGCATCAACAGGGCGGCCTCGGTAGCGCCCAGTCCCGCACCGCCAAACTCTTCCGGCATGGCAATGCCGAGCCAGCCGCCTTCCGCCATGGCGCGGTGAAAATCGAAAGGAAATTCAGCCGTCCTGTCCCGCTCCAACCAGTATTCATCGTCAAAGGGGGCGCAGGTCTTGTGCACTTCGTCACAAATCGCCTGTTGTTCTGCTGTAAGGGAGAAATCCATTAGGGAACCTCTGATTTATTCTGGGCGAAGTAGATTGTAATTCAAAATGTTCAGATTCAAGGCGCGAATGGCAGGTAATAGCTGGCTATTGCCAAGATTTGCAACGCAGAAGCGGTCGGCTTCACATGGCATATCCGCCGCTCATGCTGATGGTCTGGCCGGTGACATAGGATGTTTTGTCGGAGGCCAGCATCAGAACGATGGGAACAATGTCGCCGGGTGCACCAACCCGCCGCAGCGGGTAGTGACGGACCACTTTCTTCAGAGTTTCCTCATTTTGGAATATGGCGCTCTGGTGGCTGCTCTCGTGCCACAGGCTGTTTTCGCCGGCATCACCGGGATTTTCCGGGAGGGTCAGACCAGGGCACACAACATTGACATTCAGCTGATGCTTGCCGAACTCGCGCGCCAGGGCTTTGCTGAGCGTGATGATTCCACCCTTGCAGGCTCCGTATACGGATTCGTTATACTCGCCGACCCGGCCCGCATCTGACCCGATGGTGATGATCTTACCGTAGCTTCGTTCGATCATCGACGGCGCCACCGAGCGGATGCAATGGATCGGCCCCCACAGGTTGATGGCGATTTCTTTATCGAAGTCTTGGTATGACTTGTTGATGAACAGTGCGTTGTTGGTCCAGCCGGCGTTGTTCACCAGGATGTCGATCTGTCCGAAGGTTTCGAGTGTGCGCTCCGCCATGTGCTGCACTTGCGCACGATCGCTGACATCGGTTTTCACCAACATCACCTTGCCGTCACCGCCGCAGGCAAGAAGTTCATCGGTCACACGCTGCGCCTGGGTTTCGTCGACATCCGCGATGACGACATTGGCGCCTTCGGCGAAAAATCCTTCGGTGATTGCTTTTCCGATGTTAGATGCCCCGCCGGTGATGATCGCGGTCTTGCCTGCCAATCCTAGATCCATCGTCTTATTCCTTGCTGTTGAGTCTGAATGTCAAACTTGGATACTGAATTCACTTTTTCTTGTTTGAAGCTTGCTGGAATTTCTGTATCCGCTCCTTGATTTCGTCAGCAGCCAGTGTTCGATTGCGTTCGAAGTAAATTTCCTCGAGCCACAGCGCATCCGCAGCCGGCAGATCGATACCCAGCATGGCCACTTCCTTGACCAGGCGCACTGCAGTCTTGCCATTGTCGCAAATCGCCTGTGCTATTTTCATGGCTTCATCGAGCAGTGACTCATTGGGCACCACTTTTTGCACCAGACGCAAGCGCAGCGCATCCTGCGCGGAAACCGGGTCGCCGGTGAGCATCATCATCAGCGCGTCACCCATGCCGATCAGGCGCGGCAGCCACTGGGTACCGCCCCCGCCGGGCAAGGCACCCAGCTTGACTTCCGGCAGGCCGATCAGCGCGTTTTCGGCCGCGATGCGGATGTCGCAACCCAGGGCCAGCTCAAACCCGCCGCCAAAAGCGTAACCGTTGATGGCGGCGATGGTTGGTTTGCCGATCTTGAGAGAATTCGGTGTCACCCAGTATTGGGTCCTGGTTTTCGGAGGCAGGTACAGGAAGTCGGGGGCCTTCTTAATGTCGATGCCGGTGGAAAATGCCCGGCCATTCCCGATGTAAATCAACACGCGAAGATTGTCATCGGCTTCGAATTCCTCCAGCCGCCGCCGGTGCTCGGACATCATTTCCATATCGAAAGAGTTCATGGCCTGCGGACGGTTCAGGGTGAGAACCGCTATGTGACCATGTGTTTCCCACAGCAGCGGTGCGGCTTCGTCGATTGCTTTGTCTTCGCTCATGTTTTCAGACCTATACGTTCAGTGGTGCAAACCTGACCTCGCCAGACATCTGTCAGCTATGGCGTTCGATGAACTCCAGGATCAGATCGTTGGTGGTATCGCGGGCTTCCCAGTGCATGCAATGCCCTGCTCCGGGAATCACCGTGAGTTCCGCGCCCGGTATGGCCTCGGCGATCATTTTTGATGCCCTGGGCGGGCAATAGGGATCAAGCTCACCGGCCAGGACCAGGGTGGCGCAGTCGATGGCCCCGAGTTCCTGCATCATGGGTTCATCGGCGAGCCTTAACATGGCCCGGCAGGCGTTCAGATAACCATTCGGATCCCTGACAGCGCCGGCACGCAGATGCAGGTACTCGCCAATGAGTTGCTCGTCTCCCATGGAGAAACAACCGCGTGCGTCACCTTCGGTGATCGCGGCGATGGCTTCCAGGCCATTGGTGGCGACCTGTTCGATACGGTTGTTGAAAAACTCCTGGCCCGGGCGTCCGACGGTGCAGGAACTGGCAACCAGAACCAGTCCGCGCACCAGGTCAGGGAAGTCCAGTGCAAATCGCTGAGCAATGACGCCACCCATCGAAAATCCGACCAGCCATGCGGGACCGGTGTCATGGGCGCTCAGTATTTGTGCCAGGTCATCTGCCATTTGTCCCACGGTGCCAATCCCGGCGCCGACGGGACTGGCGCCAAATCCCCGCACGTCGTAGCTCACGACATTCATCGAGCGCTGCAGGAAGGGCACCTGCCGCGACCAGGCTGCGCGTGATTCGGACAGTCCGTGGATCAGGACTGCTGTCCTGGTGTGGTTGGATGGGGTCATTGCGATCTCTCGCTCCTGCTGTCCCTGATTACTTGAGATGCCTGATGATACCCTCGGATATCTCTTCCATGCGGGCCAGTCTGCCGCCTGCGCCGGCCCGGAAAGCCAGCGTGACCCCGTCCAGGCCCAGATCGTCGAGCGCTTGAATCTGCTCCAGGCACTCCTCAGCGGTGCCGACTATGGCGACGTAATCTGTGAATTCAGGTGAAACGGAGCTCTTGTGGCCGGCATGCGAAGACATATGTTCGAGCCGGTTGTAGGCATCGCTTGCGCGCTGGAAGTCTTCTTTATAGGGTTGCAGAAATTCGGGCAGATATTTCCACTTGCTGAATGTCTCGGCTTGTGAGGCGACCCAGTGGCTGACATCTTCACGGGCCTGATCACGATTGTCCGATATTCCAATGGTCGACCAAAGGTCGAACTTGATTTCGTTGAAATCACGGCCGGCTTCTTCCGCGCCGCGCCGCACGTGATCCATTTGCCACTTGGTAAACTCGGGGTTTGCACCACCCATCAGAATGACGCCGTCGGCTACCCTGCCGCACATGGCGAGAATGCGTGGTTGATTGGCGGCTACATAAATCGGAATTTTTCCGCTTGCGGTCACCAGGTGGTAGGGTTTGCCGTCAACGCCCACAACCTCGCCGCCATCACATAATGTATTAATATTATTGATGGATTCTTCAAGGAAAGCGATGGTCGCAGGCTTGAGTCCGATGGAATAGACTCCCGTCCAGCCAGTACCCAGTCCGATGATGGCGCGACCGTTGCTGACTTCGTTCAGCGCGGTGAAACCGTTGGCCAGCGTGGTGGGATGTCGTGTTACCGGGTTGGTGACGCCGGTGGAGAGCATGATGGTCGAGGTATTCGCCGCACACAGGGCCAGAGCGATATAACAGTCCTTCATCGACAACTGCACATCGGCGATCCAGGCACTGTCGAACCCCAGTCTCTCTGCATTCTGAACGACTTCTACGGTGTGCGAGATAGGCTCGCGGGGACTGATTCCCAAAGACATTCCGACTTTCATTTTATACTTCCCTAAATCAATTTGGTACATGATTAGTGATCCTGTTTGATGGTTGTTGCTGGTATTCGACAGAAGTAAAAAATTTTCGGAAGTGCCCGCGATTCTTCGAAATTACGACTTAAACGTTTATGGCCTACGCTTTTTTCTTCACATCTTTGTTGTGGATTCAACGGATGATTGTCGAATTAATGTTGTTCCTGTGGCGCGCACTGCGGGATCAGGATTGATGTCGTGTTTATTGCGCCCAGGCCAACACTGTTGTTACAGTTCTGTTTACATTGCAAGGTGCTTACATGACTGAACCCATTCGAGTAGTACGCGAGGCGGGAATCGTTTCGCTTTTCCTGAACCGGCCGGAACGCAGGAACGCCTTGTCGTTGGCGCTTCTGGCCAAACTCAGCGAGGCTCTTTCAGATGAGGTTCGTGAAGACACGACTGCTGTCATTATCAGTGGTGTTGATGGGTATTTCAGTGCGGGTGGTGATCTGGCCGACCTGACAGGAACATCCGAAGACCTGGCTATGGATGACGCCATCGAAGAAGTGACACGGAAAATCCAGGAATTGCCGGTTCCGGTGATTGCCGCCATTGATGGCCCGTGCATGGGCGGTGCATTCGATCTGGCGTTGAGCTGCGATCACCGTATCGCTTCACAGGATGCTTTCTTCCACGTGCCTGCCGCCCGTCTCGGCTTGCTCTACAATCCTCGCGCCATTGTCAGAATGCGGCAACGGCTTGGCCGTGACGGCGTATTCCGGGTATTGGTGCTCGGCGAACGCATTGATGCGGATGAGGCCCGGCTGGCCGGTATCGTATCTCACGTTGTCGAGGGCGCAAGTCACGACGCGGCCCTGAAGATTGCTCAGGCAGCCAGGGGCAACATCCGGTCGGCAGTGGGGGCAACCAAACAGCTGCTCAATGCGATTGACGGCATGGATTACGACCCCGGGGAGTGGGAGGAGCGACGTCGTGAAATGATGTCTTCGCCAGAACGGAGAACGGCTGTCATCAAAGAAAAGAAAAGACGCGGCTATTGACCGCTAGGAGTCTGCGCGGTAGAAATATCCTTCAGGGCCTTGCTGATGGCAACCAGACCCTGGTCCCGCTCCCGGTTCAAAGCAGTGTAGTCACGATCCCCGGCCACCAGGGCAGCACCTTCAATCAGGCGATCCCGCAGTTCCTGGGCCAGTTCAGGGGCTTTCAGCCTGGTCCAGGGAAGTTTCAGCGCCGGGCCAAACTGGTCCAGGCAATAAGCCATGCCACCTTCACCACCGCCGATGTGGTAGGTCAGGCATGGCCCCATCATGGCCCAGCGTGGTCCGGGGCCGTTGACGATGGCGAAATCGATTTGTTCCACGGTCGCTTCATCATTGGTGATCATGTGCAGCACCTCGCGCCACATGGCTTCCTGCAATCGGGTTGCGATGAATCCCGGGATCTCCCTGTTCAGAGCCAGTGGCGCCTTGCCGGCGATTTGATAGAAATCGACCACCCACTTAACGGCGTCCGGATCGGTTTTTTCGCCGCCAACGACTTCAACCAGAGGCAGCAGGTAAGGCGGGTTGAACGGGTGTCCGACCACAGTGCGTTGGGGGCTCGGGCAGTTGGCCTGGATGTCCGTCATGGGCAGGCCGGAGGTGCTGGATGCAATCACCACATTGTCAGCGACCATCTCTCCCAGCCGGGCATAAAGTGATTGTTTCAGATCGAGTATCTCGGGCGCAGACTCCTGAATAAAATCAGCACTGGCCACGGCTTCAGCCAGGTCACTGGTGCAATGGAGATTGTCACGTGAAGCGCCGTCTGCAAGGCCAAGTGCTTCCAGGCTGACCCAGGCTGTGTCGATCAGCGAATGTAATGAAACTTCCTCGGACATGTCATGCAGATAGGTGGTGACCTTGTAGCCCCTGGCAAGGAAACAGGCAGCCCAGCCGGCGCCGATGGGACCAGCCCCTATGCTGGTGATCTGACGCACCTCGCGAGGATCAATGCCGTTAAACTTTTTTTGTCATGTCGAACCTGCCATTTTCCCGGGTGCTCGCTATCAGTGTGTGGTTCCCGTCATCAACTTACCTGCCCTTGAAATCCGCCTCGCGCTTCTCAACAAATGCACTGATGCCTTCCTGCGCATCATCTGACTTGAGCAGTTGCCGGTAAATTGGCAGATCGGCGGTGCGCATGGTGTTGAACGCTTGCCGGATGGTGTCACCCTCAATGGCGCGAAACAGTTCCTTGACCGATTGCAGGGCCAGTGGCGCAATTGCGGCCAGTTGCTCCGCCCAGGCCCTGGCCGTGGCCATGAGTTGGTCCGGGGGCACAACGGCATTGACCAGGCCATAATGCGCCGCCTCTGCCGCCCCCATTCGTTTGCCCAGCAAAAGCATTTCCATGGCTTTGTTATACGGCAGGCGCCGTGGCAGACGCTGAATCGCCCCGGCATCCGGCACAATTCCCAGCGGCATTTCCGGCAGCCCAAGTTCAACGTGCTCGGCGGCAATGATCAGGTCACAGGCAAGTGCTATTTCAACACCTCCGCCCAGGGTGATTCCATTCAGGGCCGCTATGACCGGCTTATTCAGATCCCACAGCTCGGTGACCCCTGCAAAACCGCCCGGGCCGTAGTCATCCTCCCACCAGTTGTCCACGGACATCTCGCCGGATTCGACTGCCTTCAGATCCCAGCCGGCACAAAAAATACGTTCGCCGGCGCCTGTGATGATGCCAACCGCCAGGTCGGGGTCATCACGCAGCGTTACCATTGCCTCGCCCAAGGCCTGGCTGACTTTGATATCGATGGCGTTAGCCTGGGTTTGTCAATGAGAATCTCGAGCACTCCGCCATTGCGGCTAACTATGACGTGTTCTGACATATCGTATTCCTTTGTGATTGTGCAACCAGCCATATGATGTGGGATAGCTGAATTCGCAGCCGCATTTTATGCGACACAAACAACAAAATTTCGACAGTCTCACGCCAGACCGGATAGTGCATCGTGAGTTGTATGAAACAGGAAGCAAACATGAAACCACGGATCGAAAATCTTTCACTCTTGTCGAATACTAGCAACAACTATCTGTCTGGATCACTAATCATGAATTTTCTCCACGACAACGGAAGATGATGGGTGGGTAAACGCTCATACAAACTGGCCCGGCTATTTTCACCACGCAGCATAGCGTTCGTCGGTGGCACCATCGCTGCGATGGCGATCAGACGTTCGGTGGAAATGGGTTATCAGGGTGAAATCTGGCCTGTCCACCTCACTCGAAAATCCATAGAGGGATTTCAATGTTACCGCAGCATTGAAGACCTGCCCGGGGTTCCGGACGCGGCGCATGTCGGCGTCAATCGTGAACAGACCATCAAAATCGTCAAAAGCCTGTCAAAAGCCGGGGCAGGCGGTTGCGTCTGTTATGCGGCCGGTTTTGCGGAAATGGGCGCGCAGGGCAGGGAACTGGAGCAGCACCTGATCGAGGCCGCCGGTGACATGCCGCTGATCGGCCCCAATACCTTCGGTTTTCTGAATTTTCTGGACCGGTGCGCCTTGTGGCCCTACTTGTTCGGGTGCGGACCAGTTGATCGCGGCGTCGCCCTGATTTCGCAAAGCGGAAACATCGCAATGAACCTGACCATGAATTTTCGCTCGGTCAATTTCACGCATGTAATCGGTACCGGCAACCAGTCTGTCCTCGGCACGGGTGACTTTATTGACGCACTGCTGGACGACGATCGGGTAAGCGCCATTGGAATGTATATCGAAGGCATTGACGACATCAATCACTTTAGTCGCGCAGCGGTGCGGGCGCTGAGAAAGGGTGTGCCCATCGTAGTCATGAAGGTGGGTAAGACCGAGGCGAGCGCGCGCCAGTCAAGTTCACATACGAGTTCCCTGACCGGTTCTGATACGCTGCATGATGCGCTGTTTAAACGCCTGGGGGTCATTCGGGTACATTCGCTGAATCGCATGCTGGAAACGCTGAAAATGCTGGATTTTTCAGGACCGCTCAGCGGGCGTAATGTTTTAAGCCTGTCCTGTTCCGGTGGCGAGGCTTCGATCATGGCGGATCTTGCCGATGGCTTTGGCCTGGAGATGAAACCATTTTCCGATGCGCAGATGGCCGACCTCAACGCCCAGTTCGGAAACTACGTGACGGTCTCTAATCCATTTGATTACAACACTTCAATCTGGGGCGACGGAGCTGCTCAACAGCGTTGTTTCACATCCGCCATGTCCGGCGATCACGATGCCGCATTCCTGATATACGATCACCCCAGCATTGATAGCGAAGAAGTCGCTGACGAAGTCAACGAATGGGTTGTTGCGCTGGATGCCTTCATCGAGGCGCACAAGCGTACCGGCATGGCGGCATTCGTTGTCAGCACCATTAGCGAATTACTGCCAAAAGACATGCGTGACCACCTGGTTTCGAACGGGGTCATCCCGCTGCAGGGGTTTGAAGATGGCTTGTGCGCCTATGCAGCGGCCGCTGGCTACTACGCTTATCGTGAAGAAAATTCCGCACAAGACCTGGTGCCAAAGGTTTTTAACGGTTCTTCCGCGCAGCACCAGCAGGCGGTTTTTCTGGATGAATGGGAGAGCAAAAGACAACTGCAAAATTTTGGAGTGACCACACCTGTCGGTGAACTCGCCACGGCCGCTGATGCGGCCGCTGCCGCAGAGCGCGTTGGTTACCCGGTGGTTGTAAAAGCGGTCGGGGAATCTTTTCTGCACAAGTCGGACCTGGGAGCGGTCACGCTGCGGCTGCACAGCGCCGAAGAAGTCGCCACGGCTGTTGAAAGAATTGCTGATTCCGTGGCAATGCAGGGGGTTGGGGCTGAGCAGGTCGTGGTGGAGAATTTTCTGGTCGAAAAAATGGTCACCGGGGCGGTTGCGGAGTTGATTGTCGGCATCAAGCGCGATGATCAGTTCGGCCCGGCGCTGGTGATCGGCGCCGGCGGTACTTTGGTCGAGCTGATTATCGATAGTGTGAGCCTCCTGTTGCCCACCAATCGGGCTGCCGTCGCAGAAGCGATCGGCACTCTGACCGTGTCAAAATTGCTGATCGGTTTCCGCGGTAGCCCGGCGGGGGATGTAGATGCCGTCATTGATGCCATACTCAGCATCGCTGAATTTGCGCAAGAGCATTGGGACACGCTGCTGGAACTTGATGTTAATCCCTTGATGGTGTTGCCCAAAGGCCAGGGGGCTGTGGCGGCGGATGCATTGATCTGTCTGCTTTCGGACCCGACTGACAAGCCCTTCGCGGAAATGTAATAATCCGGTATGAGCACTCCACAGTACGTAGCGCCTGAATTGCTTGAAGATGCCTTGCGCATCAAGAGCGAGAGTGGTGCGGACGCGAGGCTTGTCGCTGGTGGAACGGACCTGATTCTGAGAATGAGAGACCGGGTCTTCACGCCAAAGCTGTTGCTCGATCTGCGGCGGGTCCCGCTGACTGCCATTTCCTGCACTGCCGGTGAAATGCGTATTGGATCATATGCCACCCTGTCACAGATTCTTGCGCACGATGAGATAGCAAATTTATTCCCAGCCCTGGTTGAGGCATGCCGGCCCTTCGCCGGGCCACCGATTCGAAACCGGGCCACCATAGGCGGTAACATTGTCAATGCTTCTCCGGCCGCTGACCTGGTACCGCCATTGATGGCCTATGATGCAAACATCGTTTTGAGCTCGATCTCAGGTGATCGCGAGCTGCCTTTGGCTGAATTCTTTACCGGTCCTGGCCAAACGGTAATAGAGCCTGATGAAATTCTGACAGAAGTCAGACTGCCCCTGATGCCGCCAGACAGCGCAGCAAGCTTCATCAAGCTGGGGCAGCGACGTTCCATGGCGATTTCCATCGTCAATTTGTGCACCAGGCTTAGCCTGGCAGCGGACGGGACAGTTGCGACTGCGCGAATCGTGTTAGGAGCCGTGGCTCCAACGCCGCTGCGCGCGGTTGCGGCAGAAGCTGTTTTGGCCGGGAATGATATTACTACTGCGCTGCTTGACGAGGCTGCACAACAGGCAAGCCGGGAAAGTATGCCCATCAGCGATGTCCGTGCGTCCGGCAGCTATCGCAAGCGGATGACAGCGGTGCTGGTGCGCAGGGCGCTGTCAGCCGCTTGGGGTGAGCTGGGAAGGAACAACTCCAATGGCTGACAGGGACATCCAGATGAATGTGAATGGGCTTGCTCTGAAGGTGAATTCCGGTCCCGGCCGGACTCTGCTGAGCGCCCTGCGTGAGGATCTTGGGCTGATTGGCGCCAAGGACGGATGCAGCCAGGGTGATTGTGGCGCCTGCGTGGTTCTGCTGGACGGGCAGGCAGTGAA
>PVMK01124551.1_pt1 | contig 16608 bp, 13 predicted proteins | sample 1853481 | NCBI WGS metagenome assembly PVMK01 (sample SAMN08533507, study PRJNA380276) | Marine sediment metagenome, whole genome shotgun sequencing project.
CTTGTCTTTCCTCAATAGTCTCGATGAAATTGGCCGCCTGCATGAGGGTCTCGTGGGTTCCGGTATCCAGCCAAGCTATCCCCCGCCCCAGCTTTTCAACGCGGAGCGCTTTCATCTTCAGATAGGCCCGATTGACGTCGGTAATCTCCAGCTCGCCACGCGCCGAAGGTTCAAGCCCAGCAGCAATCTCCAGCACTCGATGATCGTAAAAATAGAGCCCGGTAACCGCCCAATTAGACGTGGGCTCCTCTGGTTTTTCTACAACGTCTAGCGCCTGGTCTTCTGAATCAAAGGTCACAACCCCATACCGTTCCGGATTTTTCACCCAATAGCCGAAAATGGTTGCTCCTTCTTTTTGAGCGGCAGCCTGGCGCAGTTTGTCAGGCAGACCGTGGCCATAAAAGATATTGTCCCCAAGGATCAGGCAAACCGGATCGCGACCGATAAACTCCCGGCCGATCAAAAATGCCTGGGCAATGCCTTCAGGACGTGGCTGCTCTGCGTAATCAAATGAAAGACCCCACTGTGAACCATCGCCGAGCAAATCCCGGAACAGGGGTAAGTCCTGTGGGGTGGAAATCACCAGAATCTCACGCAGCCCAGTCAACATGAGTATCGATAGGGGATAGTAGATCATGGGCTTGTCATAGATGGGGAGCAACTGCTTGCTTACCACCCGGGTGATAGGATAGAGGCGAGTTCCCGAACCACCAGCCAGTATTATCCCTTTCATTGCTTCTCACCTCTCGCCATAATTAATTTCAATCCACTTGCGATATTCCCCACTGCGCACGAACTCGACCCAGTCCATATTATCCAAATACCAATCCACAGTGGCCTCCAGCGCTTCCTCGAAATCGTGGGCAGGACTCCACCCCAGCTCTCGCTTGATTTTGCTGGCGTCAATGGCGTACCGTCGGTCATGTCCAGGACGATCAGAGACAAACTGGATGAGTCGCCGACTCGATTTGCTCTTGGGTCTTTGTAAACGTGCGTCAAGAAGGTCGCAGAGGAGATGAACAACTACAATGTTTTGTCGTTCCGCGCCTCCTCCTATATTGTATGTCTCCCCTGGCTCTCCCTGCTCAAGAACCCGAACCAGCCCATCGCAGTGGTCTACAACATAGAGCCAGTCGCGAACATGCTTGCCGTCTCCGTAGACAGGTAGGGGGTTTTCCTCTATGACATTTAGAATCATCAGGGGAATGAGTTTCTCAGGAAACTGATAAGGGCCGAAATTATTGGAACAATTGGTGATTATTGTGGGGAGACCATAGGTGCGGAAATACGCTCTGACCAGGTGATCTGAACCGGCTTTAGAGGCCGAATAGGGGCTGGAAGGGTCATAGGGGCTTTCCTCAGTGAAGTATCCCTCCGCCCCCAGGCTACCATACACCTCGTCGGTGGATATATGCAGGAAGCAAAAGTCTTTCGGTTTGCCGCGGCTCTGCCACTGGCTAAGACTTGCCTCCAGGAGGCGAAAGGTTCCCATCACGTTGGTCTCCACAAAGGCTTCAGGGCCAAGAATGGAGCGGTCCACGTGAGACTCGGCGGCGAAGTGCACCACAGCATCAAAGGATTCTTCCCTAAACAGCTGCTCCAAGAGAGCGCTGTCCTGGATTGCGCCATGGACGAATCGGTGTCTTGCTGCAGAGTCTGGGGCAAGATCTTGAAAATTGGCAAGATTGCCAGCGTAAGTCAAAGCATCCAAGTTGACAATACGCCATTGGGGTCGCTCGGTAAGAATTTGGCGGACGAAATTTGTCCCAATAAAACCCGCACCGCCGGTGACTAGGAGGGTCTTTGCACTCATAATATCTCTGGGTTTCTCTGGATTGGGTTATCTCCCTCTCTTCAGCGAGTAGGTGACATTTTATGGCTTGTTGCAAAACATTTGCGCTTGCACGGTTGTCTTATAAGCAATTGATGTGCCAGCAGGTACAGAAAAAACATACGTTGTATTCACTTGTCCTTGTTCACAATATCCAAGCCAAATTTACCTGCAGGAGACTTAACACAGCATTAGCGGAAGTATGGTACACTTTCCTTGGAAAATCAAGTAGCTGTGCTGCTCCTTTGCTTTGGGTCACCGAGGCTTACATTGACACAGTGTGGTGGAGTTTCGAAGGTTTCACCTTGAGTGTGGCAAATCTACTCCTGCCTTGGCGGTCAACTGGCATTGATCTTGCTTTTTATTACTAATCACTAGATACTCTTTGCCTAGCGAAGTGTGGGGTGCAGAATATGTGTGGGTATCTACCCGATACAGGGGAAATACGATGTTCAACGACCAGAAGGTAATCGTGGTCATGCCAGCCTCCAATGCTGCCCAGACACTACGCACGACCTATGACGAGGTCATGGAACAAAATATTGTCGATCTGGTGATCGTGGTCGACGATGGCAGCCAAGATGCGACCGTGAATATCGCCAGGACCCTACCCAACACTATTGTCCACGTCCATCCACAGAATCAAGGCTACGGAGCTAACCAAAAGACATGTTACAAATTGGCTCTGGAGCAGGGTGGCGACATCATTGTTATGGTTCATCCGGACTACCAGTATACCCCACAGCTGATCCCAGCCATGGCGTCCATGATTGGCGGTGGACTTTACCCGTGTGTGTTGGGCTCAAGAATTCTGGGAGGCTATGCTCTGAAAGGTGGGATGCCCGTCTGGAAGTATATTGCCAACCGCGTTTTGACTTTAGTAGGAAACATTCTGCTCGGTGCAAAACTTTCCGAATATCACACCGGCTACAGAACTTTTTCCCGGCAACTGCTCGAGCAGTTGCCAATCAATGCCAATTCCGACGATTTTGTCTTTGATAATCAAATGCTGGCACAAATTCTCTGGTTTGGACACACCATCGCGGAAATCAGCTGTCCAACCAAATATTTTGCCGAGGCCTCATCCATTAGTCTGATACGCAGCATTAAATACGGCTTTGGTTGCCTCTTCACAGCCTTGGAGTTTCGTCTGGCTAAAATGAAACTAATAAATTCGAAACTATTTCCAGCCATAAAAAAAGATAGAACTCAACCTGAGTGACATTATGAGAGAATTCGAAATCATGAGTGCGAACAACATTAAGACTAATACGAAGCGGCTGTAAACAAATGAGTGTTTCCCAAATCGACAATTTTGGCAGTCTTTTTGAGAACGAAAATTACGTTCTCTTAAAGAATTATCTTTACAACTACCTGCTCCGGAAAAAAGCTGTTGAAAAGAACATCACCATTGGTAACCAAGGCTTTGTCCTGGAGGTAGGGAGCGGCCTCTCCCCCATGGTGACAAACACCAACACTGTTGTCTACTCGGAATTCTCCTTGGAAGCGCTGCGCATTCTCAAAGCCAGAAACGGCAGAGGAAGTTATGTAGCCGCAGACGGAATGCAATTGCCTTTTAAGACTGGCAGCTTTGATCACACCATCTGTTCAGAGGTGCTGGAGCACTTGGCAGATGATCGCAAGGCTTTGCATGAGTTGGCCCGGGTCATGAAACCATCTGGTCAAGTTATTATTACCTTCCCACACCGTAAATTCTATTTCGCCTACGATGATCATTTTGTAAAGCATCTGCGCCGCTATGAGCTGTCTGAAATGGAGGACCGCCTGCAAGCAGTCGGACTCAGACCGGTTTCGATTCAAAAGGTCCTGGGACCTTTGGAGAAAGTGACGATGTGGTCCGTGGTTTCTTGTTTCTCTCTTATGCAAAAAATCAGACCAAATAAATCCAAGGGAAACAGACTTTCCAAACGAATGAGCATCGTCGCACCATTATTCAAGTGGATTAATGTATTCTATGCCGGACTCGTATGGTTGGATGCCAAGATAATGCCTCGTTCCCTGGCGACAGTTTTGTTAATAAGGGCAGAGAAAGCCAGATGAATCTAGTATTCACCAATTAAAGAGCAGGAAAAATGACAATTAAAAATGTAGACGCATTAACAGACAACAAAAGTAACTTTGATCCGAATGAGATAGAACTCACCGTGATCGCTCCCATGTATAATGAAGCTGACAATATAGAAACTACAATCTCTATGATCAAAGAGACCCTGAGTGATTTTGATAAGCCCTGGGAACTTCTATTAGTTGACGACGGCAGTGATGATAATACCCTGGAGATCGCGCGTAGATTTGAAACAAAGATGCCCAACCTACGAGTTCTCCACTATCCTATCAACTGCGGCCGCGGTAAGGCTTTGAGGACCGGTTTTAACCATGCCAGAGGAAAATACATCGTAACCACTGATTTCGATTTAAGTTACAGTCCTCACCACATTATCCAGATTTACGAACAACTCACAGATTCCACGCAGATGAATGATGTCGTCCTGGGCAGTGCTTATATGAAAGATGGCAAGGTCATTGGGGTAAGTCCTCTCCGGCACCTTATCAGCAAGATCGGCAACAAGATACTGCAGTACACTTTTCCCCAATCATTCAAGACCAGTACTTGTATTCTGAGAGGTTACAGGAAGGGGGTGCTTGAAGCTTTGGAACTGGAGTCAAATGGCAAAGAAATCCATTTGGAAATACTCTCCAAGGTGTGCGCCCTTGGGTTTGTGGTGAAGGAAATACCGGCGATCTTGAGTAATCGAAAAGGGGGAAAGTCAAAGTTTAAATTTAGAAGGACTTCCTTTTCACACCTGCTCTTTTCAGTTTTCGAGAGACCTATTCTCCTCTTCGGACTAGCGGGGCTTTTCTTTATACTCTCAGGTTTCTTGATTGGCTGCTACATTGTATGGCTAAGATACTTCGGCATCCTCAATCCGAGCCGCCCTCTGGTGCCATTGATGATCATCCTCCTGCTCTTGGGAAGTCAGTTTTTCTGCTTCGCGTTCATAGCAATACAGAACAATCATCTCAGAAATGAGGTTTACAGGTTACAAAAACAGATGAACTTTTTGAAATCGAAGAAGGACTGAAGAGAATCAGCTCAGATGCACCGACATAAAATCTGCTTAATCTCACATCTTTTCCCCTGTGATCGACAAGATTATAAGGGAAACTTTGTGCGCGACCTGGCTGTTGAGCTCAGTTATCGCGGTCATGAGGTTCATGTTGTTACACCGATGCGTCCTGGTGCTGTCAAAGAAGAAACCATAGATGGCATTTTTGTGCATCGTTTTGCATACTATGGCTGGCGCCGCGGCATACAGCTCGGACAACTAAAGGGAACCTCTACCTTGCTGCTCGGCTCCCTTATCCTGCTGGGAACTGTGAAATGTTTGTTATCTGTCATAAAATATAACAGCGATCTAGTCCATGCCTATTGGGTGGTCCCGGGTGGGCTTATTGGTTTGATTGTTGGGAGGTTGACGAGAAGACCGGTGGTTGCCACCGCAGCCGGTTCAGACCTCAATACAGCACCGGAGTATCGCTTGGCGCGCTTGCTCATCACCTTGACCTTGAAACACCTTGACAGAGTTCTTCCGGTAAGTACGCCCATGAAGAAAATCGCCATGCAATTAGGCTTGCCGGGAGACAGAGCCACGGTAATACATGGACCTGTTGGCATTGATACGGGAGATTTAAAAAAAACAGCAAAACAACAACCATTCACCGAGAAGTATGGGCGCTCCCTGGTGTATGTGGGCAACCTAACGGCGCCTAAGCGAGCTGAGACCATCATTCGAGCAATGCAAAAAGTGACAGAAATGTATGCGGATTGCCGGCTCGTACTCATCGGTGAGGGTAATTTGCGTCCATCTCTTGAGGCCTTGGCTGATGAACTTGGTCTAAGAAAACATGTTCACTTCTGCGGCGCACTACCCCATGAGGAGGTTTTGAAAATGCTGCAGTGCGCCGATGTCTTCGTCCACTGCAGTGACTATGAAGGTCTAGGAATGGCCATTATGGAGGCCATGGGGGCGGGACTGCCCGTGGTAGCCAGTCGAGTTGGAGGTGTTCCCGATTTGGTGCTGGAGGGGGAAACTGGTTTTATGATCCCTCCGGATGATGTGGAAAAATACGCTGAGAAAATTCTCCTGTTATTGAAAAATGACCAATTGAGGCAAGAGTTGGGCACCAACGCACGCCACTTCGCTGAAAAACACCTCAACAAACAGACAATATTGGCACAACTGGAAACAGTTTATGGAGAAATATTGGCTTCGACGAGAAAAAGAAGTACCAGCACCCAGTTTTCACGCTGATTGATTACCTAGCGCGGCTAATGATATGTGTTTCTCAATATAAATACTGTCTTGATATCTAGATCATATCAAAGAGGTTGGCGTGAATCTCCGTAAATTATCACGTATTGTAATTCCCTCACTTCTGTTTCTCATTACTGTTATATATTTCTCCCGCCTCATCCCAGAAATCGATCTCGATACCATCTCTCTCCTTACCTACCAAAAGTGGCTTTTGGTCTTGCTTTTGTTCTGCATTGTCCAGTTTCTCAATCTTTGGTACTTCAAATTGATTCTTACCAGAATGTACCCTATCAATTCCTTTGCCAAGCTCTTTCAAATTCTCTTTGCCTCACACTCTTTAAACTATGCCGGCCCGGTGAAGTTAGGTATGCCAGTCAGAATTTTTCTCTTCAAACAAATCCTTGGAGTACCTTATTCTGCGGGCATAGCCACGGTCATGGCAACGACAGGTCTAGATGTTTGCATCATGATAACCTTGGTAATTGCGCTCTCCACCTGGATCTATATTTCCCCTCTTGTGGGGTTCATCTTGGGACTAGCCATCATCATTGGCCTCACGGGATTGGCAGCACTATCTCACAAGTGGTCATTTCCACGGTTGGAGCGACCCGCATGGCTAGCTCGTTTTCTTGCAGAGATACGCAACCTGTCTCCTTTTGTTACCTTCTGCGCCATTCTCTTATCCGCTACCAAGTTGTTGTTGAACTCCGTGGCTGGCTGGATAGTGCTAGCAGGTCTTGGGGCCGCTACAGGTTTGGCTAAATTCTCACTTGTCTACTTCTCATCGCATCTGGCTGGACTCCTGTCTTTCATACCCATGGGCCTCGGTGTGAAAGATGCTTCAGTTGTCGAGTTACTTGGCCGAATGAATACGGCACCGACCATAAGCATTGCCTTTATTGCCATCGACAGGCTGGTATGGTCTGTTATCCCTTTACTCATAGGACTCCTGGCTGGCTGGCAACTGGGAATCAGTGCAATGATAGAGTCGGCTAGCGAAAAACCAGAAGCATTATAGAGTGGTCGACAAAGAGGATATGGCTACCCTCAGTGAGGTCGTCAGTAAAGCTACGGCGACTGCAAGACTGCTGGGAAAATCTTTCCTTTGCTTTCATCTGCCTTCACATGTCCTTACTGACAGATCGAACTCCGCAAGAATCCCGCCGAGGCATAATGGTTGCATATATAAGACTTTTTGGCCCGCTTTTATTGGGTGAGGGGAAATGTCAAACCTGGAACAGGAATCAATGAATAGCAAACCAGGCCGAACTAGATCAATTGATGGTCTTGCAGGGGGGAAGTTCGTCGTTCTCGCAGTCGGCATCATTTTGCTCTTGACCACCATAGTGTATGCCAATTCCATCCACAATGACTTCACCAATTGGGACGATTTGAGCCTGGTGGTGGAAAATCCTGCCATAAGGTCGCTGAGCATTGACAACCTGATAGACATCTTCACACCCAAGGCGGGCAAGACCTATCAACCAGTCAGAGTCTTGAGCTATGCCATTGATTATTACTTTTGGAGGCTGAATCCCCTTGGCTACCACCTGGGAAATATCGCTTTACATGGTTTTTCTGCAGTTATTCTTTATCTTCTTCTCGGCAACCTGTTGCCTCAGATGCGCCCGGAGAGCTCCTTGGAGTCAAATAGGACCATTGCCCTTCTGGCCTCGTTACTCTTCGCAGTTCATCCAGTGAATGTCGAGGCTGTTACCTGGATATCCTCTAGAAAATATGGTCTTTTGGCTTTGTTTTACTTCGCCTCATTTTATTTTTATATAAAGCATTCAGAGAAAGGGCGATATCACAGAATGTATTACCCGCTCTCTATCGTGTCATATATTTTGTCACTATTATCAAGTCCCTTTAGTGTAACACTCCCAGCCATATTGTTTCTGTATGACTATTGTCGTATTCGAGACGTTAATCTGTATAATATAATAAAATCTCGTCTATTATCTTACCTTCCCTATATTGTTTTAAGTATTTCTCAATTCATTATATTGTTGAACTCCTTCACCACAGCACCTGGTCCAGTACCAGCTATTAAAAGCCACGAAATGAATAATATATTTTACACCTTCCTGACCATGCTAAGAGTTCTTTATGATTATATAAAAAATCTTCTTTTCCCTTTCTGGCTCAACAACATGTACGTTGATCACACTTCAACGTCTATATTTGAATATAAAGTAATTCTATCTCTATTAGTCATTTTTTTACTGATAGGAATTTTGTTTTTCCAAGTCAGAGCAGACAATAAAGTCAATCTGTTTTGTCTCGGCTGGTTCGTCCTCACCTGGCTTCCGGTGTCCAATATTATTCCAATATCAACAAAAATGGCGGACCGGTACCTCTATTTGCCTGCTGTTGGTTTGTTCTTGTTGTTTTCACTGTCAGTGTACAATACCACTCACCGGTGGTTCAGCCGGAAAGCCAAACAGTTCGTTACCGTTTCAGTCATTGCCTTTTTGATCTTTTCACTTTCCTATCTCAGCATTGACCGCAATAGAGTGTGGGCCAACAGTCAGACTCTGTGGGAAGACAGCTTGCGCAAAGCACCGGCTTACTGGGTCCCGCATATGAATTTGGGCCTGACCATGGCTCAACAAGGAAAGATCGAAGAGGCCATATTCTATTATCGCGAATCTCTGCGGCTAAACCCTAATTCGGTACACACCCACAACAATCTCGGGGTGGTCCTGCTCGAGCGAGGACAGATTGGCGATGCCATCGGCCACTATGTCGCGGCTCTGCGGCTCCAATCTGACTATGCAGAGACATACAACAACTTTGGGGTCGCCCTGTTCAGGCGGGGAGACTTCGATAAAGCCATAGCACATTATCGCGAGGCGCTCCGGTTGGACCCCAACTTTGGAAAAGCCCATAATAACTTGGGAAATGCGCTGGCGGAGCAAGGTAGATTTGCTGAAGCCATTTCCCATTATTCCAAGGCCTTGGAGACCAAAGCCCACTATCCCGAGGCACACAACAACCTAGGAGCGGCCCTGGCGCAGCAGGGAAAGCTGAATGAAGCCATTATCCAGTTTGAAAATGCCCTGCGGCTCAAGCCAGACTACGCTCAAGCTCGCGCCAACCTGAGGACTGCCATGCAGATGGTGGGCAAAAGCAATGAGGCAACAAGCAAAGGAGCAAACCCTTAGAACTGCAGTCTGATCCTCTCTAGATGGTGAAGTAGGTGGGAGGGCATTGAAAAGTTCTGGAGCATATCGGCCCTGCAGCAACAGCTTTACAGTAGCCTGAATACTAGTACCTCAAACGGATTTGTGGTGGCTTGTTCTCCTCATTGTGCGAATACTATGAAAACATCCCAGAAAACACTTCTGTTGTGGGCCGGGCTCATTGTTTTGCTAACGCTCCTCGCCTACATCCCAGCCATGCGTGGCGGCTATATATGGGATGATAATGCCCACATCACCGACAATGCCGCCCTACGATCCTCTGATGGCCTGGCGAAAATTTGGTTTGACCCTAAGATTTTGCCTCAATACTATCCACTGGTACATACCACCTTCTGGGTTGAGTATCACTTATGGCAACTGCATCCTTTCGGCTACCACTTGGTCAATGTGTTGCTGCACGCATTCAATGCCATTCTCCTGCTACTCGTGCTGCGACACCTCCGTGTTCCGGGTGCCTGGCTGGCTGCAGCCGTCTTCGCGCTCCATCCAGTGCAGGTTGAATCCGTCGCCTGGATTACCGAGCGCAAGAATGTTCTTTCGGGTTTTTTCTATCTGTCCTCTGCCTTAGCCTATTTCCGCTTTGCCAATGTGACTGGTGACCTTGCCGATACTTCGTTATCCTCCGACATAGATCCCCTAACCTCAACTAAGAGTAGCAGATCCTGGGGGATTCTACGCGTTTTCCCTGTTTCTCTTTCTTTGTGCCCTCCTGAGCAAGACAGTTACCTGCTCCCTGCCTGCAGCAATCCTTCTGGTATTGTGGTGGAAGCGAGCTCGCATCTGCCGGCGTGATATTCTGACCTTGATCCCCTTCTTTGTAGTTGGTGCTCTTTTTGGTTTGACCACGGTATGGCTGGAAAAATACCAAGTGGGTGCATACGGTGAGGAATGGGCCTTATCATTTCTGGACCGGTGCCTTGTGGCCGGAAGGGCTTTGTGGTTTTATGCGGGCAAATTGTTGTGGCCTCACAAACTCACCTTCATTTATCCACGATGGCTTATCGATGCGGGGGTGTGGTGGCAGTATCTCTTTCCTGCGGCTGCCTTAGCAGTCATTTCCATTGTGTGGGTAATGAGGCGTCGGATAGGCAAAGGACCTTTTGTGGCTGTAGCGTTTTTTGCCGGCACCCTGGTACCGGCTCTGGGGTTTTTCGATGTGTATCCGATGCGGTTTTCCTTTGTTGCTGATCATTTTCAGTACCTGGCGAGCATAGGTTTGATTGCCTTGGCTGCTGCATCTATGACGGCCTTCTTGGGGCGACTTGGTCCTCGGCAAAGCACTATCGGCTTTGTTGTGTGTATGGCAGTGCTCTTCGCTTTTGGAGTGCTGGTCTGGAAGCAGAGCACTATTTACGGGGATGCTGAAACACTCTATCGGGACACTATCTCGAAAAACCCCTATGCCTGGATGGCACACTACAACCTCGGAGTTTTACTCGTAAATCGTGGGAGGTTCGATGAGGTTATGGCCCATTTTTCTGAGGCACTTCGACTCCAACCTGACGATGCTGACGCGCACTACAACTTAGGAGTTGCTCTTGAGAAACAGGGGAGGCTCGAGGAGGCCATGGCCCATTTTTCAGAAGTAGTGAGACTACGGCCGGACTACGCTGATGCGCACTACAGTATGGCAGTTATTCTCGCCCGCCAGAGCAAATTCAACGAAGCAATTTCGCATTATTCCCAGGCGTTACGAGTTAATCCCAATTATGCAGAAGCGCACAACAACCTTGGGGTCGCCCTATTCAGTCTGGGAAAGCTGGACAAAGCCATAGAGCATTACCGTACGGCGCTCAAACTCGACCCCAACTTCGGCAAGGCACACAATAACCTTGGAAACGCGCTTATCCAGAACGGCAAGCTCGATGAAGCCATCGCCCATTATTCCAGGGCGCTGGAGATCAGGGCCCACTATCCGGAGGCACACAATAACCTTGGCGTTGCTTTGGCACGGCAGGGAAAGATTGATGCAGCCATCGTCCAGTTTGAAAAGGCTCTGCAACTCAAGCCAGACTATGCCCAGGCCCGCGCCAATCTCGTCCTTGCCCGCGAGATGGCGAGCAAGACCAGAGAACCATCGAAATCGAGTTCGGCACCATAGCTCGTGAGTTGGATATGATTCAACTATCCAAGATAGCAAAAATATGGCACAAACTAACTGAGTCGTGAGTTTCTGTTCTACTGTTTCTCATCCCGTCTATTGTATCAGGGGCTAACATGCGTAAAGATAAAGATCATGCCTCCACATACCAGAATGCTCGCCGGGCACACTGGGACGGAGTCGCCCGTAAAAAAGATAACCGGACTTCCTGGGGAGCTTATTATCACAAACGGCTAGCTCAGATTTATCAATTCTTGGTTGCCCCTGGGCAGCGAGTAATCGAAATCGGCTGTGGGTCTGGTGATTTACTTGCTTGCCTCAGACCGGAGTTGGGTGTGGGGATAGATTTCTCGCATGAGATGGTCAAGCAAGCCGCGGCACGACATCCAGAATTCCACTTTATCCAATGCGACGCCCAGCAGATTAGTCTGAACCAAGAATTTGACCTCATCATCCTCTCCGATCTGGTGAACGATCTGTGGGACGTCCAAACCGTCTTAGAGGAAATTGGGCGACTGGCGACTCCCCGGACTCGGATTATTATCAACACCTACAGCCGCTTATGGGAGTTGCCTCTGGCGCTGACCCAGAGGCTGGACCTGGCCACGCCTGTGTTGGGTCAAAACTGGCTGACCGTAGAAGACATAAGTGGTTTGCTGAGCTTGGCCGAGTTTGAAGTCATTCGGCATTGGGAGGAGATTATATGGCCCTTAGAGACACCAGTATTGGCCGGGATTCTGAACCGTTTTGTTGCAAAGTTCTGGCCCTTCTATCATTTCGCCCTGACAAATTTCATTATGGCACGGCCCCGACCGAGGAGCCGACCGGTGGACAAAGAACCACTCGTATCCGTCATCGTTCCGGCTCGCAATGAAGCTGGTAATATCCCGCACATATTTGCCCGTACTCCAGAAATGGGGAGCGGCACTGAGCTGGTGTTTGTCGAAGGCCATTCCAGAGACGACACCTACTCTGTAATTGAAAAGGAGATTACAAAACACCCTGAACGACGGTGCACGTTGCTTCAACAGACTGGTGTTGGTAAGGGTGATGCGGTTCGGCTGGGCTTTGCCAACGCCAGCGGTGATATGCTGATGATCCTGGACGCTGATATGACAGTGCCGCCAGAGGACCTGCCCCGCTTCTACGAGGTATTGCGTTCGGCAAAAGGTGACTTTGCCAACGGGGTACGACTCGTTTATCCCATGGAAGACCAAGCCATGCGATATCTGAATATGGTAGGCAACAAGTTCTTCAGCCTGGCCTTTTCCTGGCTACTCGGGCAACCCATCAAAGACACCTTATGTGGTACGAAAGTTCTGTGGAAAGTGGACTACGAGTTGATTGCGGCCAACCGAGCCTACTTTGGCGACTTTGATCCTTTCGGCGACTTCGACCTCCTCTTCGGTGCCGCCAAACTGAATCATAAAATAGTGGACTTGCCAATTCGTTACCGCGAGCGAAAGTATGGCACTACGAACATCCAACGCTGGAAACACGGCTGGTTGCTGCTGCGTATGGTATTTTTTGCAGCGAGGCGGATTAAGTTCTTGTAAAAGGATTTTCTATCAATGCTTAAGGATTTGTTGGCCCATCCCCTCACGCGTGGGTTGAATATAGATAGCCCACGCTGCACTGATCTTCGCTGGTCTCTTATCCGCAATAAGCGCTTCTTGAGACAAATCTATGAGGAATGGTACGCTGCCATCGCAGCACTCCTGCCTTCAGATAAGGATCCGGTTCTCGAGTTAGGTTCGGGTGGAGGTTTCTTACCCGATTATATTCCCGAACTGATCACTTCGGAAGTTTTCTATTGCCAGCATGTGAGAGTGGTCTTGGATGGCTCCAGGCTGCCATTCGCTAATGAATCGTTAGGCAATATCGTCATGACGGATGTACTGCATCACCTTCCCCAACCTCGACGGTTCTTCGCAGAGGCAAGCCGGTGTGTGGGACCAGGTGGCCGGGTGATCATGATAGAGCCTTGGGTCACGCCATGGTCGCGGCTGGTCTACTCTAAACTGCACCATGAGCCATTTCAACCTGAAGCTGTTGACTGGACATTTCCACGGCGGGGGCCGTTGTCCGGAGCAAACTCCGCCCTCCCTTGGATCATCTTCGATAGGGACCGAACTCGGTTCGAAAGGGAATTCCCGGAATGGCACATTTACGCTATAAAGCCCTTCATGCCCTTCCGCTATCTGCTTTCCGGCGGCGTATCTTGGCGCAGCCTTGTGCCGAACTGGAGTTTTTCTCTCTGGCGCACCATAGAAAACTTACTCCAGCCCTGGATGAGACATCTGGCAATGTTTGTCCTCATAGTATTGAGCAAAGACAGCGAGGTGAAACGCGACCAGTGATGACATCAAATGAAGTGACCTGCAGAGCTGGTTTCCACCATACTCAGAAGAGTGGACATGGATAAAGATAGACTCAGCATGGCGAGGGGCCCTACAAGCAAGTCGCAATACTTCAACAGGGTTATTGTGGTTTGTCTCTTACTCCTTGCCGTAACCCTTGCAGCTTATGTGCAGGTTTCAAAGCATGACTTTGTAGGCCTGGATGACGATATTTACGTTACTGAAAATTACCATGTCCGAGCCGGGCTGACCTCAGCCGGCATCGTCTGGGCCTTTAGTTTCACTGACAGTCCATATTGGCATCCATTGACGTGGCTGTCTCACATGCTGGACTGCCAACTCTACGGCGTAAGTCCCAGCATGCACCATTTGACCAATGTGGTTCTGCACCTGGCAAACAGTCTGTTGCTGTTTCTCGTCCTCTATCAGATGACCGGTGCCCTCTGGAGGAGCTGTTTCGTTGCAGCCTTGTTTGCCTTGCATCCCCTGAATGTGGAGTCGGTTGCCTGGGTAACGGAACGCAAGAATCTACTGAGCACTTTTTTTTGGCTGCTCACCATGGGGTTTTATGTCCGCTATTCTAGGAAGCCCGGTCTTGCCAGGTATTTGCTGGTAGTCTCCGTTTTTGCTCTAGGCCTCATGGCCAAACCAATGCTCGTCACCCTTCCATTTGTCCTGCTTCTTCTCGACTATTGGCCTCTCGGACGGTTTCCTGTGCAACAGGTGGATAGTGACTCGAGGACAGAGACTGCGAAGGCCACAACACCCGCTTCACAGGGAACAACCTACGTGAGCTTGGTTCTGGAGAAAGTCCCCTTGCTCATTCTTTCAGTTTTGTCAATCTCTTTGACCTCGTTATCAGTTCAACGCTCTGGGATCCTAATATCAACAACCTTGGTACCAATGAAGCTCCGGATCGCCAATGGAATTGTTTCCTATGCAAGATACATTGGCAAGCTGATCTGGCCGCAGGACCTGGCAGTTTTCTACCCATACCCCAGCATGGTGCCGCTTTGGCAAAGTGTGGGGGCTGGCTTGCTGCTCGCTGGAATATCTTTTTTAGTCATTCGAGCCTGGCGGACGTTACCGTATCTCTGCATAGGCTGGCTCTGGTATCTTGGCACTCTCATACCGGCCATTGGCTTAGTCCAGGCGGGCCAATGGCCGGCCATGGCCGATCGCTTCACCTATGTGCCCGCCATCGGTCTCTTTGTCATGCTTGCCTGGTCCGTTCCCCACTTGCTGACAAAATGGCGCTACCGAAGGACTGGGCTTGCCCTCGCTGCGGGAGTGCTACTGGCAGCATTGCTGCTGCTCACCTGGGCGCAACTTCACCGCTGGAGTAACACCATGACCCTTTTTGAACACGCGCTCAAAGTGACTGCAAACAATTATCTGGCTCACAACAATCTTGGCAATGCTCTCGCCAGGCAAGGAAAACTCAAGCAGGCAAGAGACCATTATGTCAAGGCCTTACAGATCAACCCCACATTTCCCAGGGCCCACAACAACCTGGCAAACGCTCTGGCTCGGCAAGGCAAAAGAGAGGAGGCCATTGCTCATTATACCAAGGCTTTAGAGCTCAAGCCCAACTTCCCCAAGGCTCACAACAACCTGGCAAACGTCTTGGCTCGTCAGGGCAAGAACCAAAAGGCCATCGCTCATTACACCAAGGCTTTAGAGATCAAACCCGACTTTGCTGGAGCCCACAACAACCTGGGAAACGTTCTGGAAGGGCAAGGTAAGAGCAAAGAGGCGGTATTCCATTTTTCTCGAGCACTGGAGCTCAAGCCTGACTTTGTTGAGGCCCACTTCAACCTGGGAAATGCTCTGGCTCGGCAAGGTAAGATGGATCAGGCCCAAGCGCATTTTATCAGGGCTCTGGAGCTCAAGCCTACCTTTGCTGAGGCTCACAACAGTCTGGGAGTTATTCTGGCTCGCAAGGGAAGGCTTGGTGAGGCGATTGACCAATTCAGTGAGGCATTGCGCTTGAGGCCTGACTTTAGACGGGCGCGTGTTAATCTGGAAATCGCTACCCAAGAGATGGGGAAAGCAGTCGAAGATTCTAAGCGCTAACTTCTCGTGAGGATATGAAGTTGAAGGTTGATAGAATATGACTCAGGGGTTCGTCAAAATTAAGGAGAGAAACAAGGCCAGTTCATGTTACTGTTACGGCCTGAACCGGCTATCTCAAGAAAACATAAAACCTGTCCGTTCGAGTGTTTGGGGAGCTCCCTGCTGAGTTAGCAACATACCATGATTCGTTCCTTCATCGCCATTGATCTACCTGAAGAAACCAGAAAAGCACTGGAAGATATTCAAAAAAAACTCAAAAAGAGCGGGGCCGGTGTACGTTGGGTAAAGCCTAGTAGCATCCATCTGACTTTGAAATTTTTGGGTAACATACACCCCGCCCAGGTGGAGGATATAGCCCTAGCCGTAGCCCAGGAGATTCGAGATCAACCCCCCATCACCCTTGGCGCCGCCGGCTTAGGTGCTTTTCCCAGTCGGAAGAAGCCACGGGTGATTTGGCTTGGTATGGAAGGCGAGGTGCAAAGGCTCAGTCGAATCCAGGCCCGGGTTGAAAATGCACTGGAGCCATTGGGTTTTGTCCGCGAAAAAAGAGTCTTTCAGCCTCACCTTACAATTGGACGGGTCAAGGACCGCCGTAGACTCCAAGTCCTAATCGATGCCATGGCTACTCTGGATATGCCGCAATTCGATTCTTTTGACGTGACCGAAATAATATTGTATAAAAGTGATCTTAGGCCAA
>PVMK01134514.1_pt1 | contig 16607 bp, 13 predicted proteins | sample 1853481 | NCBI WGS metagenome assembly PVMK01 (sample SAMN08533507, study PRJNA380276) | Marine sediment metagenome, whole genome shotgun sequencing project.
GTCTATGAGCTGACCGGCGCTGGACTCGCGCGGCGTCGATTCGAGGCGGCCGCCGCCCGTGGCCTCACGCGTTTCGTGGGGCGGGACGCGGAGATGCAGCACTTACAGGAGGCGCTGGAGCAGGCGGGGAGCGGCCACGGCCAGGTGGTGAGTGTGGTGGGTGAGGCGGCGGTGGGAAAATCGCGCCTATTTTTCGAGTTCACGCGCTCTCATCGAATGCAGAGCTGGCTCGTGCTGGAAGCGAGCGCGCTCTCCTATGGCAAGACCAGCCCGTTCCTTCCCGTGATCGGCCTTCTCAAAGGCTATTTTCGGATCGAGCCCCGGGATGAAGCGAGGACCATACGCGAGAAGATCAGCGGAAAGCTCGTGACCCTCGACGAGGCACTTCTGTCGAACATCCCGGCGTTCCTCGAGCTTCTGCATGTTCCGACGAATGACGTCCAGTGGAAGAGCCTCGATTCGACGCAGCGCCGGCAGCGGACCTTCGATGCGTGCAAACGCCTGTTGCTCCGGGAGAGCCAGGTACGGCCACTGGTCCTGGTTTTCGAGGATCTGCACTGGATCGATTCGAAGACGCAGGCATTCCTCGACGACTTTATCGACAGCGTTCCGACCGCACGCATACTCTTGCTCGTCAATTACCGCCCTGAGCACGAGCACCTGTGGGGAAGCAGGACCTACTACAATCAGCTGCGCATCGCTCCCTTTCCGCCCGAGACGGCAGAGGCATTTCTCGATAACTTGATCGGTTCCGATCCGGGCCTGAAACCGCTCAAGCGGCTGCTCATCGAGCAGACCCAAGGGAATCCCTTCTTCCTGGAAGAAAGTGTTCGGACACTGGTGGAGACCGATACGCTCATCGGCACACCCGGCGGTTATTGCCTTGCGAAGGCGCTCACGAGCATCGAAGTGCCGGCCAGCGTACAGACAGTCCTGGCCGCTCGCATCGATCGGTTACCTCCCGAGGAAAAGCACATTTTGCAGACCGCATCCGTCATCGGCGAGTCAGTGCCGCTCGCATTGCTGAGTCGAACCGTCAACATGCCGCAAGATGCGTTGCAGCACGGCATCGGCCATCTCAAAGCCGTTGAGTTTCTCTATGAGACAAGCCTGTTTCCGGAGGTAGAGTACACGTTCAAGCATGCGTTGACTTGCCAGGTGGCGTACAACTCGCTTCTCACGGAGCGCCGGCGCATGCTGCACGTGAAGATTCTGCAGAGCATGGAAGAGCTTTACGGAGACCGGGCAGAAGAGCAGATTGATCGATTCGCTCACCATGCGTTCCGGGGTGAGGTGTGGACGAAAGCGTTGACTTATCTGCGCCAGGCAGGAATCAAGGCCGAGACCCGGTCCGCTTACCGCGAGGCGGTGAGTTGTTTCGAGCAGGCGCTCGAGGCATTGAATGCGTTGCCGTCGGACCGGGAGTTGCTGCAGCAGGCGGTGGACGTTCGCTTCGACCTGCGAACCTCGCTATTTCCCCTCGGTGAAGCCGAGAGAGTTGTTCATTATCTGGAGGAAGCAGGCGATCTCAGTGACCGGCTCGACGATCCGCTGCGGCGGGCCTGGGTATCCGTATACATGTGCCACTACCGATGGGTGAGCGGCCAGTCGGCGCAGGCACGTGAGCTCGGCCTGCGCGCGCGTGCCATGGCAGAATCGCTGGACGATTTCTCTCTCACGATCACGGTCAACTACTATCTGGGCCTGGCTTGCCTCAGCGCGGGCGACTACTCGGGCGCCGAGACTTACCTGCGAGAGAACGTCGCGCTTCTGCAAGGCGATCTGGTTCGCGAGCGCTTCGGGGTGGCCGGCTATCCGGCGGCCATGTCTCGCACCTATCTCGCGTGGGCGCTCGCCGAGCGAGGCGCATTCGATGAAGGCATCGCGTGTGGGAAGGAAGGCGTTAAGATGGCGCAGGAGACCGACCATACCTGGAGTCTGGTCACCGCATCGTGGGGACTTGCCTCGCTCCATATCGTCAAGGGGGAAGCGGGCGAAGCGCTCGAGATCCTCGAGCATGCGCTCTCGTTGTCCCGTGAGATGTCCCTTGGCGCCCTGACTCCCGGCGTGAAGGGTTCGTTGGGCTATGCGTTCGCCGTCTCGGGCCGGGTCTCCGATGGCCTTTCCCTGCTGGAAGAGGCCATCGAATCCGCCGAAGCGTCCGGGCGACTGGCCTTTCATGCGCTGCTCGTGACTTATGCGGGTGAAGCGCTGCTGCTCGCCGATCGTCTCGAGGATGCGCGCGCGCTTGCAGAGAGAGCGATCGTACTCGCGCGAGATCGCGGCGAGCGCGGGGTGGAGGCCTTGACCCTATGTCTCCTGGGTGAGATCGCCAGGCGCTCCGCTTCGGGGGAAACGAAGGCATGTGTCTCCCGGTACGAAGAAGCGCTCGCTTTGGCCGAGGAGCTCGGCATGCGGCCGCTTACGGCCCGATGTCACCTCGGCCTCGCGCAGGCGTGCCGGCACACGGGGAAGCCCGACGCGTGTGCGGATCGGCTCGAGGAAGCTGCCGAGCTTTTCCGCGTGATGAAGATGCGCTCCTGGCAGGAGAGGGCGGAGCAGGCGCTGCGCTCTTGATTGCGGTATTTACGAAGCCGGAGCGGGTAGCGTATCCACGGACCGCTTCGGACATTCGTGGCACTGCCGACTCCAGGCAGTGCTGCAGCAACTAATTTCTCGCCATCCTGAGCGATCGCTGGGAGTTGCGGAATCCCTGATGGGATTTTTGCCGGGACAACGGAAAAGATACGCGTGAGATGTGCTTATCGACAGATAGCTTACAGATTATTCCGGTCACATGACACCGTCTGCTAACGGCCCCGATCTGTCATTTGCATAATCGGGAGACAGATCCCTCCAAGGAGCCCTAATCGCTCTCGCTCGCCCCAAAAGGATGGTCGGAGTATGGTTTACCCCTATGACCGATATGAAACAGTGGCTCGAACAGCACGGGCTCGGCAAATACGCGGAGTTGCTTGCCGAGAACGAGGTTGATTTCGAAGTTTTGCCGGAGCTGGAGGAGGTTGACCTCGAGAGAATCGGCCTTGCGCTTGGTCCACGCAAGAAGTTATTGAAGGCGATTCGAGAATTGGATCGTTCTCGATTTGCGGATCCGACCCGGAAATCCGCTCCCCATCCATTGCAATCCGGAGAAGCAGAGCGCCGTCAACTGACGGTCATGTTCGCTGACCTTGTGGGCTCAACGGAGCTCTCTCAAAAGCTGGATCCCGAGGATCTTCGGGAGATCAATCGCGCCTATCAGGATGCGGTCACGGCGGCCATCGAGAAATACGGCGGTTACGTTGCGCGGTACATGGGCGATGGCGTGCTCGCGTACTTCGGATACCCTCGAGCGCACGAAGACGACGCAGAGAGGTCGCTCCGCGCGGGGTTGGAACTGATCGACGCGGTCTCGATGCTGGAGACGGGCGTTGCGTTGGCGGTTCGCGTTGGCGTTGCAACCGGTCCGGTCGTAGTCGGCGACATAGTCGGTGAGGGGGCCGCGCAGGAGAGCGCGGTGGTCGGCGAGACCCCCAATCTAGCGGCTCGGCTTCAAGGGATTGCCGAGCCAGACACTGTGGTGCTCTCGGCCGCTACCCAGCATCTGGTCTCCGGTCGGTTCGACCTCGATGCGTTGGGGCCGCAGACACTCAAAGGAATCGCTCAGCCCGTGCAGGCGTACCGAGCCCTGGCGGTGCGGGACGTAAGTCGATTCGATGCAGCCCGCGAACGGCGACTTACCCCGGTCGTGGGCCGAGACGAAGAGCTGGGGATGTTGCTGCGGCGCTGGAGGTTAGCCGTGGAAGGCGAAGGCCAGGCCGTTTTGCTTTCCGGTGAAGCTGGCGTCGGAAAATCACGGATCGTACACGCGCTGCAAGACTCACTTGCGGAATCTTTGCGCAACCGCATTCTCTGCTTCTGTTCACCCTACCATCAGAGTAGCGCTTTTCATCCCGTCATAGAGCAGCTGGAGCGAGCGACCCGAATCAAATCAAGGCAGACTCCGCGGGAAAAACTGAATGCATTGGAGGATGTGCTGGGTGAGTTGGGGTTGGACGTCGCCGAAACGGCGCGGTTGTTCGCTGAACTCCTCTCGATTCCGTACGAGGGGAATTATCCCGCGCTCGACCTGGCGCCTGAGCAGTTGCGTCTACGAACACTCGACGTGCTCGTCGAGACCGTCGAAGCGATGGCTGCGCGAGAGCCAGTGTTGTTTGTGGTCGAGGATGTACATTGGGTCGACCCATCGACGCAGGATTTTCTGACACATCTGATCGAGCGCGTCCGCACGACCAGGACGCTCGTCGTCGTTACGCATCGGCCAGAGTACGAGCCGCTCTGGACCGATTACTCGCACGTCACTGCGCTCGCCCTGAATAACCTCGGTCGCCGGGATAGTGCCACTATGGTGGCCGAAGTGACAAAGGGGCGGAAGCTACCGAAGTCGATGCTTGAGGAAATCATAGATCGCACCGACGGTGTGCCGCTTTTCATCGAGGAGATCACCGCCGCGCTCAGTGATTCTGGTTTCATCTCCGAAGGCGACGGAGCGGATGCCCCAGCCTTCGATCCAACGACCGCCGGTATCCCCGCTACCCTGCAAGACCTCTTGATGGAGCGTTTGGACCGATTGGGTCCCGCTAAGGAAATTGCGCAGCATGCTGCGGTAATAGGACGTTCGTTTACGTTCGACCTCTTGACGGAGGTCAGCAACAAAAACGAGCAGGCCTTGGAGCAGGACCTTGCTCTTTTGGTCCAATCGGGGCTGATCTATGGGCGCAGAGGTGTCGAGTCCAATTACGATTTCAAGCATGCCCTGGTGCGTGATGCTGCGTATCAATCGCTTCTGAAGCGCGATCGTCAAGGGTGCCATCATCGTGTCGCGACGGCCTTGATGCAGGCGGCGGACGACAACCCTCCCCTGGAGCTCCTCGCCCATCATTTCGAGGAAGGAGGTTATCCCGACAAGGCAGCACAGTACTGGCGCCAAGCCGGAGAGCGCGCCCTGGGGCGATTCGCCCACGTCGAGGCCATCAGCGATTTCAGGCGGGCGTTAGTGGCCATGGAATCACTTCCAGCGGATAGCGAGTGGATCCGGTTCGAGCTGGAAACGCAGACTCTGCTCGGACCAACCCTGATGCAGGTCTTGGGGCAAGGTGCGCCGGAGGCCGAGCAGACCTATGCACGAGCACTCGAGCTTGGTGAGCAGCTCAACGACTCAGCGGCGGCATTCACTTCAGCGTGGGGAATGTGGCGGTTGCAATTTGCGCGGGGTGACATGAAGGTCGGACGTGAATACGCGTTGCGGTGCCAGCAGGTTTCGGCTGGCTCAACCGACCCGGTGGCAAACCTGGGGACCGCCTTCGCGCTCGGCGCAACCTACCTGTTCAACGGCGAGTGCTCCGCAGCTGCACCTCATCTCGAGAACAGCATCGAGTTGTATAGAGGTCTGGAAGACAAGAGCGCACTAGCGGTATTCGGTCAGGATCCGGGGTTGTCGAGCTTGGGCTACCTGGCGTGGGCGCAGTGGTCACTTGGCTTCCGGACCAGGCGGTCGCTCACTGTGAGGAAGCCGTTCAGTTGGCTCGTGACATCGGGAAGCCCGTACTCATAGCGGTAGCTACCGGGTTCGCAGGGCTGACCTATTCGCTGCGAAGAGACATTCCGAAATTGACTGAATATGCTGAGGAGTGCCTCTCGATCTGCGAGCGACATGAGTTTCGGCAGCATGCTGCCATGAGCAACGTCATGCTGGGTTACGCGTATTCCATGCGACCATGATCGGGCGACCTCGCTGGCCGATGACGGTCTTAACGAGAAAGCTGCGCTCCATTCCTACATCGGTGCGCCATGGTTCTGTTATCTGGCCGCCGAAACGTATGTGGCAGCGGGCCGACTACACGAGGCGCTCGAGCTGGCCCGAAGAGGGATCCATTTCGCCGCTCGCGGCGCTGAGAGATTCTTTGAGCCGGAGAATCACCGAATGCAGGCATTGATTCTCGCAAAGGATCCTGAAGTGAGTAGGGAAGAGGTTGAGGCGCATTTTAACGATGCGTTGCAACTCGCGAGGGCCCAAAAGGCGAAATCCCTCGAGTTGCGAACCGCGGTTAGCTTTGCTCGTTTTGCTGACGAGCACGGCGCTCGAGACTGCGCGCTCGAGCTACTCTCACCAATTTACGAATCGTTCACTGAAGGCTTCGACACCCCGACCTCAAGGAGTCGAAGGCCCTGCTCGAAGAGTTGTCCTGACGGCAGTGCCAACGGCCGCGTCGGGTCCACTTCACACTGCCTGGGTCGATTGTAGACGTTGGCGGCACTGCCGACCCAGGCAGTGCTCCAGTACTTGAAGCCCCGCAGAGACCGGGAGTGAGAGCAGTCGCTGAATGACTGCCGGGATTTTGCCGGTAGCGGGCGTCAGTAACGGACATTCGACGTAGGACAAAGTCGATGGTGGGCGCTTCCGCGGAAGCGCCCACCTCAATCACGTTCGGAGCTTTCGGAAAAATTCCGGCAAAATTCCGGAAAACGCGATTCCGGCAAAAGACAGTGCTCTAGTGAGCTGACGAAAACTCGATCAGTGTTTTGAGGAGTTGCTCGGGGTGAGAGGATTTGAACCTCCGACCCCTGCCTCTCGAAGGCAGTTGGGCATTTCTAAGTGGTTGTTTTTGAATAGCTAATTGGAGGCGCCCGTGGACGTATGTGCATGACTGTGCACAACAGGGCTGGACTCATTCCGGCAAAATTCCGGCAGCGCAGAGGAGAATTCGAACAGCGTTTCATCTATCGTCAGCCTGCCACCGGCCCTTGGATAACGTCTCCTAGCGGCCACGACAAACGTTAGACTTCGAAACACCAGCCGAACGATTTGCCCAATGTGTTGCGTCGACCGGTTGAATCCGCAACCCAAAGCGGACCTTCGGTAATCCACAAAGGGTGTCGATATCCGCACTGTGATAATCTCGGTAACGATACTATGTTGACAGCGTGCCTAGTGAGCACAAATCGAAATACCACGCCGTCCGCAATAAAATTGCCACCTTCGAACCCGCACCTAAGAATGGGAGGAAATGCTATGACGAAAAACCAACCATTTCCAGTCACACCCGAGTTGCTCGACAGCGTGACTGGCCCCGATGCTGACTGGCCACACGATCCAGCGGTGCCGGAGCTTCCGCCGATGCCGGCTACGGATGATCCAGGTCTGGACCCGGAAAGCTTTTTGACAAGCCACTACACGGAATTCACACATCCGCCAAAGGTCGCGAACCCACCCCCTCCCCTGAATGACTTGGTTATTGAGGGAAACCCGCTCAAGATCGATGTCGCCTGGTCGATGCGCAGCCCCTACAGCTACCTGGCGATGCACAGGCTGCTGTGGTTGCACTCCAACTACAATGTAGACCTCACTATCCGCTTCGTCTTGCCAATCGCGGTCCGCTCGACCAAGGGGGGCAAGGGCAAGGCCGGGGGCATGTTCGGCATTACCTACAAGTTGCCTGATGCAATGTGGGACACCGTCCGCCAGGGGAAATTTTTAGGTGTCCCTTTCAGATATGCGCAGCCCGACCCCATCTGGCAGACGGTGTGGCCGCCGCATGGAGAGGGGTATCAAGGTGTGCACCCGCCGAACAAACAGCCCTACATTTTCTGGATCACGCGCCTTGCCTGCTATGCCCTGATGCAAGGAAAGTCGGTTGAATTCATCAGCGAAATTTCGCACATAATCTGGAGCGGCGAGGTAGCGCACTGGCCGGCGCACGTGAAGGAGCGCTTCAACCGAATCGAGGGACTCGACTACGACGGGGCGATCAAATACATCCAGGAGAACCCGGAAGAGATCGACAAGTATTGGATAGATAACGGCGCTTTCATGGCGCACACAGGCCATGGCGGTGTACCGCTATTCGTCTTCCAGAACGAACCCTTCTTCGGCGGGGATCGCTTCGACCAGTTCGTCTGGCGCCTCTACCAGAGTGGCTTGACCAAGTGCAAGAATCCTCGCCCACCGATTACCACCAAGCCGCTGCGCTGGCCCGACGGGCTGTAGTGCGTCAATGCCGGGCGGCCCTGCGGCCATTTCATGGCGATCAGTCCACCCGCGGCAGAATGGTGAAATGACTCGGTGCTCAGTGCATTGTCCGAGCTCGATCCGGCTCGAGCAGCCGACGGGCAAACCGCGATCGAGATCCTCGAATACCTGGAGAAGGCGGGTGTCGTCATCAGCCTGTTCGCGGTGGCGTTGATCGTTGCCGGTTTCGTCAGGGCCGCCTGGCGATACGCGCGCCGGATCGTAGACACGGCGCGAGAAGACAATTTCAACGCGTTCAAGGTTGAACTTGGCGGTTCGCTGTTGCTCGGGCTGGAAATCCTGGTGCTTGCGGACGTAATCGAGACCATCACGGTCCCGCCCACCTTCGAGTCATTGGCATACCTGGCGGCGATTGTCGTCGTGCGCACCGCTGTGAGCTGGACTCTCACGCTGGAAACTGAGGGTCGCTGGCCATGGCAGGCCCCGACGGAGGACCGGGACGGTGCCTGAGTTTGTCGTTCACGGGCTCGAGCTGCTCATCAAGCTACTGGAAATATGCGGCGCCAGTCTGCTGATTCTAGGTTTCGTCGTTGCCACCTGGAAGTGGGTTCAGCGCATTCACCGAGAAGGACAAAGCTCTGCACTCCGTCACTATCGACGATCACTCGGTCGGTCGGTCCTTATCGGACTGGAAGTACTGGTAGTAGCTACGATCATCAAAACCATCATTGTCGAGCCCTCATTCGAGGGTCTGGGCCTTCTGGCCGGCATGATTGTCATTCGAACCATCCTCGGCTGGACCACGGCGCTCGAAATCAGCGGCCGCTGGCCGTGGCAGAAACCGCGGGCCGAGGCAGCGCCATCGCAGACGGAGTCATGAACCAGGACGCCCTTATGCATGACGGTAGTTTCGATCACGTCAGCAACTCGGCCTCTTACTTCGGAAGCTCAGAATGACGGGCCCCACTTGGGTATTCGGCTACGGCTCGCTGATTTGGCGACAGGACTTTCCGTACGTTGACTCGCGTCGCGCATTCATCGACGGATGGATGCGTCGCTTCTGGCAAGGCTCGCACGACCATCGCGGCGTACAAAGTGACCCTGGCCGAGTTGTGACCTTGGTCGATGCGCCCGGGGAGCGTTGCTATGGCCGGGCCTTTATGATCGAGCCGGACGTGTTCGAGCACCTTGACCGCCGTGAGATCAATGGCTACGAACGCCATCGAATTGATATCCATTTCGATAACGGCAAGACGCCCGGCGTCGTATATCGCGCCGCACTAAATAACTTCGCTTTTCTCGGCGACGCACCGCTCGACGAGATGGTCGCCCAAATTAGGCGTTGCGCCGGCCGAAGCGGGTCGTAATGTCGACTATGTGTTGGAACTCGCGCGCTCGATACGACAACTGGACGTTACAGATCCGCACGTCTTCGAGCTCGAGGCGCTGATTCGGGAAGAATAGCGTCGGAAACGTTTGAATAGGGCACTGCGACACCAAGCAGTATTCCAAGACTCAAATGCCCGTCACATAGGGTGATTGGCCTAAATCGAAAGATCTCTGTCAGTATATTGCCGATACTTGGTCGTACATATCAACAATCTGAACTCAGGCCTGAAAATCAGCGGCTGGATAAACCGTAATTCTTGCCTCCGTGGGCAATATCCATTTTCGACCCGAAGCGCACGGAGGGTGTTTCCGGGTACTGCTGGAAATGCGATGATATGTGTCGTCTAGTCTTCCCCGTATGGTACAGGCCGTTCGATAAATGAGTGAGCCGGCAGAACCTCGTTTTCATTGGAGGGACCTCGTGGAGGTTGGGCTCGGCGCTTGCATTTTGGCATTTCCGGTTGCTGCGACAGAGGAGGTTTGGAGTCTGGGCGCTGAATTGTCGCTCGGGCGAGTGCTGATGTTCGCGATCGTGTCGATCCTTTTGTTGGCGACAGTAATCTACGTGATTCATCGGCATGAGGGCCGCCCGCTCAGTCACAAAACGTTCATACAGCGGGTCGTCGGTGTACCTACGCCGCCACTTTTGCGATCAGTGCACTGCTGCTTCTTGGCTTCGACCGACTCGATTTGTTTCAAGAGCCGTCGGTCGCCCTCAAGCGGACTATCCTTGTTGCGTTTCCTGCGAGCTTCGCTGCTACACTCGTCGACAGTTTTACCGATAGATCGTGAATTTGTCGAAAAGCGACAACAAAAACCAATTTCAGCGAGACAACTAGGGTCCGCTAATGGCCGATTGGTTCGACCAGAGTACGAATCGGACCATGACGACCCCAGGCAGTGCTCCAATAGTTGAAGTCTCGCCGAGAGGCGCGATCAGAGCAGTGGTTGAACCACTGCCGGGATTGTGCCGATATCAAAGACGACAACCGATGTAGGACAAAGTCGACAACAGACGCTTCCGCGGAAGCGCCGTCCGTAATCAAGTTCAAAGCTGTTGGACAAAGTCAGGCAAAATCCCGGCAAAAAGCAGTGCTCTAGTGAGCTGACGCTAACTGTGTGATTGCTTGGGGGTGTGCTTATCGACAGATAGCTTACAGATTATTCCGAACACATGGTTTACACATATAGGCATTTGGGTATTTCTAAGTAGTTGTAATCGTTGAGCTATCTGGAGACGCCCGTGGACGCATGTGCCTGACTGAGCATGACGGGGCTGGACTGGTTCCGGCAAAATTCCGGCACGGCTAGCCGGGCAATGGTAAGGAGGCAAGAGAATTCTAAGCGATTGAATCTATTACCCGCCGGTAGAGACTCGAACCCCCGACCAGCTGGTTCGAAGTCACACTGATCGAATTACGTTTTTAACTAGAACGGTCACTTGCCACGCTTGCCGTATTTACAAATCCGACGTAACTCGCTGATTTTCTGTTTCTCCAAACATCACGGTGGCCCAAATTTGGCACACAAGAATATGGACCAACTCACACGTATTGTCGGTCCACTCGACGATCATTAGTTGCTGGCATCGGTCTCCAGCGCGTCAAGAAAACGGCGGATGCGTCGCGCGTTGGCGCCAACGTCACTGCGCCCGACCCGTGAGACCGAGCGTACGTCGACCCGGCTGCCACCGTCGTCGGCGCGGAGCCTTACGACCACGTCGTCCTTGAAGCCGAAGAACAACGTTTCGTCGGTGGCCTCGATACGTGCTTCGCTGGGCACTGCCGCGACGATTTCCCAGCCCAGAGACTTCCCCACCGCCAGCGCGCGGTCGAACGCCTCGTTCGGCGCGATCTCGAGAAGGGCGGGCTCGATCTCCGGATAGGCTTTGCGTTGCATCGCCGCCGCCTCTTCGCCCGCATAGTCGCTCGGGTTCGGAGCGTCGGCGCGCAGCGCGACGATCTCGACGAAGCGCGGCGGCTCTTCGGTGTCGGTAGTGATGTCGTGAATCGGTGGCACGCTACGGGCGATACGCAAATGGGCATAGGGTACCGCCGCGACCGCGGCTCCCGCGAGCAGCGCAAGCAATGCGAGAAGTGCTCCGAGGCGGGATCGGCGGTGTAGAGCGAGCGTTGCCGCGACCAACGATACCGCGCCCGCCGCAAGGCCCGTGTAAGCCGACCAGCGCAGCACGGTGAATGCACTACTCAGCGTCCAAAGCTCCCATCGATAGCCGAGCCCCGAGCTCAATGCGGTTAGCACGGCGATAACTGCTAAAGCGAGCCCGGTAATCACGACGGGGCGCATATCGAAACTATGCCGGATCTCGTGACGTGCGTGCACGACTGATCCACGGCCACAAGCCCGATTCTCTGTTTTGCGGGACGTTAGCTGTCGTCGGAATCGTTGTGATCATCTGCACCCGAAATCCGAACCAATCGGAAGTTCAGCTCCGTGCGGCGGACGTGGTTTTGGCGATTTGTCGACTCAGCGTCGACCAGGTGTTAGCTCCGACGAGCGCGATGAATTCTTTCTGTGCCTTCTGCCAGTAAGGGAAGGCGTCGAACAGTGCCTTTTTCCCAACGGGCGTGAGCGATACCGATTTCCCGCGCTTGCCTGTGTGACGGATGTCTACCAGGCCGTCTCGCTGGAGCGGACGGAGGTTTCGAGAGAGCGTGGACGGGGAAAGCATCAGCTGGCGGGCGAGGCGCGCCATGCTGGACTCGGGTTCCACGGCCAGCAACACCAGTAGCGCCACTTGTGTCGAGCGTAATCCGGTGGGTTGCAGAATGTCGTCGTAAAGCTGGGAGACGACTCGAGAGGCCTTGCGTAAGTTGAAGCTCGCGCACTCGCGCAACACTTCGCGGTACGCATCGACGCTCGGGTCGGTTCTTTTTTGAGTGGACATGGAAATTGGACGGATACTCGTTCAATAACTCGTTGATTATACATGATAGATATGTGTTTGACATGTATATGCAAGGTATATACATTGCATATCGATAAAACCACAACACGGAGGAGAGAAAATGAAGAAGTACGTCGTTTCAGTTTTCACTTCGGGACTCATTCTTGGATTGAGTACCACTTCGGTGATGGCTTATCACTGCCCGAAATTGGTGGCAGAGTGCCAGGCGTTGGTCGGCAAGATGGAGAAGCGCGCCGGCAGCGACATGGAAAAAGTGGCGAAGGCGAAACAAGGCTGCGAGGACGCCCTGAAGCTCCACGAGCAAGGCGATCATAAGGGCTCCGTTATCAAGGCTGGCGAGTCGATTTCGCTCGCAGGAGAGGCGGCCAAGTAACAGCTCAACCATCTGGAGAACGCGTGCATCTGGTCCTACCAACCCCCCAAACTTTACGGCCCGGCCGATAACCGGGCTTTTTTTTGATGCATCGGGCATGGCACGCGATTGCGGACCGGCGACTCTAAGATGGTTTATCTCTATATGCCGAGTCATACAATGCGGTATACGGGACCAGTGAAATTATGGGCCGAACGTGCGTCTCACAAGCGGGTAAGGAGCTCAATATGAAGGTTCTAAAAACGGTGGCCACGGCTGGAATGCTGTTTCTGATGGGCAGTTCGCTCGCCGGGAATCAGCCGATGGGATTTTTCATCACCAGTGTCGGCATGGGCCAAGGCGGAAATCTCGGCGGGTTGGCCGGGGCCGATGCGTATTGCACGAAGCTGGCAGAGGCCGCCGGGTCGACCGGGCGAACCTGGCGCGCTTATCTAAGCACGCAAACGCAGGATATGAAAAAGCGCGGCATCTCGGCCCGAAATCGGATCGGGGCTGGGCCCTGGTACAACGCGAGAGGAGAGCTGATTGCCATCGATCTCGACCAGTTGCACCTGAACCCGAATATCGTCAAGCGCACTGCCCTGGACGAGAACGGCAATCAGGTTAAGGGGCGGGGCGATAAGCCAAACGAGCACGACATTCTGACTGGCTCGAGGGACGACGGAACCGCCTATTTCCCTTGGGAGGAAGGCGACCATACTTGCAGCAATTGGACCAGCTCTGGCGAGGGTAGCGGCCAAGTCGGGCATCATGACCGGCATGGCGGAGGCAATACTTCGTGGACCTCGGCGCATGGCTCGCGCGGCTGCAGCCAGGAGAACCTGACCAGTACCGGTGGTGCCGGACTGCTATATTGCTTCGCGGCAGACTAAGAGGATTCCCGGGTATCGGAGGCAGTTGGTTGTCTCCGATGCTCGGGGTCACACAATGGCTTTCCTGGAGATGGGTTACGCTCTGTTCTCGTCTTCCCGGTCCGATCGCGTTTCGATGTGTGTGACGATCGCATCCGGCGAATTCCGGATATCCACCTCTATCGCGTCCCCGATCACCTGGTTCGAAGAAGTTGCAGCTGTGCAGGAAATGGCGAGATTGACCTGGTATTTTGTGGACGGTTGCGACATCGCCCGAGTGCCGCAGCCTAGGAGCCGTACTGCTTCTCGCGCGCCCACTGCCGACCCCAGGCAGTGCTCCAGCGTCCCAAGTCTCGCCTCGATTGACGATCGCAGAGGACCGTAGAAAGGCCGCCGGAATTCTGCCGGGATAACGTCGCGGAACTGTTCGCGGTGTGTGCTTATCGACAGATAGCTTACAGATTATTCCGAACACATGGTTTACACATATAGGCATTTGGGGAGAGCCCAGATGCCCTGGAAAGAGTGTAAACCTATGGATGAACGCCTGAAGTTTATTGCCCGCCTGCTCGAGGGTGAGAAGATGGCTCCCGTATGCCGGGAATTCGGTATTTCCCGTGTCACGGCTACAAGATCTTCCACCGCTACAAGGAATGTGGCCTGGACGGCCTCAACGACCGTGCCCGCAGGCCGTATCGTCAAGCCAACAAGCTGCCCTTCCAGGTGGAGCGCACCCTGCTCGGCATCAAGCGCGAGAATACGTCCTGGGGCGCGCCCAAGATCCGCGATAAGCTGATTCGGGAATACCCGATGATCAAGCCCCCTGCGATCAGCACCATCCATGCCGTGCTCGATCGCAACGGCCTGGTGAAGCGCAGGAAGCGCAGACGCCACAAGGCCCAAGGCACAGCATTGGTCGGCGCACACAGCCCCAACGGTCTGTGGTGTGCCGATTACAAGGGCGAGTTCAAGCTCGGCAACAAGCAGTACTGCTATCCCTTGACCATCACCGATTATCGCTCCCGCTACCTGCTCGCCTGCGAAGGCGTGGCATCCACCCGTTCCACGTTCGCTTTTTCCATTTTTGAAAGAGCGTTCAAGGACTTCGGGCTGCCCAACGCCATCCGCACCGACAACGGTGTACCTTTTGCGTCACCGAACGCTCTGTTCGGCCTCAGTCAACTCTCGGTCTGGTGGCTGCGTCTTGGCATCGAGATTCAGCGCATCAAGCCGGGCAATCCTCAGCAAAATGGGCGCCATGAACGCATGCACTTGACGCTGAAGAACGAAGCCACCAAGCCTGCCTCGTTCAACTTCCTGCAGCAGCAGGAGCGCTTTGATGACTTCATCGGGGTTTACAACAACGCGCGTCCCCACCAGGCGCTCAACGGCGCCTACCCCGGCGATGTGTATACACCCTCAGCCCGGGTCTACGAGCCGCCCGCCGAGCCCGATTACCCGTATCATGACCGCACCGTGCGCGTGACCCGCTGCGGTCGGCTCTGCATCGGGCGACGCAAAATCAATCTCAGTAGCGTGTTCGCCGGTCAAGTGGTGGGCATCAGAGAGGTCGCTGACCAGATCTGGCTGGTCAGCTTCATGGACTATGACTTAGGATTCTTTGACCAGGAACAGGGCCGGGTGGAGCCGGCCACCAATCCCTTCGCCCCGGAGAAAGTGTTAACCATGTCTCCGGAATAAGGTGTAAACCATGTGACCGGAATGGACCCTTGTCATCGACGATGAGGATTCCGGCTGTTTCCGTCATGGACCCAGCTCACTCGCGTCGAGCACCTCTTCAATCGTTTCGAGGAACAATTTGATATTGATCGGTTTCGACAAGTGGCGGTCGAAGCCGACGACCTCGATCCGGACGCGGTCGTCGGGCGTGGCCGATTCGGTGACCGCGATCACGGGAATCGCTTCCGTCACCGGGTCGTTGCGCAGGCGCTGAAACGTCTCAATTCCATCGATCCCGGGAAGATGGATGTCCAGAAGAACCTCCAGAAGAACGAGCGCGGGTTTCTGGTCGCGGGCCAGGTCAATCGCTTCTTCGCCGGTGCTGGTTCCCAACGTCCGATAACCGCGAATCTCGAGGACGTCACGAGCGAGCTTACGGTCCTTCTCTTCGTCTTCGACGATGAGAATCAACTCACCCGCCATCTGTCCCCCTCCTACCGAGCCGCGTTACCGATTATGACATGCCCCCGCTCTCGGCGGATCCCGCCTGATCCGCTGGTCGATGCGTAGGTTCGAGTGGCAGCCAGAATGTGAACGTGGAGCCCTTGCCTAACTCGCTCGTGACATCGATCTGACCGCCGTGCATTTCGACGAAGCGTCGGGCGAGAGAGAGACCGAGGCCGGTGCCCTCGGCGACGCGATCGTAGTCGCTCCCGACTTGCCGGAATTCTTCGAAAATCGCTTCCTGATCGTCGTCGGCGATGCCAACGCCTGTGTCGCTCACCGCAATCACGACTTTACCGTCCCCTGACGCCACCGAGAGCCGGACAGTTCCACTCTCCGGGGTAAACTTTATCGCGTTCGACAGCAAGTTGATCAGGATCTGCTTGAACTTACGTTCATCGCCCACCATCGAATCGACATCGGCATCGATCTCACTCTCGAGAGCGACACCACCCCGGGCTGCGCGCTCTTTGACAAGGGTAAGCGCCGCGGTGAGCGGCCCGACGATATCGAATCGCCCCAACTCCAGCTCCATCCGGCCCGCCTCGATCTTCGAAAGGTCCAGGATGTCGTTGATGAGTGAGAGCAGATGATGTCCCGAGGCATTGATATCTTCTACGTACTCCGCCTGCTTGTCGTTGAGCTCTCCGAACATGCGTTCGCTGAGCGCTTCGGAGAAGCCGATGACGGCGTTCAGCGGTGTGCGCAGCTCATGGCTCATATTGGCGAGAAATTCCGACTTGGCCTTACTGGCCAGCTCGAGCTGGCGGTTGAGCGAACGGAGTTGTTGAGCGGCTTGGGACTGCTCTTCATACAGGCGGCTTAGATCCCGGCTCATCTGATTCATGTTGG
>PVMK01150170.1_pt1 | contig 16606 bp, 14 predicted proteins | sample 1853481 | NCBI WGS metagenome assembly PVMK01 (sample SAMN08533507, study PRJNA380276) | Marine sediment metagenome, whole genome shotgun sequencing project.
ATCGTCGCGACGATCGCCGGTCTGGCGGTCGCCATCACCAGCTATCGGCAAAAGATCATGTCTTTTTTCCGGCGCCGTTCGCGGGGCTCGGAAGCATCCGAGACCGCGCCCAAAGATGACTGACGATGGTTCGCTAGGCGCGTCCTTTCGCGACCCAAGCGGATTCGTCTTTGAGCGCGAAGGTATCCTCTACCGGCAAGTCAATCGCAGCTATGCGGCAGATTACGATCTACTGCATTCTTCGGGGCTCTATGACGATCTCGTGAAGCGCGGCTTGCTGATCGCTCACGACGAGGTGTCGATCGCTCCAACCGGGAGGGGCGACCCCTACCGGATCATTCGCCCGCGGCGTGTACGGTTCATTTCATATCCCTACGAATGGTGCTTCAGGGAGCTCAAAGACGCGGCGTTGGCAACTCTAGAGATCCAGCGGATCGCGCTGGACTTCGGCATGACGCTCAAGGATGCGAGTGCCTACAACATCCAGATCGATCAGGGGCGCCCGGTCTTCATCGATACGCTCTCGTTCGAGGCCTACCGAGAAGGCGAACCATGGGTTGCATATCGGCAATTCTGCCAGCATTTCCTGGCTCCTCTCGCATTGATCCACTACCGCGATATCAAGTTTGGGCAGCTCTCCCGAATCTTCATTGACGGCATTCCGCTCTCGCTGGCCAGATCTCTTCTACCGGCGCGGGCCTGGTTGCGGCTGCAGCTCTTTCTTCATATCCGGCTCCAGGCAAGCTACCAGGAGCGGTTTGAGGGGGTGGCGTCCGAAGATGCGACGGCGCCGAAAGCTCGGGCGCTCAGTCGCAAGAATTTCGACAACCTGATCGCGGGTTTGCGGAGCGCCTGCTCGAGCCTCGATTGGAGACCCGAAGGCACCGAGTGGGCCGACTATTATGAGGGTGACTCCTACACCGACGAGGGCGAGGAGGACAAAGCCGGCGTGGTTGCACGTCACCTCGAACGGGTCCAGCCCACGGAAGTCTGGGATCTCGGGGCCAACACGGGGCGCTTCAGCCGAATCGCGGCCGACCGGGGAATCTACACCGTCTCCTTCGATGTCGATCCGGCCTGTGTAGAGCGGAATTATCGCCAATCGACCAGGTCCAAGGAGGCCCACTTGTTACCGCTCGTGCTGGATCTGGTGAATCCGAGTCCCGCCCTTGGATGGGCGCACGAGGAACGCTCTTCGTTGGCTGAGCGGAGTTCTGCAGACCTCGTGATGGCTCTTGCCCTGATCCACCACATAGCGATCTCGAACAATGTGCCGCTGACCCGGATCGCCAGTTACTTCGCCCGCCTGGCTGAACACCTGATCATTGAATTCGTTCCCAAGAGCGATCCGAAGGTCAAGGTTCTGCTTGCTACGCGAGAGGATGTCTTTCCCACTTACACGCAACAGGGCTTCGAGGAGGCATTCTCGAATACCTTCGAGATTCTGGACGTTCATCCCGTGAAGGCATCTGAGCGCACGATCTATCTGATGCGGCGACGGGATTAGGGCTGACCAGAATCGACAGGCGGCGGTTCAGATCCTTGCTGCTCATGGTCAGGGTTCCCGTTTCGTCCATGTCGACCTCCAGGACCGACACGCTGCCCAGAAACCCGACATATGCATTTTGCGCCTGTAATTTAATGTCCGATAAGTATTATTATGTCAAGTAGGATATCGGGGCCGAGAATCCCCTTCGATCCGGCCGATTTTGCCTCTTTTCCCAGCTGCGGTTTCGAGAGGTTGCGAGGCCCTCTTTCCGGTTCGGGGCGGGCTGTGCTATAGGCGCGCGATTCCCAGCGAGTTGGAGAAAACGCGTCGTGAGTGAGAGCCGCGGACAACAGAATTACGAGGCAACGCTCGGCCGCTTGCGAGATCACGGCCAGGAACGGGTTTTCCGGTTCTGGGATGATCTCGGCGAACAGCAGCGGCAGCAGCTCCTCGATCAGGCCTCAGCGGTCGACCTGGCGGCGCTGGAGCGCGCCCACGACGCAAACAGCGGCTGCACGGGCACCCGGCCCCCCAAACTCGAGACGGTTCCCGTGGTGCGACTTCCGGCCCACGGTGGCGATGCGCTGGCGGCCGATCGGGCGTTTGAGCGTGGCAGCCAGGCGCTCGCAGATGGGCGTGTCGCGGTGCTGGTGGTGGCTGGCGGCCAGGCGACCCGGCTGGGATTCGACCAACCCAAGGGCGCCTACCCGGTCGGCCCCGTCAGCGAGCGAACCCTCTTCGAACAGCAGGCCCAGAAGATCCGCGGCCTGCGCCGTCGCTACGAGCGCCCCTTCCCGTGGTACATCATGACCAGCAATGCGACCGACGCCGCCACGCGCGCGCTGTTCGCCGACAACGACTCATTCGGGCTGCCCGCAGAAGACGTGATCTTCTTTCAACAGGGCATGGTGCAGAGCCTGGACTTCGAAGGGCGCATGATCCTGGAGCGCCCCGACCGAATCTTCGAGAATCCAAACGGTCACGGGGGATCGCTGACCGCCCTGCTCTCTTCCGGCAGCCTGGACGACATGGAGCGCCGTGGCATCGACACGGTCTTCTACTACCAGGTCGACAACCCGCTGATCCGAATCGCGGATCCCACCTACCTCGGATTTCACCTCGAGGCCGAAGCGGAGATGTCCTGCAAAGTCGTCCAGAAGCGCGACCCGATGGAGAAGGTTGGTGTGGTCGCGCGGGCCGACGGCAAGATCGGCGTGATCGAATACACCGAGATCGACGACGAACACCGGTTTGCGACAGATGACAACGGCGAGCTGGTGTTCTGGGCCGGCAGTGTCGCAATCCACATTTTTTCGACCGCGTTCATTCGCCGGGTTGCCGAAAGCGCCGATGAACTCCTGCCCTATCACGCCTCGGCGAAGCGGATCCCGACGATCGACGAGGACGGCCAACCCATTGAGCCCGCCGAACCCAACGGGCAGAAACTCGAGCGCTTTGTATTCGACGCACTCGCCGCCGCTCGATCCGTCTGTCTTGTAGAGGGAGATCGCAACCTGGAATATTCACCGATCAAGAATGCCGAAGGCACAGACTCGCCGACTTCCGCTCGACGCGATTTGATCGCCGTATACCGCTCGTGGCTCGGCGCCGCGGGCATCGAGTTGCCGAAGGACGGCACCGCAATCGAAATCGACCACTCGCGGGTCGACGGCCCCGACGAAGCGCGCCAACTGGGAATCCAGCGGTGCGCCGAGGCCGGGGACACGATCCGCGTCCAAGCCGGGGAGAGCGCATGACTCCCGCAAAGAAGAAGACCAGGGCGCGTCGCCCCACCAAGAAGACAACCAAGGCGCGTAGCTCGGCCAAACGCACCGGTGCGAAGGCCGGGGGCAAAAAGAAAGCCGCCAATAAAAAGAGAGTCATGAGCAAAAAGAAAACCGTGAAGAAGAAGGCCTCGGCCAAGAAGAAGACTTCGACAGCGAGAAAGGCCTCGGCCAAGACGACGAAAAAGACGACCGCGGCGGCGAAAGCGAAGTCCGCAGCGATTGACGCCCGAAAGAAAGCGGCCGCTGCCAAAGCCAAGGCCGGGGAAAAAGTCGCTGCCTTGAAGGCGAGGGAACGCGCGCTCGCCGCCAAAGCGAAAGAAAAAGCCGCGGCATTGAAAGTGCGAGAACGTGCACTCGCCGCCAAGGCGAAAGAAAAGGCCAAAGCCCTCAAAGAAAAAGAGCGCGCGGCCGTCCTCAAGGCGCACGAAAAGGCCAAGGCCCTCAAAGAAAAAGAGCGCCTCGCCACTGCCAAAGCAAAAGAAAAGGCGCGCGCGGCCGCGATCAAAGCCAAGGAGAAGGCCAAGGCCCTCAAAGAGAAAGAGCGACTGGCCGCCATCAAAGCCAAGGAGAAGGCCAAGGCCCTCAAAGCAAGGGAAGCGGTTGCAATGGCCAAGGCCAAGGCTGTGGCAGAAGTAAAGGCCAAGAAGGAAGCGGCCGCGAATGCCAAGGCGACCGAGGCTGCCCGGCGGCGGAGTATGTACAAGGACACGATGGTCACGGGCACGGTCGAAACCTCACCGCTCGGAACCCGCTTCATCTGTTACGAATGCGCCGCGCCCTTCTACGACTTGAACCGCCCGGATCCGGTCTGCCCCAAGTGCGGCACCGACCAGCGCGAGAAACCCAAGACGCCGACCAAGCCGGCTCCCCGGCCGAAGGGCCGGTCCAAGAAGCGAGGCGGAATGGCGCCGCTGCTCGACGAAGACGAAGAGGAATTCGTCGCGGCGGACGAAGAAGAAATCCGGGAGGTGGGCCTGGAGGAGACACTTCTCGAAAAGCGCGGTGTTAGCGACGACGAGGAGACCTGAGGGCCGCGCAATCGGCGCCGCTAAACCAAGCCGCTAAAAGGTGGTCACGCGCCTGAAGATCATCTTGTAGATCGGCCGGTCCCTCTGTCGGGTCATCTGCTCTTTCGCAAGCTGCTCGACCAGGATCTGGTTGTCGGTGACCTTGTAGGCGCGATCTCTGCGCTGTTGGCTGGCGCGTTGGACGCGCTCGAATTCGCCAATCCGCTCTTCCAACAATCCGCCGCCCTGGACCACCACTTTGTTCGCGTCGCCCGCTTTGCGGTATCGGGCCATCTGGATTTCGACCTCGCCCTGGTAGGCCGAAATCATCTGGTGGAGTTCCTCATCCGAGTAACCGCGGTAGGGGCGCGGTGAAGCGTTCTCGATCACCGCATTGCGGTGGTAGTTCCAGCCGCCGGCGACGCCGAGAATCAGGAGCAAGATCAGGGTCTGGCCCACGCGCACATCAGATCCGCCTGCCATGGGATTTCCTCCATCGGTCTGGACGCCGGAACTTTCGGCCCGGCACGACTCGTTGCTGACCCGGTTCGGCAAAACCGGTCCAATACTTGGGGCCGTTTCCAGGCCCCGCTTGGCCGCTGGTTCAGTAGAGCGCGCGGTAGACGTGAAGGCTGCGTAGGACGCGCTTTACATACTCGCGTGTCTGATCGTAGGGGATGGCCTCGACCCACTCGTCATCTTCGAACGGGCCCTCCGCGAGCCAGCGCGACACCGCCTCGGGGCCCGCGTTGTAGCTCGCAATGGCCGCCGACTTCCGGCCGCCGAATCGCGTCATCAACTGTTCGAGATACGCACTCCCGAGTTGGATGTTGATGCTCGGGACGAAGAGATCGTCGGGCGAGAACGCCTCGAGGGATTCGCGCTGCGCGAGGCGCTCACCGGTCTCGGGCATGATCTGGAGCAACCCGCGCGCGCCCGATATCGAGACCACTTCGGGTCGGTAGCCGCTCTCTTCGCGCATGACCGCGTACACGAGCCCGGGTTCGACGCGGATGCCGCTCTCGGCGACCTCGCGAAACAAATCGACGAACGGGGTCGGCCACGCGTGCCACCAGACTTCGAGGTCTGCCGGCGCCGGCAGACCGGACAGGCGCGCTCCGTACTCCTCGACCATCAGCAGTTCGGGGCGGTAGAAGTCTCCAGAATCCGCATAGAGCTGCGCGAGGTTGAGGCGATCTGCGAGCCCGCTGACGCGGGGATAAAGCAGTTCGAGCTCGACGCGTGCCTCCGCCAGCATGCCGGCTTCCAGCAGGATTCTCGCGCGCATCAAATCGCGCTCCTCGATTTGCGAAGAGCCCGGATCGAGCGGCTCGGGGTCTGGCACTTCTCCGAAGTGAATCCGAGCGGCCGATCGAAAGCCGTAATAGGCGAGCGGGTACTCGGTAGCGAGCGCGCGGTACTCATCCTCGGCGCCGTTTGCACCGTTTTGATCGAGGGCTCGGGCTCGCCAGTAGCGGGCTCTCTGCGTCGAGGGCGCGTCATCGTCGACGATCAGCCGGTCGAAATATTCGATCGCTTCGGCGAACCGCTCGGCGCGGTACCTCGACCATCCGAGCCGCCAGCCCGCAACGGCGGCGATGGTTCTCGATCTTCCTCCGAGCGCCTTCTCGAAATAGGCCTCCGCGCGCTCGGGCCCTTCGTCGCCCTCTCCCTCCGCGAGCAGCCCCGCCAGCAGATTGGCGCGCGACGCGTGTGCACTGCGCGCTTTCGCGCCGATGCTCTCGAGTTCACGTATTGCACGAGGAACGTCACCGGACCTGGCGTGAGACCTCGCCTTTTCGATCTGGATTCGATCGTCCTGGGGAAGCCCCGCATAGGCGGCCGCGGCTTCCGGATAGCGGCGCAGGCGAAACAAAGTGTCTGCGCGCTGGCGCGCGACACGGAGGTGTTCGTCGCGCTTCAATCCACCGAGCGCGAGGGCGCGATCGTAGGCGTCCAGCGCCTCTTCGTTGCTCCGCTTGTCGAAAAACGCACCACCACGCTCGCTGTATTGGCGAGCGCCGCGGCGCGGTTCTTCGAGCGGATCGCGCAGGCTGCCGAGTGCTTCGTCGGCGACTCGGGCGGATTCGCTCCACGGGTAATGGGTCCAGACCTCGAGGTATTCCTCCGCCGCGCGTTCGCGCTCCCCCGACCGCTCCCACGAGGACGCGAGCGACGCGAGAAGCGCCGCGATCTGCTCGGAGTCGGTCGAGGCCTTCGCGGCGGTATACCAGGCCGCGCGTGCCGCGCCTTCATCCCCTTTGGCGGCGTGTGCGCGGCCGAGAAGCGTGAAGAAGGCGGCGTCCAGTGGCGAATCGCGCGCCTCCCAGGCCGCGCGCATGGCGATCGCCGCGTCACTTCTGCCGGATTCGACCCGCGCGCGCATGCGCAATAAATCCGCGTGGTCGGCGATCAGCGGATGTCGGCTCGCGATCGCTTCGAGCAACGCCTCTGCGGGGCGAAACTCGCGCTGCTCCAACGCTTCGCGCGCCACCCGCAGCGCGACCCCGGGCCGCTCCAGTAAATCCTCTGCAATCGCGCTCTCGACGGGCGATGTCTCGGCGATTTCGCCGCCCGCCGCAGCCGTCGCCGAGAACGCGACGATCAGCGCGACCCATAACGGGAGGTCAGCGATTCCGCTTTTCAGCACGTCGCGTGCAACCGTTCTGTCGAGTTTCCCAATTGAACCCCTCACCCCCAACCAGTGTGCAGGAGGCGCGAATGCTGTCAACGCGTGCTCATCCGGCCCACCGCCGCGCCCTCGTTGTGGCCGACATTGCCGTCGGTTAGGGTGTCGGCCTCGGGGCGTTGGACATCCCACCTGCCAGCGGTGCCCGACCGCGCAACCTATCCGGAGACCTGGCTCACCTTGTCGACCGCCCACTCCAAGTCACTCCGATTTCTGATCGCTTGCTTGCTCGCCCTGGTGGCGTGCGGCGAGGAACCCACCCCGCCCGCACCGGCCGATGAAGCGACAGAAGCCGATCTGCGCCTCGAAGGCAGCAGACCGCGCGGACTCTGGGTCTTGTGCGAGGGGAGCCAGCGGGTTCTCGAACACCCCGAGCGCGTCGACGACCTGATCGAGTACGCGAGTGCGATCGGCGCCACGGACCTCTTCGTGCAGGTCTACCGCGGCGGCCAGGCGTGGTTCGATTCGACCTACGCCGGGACCGCGCCCTACCAGCGAATGCGCGAATCGCTGGACGTCGATCCGTTGCGCGAACTCGTCAGGCGGGCCCACCTGCTAGAGATACGCGTTCACGCGTGGGTCAACGTACTCTCACTCGCGAACAACCGCGATGCGAAGATCGTCAGCGAACTGGGCCGCGATGCAGTGCTCGTCGATCGACGCGGGCGATCGATCCTCGATTATCCAAAACTCGACATCCCGCAGCCCGATCGCAGCTACTACCGAATGGGTACGCCGGCCGTCTGGCTCGACCCCGCCGCGCCCGGTGTCGCCGAATACCTCGCCGCGACCTTCGCGGAACTGATGACCCGCTACCCGGAACTCGACGGCCTCCACCTCGACTACATCCGCTACCCGGGCGTGTTGCCCTTTGCTCCGGGTTCGCGATTTGGTGTCGGATTGGATTTCGGTTACGGCGAACCCACCCGCGCGCGCTTCCGGGCAGAAACCGGCCTCGTCGCCCCGATGGGCGACAACCTCGGAAACGCCAACCGCTGGGACCAATGGCGCCGCGAAAAGATGAACGAATTGGTGGGCGGCTTGCGCGCGGCGATCCGATCCGCGCAGCCGGAGGCCCCGGAGAACGAACAACCCCTGCTCTCCGCAGCGGTTGGCACCTATGCCGAGCGCGTCTATCTCGCCGAGGCGCAGGATTGGAAGGGCTGGATCGAAGACGGCCTGCTCGAATTCGCGGTCCCGATGGCGTACACGCTCGACGACCGCATGTTTCGCTACATGGTCGAGGGATTCGCATCGGGCCCCCGGTCGGATCGAATCTGGATCGGTCACGGAACCTGGCTGTTTGCGAAGCGCCCGGAAGGCGCGCTCGCGCAGATCGACGTGGCACAGTCGGCGGGCGCGCGGGGCGACGTGCTCTTTTCCTACGATTCGATCGCCGATGCGCCCGCGCTACGCGATGCACTGCTCGCGCACTTTGGAGAATCCGCGGGTGAGCGTTGACGATCTCTCCCCGTTCGACTTCGAGCTTCCGCCGGAGCAGATCGCCCAACACCCGCCCGCCGAGCGCGACGGTGGCCGACTCATGCTGCTCGATCGCAAGAGCGGAAGCGTCGAACACAGCGAGATACGCGCCCTGCCCGCCCAGCTTCGCGAGGGCGACCTGCTGGTCACCAACGCGACCCGCGTGTTGGCCGCCCGCTTGCGCGGCCACAAGGCGAGCGGAGGGGCCGCCGAAGCGCTGTTACTCGGCCCCGCCGAATTCGAGGGCCGCTATCGCGCGCTGATTCGACACAGCGGCCGGCTGCGGGCGGGCCGCAAGTACCGATTCGGAAGCCCCGCACTCGACGCCGAATTGCTCTCGGTCGACGCAGGCGGAATCGGAACCCTCGTCTTCGAGTCCGGCGTCGATCCCTACGCGGCGGGCGAGACTCCCCTGCCCCCCTACATCCGCCGCGATGCGGCGCAAGCTGAAGACGAGGCCCGCTACCAGACGACCTTTGCGCGTGTACCCGGATCTATCGCCGCACCGACGGCAGGGCTTCACCTCAGCGAACGCCTGCTCGCGGAATTGGTGGAACGCGGAATCGAGTGCGCCGAAGTCGTGCTCCACGTCGGACTCGGCACTTTTCGTCCGCTGCGTCAGGAAGACCTGACCAACCACCGGCTGCACGAAGAGTATTTCGAGTTGCCCGATTCCACCGCTGCAGCGGTTGCGAGAACCCGCGCCCGGGGCGGGCGCGTGGTCGCCGTCGGGACGACGGCCACCCGCGTGCTCGAAACCCGCGCGACGGACGACCGAAACGTCCGCGCCGGCTCGGGGACGACGGACCTCTTTCTCGCACCCGGCGATCGGTTTCGCGCAGTCGACGCGTTGCTCACGAACTTCCACCTGCCGCGCTCGTCCCTGCTGCTGCTGGTCGCAGCGTTCGCAGGCCGGGAGAGCGTGCTCGCCGCCTATGCGGAAGCCGTGCGCGAGGGATACCGATTTTATTCCTATGGTGACGCCATGCTGATCCAGGCGGCGCCATGCTGACCTGGGCGAGCTGACGGCCGCGATGTCGACTGGTTTCTCCTTTGCGATCGATGCGCGAGATGGCGGTGCGCGCGTCGGCGAACTCGCGACACCCCACGGCGCGATCGAAACGCCGGCCTTCATGCCCGTCGCCACCTACGGTGCGGTGCGCGGCGTGAGTGCGGATGAACTTCGGGCGGCGGGCGCACAGATTCTGCTCGCGAACACCTACCACCTCGAGGAGCGGCCCGGGTCTGAAGTCGTTGACGGCCAGGGCGGACTGCACGGTTTCACCGGATGGCGCGGCCCCTGGCTCACCGACAGCGGCGGCTATCAGGTGACCTCGCTCGCGGGCCGCTCGCGGCTCGACGAGGAAGGCGTCACCTTCGAATCGAGCATCGACGGAAGCCGCCGCCTGCTCACACCCGAAACCGCCATCCAGATCCAGGAGCGGCTCGGCTCCGACATTGCGATGGTGCTCGACGAATGCCAGCCCAGCGGAACCGACTCGGCCGCCACCGCGGCGCTTCGCGCCGCCGCGGAGCGAACCCTGCGCTGGGCCGAACGCTCGGCGCGTGCACGGCGGCGCGCCGACCAGGCGGTGTTTGGCATCGTTCAGGGCGGTACGGACAGCGCCCTCCGCCGCGCCAACGCGGAGGGCATCGCCGCGCTCGGCTTCGAGGGATACGCGCACGGCGGGTTGGGGCTCGGCGAAGAGCCCAACCAGCGGACCGACCTCGTCGCCGCGACCAACGAAGTGCTTCCCGCGGCGTCACCGCGCTACCTGATGGGGATCGGCTATCCGTCGGATCTCGTCGACGCCATCGCCGTCGGAATCGATCTCTTCGATTGCGTGATACCGACGCGCCACGCACGGCACGGCGTGTTGTTCACCCGCGACGGGGTCCTCAAGCTTCGAAACGCGCGCTTCAAACAGGACGCCGCCCCACCCGACCCCGACTGCGACTGCGCGACCTGCGCCCAGCACTCGCGCGCCTATATCCGCCACCTGTTGCGGGTCAACGACACACTCGGCGCGCGTCTGGCTTCGGTCCACAACCTCCGCTTCTACCTCCGGCTGCTGGAGGAAGTGCGGGCCGCGATCCGGGCGGGGACCTTCGAGTCGCTGCGAGAGAAGGTCTGCGCGACGCCCGTTCGATAGCCCTCCAGCCGAAAATCCCACCCCAGCCGCCAAATCTGCGGCTGGATTCGCGAAATCAGGCCCGCGAAACCTCAAGCTGCCGGCGGGTGAGGCCGATCCTCCCCACAGATCTAGGAAGGGGAGATCTCTACCGGTGAACTCGGGAAATTCGACGTCGACGAAGGCCGCCTGGGCGCCCCTCGTTCGACCTGTAGCGGGCGCGCTGGGAGCTGGCGGCTTCGCCCTGCTCGCGTTCCAAATCACGGCCAACTGGCCGACGGCCGGTGGTGCGCTGCTCGCGGGTGCTGCAATCGTCGCGCTGCTCGAACAACGCGCGAGTTCGAATCGCGCCCAGCAACAGAAGATGATCCAGACCGCACTGAGCGATGTGACCCGTGGAGACATGACGGTCCGACTTGATCTCAAACAGTTCGGCGATTTCCTCGAGGTCGCGCAATCTCTAAACCAATACATTGAATCCGAGCAGAAATGGCAGGGAAATATTCAGGAATTGGTCTCTAGACTCACTTCGATCCCAGCCGGAATCGCGGGCGCGATGTCGGAGCTCAACAAGGGAGCGGAAGATCAGGAAGCATCCGTGGAAGAGACCTCTTCCCTGCTTGCCAACATCAATACTTCGATCCGGGGGATCAACGCCGAGATCGTGAACCTCGCGAGTTCCAACGAAGAAACCGCCTCCTCGATCATGGAAATGGGAAGCGCGATCGAACAGGTCGCGACCAGCGCGAATGCACTTCGCGATACCGTCGAGTCGTCGACCTCTTCGGTCCACGAACTCAATGCCCAGATTCGCCGCGTTTCCGAGAGCGGCAGCGCGGTTCAGGAAGTCGCCGAAGAAACTGCGGCATCGATTTCAGAGATGGACCACGCCATCCGCGAGGTCGGCGACCACGTCCGGTCCGCATCCGAACTGACCGACCACGTGACAGAGAGTGCCGAAGAGGGCTCGCGCGCGGTGGGTGCAACCATCGACGGCATCGCCCAGATCCGCGACTTGACGCAAGACGCCAAGACCGCGCTCGAGGGATTGGCGGATCGCATCGGTGCGATCGGCGAGATCGCAAGTGTGATCAATGGGATCAGTGACGAAACCAACCTGCTGTCTCTCAATGCCGCGATCATTGCCGCGCAGGCCGGTGAACACGGAAAAGCCTTTGCCGTGGTCGCCGAGCAGGTCAAGACCCTCGCGCGCCGAACCACCACGAGCACCAAGGAGATCGAGTCCCTGATCGAGTCTGTTCAGGAGCAGAGCGAAAACGCCGTGCGAGCCATGGGTGCTGGAATCGAGGCCGTCGAGCAAGGCGTGAAGCGCTCGCGAGGTGCAGGCGAAGCGCTGGACAAGATCCGCGAAAATGCGCGCGATGCGAGCGGCCGAGTGGCCGAAATCAGCCGCGCTGCCGAGGAACAGGCGCGCAATTCACGACACGTCGCCGAGTCGGCCCAGACGACGTCAGCGCAGCTACAGCAAATCTCGTCCGCACTGACCGAGCAGAGCCAGGCGACCGAGCAGATCCTCGCCAACTCCACCCAATCGCTCGAGGCGTGCCGTCAGATGACCAGCGCCACCGAGGAACAGCGATCTTCCAGCCGCTACATCTCCGCCAACATCGCGTCGATCACCGAATTGATCGCATCGATCCAGAACAAGACGGCATCGCACGAACAGGCCAGCCACGGCGTTGCCGAATCGGTCGCTTCGATGTTGGAAACCGCACGCAAGAGCAGCGAACGCCTTCCCGAAATCGCACGCAACATAATTGCGATGCGAGAGTGCTCCGAAGAGATCGGCCGGGAAACCAGCCTCGAACCAATCGAAAACTCCGACGCCTAGCTGGGGAAACCTTCGGTTTCCCTTTGCGGCGTCACGATGCCCCATTCGGGGCCTCGCTTCTGGCTGGGGCTAACCTTCGCTCGCTGCGCACACTCCCGCGTAATACGGGAGTTTGTCACCCAGCCCACTCGGAAGGATGCGCATCTCCTCGATGAGGGTTGGCCAGACCTGATCAGCCACCAATGCGCGCACGGGTTCGAGGCAGAGCACTTCACCCGCTGCGGTTGCGATCGTCCCGAGCACGACGACTTCTGGTACGAGCGCGAAGGCGAGTGCGGTGATCGCGCGGGCGAGGTAGTGGTTGAAGCGTGCCATCTCCTCACACGCGAAGGCGTCGCCCTCCCCCGCAGCCGCGACCACATGTTCCGGCAACACAAGTTCGCGCTCTCCCGCGAGCGCACAGACTCGGCTCGTCGCAGGTGCGATCTCGCGCAGGCGCCGGGTCCAGGCCGCACCTCCCAGATACGCCTCCAGACATCCGCGCTGACCACACCCGCAGAGTTCACCATCCCACTCGACGCAGCTGTGCCCAAATTCACTCGCCCGCCCCCGATGGCCGCGATACAGCCGCCCGTCGAGGATCAATCCGGTGCCAATTCCGGTCGACATCGTGAGATAAACCAGGTTGTGCGCACCGCGGCCCGCGCCAAAGCGCCACTCCGCGAGCGCGGCCGCGTTGGCGTCGTTTTCGAGCCGCACCGGTAGCCCGAGCAGTTCGCTCATCTTGTCTCGAAGCGGCACGTCTTCCCAGCCGGGTAGGTTTGGAGGGGCGAGGATCGCACCGCGCTCGTGGTCGATCGGCCCCGGCACCGAAAAACCCGCCGCGTCGAAATCCCGCGCAGCCAGATCGCTTCGAGAGATCAGGTCCGCGGCATCTGCCGCGATCGTCAATACGTCGGCTTCGGGGTCGCCGCTGATCGGGCTGGGTCGCGTCTGGTGCGCGATCAGCCTGCCATCCGCGTCCGCGATGGCGATCGCGAGCTTGCTACCCCCGAGGTCGATTCCGAGTTTGAAGCCGATCGGAACCCCCTGGAAGAGCCGCGGGTATCTGCGGCGGGCCGAATGGTAACACACGCCCCTCATGCCCATGCACAAGTGAGCCGATAGGAAAATCTCCACCGGAACGATGATCTCGAATCAACTCTGCCGGTTTGGGAAGGAGGGATTCCTATGCGGTATGCGCTAGTGCCCGTGCTCGGATTTGCGTTGCTCATGACGCTCGGCTGCGCGAATTCGATTCGCAGAAAAGAGAGCGCGCTCGAGGATTCCCAGCGCAAATATACGGAACTGGTGCGTTGGGGAGAGATCGAGAGTGCCAGCGCCTACGTCGATCCCGAGGTTAGCGAGGCGTTTATCGAGGCCGCCGCCCACTTCAAGGACATCCGCTTCACCGATTTCGAAAGCGGGCCGCTGCAATTTGGTGAAGACTCCGAAACCGCCACCGTCAGCGTCGTCTACCGCGCCTACTCGACCAGGACGTTGGTCGAAAAGCGGTTCGTCGAACATCAGCAGTGGTACCGCGAAGTCGATTCAGAAAATATCTGGCGAGTGCGCCCCAACCTCGATTCGGTTGCAAAAAAGCTGAACGGCACGCGCACACGCTGAGCTCCCCGGAGATCGAACTTTGCCCAAGAATGCGCGAAAAAAGATCCTCGTCGCAGACGACGCCGAGGTGTTTCGGGAGTTGGGGTCGAACTTCCTCGCGCGCTTGGGAACCGTCCTGACGGCGTCGACCGGAAGTGAAGCGCTCGAAATCGCGCGGCGAGAGCAACCCGCAGTGATGATCGTCGACTTCGACATGCCCGACATGTGCGGCGACAACCTCTGCCGCGCCGTCAAGGCCGACCGCGACCTGCATCGCACGCCCGTTCTTCTCGTGACTTCGGGCCAGTGCGCCGAAGACCACGCCCGCGCAGTTCGCGCACAGGCCGACGATGTCCTCACGAAGCCCTTGAATCGGATTCAGTTGGGCCTCTCGGTTTCACGGCTCCTCAGCGAAGACCGCCACCTGGCACTCACGCGGGTTCCGCTCGAAGAGGATGTGCGCGTTCGACTAGTTCGCGCCAACGCGTGCTCGTGGGGCGTCATGCGCGACGTATCGCGCGGCGGCATCTTCGTCGAATCGTACGGAAAGCTTCCGATCGACACCGAGATCGATCTCGACTTCAGGCTCCCCGATACGCGCAGGCCACTGCGGCCGACCGCGCAGGTCATGTGGACGGGGCGGCATCCGAAAACCCACGCTTCGGGAATGGGCCTTCGCTTCCTGGCGCTCGACCGCTCCAGCACCCACCAGATCGACTCGTTCGTCCACCAGTTCACCTCACCGCGCAGCGGCAAGCTTGCCGAAACGGCGGTTGCATCATGATTCGAAGAACGCTGCTCGTTTGTTCGATCGCACTACTGGCTTCGATCAGCATCCCTGGCCCCGTTTGCGCCGACGAAGTGGAACCGGAGAAATCGGAGCAGCCCGAAGGCCGCGTGCAGTGGCGAGCGCGGCTGCTTGTGGCGAACCAGGAGGTCGCCAGCGCCCAGAAGCGCAACACGGCCGCGCTTCGAACCTACGAGATCATGCGGCATCGACGCCGCCCTCGCGGCGAAGGCAAGCAAGAGATCATGGATGCACTCGAACTTTCGCGCGAAGAACTCGCGACTGCCCAGCAGAAGCTCGAGAAGATCGAAAAAGCGGCACGCCGCGCGGGCGTGCCGCCTAGTTGGCTGAGATTCGACCCTGCCGAACTCGATGTTCCGGCTGCAGTGCCGGAGTCACCAGAGCCTTAGCGGTAGAACTCGAGATCCCTTTCGTCGAGGATGTCGGCTGCGCCGCCAACCTCGCCTTGCTGGTTGCCCCGGATGATCGCGAGCGGCGTTCCGCCCTGGCTCACGAGCGTGTCGTGGCGGCTGGCGATCTGGCCAGAGGATTTCACGCGCAATTTCTGGACGATGATCGGTTGATTCGTGTCCGCAGCGGGAAGCCGCAAATCGACATCCGAAACCGTGATCGACGCGACACCTACATTCTCGGCAGCGGCGGGCGCGCCATTGCGAGCGCTATTCGCCCGGCGAAGGTATTCGATCCGCTTCGCGAGTTGGTCCGAGTAACGATCGGTCACCGCGGAATCTTCGGCGGTAAATCGCGCGTAGTTCTCGATCCCGTCCGTTTTGCGCACTTGCACCTGATCGCGGTAGCGCGGGGGGATGTTCTTCGGGTTGTCGGTGAAAGCGACATTCCCATCGCCCGTATCCCAGGAGTAGATCTCCCCAGAGACGGCGGGTGTGGCGACCGCGAGCCCGAACCCGAGCACAGCGACCATGACGACTGCGAGCCCAATGGGCCCGAAGCCACTTCTTTTCAACAGAATCGGCATCAGCATAAGAGCCTCCATGCCGCATTCTGACATCAAGTGACAAAATTTGTCAACTATGGCAGCTACTTACGCGCGCAGCCCCGGCGCAGAGAGAAGGCAATTCCCCCCTTTTGACAGGCCTCCCATCAACGGATATACACGTGTGCCTGATTTGTTGCGGGGTAGAGCAGTCTGGTAGCTCGTCGGGCTCATAACCCGGAGGTCGGGGGTTCGAATCCCTCCCCCGCTACCACTAACCGCCCAGAGTCATTCGTGATTCTGGGCGGTTCTGTTTTCGCTCACGGACGGCTGTATACAAATTGTATACAAACGTGCCAGGAAATCGGCCGGAACCTCTCCCTCTAGCCGAGGCATCGGGTCGCGGTAGTCGTCTCCCTCGTCAACCAGATACTTCGCGTAGTGCCGTTCAGTAACTGGGGTGTTCGAGTGCCCGAGCTGCCTCGAGATGTACTTGAGGGGCACACCGCAGGTGATGAGCTGGCTCGCATACGTATCTCTCAGATCCTTTGGCGTGTGACTGCCAACTTCCGAATCGCCAATCTCCGCGCCCTCCAGGGCCGCCGCCCAATGGCGCTTTCGATAGTTGCTCTTATCTAGTGAGCAAACGTCGCCGCTCGCGGGCTGACCCTGCCGCATCCACTCGTCCCGCAGCACCAATCGCAGCCTCCGAGACAGCGCCACCTTGCGGCTACGGCCCGACTTCGGCTTGTCCAGGTCTCGGCGCTCGCGGCTACGGCTGTGGCGAATATGGAGATGCCGGCTGCGATCATCCGGGCCGGTACCCATCTCGACGCTCGACC
>PVMK01125995.1_pt1 | contig 16605 bp, 16 predicted proteins | sample 1853481 | NCBI WGS metagenome assembly PVMK01 (sample SAMN08533507, study PRJNA380276) | Marine sediment metagenome, whole genome shotgun sequencing project.
TAGCCAACGGTCTGCTGTTCTCGGGCGAGTTTTGCCTTCTGTTCCTGGCGCTGGACTACACCAGCGTTGCCCGCGTGTCGCTGTTTTTCTACACCATGCCGCTCTGGCTGACCCTGGCGGCACATATTCTCATCCCGGGCGAGCGGCTGACCCGGTGGCGGGTCGCAGGCCTCGGCATCGCGATCGCCGGCGTTGCACTGGCATTGTTGGGCGGCGCGGAGGCGACCAGTGCGGACGCCTGGATCGGCGACCTCCTGGCACTGGCCGCGGCGATGTTCTGGGGAGGGATTGCGCTATTGACCCGTACGACGCGCTTGTCGCAGTGCACACCGGAAATGAACCTCCTCTACCAGCTCGCGGTCTCTGCCGTGGTGCTCCTCGCTATTTCGCCGCTGTTCGGCGACACGATCCGGGAGGTGACGCCCCTCGTCCTCGGCGTGTTCACCTTTCAAGTGGTGGTGATCGTGGCCATCGGCTTTGTCGTCTGGTTCTGGATCCTGTCCGTGTACCCTATGTCCAACATGGCCTCCTTCAGTCTGCTCGCGCCGCTATTCGGCGTGCTCTCCGGCTGGTTGATCTTCGACGACCACATATCGCTCACTTTCGTCACGGCTCTGGCGCTCGTGGTGATCGTGCTGATCAACCACCGAGCGATGATCTGAGGGTTCTGTATGCCCGAACTTCGAATCGCGAGCTACTCACGACATGTTCCTCGCAGCTTGAGTGTTCGCGTTACTGTCGCAGTTCCTGCGCTGCAATGCTCTTGATACGTTTCACCATCGCCGCCAGCCCGTTGCCCCGGGCCGGACTGAGATGGCTGATGAGTTCGAGCCCGTCGAACAATCCCAACAGATCGTAATCGAGAATCTCGGCGGCGGTTTTCGCGTTCACCGCGCTCAGGACGATGGCGATCAGTCCGCGCACGATGTGCGCGTCGCTATCGAGTTGGAACTCGAGTCGATCCCCATCGCGGGTCGTCGCGATCCAGACCTGACTCTGGCAGCCGTGGATGATGTTTGCCGGGATCTTCAGTGCATCGTCCATGGCAGGCAGTTGCTTGCCCAAGTCGATGATGAAGCGATATCGGTCTTCCCAGTCCTCGAAGAACTCGAAGTTCTCTTGTACCTCGTCGATAGTGATCGAGCGACCAAACGGACTGGCGGACGGCCGGTTCACCGCAGTGCTCAAAACAACCCCAGTTCGAGTTGGGCTTCCTCGGACATCATGTCGCGGCTCCACGGTGGATCGAACACCAGTTCGACCTCGATCCGCTTCAGGTCTGGAATCTTTGATAGGCGTTGCTTGATGTCTTCGACCAGAACCGGACCCATCCCGCAACCGGGCGCTGTCAGCGTCATCACAACCGTGACGCCCGAAGCATCGAGACCGTCGAGCTTACATTCGTAGATCAGGCCCAGATCGACGATGTTCACTGGAATCTCCGGATCGTAGACGCTGCGCAGCGCCTCCCAGATCGTGCTTTCGTCGACGCGGCCATCGGGAGACGTGGGGAATGAGGGGATCGTTGGCTCGAATCCCAGGGCATCGGCATCTTCGGCATCGATGCGTGCCATGTTGCCGTTGAACACCACCGTGTAGTTGCCACCCAGCGACTGGGTGAGCGTCACGAAAGTTCCTTCGGGAATGCTGGTGGGAGTACCCGTTGGCACCAGGCGGGCGTTGCACGTGCGCCGCACCGGTATGCTCGTGCGTTCCATGGTCGTCAGTCCGGCAGATCGGAGTCGATCGAGAAACTCTCGCCGCAACCGCATTCGGATTGCGCATTCGGGTTGTTGAACCTGATCAGCGAATTGAGCCCTTCGGTTACGTAGTCGATTCGAGTGCCTTGCAGCAGCAAGCGATGTTCGGCGGCTACGTAGAGTGTCAAGTTCGGCCTGATCTGCACCGGGCGATCGTCGGGCGCCGCTTCGGTCGCGTGGTCCAGTTGGTACATGTAGCCGGAACAGCCGCTGGTGGTAAGACTCAGACGCAGAACCTGTCCGGAGTCGCTCTGCTGTCCCAGGACGTGGTCGACTGCCGCGTCGGTCATGCTGATGTCGATCGCGGCATCACCCCGGGGGTCGCTCCGGGGATCAAAAGTCTCGACCGTGTTTCAGCGCTCATGAAAACCTACCTCATAGGAACGTCGTTGCCTTCTGCACGCCGGCAATGAGACGTTCGATGTCATGTTCGGAATTGTACAGGCTCAAAGACGCCCTGACCGTGCCGGGTATCCCGAGCCGCTGCATGAGCGGCATGGCGCAGTGATGGCCCGCACGCACTGCAATACCTTGCTGATCCAGCAGGGTGCTTATGTCTTGAGGATGCGCACCCTCCACCAGGAATGAAACCACTCCGATCTTTGCCGCGGCAGTGCCAACCAGGCTTACCCCTTGCACCTGGGCCAATCCGGACGTGGTCAGTGCGAGCAATCTCGCCTCGTGCGCGGCCAGTTCAGCCGTATCGATCGCGTTCAGGTAGTCGATTGCCGCGGCCAGGCCAATTGCCCCGGCGATGTTCGGCGTCCCTGCTTCAAATTTGAATGGCAGGCCGTTGAAGGTCGTGTGGTCGATGCTGACCGTCTCGATCATTTCGCCGCCGCTCTGCCACGGTGGCATGGCCTCCAGCAACGCTTCGCGACCATACAGGACGCCAATGCCCGTCGGACCAAACATCTTGTGACCCGAGAACGCGTAGAAATCGCAGTCGAGTGCCTGCACATCGACGGCGAGATGCGCCATGGCCTGGGCACCGTCAACTACGGTGACCGCCCCGACGGCCTGTGCCTGCTCGATCAGCCGCCGGACAGGATTGATGGTGCCCAGGGCGTTGGAGACGTGACCGAATGCCACGATGCGGGTCCGCTGTCCGAGCTTGCGTTCGAAGTCGTCGAGGTCGAGTTCGCCTTCGTCGGTGATACCGCAGGCGATCACCCGTGCTCCGCTACGCTGGGCCGCCAATTGCCAGGGCACGATGTTGGAGTGATGCTCCAATTCCGTAATGAGGATCTCATCACCCGGTGACAGCACCGATCCGGCGTAGCTGTAAGCCACCAGGTTGATGGCTTCGGTGGTGCCCCGGGTCCAGATGATTTCGGCCGTGCTGCGTGCGTTGATCCGCTGGCGGACGGATTCGCGGGCCGCCTCGAACATCCGGGTCGCTCGCTCGCTCAGGGCGTGGGCAGCCCGATGCACGTTGGCATTGTGCCGCTGGTAGTACTCGGTCACCGCATCGATCACCGATTGCGGCTTCTGGGTGGTCGCCGCGCTGTCAAAGTAGGCGAGGGGATACTTGCCCAACTGCTGGTCGAGAATGGGAAAGTCGTTCCGCAAGTCGGAGAGATTGCTCTGTGACTCGGTTTCGATCATGCGCCAGGGCCCTCGAGTTCGGCGTCGAGCAACCGGCCGAGCTGCTCGCCCAGAGGACCATCGGGGAGGCAATCGGCCAGAAATCCCTGCATCAGCAAGGCGCGCGCCGTCGCTTCGGAAACGCCACGGCTGCGCAGGTAGAAAAGCTGTTCGGCATCCAGCTGGCCGACGGTTGCCCCGTGGGCGCATTGCACGTCGTCAGCGTAAATCTCGAGCTCGGGTTTGGTGTTGACCCGAGCGGTGCTGTCGAGCTGAAGGTTGCGGTTGGTCAGCTGCGCATCCGTGTGCTGGGCCCCGGGATGAATGTGAATTCGGCCATTGAACGACAATTGTGATTTACCGGACGCGATGCCGTGGATGCGCTGTCGGCTCCTGCCGTGCTGGCCCAGGTGCTCAACCACCACCTGCTGATCGAGCTTGCCGGCATCCCGCGTCAGTTGCACGCCCTTGAGTTCGAAGTCGGCTCCATTGCCCACCAGGCGAACGTGAAAGTCGTTACGGTGGGGAGCACCACCCAGGCTGAAAGCGTCAAGCCGATAGCGTGCGTCGTCCTCGAGAACCACGCTGGTGAGCTGCCAGGCAGAGCAGTCCGAGCGGCTCTGCCAGCGCGTGTGGTGCAACGTGGAGTTAGCACCGAGACGGATCTCCAGAACTCGGTTGGCCACCACCGATTGGTAATGTTGCTCGAGCATCCGCAACTCGCTGCCCGGCTCCAGAATGATCACTACCCGACTGCAGGTTGCGGCTTCGGCGCTGGCGAGATCGAGCTGAAGCGTCGGCGTGATCCGTTGTCCAGCTGCAACGCGCACCACCAGCCCATCTCGCACCAGGCTGGTATTCAGATGTACCAAGGGGTAGCGCGCCACATCCAAACCGGCATTCAAGCCGCCAAGGTCAAGTGTGGAGTCGGCCAGTGCACGCGCCGAAAGGCCAGCGGGCAGCGCGTTGGCATCGATGTCGGTCCCCGAAACCGGCAGCACGAAGGTGTCCACATCCGCCATCGTCGGGGGCGCATCGGGCGTGCCCAGCCCAACCGCGCCGGGTTCCGGATCCGCCAGCGCGGCATCGTAGAGCGATTCGATCGGGGTGTATTTGAAAGATTCGAGCTTGCCAGCGGGCAGTTCATCGAGTTGCGCAGACCTACGCAGCAAGTCCAGCGCCGGGGCCTGTGTCGCCAACGTCTGAACCTTGTTGGCCAACTCCTCGAGAAACAATTCGCGCGCGGTCATGTCAGGCGGCGCTATCGGTGATCCAACCGTAGCCGCGTTCCTCCAACTCCAGTGCGAGCGAGCGATCGCCGGTCCGAACGATGCGGCCGTCGATCAGTACATGGACGAAGTCCGGAACCACGTAGTTCAACAACCGTTGATAGTGGGTAACCAGGAGTACGGCCGTGTCCGCCGAACGAAACCGATTGATGCCTTCGGCCACCGTCTGCATGGCATCGATGTCGAGCCCCGAGTCCGTCTCGTCCAGCACCGCAAGGGTCGGCTCCAGCAATACCATCTGCAGGATCTCGTTGCGCTTCTTCTCGCCACCGGAAAAGCCTTCGTTCACCCCCCGTTTCAGGAAATCGGGGTTCAGGTCCAGATCGGCTGCCGCCGTTCTGGCGCGCTTGATGAATTCCATGCTGCTTGGCGGCTCGGCGCCGGCCGCGACGCAATGCGCGTCGACGGCGGCCTTAAGAAACTCCATGTTCGAAACCCCCGGGATCTCGATCGGGTACTGAAACGCCAGGAACACGCCAAGTTGTGCCCGGACTTCGGGGGCCAGGTCCACCAGGTCCTGGTCCTTGAATTGGATACTCCCGGCGGTGACGCTATAGCCCGGTCGGCCGGCGACGACGTTGGCCAGGGTGCTCTTGCCGGAGCCATTCGGGCCCATGATCGCGTGCACCTCACCACCGCAGATCTGCAGGTCCACACCCTTGAGGATGAGCTTTCCGGCGACCTCCGCCTGTAACCCTTCGATGACCAGGATGTTGCTCATCAGCCTATAGCTCCTTCGAGACTGACCTCGAGCAACTTGCCGGCCTCAACGGCAAACTCCATTGGCAACTCGCGAAACACGTCCTTGCAGAATCCGTTGACGATCATGCTGATGGCTTTCTCGGCGTCGATGCCGCGTTGCTGGCAGAGAAACAACTGGTCGTCGCTCACCTTGGAGGTTGAGGCTTCGTGCTCGACCACGGCCGTGGCATTGCCACATTCAATGTACGGAAACGTGTGCGCGCCGCACCTGTCCCCGATCAGCAGGGAATCGCACTGGGTGTAATTTCTGGCGCCCGTGGCAGTGGGCGACATGCGCACCAGACCGCGATAGCTGTTCTGGCTGTGCCCGGCACAGATGCCTTTTGAGATAATGGTACTTTTCGTGTTCCGGCCGAGATGAACCATCTTGGTGCCGGTATCCGCCTGCTGATAGTTGTTGGTGAGCGCCACGGAGTAGAACTCGCCGACGCTGTCCTCGCCGCGCAGCACGACGCTGGGATACTTCCAGGTGATGGCCGAGCCGGTCTCGACCTGGGTCCAGGAAATCTTCGATCGTGCGCCCAGACAGGCACCGCGTTTGGTGACGAAATTGTAGATGCCACCGCGTCCTTCGGCGTCTCCGGGGTACCAGTTCTGCACGGTCGAGTATTTGATTTCGGCATCGTCCAGCGCGACCAGTTCCACCACCGCCGCGTGCAACTGATTCTCATCGCGTTGCGGCGCCGTGCAGCCTTCGAGGTAGCTGACGTAGGCGCCTTCCTCCGCCACGATCAGGGTGCGCTCGAACTGCCCGGTGTTCTCGGCGTTGATCCGGAAGTAAGTGGACAGCTCCATCGGGCAGCGCACCCCCCTGGGGACGTAGACGAAAGAGCCGTCACTGAACACCGCCGAGTTGAGGGTTGCATAGAAGTTGTCGCGTACTGGCACCACGCTGCCGAGGTACTTGCGCACGAGTTCCGGATGGCTGTGCACTGCTTCGGAGATCGAGCAGAAAATCACGCCTGCTTCGGCGAGTTGCGCCTTGAAGGTGGTACCGATCGACACGCTGTCGAACACCGCATCAACCGCAACGCCGGCCAGCATCTCCTGCTCGTGCAAGGGGATGCCGAGCTTCTCATAGGTGCGCAGTAACTCAGGATCGACCTCGTCCAGCGATTGTGGCCGGTCCGCCTGACTCTTCGGCGCCGAGAAGTAGGAAATGGCCTCGAAGTCGATCGGTGAAAAGTGCACGTGCGCCCATTCAGGTGGCGTCTGGGTGCGCCAGTAGCGGTAGGCATCCAGACGCCATTCGAGCAGCCAGTCCGGCTCGTTTTTGCGCGCCGAAATGAATCGCACCACGTCTTCGTCAAGGCCCGGCGGCAGGGTCTCTGATTCGATGTCGGTGACGAATCCGGCGGCGTATTCCCGGTCGACACTACGCTCGAGAACTGCGTCGAGAGGAGCAGCGTCCTCAGTTCTGGGGTCGCTCATGGGCACGTGGACTCGGATTGGACCATAGGCAGCGGATTGTACCGTTGCGAGCTCCCGTAATACCAGACCAATTTAGTCGGGTATTACGGGAAACCTGCCGTCATTGCCCGCCAACGCTGGGATCGTTACCATCGCGTCTGTCCCGAAAATGCCGAATTGATGCCCAAACTGGAGCCGATGCCCGAACCCCATGTGTACCAGGCATATGGGATTTACCTGTTGGAGAACCAGCACCGCCTGATTCGCGGTTTGAAGCGTCTCTACGCGCCATCGGTGCACGGCACCAAGGCCTGGCGTTCGAGCTTCCTGCTGATGGACTACCTCGAACACTATCCGGTGCGCCGGGGTAGCCGGGTGATGGAGATCGGTTGTGGCTGGGGTCCGGCCGCCGTGTATTGTGCAAAGGAGTTGAACGCCAAAGTGACCGGCGTCGACATGGACAAAGAGGTCTTCCCGTTTCTCGACGTGCTGGCGGCACTGAACGGGGTGGAGGTTACGCCGCTACAACGTACGTTTCAGCAGCTCAAAGGCAAGGAACTGGGCGCGGCCAAACTGATCATCGGTTCGGATATCTGCTTCTGGAACAAGCTGGTGACCCCGGTGTTCAATCTGATCGGCCGGGCGTTGCGCAATGGCTCGCGCCGCGTCGTGATCGCAGATCCCGGACGGCCGACGTTCTACGAGTTGTGCGATCGGTGCGCCCACCGGTTCAACGTCACGCTTACCGAATGGTATGCCGTGGAGCCGAACCGGATCAGCGGAGAAATTTTGGAAGTCAGAGCAAAATAGTTATATTAAACAAAAGGCTATGACTAATTAAGGATAAACGACTTTAATTGGTCAGCCATGCTGTTGCAGGCCGAATGCTGGACCCTGGCGATGAACGGGAGCGGCACGATCACGGCCGGCACGAAACTCGTTCCCGAGGAATCAGAACTGATCTTGCCCACGGAGATGCCGTTTTTGATGTCCCAGATCGAGGCTTCGTAGGAGGCACCATCTTCCCAGGAGAGAAAGCCGAAGCAGCCGGCGCCGGTGGCGGTGATGCTGCAGGTCATGGACCCGGCGGAATCGATGCGCTCGGTGGAACCTTCGATCCAGACCATGTAACGAACCCCAATCTCCGTCAGCCGGTCAGACAGCAAGGGCCGACTCAGCATGCGCGGCAACTCCGAAGTCTTCAATGGCGCGGTGCGGGGTTCGAACCACGGGAAGAGTGAATCGACGAACTCGTCGTCACCGATGATCCCGAGCCCATCCTTACCTTTGGCGAGCCGCGCGCTGACGCAATCGACGAACTTGTCTTCGGTGGCGTCGCCACCCTTGTGTCGCCGGCCCAGAACGACGATCGACTCTTCGATGTTCAGCCCCGTCGCCGACTCACGGACCTCCTGAATGGTACTGGTCACGCAGCCACCGAGCGTCGCGAACAAGAGCCCGCAGCCGGCCGCGCTCAGTAGACTTCGCGTCATGTCCATCATGAATCCGTTCCCCCATCATCCACTTCGACTTCGGGAACCGCCCCTGTCGTCAGAGTCGCCTCAGCCTCATGTGCCGCGAGCCAGGCCTTAAGTTCGGGCCGGTCTCTGAACCTCAACGATATTTCCGCGGCCGCATCGCGCAAGGCCGTCATCGTCGCGTCCTCCAGTGCCGGTTCGTCCTTGTCCGAGAGCAGCCGATAGTCTTCCCTGTTAGCCCTACCGTACGCCGGAAACTCCCACTCCACAATCAGTTCGCCCTTGTTGTCGTACAGGCGCAGTCGATACTTGATCCAGACCTCGTACAGGTCGGAGCTGGTCTGCGCCGGAATGGAAATCTGGAAACCGATAATCGAGGGGACCAGCACCGCATCGAGATCCGGGTGCACTTCCGTGGCAGATTCCACCTCGGTGACGCTCAAGAACATCGCGCCCAGGACATTGCGAAACAGCAGCGGCTGGACCAGCCCGAGTTTTACCTCCCAGGCACCATACATTTCGATCTCTTCGACATGCAGGTAACTGGTCAGCTCCTCGTCCAGGACGAGCCCCATGTCGATATCGGTGACTTCAACCAGCGGCGTGGGAAAGGCGCTCTCTTCGAACTCGACCGTCGCGCCCGCGCATCCGCCAAGCAACGTGGCCAAACAGGGTAGCACCCAGGCTATTTTTCGGTTCACCTCGCCCCCAATCCATTCTCGGCGAACAGTAGACCCCGGAAGCCTACTGAAATTCCGCCAATCCAACAAAGGTCCCGTTGTTCCGTCTTGTAAGTTCGCGCATCAGTGCGGCGAAGCGGTAAAGCGTGGCCTGCCGGTTGGGCGCGGCCTGAAACAGGGTGGGAAATCCCACGGCGTGGATGCGCACCGGCCGCCGCCCGGACGCATCCGGCGCGTTGATACGATCCACAGTATCCACGACCTGTTCGATGGAGCGCCCCGTGAAGTCGTCACCGAACACGTAGATGCTGATCCGCTTGTTCGGATCGGAGTAGGTCTGAACCGCACGCTGGATCCCCTCAACCGGGCTCGAGTTGCTGAAAGGGTTCCAGGTGCGCAAGCGCTCCATGATCGCGCGCCGACGAGCACGCGAATCTGGAATCCAGCGTCCCGCGTAACGCGAGAACATGTAATCACCCATGTCGTTCATCACCTGGATACCCTTGACCTCGGGATAGATCGCCAGCGTCTCCGAAACCTTCTGCATCACCTGCTGCCAGGCGAAGTTGAACATGCTGCCGGAGGTATCGATGACGAAGATGATGTACTCGCTGTCGACGGTAATCCCGGCAATGGTGTTGTCGGTGCGCTGAAAGCCGGTCCCCAGCAATCGCTCCATTTCGTCGGTCAAGGACTGTTTGGCGGACGCCAGTTGGCTCTCTTTGGCGATATCGTCTTCGGCCTTGTCCTTGGTGGCCGCATACCGTCCCAGGATGGTGCTGAGTTCGCGTTGCAGTTGCGCAAGCTGCTGCAGTTCCGTGGTGAGTTCGCGCTGAGCATCCTTCAGCTCCCGGGTCAGCACCACGGTTTGACCCCGGATCTCGAAGATGGCGTCGCGGCGCATTTCGACCACGCCGTCGAGGCGCACCATCGATTGTTCCAGCAACACCGGCTCTACGGTCTTGGTGATCATCAGCAGCAGAATCACCGCCCCGAAGCCGCAACTGATCACGTCAAGAAAGGACATGCTGAATTCTTCGACGGGTCGCCGCCGGGCGTGCTTCATGGCCAGTCGTCCGAGGGCGCGAGAAACGCACCGCCGCTGATCTGGGCCAAATCCCAATAGGCTGCGGCCGCGAGCGGGTCGCCTTCCATCGGGAAGAGGATCACGTTGACCGGAATATTGGGTGGGATCCGGCCGATCGCGTCGCGGAACAGGGACATACGCTGGCGACCCGAGACCGTATTGCCGCGTGGCTTTCGGGTTCCCTGGGTCGGGAGGCTGTCGATGATCAGATAGACGTTGTCCGGCAGGGGGGACAGATCACTGAGCGCAATCGCCAGATTCTCGAGGCTGGTTCCCCCGGAAGGGATGATCTCTTTGAACGCTTCGATCGAGTCGTCCAGCGCCTCGGAATCCGATACCTCCAGCCAGCTGCCGGCCGATTCCGGAAGCATCGGCTTCGCTTCCGTATTGAAGCCGATGATCTGAAATTCGCTGTCCAGGGGCAGTTGCGCAGCCAGCCATTCCACGGTGGCGATCGTTCGTTGCCACTTGGGCGCCGCGCGCTTGCGCACCTCGTCCATGTTGCGGCGTCGAATGACATTCACGATCGTATCGTCGAGCATGCTCGCCGAGACATCGACCGCGATCAGAATCCGCGAGCCACCGACCTTCATGCCGGTGAGGTATTGCCGGTCGCCTTCGCCGACGAAGACCCGCACGTTGCTGCCCTCGTCCTCTTCCGCGTCGGACTGGAGACGCTCGACATCCTCCTCGCGTGCTTCGAGATCGGTCTTCAGTTGGTTCAGGTGTTCTATTCGCGCCAGGGTTTCAGCCTGCATCACCGTCAACTCGTCGCGGCGTGTGTCGAGGGTGTCGCTGATCGTGAGGCGACGTTGCTGCGCGTTTTCGAGGCGTTTGCGGGTTGCGTCGATCGTCTGGCGGATTTCGGCCAGGTTCAGCTCGCCGGTCTCGACTTCATAGTCCAGCTTGCGGATCTCGGAGAGCTGGTCTCGATTGACGGTCTGGAACTTCACTTCGGTGGCGTGGTTGATGATCAGAAAGACCAGTATCACCGCGCCAAAACCACACGCCATGACATCGAGGAACGACATTGAGAAGACGTTGACCCGGGTACGCGCCACTATTCCTCCGAATCCACCCGGATCAGCAGCAATGCCTGCTCGCCGATTCGCAAGACATCGCCCCGGCGGAGGGCGCGTCCTTCCTCCAGGGCGTCCGGATCGTCGTTCAGCCTCAGGGCAACGCCCGAGCGCCCCCGCGCGACCAGACCGTTGGCGGTATTCAGCAACTGGATCTGCCCATCGGGGAAATCCGGGCCAAGCTTGCGATCGGCAAACGTCTGCTGCGTCAGCGTCAGGCCATCGCCGATCGCAATGCCCACGCCATCGAAGACCACATGGGTTGGGGCAGCGCGGGGTACTCGGCTGCTTGGCGCGGCAACGTCGGTGGCACAAGGCAGGCGGGTGACGAAGCGCAGCGCATCGGCGCCAGATCGAATCAACTCCTGGTGGCGCCGGATGCCTGCGATCACGTCGCCCGGGTCCAGCCGGGTGACGGCATGGCCATTGGCCAGTAGATACTCACTGAGTCCAGGCAGGTTGGCCGCCCGATGCGAGAGAATGCAGGAGGTACCCTGATCCAGCACGCGGTCGAGCAATCGGTAGCGTTGTTGTGCTTTCTCTATGAGCGCCTTGGCACTCACCCCGGCACGCCGAAGGCTGCCCTGGTATTCGATTTCGATCGCAAGTTCGGTGGACTGCGCGCCTTCGTCAGCCCAGGTGAATATGCGGTCGTAGAGTTGCTGTTCTGTTTCAGCAATGCGCAACGGGTCGAAGCGGGTTTCCGTGACGAAGCGGTCCGCAATCACATTCACCCAGGCATCGAGCAGCGGAGACAGACCAAGCTCCGAGACCTCGGCGGTTGATCGCCGAGCCAACTCGGTATCCGCTTCCATCATCGTCACGGTTGCGCGGTGCAGTGACACGTCGATGTGCGCCGATCGATTCGGCACCGGGTTCGCGATGCTTGCGGCCACCGCGGAGTCCACCAGGCCGGTAATGGGTACGCTCAGCTCCTGGGCAACGCCCAGCAGCAGACCCAACTGGTCGTTGGTGGTCGTTCCAGCCACTGCCAGGATCAGTTCGTCATCGGATCCGAATTCGACTTCCTCCAACAGCTCTTTCAGGTGGCGATAGACGAGGTCGGCATGGTTGGCGACGTTGGGCCCGCGCGCCGCCAGCGGATCCATGCTCAATCGATGCCAGAACTGATTATTGGCCTCACGAGGATGCAGCCGAAACTGGCTGCGGGCTGCCTCGCCCAGCAACAACTGTGATTGCATGACAATCGCAAACCCGGGACTCTGGGCGGCCACCTCCAGATCGCGGAACAGGCGCAGACCCGAGTCGTTCAGGTCGAGCGCGAAGATCGTCATGGCTATCAGCGCACCTGCATGTGCTGAATCAGTTCCCGATCGCAGTAGCTCTGCGTGTCCAGCACCAGTCGCTCCTGGATGAGCTGCAGCTGATGCATCAGGAACATGATCAGAATGCTGATGACCAGGGCAACGAAGGTCGAGTTGAACGCTACGCCCAGACTGGCGGTGACTCCGGCAATGTCGCCCTCAACGGCTTTATACGCCTGCCCCAACGCGTCACCGATACCTCGAACCGTGCCGATGAAGCCGATCGATGGGATCGCCCAGGCGATGTAGCGCACCATGGACAGATCGCTGTCCAGACGATCGGATTCGGCTTCGCAGACCGTTTTGACTGCCGCGGAGACGTCCTGCACGTTGTGCGTGGATGCAAACCTCTGCAGCGCCGCAAGCAGCGCTCGCGGCAGCAGGTAGTCCTGCATCTCCTCCGGCAGGGCCTGCACGGGTCGTGTGTACTCCCGTGTGTCTTCGGGAAGGATGCTCATGCCCTCAGTGACGGTGACGATACGTTGCTGCAGCAGGGCGCGCTCGCGCAGCCCGGATCGTGCCTTCAGACCCATCAGCGCCATGGACCAGAACATCAGAATGAAGCACGATTCCTGTTCGTAGTCTTTCAGCACGACATAGATCGATCGCTCTGGGACGAAATCTTTGTCGGCTGCCAATAGCTCTGCCTGCTCGGCGATCGCCGCCTGCGCGTTCGGCCGAACGACGGTGATGTACACCAGGTGCACGAGGATGACCGCGATGATCAGCGCCGCCAGTTGATAGACCAGTTCGAAAGGTAGACTACGATTCATCTCTTTTTACGGTTCATCTCTATTCACGGATCCTCACGGGCACTCACGGATGTTACTCACTGCAATTGAACGCGATCAGATGTCGACGGGGAAGGGGACCGCGGCGTCTTCGGAAATCTCCTCGGTCGGAATGAACACCGCCGGCGACGCCTCAGTATCCCCAACTGCTTCTTCGACCTCTTCCTCATTCGCTTCAGAGGCTGGCGGCGCCTTCGCTTCAGAGGCTGGCGGCGCCTTCGCTTCAGAGGCTGGCGGCGCCGGTGGAACCTGTCCGTCCTGAGCCTCCTGGGCTTTCAAGACAGGGCTCCAACCCCCGGCGGCGATCAGCAGCCAGACCAGGACCATTCGGAACACGCGACCCGTCATTCCGCGAACCTCGCAATGCGAAAACCCATATCCGGGCGGCCGTCGCTGCCGTAGTCACGGAAGGTCAGCCGAAGATCGGTAATTGTGCCATGCATCCAGCTCGAACCTCTGATCACATGGTACTCACCGGACTCGGGCCCCAATGGGTTGGTGATGCGTTCGTCGCTGGGAATTTCGTAGTAGTCATGAACCCACTCCGCAACATTTCCGGCCAGATCGTAGGTGCCGTGCGAGTCCGCGGGGAACGTTTTCACCGGCGCGCTGACGATGTAGTTGTCGTTGTAACCGAACACCACCCGGCCTACCAGATGAGACGCGGACCGGTCGGCGTAGTTCCCGTGACGATCTGGAGGCGGAAACGTATTGCCCCAGGGGTATCGCAGGCGCGCCTGCGCACCGTGATCAGGCCGGGAAGCCCATGCCCACTCAGCTTCAGTGGGAAGCCGATAGCCGGTGGCCGTCGGGTTGAAGCCGACCACCGTACCCATTTCCAATCGATAGAATGCCGGCAACCCGTCCTTGTCCGATAGCCAATTGCAGTATTCTGCGGCTTCTTCCCAGGTCACCCGGACCACGGGCTGATCGTCCCCGTCCAGATTGTGATCTTCGAACTCACCCGATGAATGGCCGGGCGCGAATTTTCGAAACTCGGCGTTGGTGACTTCGGTTGTACCGAGGTAGAACAGCCGTGTCATGTCGACCTCACGCAGGATTTCGTTGGCGCGGCGACCCGGTTCCCGGCGCGATGCCCCCATTGTGAACGAACCCGGCTCGAGTAATACCAGTTCCTGACCCGCAAAGGTCCGAATCGTCGGAGTCAGCGCGGCCAGCCGCGCGGCCGCCACGGTCAGGAGTTTGACTTTGAGTTCCTGGGTCATGCCCGGTTGAGGCGTAATCCTGCTGCTGTAGCCCGCGTACCCTGGTTTGCGCACCTCGATGCTGTGCGGCATCGCGCTGATCGAAACGGTCTGATTGCCGCGACCCTTTGATCGACCATCGATCAGCAACTCGGCATCGCCCGGGTCTACCTGAACGATCAAGGTTCCGGTGAGCGGCTTGAGATCGACCTTCAGGCTGTGTTCGGCGTTCGATTCGACGTCGAGGTTGCGGGTCGCCGCCTGATAGCCGGGCTTGAACAACCGGATCTGGTAGCGGCGGCCTGGTTTGAGGTTCAACTCCAACGGCGATTCCCCACGGTAGGACCCGTCCACCATGACGCCCGCGGCCCGCGGACGGGTGGACACCAGGACCAGTCCGTCAGCTTCCTGAAGCGTCACGGCAGCCAATTCCACGTCCTGCTGGGCAACCACCTCCAGGCGTTTGGTAAAGGTCTTGTAGCCGGCGAGCTTGACCCGCAGTTCGTGCCGTCCAGCCAGCACCTCGAAGGTGTCCGGGGTGGTGCCGCGCACTTCATCGTCTACGTGAATGGTGGCGCCGGGCGGCATCGTGCTGAGCGAGTAGTTGGCCCAGTTCGGTTGCAACGTCGCACTCACCGACTGACGGGTGTGGCGACCCTCGACGTCCAGCGGCTGCTCGTAGGGTTGGTAGCGGGGATGTTCGATCAGCAGCCGATGCATCCCGGCAGGGACCTCGATGTCGAGCAACGGTGTCTGACCCAGCGCAGTGGCGTCGATTACCACGGTGGATGCTTCCGGCACGGCGTTGAACGAGACCAGGCCAGGCAGACGGGTGAGCTCGAAGCGGTACTCCTGGTTGCGCTCTGCGCCAACGGTCAACGGCATGTCGAGATCGAAGTAACCCTCAGCGACGGCGCTGAGCGCATAGTTTCCTTCGCGCAGGATGTGAACCCCACCCAACTCCATATGAACCCGCCATCGATATCCAACTCCGCGGTGTGCGGGTCCGTGACGATGCGCACCGATTTAGCCGTGAAGATGAACCAGATGAACCAGAGCAACCCGAGCGCCACGCCTCCCCAGAGCAACTGATTGCGATGCCGTTGAATCCAGTGGCGCTCGTCAACCGCATCCCGGGTCGGCTTGAAGGCGATCGGGCGTACGACGGGTCCGTCGTCTGGGCGCGCGTCCCGTTCCGTCACAAACGCTCCCGGCAACGTACATCCAGTGGCGCCATGTCGGGCTCGACATCGATTTCCAGACGCAGATCGCGGTACCCGTTGCGACTGCCCTTGATGACATACCGTCCCGGCCGCAGGCTGAGCTGCTGGCGTTCGAGCGTGCCCAGAAAGCCCACCTGGAAAACCGTAATCTCGGTGGCATTGTCGGATACCAGGGTCACAGTGACATGCTCCGCGGCGTGCGCCAGGATCTCCTCGAGTTGATCCAGCTGTTCCGTCAACCGTGGCCCCGGCGTGGGCACCTTGGTCGCGCGTTGATAGAGCGTCACCGCGGCGTTGAAGCGCTCATCCGAGGACAGCAGATGCGGTTCGCGGATGGTCGCGGCGAGTTGCTCGTCGAGCTGGGCACGCGTTGCGGCGCGGGAGCGACCGTCGCGGGCGAACTTCAACGAGCCTGCAATGGTGAGCACTCGTTCGTAGCTTGCTTTGGCCTGTGCCCACTGTTCTGCCGTCTCCTGGCGTTGTGCCTCGCCGCGCAGCGCATCGATACGGCTGAGAGTGCTGGCCTGGCCCACCTGTGCAAGTCCCGCCAGGGCCGGCTGGTTGCCGGGGCGCATGCCGAGTGCGGCGTTGAACGCCTTGCGCGCGGCACTGAAGCGACGCTCGTTGAGGGCCGCGTAACCGTCGGACAGGAAGCGTTGAAAATTGATTTCCTCGACCAGCGCATCCAGTTCCGAGAGCGCTTCGTCAATACCGGGCGTGGCCGGGTCCAGGTTGCGGATGGCAATGTACGTCGCACGCGCTCCTTCGATGTCGCCTTGGGCACGCAGTTCTACCGCCAGGTCCAGTTTGTCCAGCACCTCCGGGAGATTTGCAGCACGGGCGAGCCCGTTGCGCACGTCCGGGTGATCCGGGTAGATCAACGCCGCCTCGTCGAAGGCGATGCGCGCGGCACTGGCATCCAGCGCTGC
>PVMK01127287.1_pt1 | contig 16605 bp, 11 predicted proteins | sample 1853481 | NCBI WGS metagenome assembly PVMK01 (sample SAMN08533507, study PRJNA380276) | Marine sediment metagenome, whole genome shotgun sequencing project.
GTCCAGCGTTGAAGCCGCCGTGCAAAAAGACATGCCACTGGACGAGATGCTGCAGAATCTAGTATTTGATCAATGGTTTCACAATCGAAGCTGGGCGAATACCTCGTACACGCCATCGTTCGAGGGCTGGATCGAAGGATTGGTTGCCATGGCTGACATCGACGCAGATGTCTACTTGCCCCCCCCATGGGCCCCTGGCCACGGCGGCCGATTTGCAAGCCTTTACGCAATTCATCCGGGCGCTGACGTCCAGCGTTGAAGCCGCCGTGCAAAAAGACATGCCACTGGACGAGATGCTGCAGAATCTAGTATTTGATCAATACAGTGACTGGCGTGGCTACGAGCGTCGCGAAAGAAATCTCACGGCAATTTATGAGTTCATGACAACCGGGGAGGCGCAGTTCTTTGTACCGGGCTCTCGCGCGGCGCCGGTATCCGAGCGGCAGTGATTTCGAATATGGCATTTTCGAGATCGCCTGTTACCTCATACTGTCTATGCATCGACTGCCGGATCGTGCAAAGTATGTTGCAAACTTGAGTTGCTGCTTTTGTCTATGTGCAGATCATTACCATTGGTCGTCGGCCTGACCCTTGCTTCCTTCGCGTCGATAGCCAACGCCCATCACGGCTTCGCGGCTCATTTCTATCCCGACCGAGTGATCAGGATAGAAGGTACCGTGAAGAAGTTCGTCTTCATCAATCCGCACAGCATTCTGCATATTGACTCGGTCAATGAGGCCGGCGAACCAGTTGTGTACGTCTGCGACCTTCAGGCGCGCATCCAATTACTCAGACTTGGCGCTGACAAATCACTGTTCACAGTTGGCGAACTTATCGTCGTCGAGGGCTTTGCGGCAAGACGCGATCCGCTGCGTTGTGAGTTTGGCACCGGGTATTTTGCCGACGGCAGCAGCTTTACGATGCGCAGTACCGATGGTGCGCGGTCGCTATTCCCGGAGAACCGTGCGGCGCCCCTCGCACCAGGCGTCAGCCGCACGATTTTCGGCGTGTGGATTCGCCCGGGCATGTTCGGTGACGCGAGCGGCCGTGGTAAGGAAACAGGTTACGATTCGATCACGGCAGAGGGCAAGGCAGCGCGCGCCGCTTTCGATCCCGACACCGACAGCCCAGTCTATCGCTGCGAGGGAAGCAGTCCTGTACGCAACTGGAGGTCACCGGGCCTGGCCACTTCGATTCGCCGGCAGAACAACGACATCATCATCTATCACGAATTCATGGATATAACCCGCACCGTGCATATGAACATTAGTGAGCACCCGGCAGACATCCAGCCCAGCTACCTGGGACATTCAATCGGTCGTTTCGAAGATGGCTACCTGGTCATTGACACCGCAGCATTCACCAACGGGGTGTTATTCATGTCGACGCTACATACCGACCAGATGACGATGGAAGAAAGGATTTCAATACAGCAGGGTACGGGTGATCTGCTGATCTCCTGGACTGTTAACGAACCAGTCTATTACTCGGAACCACTCACCGGCAGTCAGCGGCTACAGAGCACAGACAAGGAAATAATTCCTTACGACTGCGTGCGCGAGTTACCACTGGAATAAAATTTCACAGGCCTGCCCTGGCCCACCACCTATCGGGATGCTACAGATGAAAAATTTCCTGCCACTGATGCTTTTAGCAATGCTCACCCTGACGTATTGCAAAAGTGCGATTGCGGAACCTCGGTTTCTGCGCTCGAGTTACAACCTCGAGGACCCAAATGGCTACTGCCTGGATATCCCCGGCTTCGGCGCGCGCCTGCAAAAAGAGGGACCTATCACCACGCATACCTGCAAGTACGACCGCCCGGGGTTCTGGGTCGATGAGTTGTTTGAAGTGACGCAGTCGAATCAGTTGCGTTTGTCGGAATACGGTCTGTGCCTCTCCGCAAGTGCTATGGAGCCCAGCGCTGATATTGATATAGTCGACTGCGCTGCAGACGGAGCTCACGCCTGGACCATGCATTCCAGCGAGCGAGTTACACCGGCTGGTGTGCCGGCGCTGTGCATGACGATGTCTAGCAAAAAAGTCTACGTCAATTCTACAATTGCAAACCTGACGCCCAATTCGACGCGTAGCGTTTCGCTCGAGAATTGTGCCAGTGCCCTTAAGTACCGTCAGAGCTGGAAATGGTCTGACCCGGACGAATTGAAAACTTTGAATGCAAATACCTTGCGCGCAGGGATGGATGCAAAAACCGCAGCCGGAATTCGTGAACTGGGCAATGAGGTGAAGCCGCAGGAGACTGCGGAATTGTATGCGACCCTGCCACGTATGTTCACTTCGTCCGATGTTTCTGTCTCGGAAATCATTGACTATGGACCCGAGGAAGGCCAGCAACTGCAGGTCTATACCGGCGTCCACCGAAATCATCCGCGGGATGCGGCACCGATTATTCTCCTGGTCCATGGTGGTGCCTTCACTGGGGGAGGATTGCGTAGCCTTGCGAATGCGGCGATTCACTTCGCGGGTCTCGGTTACATCGCCGTTAATATGACCTACCCACTTGCACCCAGGGCCACCTGGCCCAGTGGCGGACAAAGCGTTGCCAGCGCAGTTAGCTGGATCAAAGAAAGCGCGGCCGAAATCAAAGGTAACCCGGACAACATTTTCGTACTGGGGCTTTCCGCGGGAGGGACTCACGTCGCTGATTTCGTGTTCCGCCCCGAAATTGTCGGAGGAGAGAGCCCACAGGTGGCCGGTGCGATACTTGCCTCGCCTGCGCTCGCGCTGGATCCGGAGAATCCGGGCGGGCCTGCCGTAGCCTACTTTGGTGAAGCAAGCGATGAGTGGTGGGACAAGCAAGTCCTGGGCAACATCGAGAGGACCTCTATTCCGGTACTCATCATGACTGCAGAACTCGATCCGGACCGATTTAAGATTTCGAGCGCGAAATTGTTGCATGAACTGGTCGTCGACAAGGGAATCGAAACCCGTATCAAGCAAATGCGGGGTCATAACCACATTTCTTATATCTACTCGATCGGCACGCCGGATACCCAGGCCGCACAGGAAATAATCGATTTTATGGCGACCGCAGGTCGCGACTGATACCCGAGTTCTTAATCGAGGTCGTCGCTCCTGTCTACGAGGAGGCCAGGAACCAGTACGCTCGAACGCTTTTGAACCTGGTGAATCTATATGAGCAGCATGCTGTTGAGCGCCCAATGCGTACAGTTCACCAGCTACGGCGCTGCATAAGACTCGATTTCTTGACGGAGTTCGGAAATATTTTCATCAAGCGTAGCGAATTTGTAGTCGGCAACGCGGCCCGACGCTCGGACGACGGACAGGCCGGTTTGCATCGATTCCAGGCGAACAAGCGTTTTTGAAAGATCGCTGCTTGACGGTTCCCTACCAGATGCCCCGGTCCGAAACTCGAAATTCTGCCGAATCAGCCACACCATGCGGCGGGCGGTTTCTATGACAGCATCGTAGTCGTCTGCAAGAAATGCGGCAGCCATGCGCATGCCGTAGAAATCGATGTCCTGCCTTAGCGCGATCACCTCATCAATAATGTCGAGTGCTTGTGCGGCATAGTCACCGGATTCGCCCATGCGTGCGGCCATAATGCGCCAATCAGCTCGTAATTTCGCCGCGTCGAGGTACCACTGCTCGTATGGCTCCGCCTGCGCAAGCAACTCATCGTCTTCTCGCACACGGCTGAGCTCACGACGCTGTGCGAACTCCATGGATTCAATTACCGCCAAAGCAACATCGGTCAGATTGCCGACATATGGTCGTATGCGTCCTGGTAGTGAACCGTCCATAACAGCATCGCCCCGATTCCTGAGCAACATATAGGTTGCGATGGAATTGTCTGGATCTGCGTCCAGAACGGCCAGTAACTTTTGATCTGTACGTGGACCCGGGATCCGCATTTGCATAATTTTCGCTTCGAGGAGCAATGACGTAGGGTTTCGGCTCGCCGAAAGTGTATCGGCAAGGCTCTTCGATAGGCCCCACGCATGAATCATTTCCAGTCGATCGACGACATAGACGAAATCGATCGCCGACGCCATTTCCTGATGTATGTCGCTCTGCGGATCAAACAGGCTTCCGTATTGCCGAATTAATTCCTGAAGTCGCGAATAAGGGAGCACGTTATTTTCAAACGCAACAACAGACTGCGTTGCCATCCGATTATCATTGTCGGTAATCAACGGCGCATCAGCGGCAAGTTGGCTCAAGCCATCCTCATCCCAGGCCAGCGCGGCAACGAGGTCATTTACCGAACCAATACCCTTGCGTTTGAATTCCTGAGGGCGGCTCTTAAACGGCTCACCCGTCGCCAATATTTGCGCTTCGGGCTTAATCTCCGAATTTGACGCCAAAAAGAACAAAACATTCGCATCGAACTGGTACGCGCGGACGTGAGGAAATACATCCATCAGTGTTGCAATTAAAGACTTCAACAGTGGCTCGGATACGAACTGGGTATTCATCCATTGCAGAAAAACGCCATCAGCAGTCAGCCTGGACTTGACCAGGTTCATGAACTCACGAGTGTAAAGATGCGATGCTCCAGCGGTCCATGGATGAGAGGGTTGGGATACGATCGCGTCGTAGCGTTTGGTCGTCAATCGCAATGCGTTGCGTGCATCGTTGACAATCAGGTTGATGCGCGGATCAGCGAGCGGATCGATATTCCTGTCGGCGCTGACAAAACGGTTCGCCTCCAGTACTTTGGGCTCCAACTCTACGATATCGACGTCGGAAATTGACGTTGGAATATCTTCGGCCACTACCCCACCACCAAAGCCGACAATCAGCATCGACTCGGCTTTTGGCCTCGCCAGAACCGGCAACGTTGCCAACAGGCGCTGCGAGTCTTTGGATGGTGGCGCGCCTTTGAGGCCTATTGCTGCCTCGGACAAACCGTTGGTACGCAGATAAAAGTAACCGTCACGCTCCAGCATAAGCACCGTTGCTGACCGGCCGACATCATAATAACGAATATCTCCGGTACGTAGATCGTTAAGCGGCGAAACTCGCAGTAACGCCTCCGGCGCGCTCGGAGAAAATCCAAGAAGCAGAATCAAAAGCAGGGTAGCTGATCCTGTCGCCAGGGCGATACGTCGTGGCGGGACAACAATAGCTGCAACAAGCGCCAGGCCAGCGTTGACCATTACGGCTAATTTAATTGTACCTTCGTACTTCAGAATTGGAATCAGCACGAATCCAGCAACTACAGCGCCGGCGATCGCACCCACGGTATTCCATGAATAGACACGGGCCGAGGCGATCGACGCATCCGACTCATCACGGCTAAGAATGCGCACAGCAAACGGAAAGGTAGCGCCAATGAAGAGTGTCGCGGGCAACAGCAACAAGATCGCGACAGTCACGTTGCCGAGCAACCCAGCCGTCTGAGGAACATATCGATCGAGGGCGAGGTAGATTGCGACGCAGGTCGCTGCGATGCCAAGCTCCGCAATAACGAATCCAGCCTGGCCGATAGCCCTCGTCTTTGCGAATCTGGACGCAACGGCGCTGCCAATCGCAATGCCCGACAAGAAGCTTGCCAGCATAGTCGCGAAAGCGACGACACTACCACCGAGGATGTGTGAAAGCAGGCGCGTCCAAAGTACTTCGTAGGTAAATGTTGTGACACCGGAAAACAGCATGATTGGAAGAATCCACGACTCGGAACGCCAGCCAAACGTCGATTTCGTTTCACTCGGGGTCGAAGTTTCAATGCTTACGCTTTTGCTGAGCAACGCAGCTGCGCCGAATACGCTCAAGTTGACGACCGCGCCCGCAAGTATCGTGCCCCACAAACCGAATGTCGGCAGCAGCAAAAAGGCCGCCACCAGCGTCCCCGCAATTGCACCGGCTGTGTTGATCGAGTACAGCAAGCCAACTCTGGGGCCGACATCCTCGTCTTTGTGCACGGCGTATCGAGTGACCATCGGCAGGGTCGCGCCCATGCAGGCTGTTGGCACAGCCAGCACTACGAAGGTGACGGTTAGATAGAACACCGACTGGCCGAGGCCGCTGGCATCAGGTGGCTGCGGTAATCCGCCAAACATCGACGCATACGCGATGCTGGCAAGCTGCAACATAAATGGCACGGCAATCGCCGATATCGCAATCGCAGCTTCGAGAATTCCGTAGGTAAGGATGGGTCGTCGTATCCGGTCCATCACGCGTGCTGCGATTGCGGCTCCTAATGCCAGTCCCGCCATATACGCGGCAAGTACGGTCACCACCGCAAGCTCGGACGTGCCGAATACCGTCGACAGTTGTCGCATCCAGGCCATTTGATAGAGAAGTGCCGCAAACCCGGACAGAAAAAAGCACAGGCTGACAGCGGCGAAGACAGCTGAAGGCTTGCGGATACTACTTTTCATGACGAGAGATCAGCGCGATGATTTTCTAGACAGAAAATTTCCTTCTCAGGATTGAGTCTCTTTCTTATGCTCTGCAGCTTTACTCGGTATCTGCTGCAGATAGGGGTGGCAATGACCTGAGATAAGTAACGATGGCATTCAGGTCATCTTCGCTGATGTTGTCGTAATAAGGAAATGCCATCGCTTTGGCTAACTTGCGCCCATTGCGGCTGATACCTTTTGTGATTGAGCGCTTGATTTCCGCGTCGGTCCAGTCACCAATCCCTGCTACAGGATGCGGCGTAATGTTCGAGGATACCGTGGTAAATCCAAGGCCGGCAATATTCTCAAAAATTCGTCCGCCGATATTCGTGCGGCCGAAATCGAACTGCCCTTTCTCGATCGGGGTGTGACAACCCGTGCAGTGTCCGAGAGAGTTCGTGACATATTTTCCGTACGCTACCTGGTCATCTTTGCTGACATTCGGAACTGATCCGACCTTTGGGCCGTAGTTCGGGGGCAATGGTATATCGTATTTCGACTTCGGCGCCACGTTTTCAACCGGCATTATGGTGCGCATATAGGCCACGATCGCAAGGGCATCATAGTCAGACATGGTTCTATAAAATGGACTGGGCATCGGCGGTCCGATCAGGGTCCCGTCGGGTCTAAGCCCGTCCCGTATCGAGACGATGATTTCTTCATTCGTCCAGCTGCCTATGCCCGTCTCAACGTCCATCGTGATATTCGGCGCGTAAGCCGTGAAACCAGGCTCGGTGATCACAAAACTGCCCGCATAGGACATTCCTTCAATTTCTTCGCCGGTGGCCGGGTCCTTTGGCGTATGGCAATTCGCACAGGCGACAATAGACTCCATCAGGTAAGTTCCACGCTCAAGTAGCGCATCATCCGCACCTATCGCCGCAGCGCCAGTACTCATCGAACAGATAAGAAATAGTGCCTTCGATATGATTGTTTTCACTTTCAGTTCTGAGCTGCCTCTGCATAGGGTTCCCTGTTCGGCGGCCGGTTGTCGGGCACAAGTGACGCCGGTCCACCGAGCCCGGTACGAGTCGGTATCGGCGGATCGTTAATGGCGATTATCGGCACTCGAGGAATCGCACGAAATCTCGATAACAGTTGCTCCAGGATATCGGGACGCTCCGCAGCCAGGTCATTTTGTTCGTACGGATCTTCAGAGATGCGAAATAACTGCAACTGCAACTCGCCGCTCTCCTGATCCCTCATTTGCACAAGCTTCCATTCATCCTGGAACAGCGCAACAAGATATTGCTCTCTGTCATGCCTCGCCAGGATGTGTACGCGATTCTCGGCCTTTTGTCCCTCCGCAATGAATGACCATTGGTTAGAGCCGTCTAACGGTTTGGCCCATTCAGGCGACACATCCACGGCACCGATCAACGTCGGTAAAATATCTTCCGCCGTAATCATTTGGTCATGGATTGATCCTGCCTTCAGCCGCTTCGGCCACCAAAGGACTGCCGGGACACGAATGCCGCCTTCCCAGGTTGTGCCTTTCCCGCCGCGTAGCCGGCCATTGTTTGCCCCAAGTCGCGCAGCACCACCGTTGTCGCTCATAAATAACACCAGCGTATTCTCCTGGAGACCTTCATCTTCCAGTGTCGCAAGCACCTGGCCTATTCCACGATCCATCTCACCGACCATCGCAGCGTAGGTTCTCCGATTTATGTTCTCGATGTCAGCGTATTCTGCAACCGAGTTTTCCGGCGCTTGCAGCGGCGAATGTGGCGCATTAAATGTCACATACAGGAATATCGGCGCGTCTTTGTCGCGTGCCTTTATCAGACGTACTGCCTCTTGCGTGATCAGATGCGTCGAATATCCCTCCTCAATCACTGTTTTGCCGTTGCGTTGCCAGTCGATGCCACGCCAAATCGTATGCAGGTCGTAGTTAATGAAGCCACCTAAATGGCCATAGTAATGATCGAATCCACGACTTTGAGGGTGATAGCTCCGGTGGTTTGGACCAAGATGCCATTTGCCGACTGCAAAGGTCTGATAGCCGGCATCTTTGAGGTATTCGGGAAGCAACTTTTCCTCGAGCGGGAGACCGGTCGAGTACCAGGGCTCGGTTGGCATAAGCAGGCCGGTCGTCATCGGAGAGCGGCCCGTCAGCAACGCTCCACGAGTCGGCGAGCATAGTGGATGCACGTAGAACCGTTCGAGTCGTGTTCCTTCCGCAGCCAGTCGGTCGATGGACGGAGTTCTGATTTCGCTGTCGTGATAGCCAACATCCCCCCAGCCTAAATCGTCGGCAACAAAAACGACGATATTGGTTGCGGCATGAGAGCTCGTGCAACACGCAGCGAGGGCGATGAAAAGGACAAGATCGACAGCGTTCCTTTTTCTCATTCGTCAGATTCGCAGTTATAGGGCTCCACGCGCTCTCCTGGAACCCAAAGCCAGCTTTTCGAGAAAGTCGGCGGCGTTGTAAAGATCTCCGGGTCGGTGATCGTCAATGTGTAATCAAGTCGTTTGCCGTTCGCGCTCGGCGTAAATCGTTCCAGATAGATTGCATCAACGGTATTCGGTATGCCGGACAGGTCGACAAGTGGCCAGTTGCTGCCAGTCGTGGTAACCACAAGTGTAGTGCCCTCCCACGTGCCCACCGAATGACCAAGCTTGGTCGTTTCGGCATTGCCGATTTTTGCGCCCGGAGTCATATCGAATACGCGCACCGTATCGCCTTCTTCCATATGCATCAGAATCAGGTTGTGACTCTTGGCGAACTGCATGGGGTAGGGTTGCTCCATGATCGTGGGCATGCCCTTGAAAACGCACGTTCCTATGATCGGGTGTGTGTACATGTCGAACCCGGCCCGTGCGGCCGCGGCTTTCCCGGTCAGCGGAAAGTCGAAATTCTCGTACAGGAAGTTGCCGTCACCCCTGGCGAGAGATGTACTCCAGACATGAAAAATATCCTCGGCCTCGTCGCCGCTATCGCCCAGACTCTCTTCCGTAACCATCCAGCCGGAGGAATCTCCCTCGACGTCCGTCGACCATTGTGGTTTTGAGCCCGGATCAAAAACGATTTCGCGCCCATCAGGAAGCAACATATTGGTTATGAATATTTCTTCACCGCCTCGCTTGGCTGGCCAACCAACGACTTGCACCTTGTCGCCCACATTAATGACTTCACGGCTTAGATCCATGCGGCGCAATATACTCACAGAGTGTGTTTCGAGCGTCCAGGTAACGTCATTGCCGGAATCGTCTTTCGCGACGAGCTTGAATTCGACATGTGGATTACGCCATTTTAGGTGACTAATCTCTCCCTCGACAAAAATTGACTTCGACGGATCGAAATACAGAAAGGGTGAGTGATGTGCGAGGGCAGCCGACGGGACAGCGAAGAACATACTGATTAATGCAATCGCAGTTATATTTCTCATAAGGAGTTTTTCCTGGTCAATTTCTTGACGTGTAGCACAGGTGCGCACCTTGCCCGTAACGATGATCAGCCTAACGCGCCGCTCGTGAAATGCTGACCGTATCGTCGACGATAAAACTCATTAAGTCTTCGCCGATGACCAACGGACCGTTATAGTTCGTTCGCGTGCGTGTTATCAGGCTGGGCAGTGGTGCCTCTGGAATAGTCCGACTACTCAGCATTACCAGATGCGTATAGACAGCAAGCTTCGGCGCGACCTCGGCGAACACTATGCCCGCTTCTTCGGGCGTTGTGTGATGCGCAACGATACGCCGGAATTGTTCCGAAGAGGCGAGTAGCTCGTCGCTGGCTAACGCAACTTCGTGGACGATAAGATCGGCACCTTTTGCGGCAGCAATCAAATTTCTATCGAAGCGCGTATCTCCTGAAATGACAACAGCACGATCGTCGTAATCAATGCGATAACCGTAAGCAGGCTTGATGAGATCCCCGTGATCAACGGCGAACGCCGTAACTTTGACTCCGTCCTTCTCATAGATAACGCCATCCGCATCAAACTCATGCGCTACCATTTCGATTCCCGCAGGCGATAGCAGTTCATCCGGTATACGAATTCTCGTATTCAGCACGAATGCTTCTTCAAGGTTCTTCAGCAGCGAGGCCGTTCCTGTTGGGCCCCAGACCTCAAACGGCACGCTGCGACGACCAAATGGTGGTGGTAGCCAGCCGGTCATCCAGATGTCAGGCAGTCCCACCAGGTGGTCATGATGAAAGTGCGTGAGAAAAACCGCATCGATGGCACTGAGAGCAATGTTCATCTGGACCAGTCGTTGCGTCGCTCCACGACCAACATCGAACAATAACTCCTGGCCGCCAACCTCGACCAGCGTGGCAGGACCGAATCGATCGATTCGAGGGATAGGGTCGCCGGTACCCAGTAACGTGACCTTGAAGTCCTGCGCTGCGACGGGCAGCGATAACATAAGCAACAGTAATACGGTTGTCGCAAACTTGCTTCGGATGCATGTACTCATTGGTTTGCCGTGTTAATCCACCCTATCATTGCGAACTGTTTTCCATGATCGCGACAACAGCCGGGTGATCAGCCGGATACCTGATTGCACGGAACAGCATATGTGGGCCTTCGGCGCCGTCATCGTAGGCGTATTCCCAAACGATCTCACCATCCGGTGTAACCTCGCGGACCCTGGCGTTAGCCCCGTGGTTGACCAGTGTATTGCCGTTGGCGAGCCGCTGCGCCCCAGAGATGAACCATGAAAAGAAAATATCATCATCGGTCGGCGCATATTCCCAAATAGGATCCGTTGGGCCGTAGGGCTCATCACCGCTCAGGACATAGGAGCCGTCTGCATTCATCGAGGGGGCCAATTCGACTACCGATGAATACGGTCGAAGCCGGCCGTCGCCGTTGTTAAAGATCAGAATATTGCCGGCACCCGGTAGCCCGTCGTTGATCCATTGCACATCATGTTGATTGAACAACGTGCGGTCGTCTTCCGCGCCGCGATCGTAGTGCTCCGGATTACCCCAGCGGTACAAGAGGTCGCCGCCCTTGCCATACCGGCCGCCGCGGTGGCCCTGTGACTCGAAGGGTGTGGTGCTGTGATCGATTACGTAGACCTCACTCAGGTAATTCGACGAGAAAATGATCTGATCAAGTTCAGGGTTGTAGTCCAGTGCATTCACATGGGTCCAGTCGGCATCCACACCACCGTCCCGGTTGAGCCGGATGGCATTGATATCGAGGCGTTCCGGATGGTCGGCGACGACACCGTAATTTGCTTTGCCACGGTCGAAGTCCTGAATAATGTGATATCTCGCACTCCACTCCCAGACGATTTCCGTGGTGCTCGGGTTGACTTCAACAATGCCGTCGAACCAGAAATCTCCGTTTTCGGCGACATTTTCGGGATCGCGTCCGAGTTCCACGACGAGGTCAGCCGGTACCCGCTCCCAGACAACCGCCAGCACATTGCCGTTTTCGAGTTTGTAGAGATCGTGATGGTGGATGTAATTATCGGTCGCGAGCGCCAGGCGCCAATTCAGGGAACCGTCCGGGCCATACTCCTCGACACAGCCGCGATGCCCGCCACCTTTTCGGAATACTTCTGAATACATGTTGCTCGAGGCAAGGCGGCTGCCATCGTCCAGGAATTGTGTAAATGAGAAATAATCGTTTTCGACGCTCGCCATGATTTCCTTGTCGTTGTTTAGCAGGAACATCGGCTTCCTGTATCCAGGTTCGATCAGTACGTACCCAGGCGATACGCGTTCCGGGTCGGTCTCGGCAAGCGGCCGCTCGGCGCCGACCGCCTGCCACTTGGCCAGCCTCTCCGGCATCTTGGCGATTTCGGCATAAGGTCGGTGGGCGAACCCGGGCGGCGGAGCTGCTATCGCGTCAACCCCGCAATCCGTGCTGACCTGTTTGTTGGAAACATATAGCGGCGTTGGTGACTGGGCAGCAATCGATGCCGATTCCGTCGTGGTGTCGTCGGCTGCGGGCGTGCAGGCGCAAACACCGGCGATGGCAGCGGCAAGCAGCGCCCGGGCCGCAAGCCTGATCCTGGATTCAATCATGGTGTCCCCCCTATGATTTGGCTCATGCACAGGTCGCCGCGATCGGTTTCATAACAGGCATCATCTCGATAAACGTAACCTACCGTACAGTTTGATATAGAAAGCCTGGAAGAATAATATAATAACCACAAAATTCGTTTCCACACCTAATTATCGATAAACTCCATCGCACTATGCATACTCTGCCTGACCAGGCTTACTTTAAAAAGAACCGAAGGATGGGAATTAGCATGCCGTCATATCAACGCTTATCAGTTGTTGTACCTTTTCTTTGTGCGCTCGTCGTATCTGTTCCAGCGTCCGCGCAGATCGAAGAAATTATCGTGACTGCTCAAAAGCGCGAACAGTCTGTGCAAGACGTGCCAATCTCAATCAGTACCATGACTTCTGAGCAATTCGATGTGTTCAATATCCTGCGGGCGGACGACCTGGAATTCGCATTTTCCAATGTTGGCACGAACCGCAATGCGGGGGGAAATACCGGAATCTCCATTCGTGGCGTAGGGACAGACAATGTGCACCTTTCCGGTCAACAGTCGGTCGGAACCTACATCGACGATGTGTCGATGGTTTCGCCGTACGTCAGCGCAATCGCTATTTTCGACACTGCGCGCGTTGAGTTACTGCGAGGTCCGCAGAATACGTTGTATGGCCGCAATACCACCGGCGGCGCGATCATCTGGCATACCAACAAAGCTAACCCCGGTGACGGCACCAACGGTTACGCGCGACTGCGGACGGGCAGCGGCGGCCTTATGCGAATTGAGGGCGCGCTAGGCTTCGACATGGGTGACAACTTTGCTGGTCGCATCGCGCTATTGGATGATTCGTTCGATGGCGTCTGGACCAATGTCGTAGACGGCAGCGACACCGGCGGAGCCTACGATCGCACCGGCGGACGCCTGAACCTGGTCTGGGATAACGATCGCGGAACACGTGTTGGGCTGACCGTCTCCAGCGGCGAGTTGGAGGGCGAGGATTTGCCTGTAAGAATGAGTGGCAATCGCTTGGCGACAGGATTGGTCGATCCTGAATTCGAGAATCGCAGGGCCGATGACTTGACCGGCGTCGACAACAATTACGTTACCGCTACGGCTGCAGACGTGGCGGCAACTCCATATCTTCAGGACCAGTATGACCAGGGTACGGGGATAGTGATCGATAATCCGGATCCAGCTGCCGGTGCGTGGAACCGCCTGATTAATTACTCGACACCAATGGGCTCTACCTATCAAAGCCCGGAACACGGCTATGACGCGGATTGGGACAGCATCCGGCTGAACTTCCAGTATTCCTTCGCGAACATGGACTTCATTTCCCTGACCTCCTACGACGAGACCCATGTGATCGAAATGAATGCCCAGGAACTGACCGGCTTCGCCCCGGCCCGGGAGGGTGACTGGGAAGTATTGCAACAGGAATTTCGCCTGACCTCGACCAGCGAAGGGTCGGTGCAATGGCTCGCCGGACTTTACTTTATGGATTCGGATTCGACCGAAGACACTTTTGTGTCGAATGTATCGGGAGCGGGCGGTATGGGTGTACGCCCCGGTGTCGACATCAACAGCAGCTACGAGGCCTGGTCGGTTTATGGCCAACTGGATTGGGCCGCAAGCGATGCCCTGACATTTACCGTTGGTCTGCGACATACAGACGACGAACTATCGGCAGCTAACGACAACTGGATTCGGACCGTATGTGGATTCCATCCATCGCACAATGGTTTGCGATCACAAACCCGGGAGTATCGGGCCGCTGGCTGTCCCGATGGCGTCAGATTGGGCGGCAGCACCAACTCTCCCGTGCAGGAACTCTCCGAGCTGGGCTGGAAGGTCGGCGCGGACTACAAGTTTAATGAGTCGTCGATGGTCTACGGGAGCATCTCCGAAGGTTTCAAAGGCGGTTCATACGACAACCGGGCGCTAGCTTTGGGCGACGCTCTCTTTGGTCCGGAGTTTCTGACAGCTTATGAAATCGGTTACAAAGGCTCTTTCGCGGACAACACGCTGCATTTCAATGCAGCGTATTACTTTTATGATTGGGAAGATCTGCAGATATTCGAGAGTTATGGTGGCGTACCTGTTTTGGTCAACATACCGGGCGTCGAAATCAGCGGGGTCGAAGTTGAGCTGAAATGGGCACCGACGGATCGGTGGTATGTCCAGGCGAGTCTCGGCACGGCGGACAGCGAGGTAGTCGACATAACCGGCCTCGACCCACGTTCCGAGGCAGAGATAGGCAAGGAAGTCACGAATACTCCGGACGTGACGGCCACTTTGCTGGCCCTTACACCTTTCCGACTGGCAGCAACGAACTCGCCATATCGGCCAACTACCGGTACACGTCATCGATGTTTTACACGTTTACGCAGACCAATGCCGTGACGAATCCACCGCCAACTCTTTCTTGAATGCCCGTGCCGCTTTCGCATTCGGGCAGAATCTACAGTACAACGTTGCCCTGTGGGGCAACAACCTGACCGAGGAGTTCGCCTGCTCGAGTGTAATCTGGGGTCCGGGCGCACCACCGCAGGGGAATTATTCCTGCGAGGTCAGTGCCTACGGCGAAGCGCTGTACGGCGTGACCTTCGAGGCAAATTTCGGCAGCAACTAGCTGATCGAAACCCAGCGCCGGTGTATGAATCGAACGGCCCGGTAATAACGCCGGGCCGTTTCGCATCACGCCTGGTCAGGTGCTCGCGCGTTGCGAATCGCATCGATACGCCATTCCCATCGACGCGCCAGAAGACTATCGTCGTGAGCATATGCAGGTCCGTGCCATCGCTCCGGCCGAGGGAGTCGTAGCGGCCATTGGCAATCGCAACATCAGCGCCGAGGAATCGAATGGACTCGAGTGTAATCAACCGTTTCCGCCCGAATTCCGCGTCGATGCCAGCGAGCCGCTTACCACCGCCTCACGGCCGGACCGCATGCGGCCGGAGGTGAGGCGTTGATCGCTAGTAGGGGTCAACAGCGCACGAAGCCCGGCATCATCGCCACTTTCGCGCCGCAGAATAAACTCTTGCGTGACTCGTCGAATCGCCAACTCGTCTGCCGAACGATCGGGCATGTCCTGAGCCACAGCTGCAACATCTACCGTGATGAGTATGAGAAAAAGAAACCCCAGTTTTCTGCCCATGATTGCGTCTCTATTGTGGAATTCGTTGCTAATGAAATTTACGGGCGCATTTAGTATGCCTGCGGATACACGCCTGGCAGTCGATCAGAGCGGTAGATAGACCAGCCCGAGTCTTTTTCCTGCAGCCGCATCTCCCACACTTTTCGTGCGGGTTGATCGTGAGTGACCTCGACCAGGCGAGCCCAGCGTTGCGTATCAGGGCCGGGCGGGGCGCTCATGCCGTCAGCATCGGTCTCCTGGGCTCCGATGGTAATGAGAATGTTATCCGTTTGCGGCTGCCAGTCCACGTCACCGAGATACCGCGCATAGAACGGCTCATCCTGCGGCCCGTAAACCCACACTTGCGACACTTCCATGGTTTCCTCGTTAACCCGGTATTCAACTGCCCGGGCATAACTGTCGGCGAGCGGCATACGTTCATCAAACGGCGTTGTGCGTGCAACACCATTGTCGAACAACAGGTAAGTACCGTTCTCGGTGTGTGAGATGGCGTGATGCTTGTACGACCACTCGACGTCGCCGACAGGCGTCAACAATTTATCGCTCCAGGGTTCACGCCAGTTGTCGTGATTGCCGAGTATCCATACGAGTTCCCCCGTATCCATGCTGACTTTGATGACCGCATCCTGGTATGGCAAGGACATGACGAATGCGTTGTCGTCTTCCTCGTAGATGATCGCGTTACCATGAGTCCAGTCATGAACGGTGCCCTCGACGACTCCGTCATAGTGCCGGCGCCAGAAATCCTCTCGCAATGAGTTGTAGCCGATGCGGTAGGGATCGAGAATGTCGTGCAGCTTCCACTCCCGCAGCACCTCACCTGTCGGCGTCATTTCAATGATGACGTCACCGATTACGTTTGCAGGAGCTCGCGGTGCCATGGACTCGGTCTCACTCGTATACCAGGCGTCGATAACCCGGTTCTCCGTGCTCAGCAGGAGGAAATTGCCATTCGGCAATTCGGCGAAGTCGTGGTGGAATGAATCCGTCTCAACCGGCATGCTGCCTTCGGCTACATTCTTGGCAGTACCGGTGAAGTGCCAGCGCCGAATGATATTGCCGAGCATATCGATTTCGAGCATACCGTCC
>PVMK01123757.1_pt1 | contig 16604 bp, 12 predicted proteins | sample 1853481 | NCBI WGS metagenome assembly PVMK01 (sample SAMN08533507, study PRJNA380276) | Marine sediment metagenome, whole genome shotgun sequencing project.
TACGTTTCTGAGCCCATTGTTGATTCTTTCTTTATTTAAAACCCATCAAGCATCCGAACATGGCACCTTACCAGACCATAGCCAATTAGAAAGAGCAAAATCCAGGCACCCGCTTTCTTCCACAGGGGATGGGTCAGCTGGGTTCCACAATAGGGGCAGTAGGTGCTCCTTTCAATAAGTGTATAGCGACAATGAGGACAAATCTCCAGCTCTGTTGAAGACATCTACTGGACCACTTGCACACCGGACTTCGAGAAATGAAAATCCAGGATCTCTCCTCCTGTGCCCTGGATGGCTTCTTTGACCTCCTGCTGACAACCTTCACCCACCACGGTCAAAAAACATCCTCCACCTCCGGCGCCACAGAGTTTACTCGCCTGGGCTCCCGCCTGCCGGGCCGCATCAAAGATCCGATCGACCTCCCGGGTGGTCACCCCGTCAGCCAATCCCTTCTGGTTCTCCCAGTCGGTGGCCAAACATTCGGCAAACTTGTCCAGATCTTCATCCTTCAGGCTCTGGTAGACGGCCAAGGCAATTTCCTTGATCTTCCCCAAGCCGGCGACCGTAGCACCTTCGTTGTCGATGTACTTTCTCATGATGTTCCAGTTACTGCTACCCGAAAAACGCGATACACCAGAATACCCTAACAAAATCCGCTCTTGAAGTTGGTTCTCAAATTGGGCGGAAAAAATGAGTCGCTCACGGCGGATCCCTTGAATCTCGAACCACAGAGCATGAAACCCTCCGTAGGCAGGAGGGAAATAGTCCTGCTTGCCGGTGGGGATGCGAATGGATTGTGCTTCAATATTGGCTCCAATATCAATCATCTGCTCTTTGTTGACAGGGCGGTTCTCCCACTGAAGCAAAGCCGTGCTCAAACAAACCAAAAGAGAGGAGGAGCCTCCCAGGCCGGACCCGGGCGGAACGTTGTTTTTGGTCCGTACGATCAGACCGTTCCCGGGCCTGTAGAATTTTAGAACCCTCAACACCAGGTCCAGAGAGGCAAATTCTCCATTGCTCTGAAGCGCTTCCAGATCGGGGCCTTCCAGGACCAACCCCAGGTCGGTAGCCTCGATGCGAATCCGATTCTCCGACTGTTCTTCGAGCTCGACCTCACTGCACAGGTCTATGGCTACATTCAGTGTCAATCCACCTTCCTCAAACAGGTAGAGCGGATAGATATCCAGGGTAGCTCCACCTAGAGTCATACGAGTGGGTGCCCGGACTTTTAATTTATTCAACCATCTTCCTTAATATCTCTTCAGCGATCTGTGGTACCTGTAATTTCCTGGCCTGCTGTCGTTTCGATCCAGGTGAGTCACCCACCACCAGGAAATCGGTTTTAGAGGACACGGAGGAGGTCACTTTCCCGCCATGACTTCTAATGAACTCCGTGGCCTGGGCACGGCTGAAGGTGGGAAGGGTGCCACTCACCACAAAGGTCTTTCCTGTTAGGGACCCTTCGTCCTTCACTGCTCCCCTGGCATCGCGAAACTGGAGTCCTGCTTTCTTGAGCTTCTTAATAAGACGATGACTCTGTTTGGTCCCGAAGTAATCGTGGACGCTACGGGCAATCTCAGGTCCGATGCCATCAATGGAGGAAATCTCCTCCTCAGACGCTTTCATCAAAGAGTCCAGGTCAGAGAAATGAGTCACTAGAAGCGCGGCAATGCTCTCTCCCACATGGCGGATCCCGAGTGCGAACAACACGCGCCGAAAAGGCTGGGACTTGCCTTGCTCGATACTATCGAGCAGGTTAGCAACGGACTTCTCCTTGAAGTTGGGAAGTTCGGCAACCTCCTCCCTGTTGAGAAAATATAGGTCCGAGGGGTCTTCGACCAAATCCAGCGCGATCAGCTTTTCCAATGTCTGCTCGCCCAATCCACGAATGTCCATGGCCCCCCGACTGACGAAGTGCTTGAGTGCCTCCAGACCCTGAGCCGGACATTTGGGGTTGGTACAGTAGGCCCTGGCTTCCCCCGGTTTCCGCACCACCCGCTGCCGACAAACGGGACAACGATCTGGATAGGTGAATACTCGTTCCCGCCCGGTTCTCTTCTCGCGCACGGCTCCGACCACCTGAGGAATGACGTCGCCCGCCCGCTTGACCACGACCACATCTCCTTCACGAATGTCCTTTCGCCGTATGTCGTCTTCATTGTGGAGGGTCGCCGTTCTTATGGTCACTCCTGCAATTTGAACTGGCTCCAGAACTGCATAGGGATTCAGGGCCCCACTGCGTCCAACGTTGATTTTGATCTCTAGAAGACGCGTCGTTGCCAGCTGGCCCGGAAACTTGTAGGAAACTGCCCAACGGGGATCTCGGCTCACCACCCCCAGGCGATCCTGATAGTCCAGACGATTGACCTTGACGACAACACCATCAATCTGAAAATCCAGGGATTCCCTCTTACCTTCCCATTCGGAACAAAATTTGAAAGCTCGATCGATGGAGTGCCCGTGACGATAATGCGTATTCACGGGAAAGCCCCATTCCCGCAACTGCTTGAGGACCTGGATCTGGGTCTTGAAACTCATGCCTTGCACATAGCCAACGGAGTAGGCAAAAAAGGCCAAAGGTCGCGATGCGGTCATGCCCGGATCGAGCTGGCGAAGGGCTCCAGCAGCTGCATTCCGTGGATTGGCAAAAGGACTTTGATCGGCCTTGGCACGCTCTTCGTTCATCCGATTAAAGGCGGTAATCGGGAGATAAACTTCTCCCCGCACTTCCACCGTTTCAGGCCTGGGCGTTCCCTTGCGCAATCTCAAGGGAATGGCCCGGATGGTTTTCAGATTAATGGTGATATCCTCTCCGATTAAACCATTGCCCCGGGTCGCTCCCCGAACCAAGACTCCATCCTGGAAGGTCAGGGCCACGGCCACGCCGTCAATCTTTAACTCCGTCACCAAGTCAATCTTTTCTGTTCCCAGAAGGTTACTGATTCGCTTGTAAAAAGCACGCAGTTCCTCTTTGTTAAAGGCATTGCCCAGGCTCAACATGGGCGCATGGTGCTCTACCTTTTGGAACTCTTCTTGAGGTTGGGCGCCAACCCGCTGGGTCGGAGACTCTGAGGAAGCAAGCTCCGGGTACTCCTGCTCCAAAGCAACCAATTCCCGGAACATGCGATCGTATTCCTCGTCAGCAATGACGGGATCATCCAAAACATAGTATTGATAGTTGTGGTGTTCTATCTCTTGCCGCAGCTCGGAGATTCGTGGTGTGGCCCAATCGATGTCCCTGCCCAATGAGTGCCTCGTTTCATAGATACGGTAACGTTTGTGGCGAGCGCGACGGGAGAAATATAGCATAAGCTACCTTTGCCCGGTCCCCCAAATTTGTTATCATAAAGTGAATCGTATGAGTACTCCGCTGATCACCAAATTCATGTTTACCATCACTTTCCCGACTGACAGTCGGCCTATCCATGTCCATCCCATGAAACTCCGGTCTCTCGCAGAACATCAGCTCACGGATTCAGAAGTCATCGATACCATCGAGCACCTTTTCGGATGCCAGCGTTGCTTTGAGCAATATCGTTTTATCAGAACGTCCTGCCAGGCATTCCTTTAGCCCACTCGTCCCTCATGCCATCCAACCTCATAAAGTTAGATTTACAGGCCTTCTATTACCTCTCCAAGAGGGAGTTCTGGCTTGCTTTGTGGAAGGAGATCAGTGGTGACGATTGCTGGGGAATGGCCGCCCGACTGAGTTTCTATTTCTCACTGGCCTTTTTTCCTTTTCTCATTTTTCTAAGTGCGCTCATTGGGTTTATCCCCATCGAACCCGGCTTGCTGGACAAGATTTTGGTGGAAATGAATCAGTTTCTTCCCGAGCGGACCTACATTTGGGTGCGCGGGTTCACTCTGGAGCTGATCAGTCACCAAAATAAGGGAGTGGTCTCGCTGGGTATTTTGTTGGCGCTTTGGTGGGCATCGGTAGGCTTCAGCGGAATGGTGGGGGACTTGAATCGAGCTCTGGCCATTCAAGAGACTCGCTCCTATGTAAAAATACGGCTTTTGAGTATAGGTGTGACCATCCTGGTGTCCCTCTTTGTCATCACTTCAGGTATTCTCCTTTTCTTTGGCGACTGGCTGATTCAACTGTTTCTTCAACGCATTACCGTCACACCCTATCCCTCATTCCAGACTCATCTTGCGACCATTTACACTGCCACTCGCTGGATCCTGATCTTTGGTTTTCTCAATGTCGGAATGCAGATTGTTTATTCCGCTCTTCCCGCCCAACCCCTTCCCTGGACACTTCTATCACCAGGTAGTGCCATCTTTAGTTTGGGTTGGATTTTGGGATCGAGCACCTTCGCGATTTTCGTGAATCGATTCGTCAACTACGAAATTTATCGAGCACTCTACGGAAGTCTGGGGACACTTATCTTGCTCATGCTCTGGTTATACCTCTCCAGCTTCTTCCTGCTCATTGGAGGTGAAGTCAACTCCCAGGTCCAGCGCTTTCGCGAGGAATTCGAGAGGAATGCCGCTCAACTCAGTTTGATCTGACAGCCCGGATGATCCATAAATTCTCTACTGCAGCGGCGAAATAATCCGGGCTAGTTAGGTGGGAAGGGGTCAGTCACTTTGGGGTGTGTCCATTCTGGGACTTCCAGGAGGAGAGAAGGACTGCCCCCTTCCCATAAACAACTCAACTATTTACTGAGATGCACTTCCGATCAAGAAGTTCTACAAATTCAGCCCTTTTTGCTCGGCTCATGAGTCTTATACTATACTGGCAGCCAATGATGGCAGCGCTCCGAGGGACGACGATACTCTTGGTCAGGAGGGGCAAACAGGTGGCCCTGGCAGGGGACGGCCAGGTCAGTCTGGGAGACACTATTATCAAGAGTCAAGCGAAGAAAATCCGTCGACTCCACGAGAATCAGGTCCTGGCTGGCTTTGCCGGATCAACGGCTGACGCTTTCTCTCTTTTTGCTCGATTTGAGAGCAAACTGGAACAATTTCAAGGGAACCTCCCCCGAGCCGCGGTAGAACTTGCCAAGGAGTGGCGTACCGACAAAGTGCTAAGACACCTGCACGCCCAACTCATCATTAGCGACAAGAAGCATTCCTTTTTGGTTTCCGGGGAAGGCGACCTAATCGAGCCGGATCATGGAGTGATCGCCATTGGCTCGGGAGGTCCCTATGCCCTGGCTGCGGCCCAGGCTCTTCTGCAATTCACCAAAATCTCGGCCCAAAAAATTGCCCTGGAGTCTCTGAAAATTGCCGGGGAAATTTGTATCTATACGAATTCCGCTATCACGGTCGAGACCCTAGAATCATGACGACTGCCTTCACATCCATTCAATCCCTGGGAAAGGAACTCGAGGACAGCCCTCTCAACCTGGATGAGATGACGCCTCGACAGATTGTGGAGGAACTGGATCGACACGTCGTCGGTCAACGTAAAGCCAAGCGCGCAGTGGCCGTGGCCCTGAGAAATCGAGTTCGAAGACAGAAACTGAAACCGCAAATGGCCGAAGAGATCCAACCCAAGAACATCCTCATGATTGGATCGACAGGTGTGGGTAAAACAGAAATCGCCCGCAGGCTGGCTCGGCTGGCTAACTCTCCCTTTCTGAAAGTGGAGGCCAGTAAATTCACCGAAGTCGGTTATGTGGGCCGGGACGTGGAATCGATCATCCGTGACCTGGTGGATATTGCAGTGGACATGCGGCGTCAGGAAAAGATAGCCATGGTAGCCAAGAAGGCGGAGCAGAACGCCGAGGAACGGTTGCTCGATTTGCTGCTCCCCCCTTCCCCCCCAAAAAAGCGAAGAGCTCCAAAGGGCCGGGAGACTACTCCAAAACGGGGCGCCCCAAAACTGGAAACATTCAAAAAGACTCGTGAAAAACTACGCCGTCAGCTTCGAGAAGGGAAGTTAGACCATAGAAACGTCGAGTTAGAAGTTCCAGAGCGTGGCTTCCCCTCCTTCGAGATCATCCCTGGTCAGGGCATCGAGGAGATGGACATCAACATCAGAGACTTGTTGCCCGGTATCCTGGGGACACGGAAACGAAAGCGCAAGATGCCCGTCGAGGAAGCCATCGAGTACCTCATTATGGAGGAGGAATCCAGGCTCATTGATATGGAACAGGTGACCCGCGAGGCTCTGGACCGGGTGGAAGACTCGGGCATCGTTTTTATCGACGAAATTGACAAGATCGCTGGAAGAGAAGCGGGGCAAGGTCCCGAGATCAGCCGGGAGGGAGTACAACGAGATATCCTACCCATCATTGAGGGAACCACCGTGAGTACCCGCCACGGAATGGTGCGCACCGATCACATCCTGTTTATTGCAGCTGGTGCTTTCCATGTCTCGAAGCCCTCCGACATGATTCCCGAACTGCAAGGGAGATTTCCCGTCAGAGTGGAGATGAACTCGCTGGGCAGGCAAGACTTTATTCGAATTCTTCAGGAGCCGCAGAATGCTTTGGTTAAACAATATCGGGATCTTCTAGCCACGGAAGGCGTGCGCTTGAAATTCATGAAGTCCGGCATCAACGAAATTGCCCATTTTGCCAGCGTCGTCAACGAGACGACTGAGAACATCGGTGCCCGTCGGTTACACACGATCATGGAAGCACTTCTGGAAGACATCTCCTTCGATGCTCCTGATCTACCCAAGAAACAAGTGATTATCGACGCAAACTACGTGAAGGAACAGTTGGCAAACATCGTCAAGGATCGAGATCTGTCGCGCTACATTCTGTGAAGACCAAACCACAGACAACAGACAACAGACAACAGACAACAGACCATAGACTGGCTGCCCCCCTTGACCTGTTGTCAAGAGCCATTGAGCTTCTTACTCCGACCTTTAGCCACTGGGTTCTGAATTCGGGTTTGTTGCCAGCTTTCAGTGGCTTGAGACACCCTTCTGTTGTCTGTTGTCTGTTGTTTGTTGTCTGTTGCCTGTTGCTTCCCCTCGCCTCCTGCGCCAAGGTGGGGGATCCGCTTCCTCCACTGGTTCGCCATCCGGAGACGGTCACTGATTTGAAAGTCGTTCAAGTCGGAGATCACTTCCAGATCGTGTTCTCCCTTCCCCCGGGGAATATTGAACGGGTGGAAATTTACCGGCAATGTGGAATCAACCCTTCCCTCACTGAAGAGGCTGAAGCGACGGCCCGTTTACAACGCGACCAACTCTCGCCCTACCATGAGGGAAATGAGTTCGTTTTCGAGGACAGCCCCGGCCTAGACCAGACCTGTATCTACGGCCTTCGGTTCGCCAACAACCAGAACCGTCGCTCCCCTTTTTCGAACTTCGTACAAACGACACCTGTCCCTTCGGCACGGCCGCCGACCGCTCTCAGGTATCAGGTGCAGCAGGACCAGATCGTGGTGAACTGGGAACCTCCAACGGAAAATGTCGATGGTTCCCAGCCGCCTCAGATCATTGGCTATCTCGTGAACTCGAAACATCGAGTCAGCACTGCAGAATATTCGGACCTTGAATTTCGCTTCGGAGAGGTGCAGTCTTACCGCGTGCAGACTATAAGTCAGGATGCAGACCCGTTGATCTTGAGTCCCTTCAGTCATACGCTGAGAGTCAGTCCCAGGGATGAGTTCCCCCCAGCAACCCCTCAAAATGTTTCTGCTTTTGTTTTGCAGGGGGAGGTCCAAGTTTTCTGGGATGAAAATAAAGAAGCCGATCTGGAAGGTTACTTCCTCTATTCCGGCACAGATGTGAACCAACTCAAAAGGTCATCCTCATCGATTACGATCAATCGATACGTGGATGAATCCGTCGTCCCAGGTCAATCTTATTACTATCAGCTCACTGCGGTGGACCAGGTTGGAAACGAAAGTTCCAAGTCTGAACCGGTAAGTGTTACTGTACAATGAAAAATAAAAAAGGAGAGGCACTATGAAATTCTTTCTGGACACCGCCAATATTGAGGACATTCGCAAAGGGGTGTCTCTGGGAATCGTGGATGGCATTACCACGAATCCTTCCCTGCTCGCCAAAGAGGGAAGACCCCTGGAAGAAGTGGCGAGAGAGATTTGCGACCTGGTCGATGGTCCGGTGAGCCTGGAAGTGGTGTCCACGGAATCCGATGAAATCATCACGGAAGCACGGCAATTGGCAAAGATCCATGAGAACGTCATGGTCAAGATCCCGATGATCTCTGAAGGCCTGAAAGCTTTGCACGTGGTCGCCCAAGAAGGCATTTTGGTCAATGTCACCTTAATTTTCAGTGCCACCCAGGCACTTCTGGCGGCTAAAAACGGAGCAGCCATCGTCAGCCCTTTCGTAGGGCGGTTGGACGACATTGGCACCGATAGCATGGACCTGATCTCGGACATCCTGACCATCTACGACAACTACGAGTTTCCCACCGAAGTTTTAGTGGCCTCGGTTCGCCATCCGGTACACATTCTGGAGACGGCCAGGATGGGAGCCCACATCGCCACGATGCCTTTAAAAGTCATGGAGCAACTCCTCAAGCATCCCTTGACCGACATCGGACTGGCAAAGTTCCTGGCCGACTGGGAAAAACAGAAGCAACTGGTAAGCAGCTGAAGACACCCACACGGGATATGGATGCCGACGACAAGCGAAAGGAACTCCAACGTCGCCACCTCGAGGCAGAAGAAGCCGGCGGCAAGGAGCGAATTGAGCGTCAACACAAAGCGGGAAAGCTGACCGCTCGAGAACGAATCCATCAACTCCTCGACGAAAACACTTTTGAGGAAATGGATAAGTTCGTCGTGCATCGGTGCACTCACCTGGGAATGGAGAAGAAAAAGATCCCAGGGGACGGCGTGATTACCGGCTACGGCAAAATTGAAGGCCGCCTGGTCTATCTTTTTTCTCAGGACTTCACCGTTTTTGGCGGCAGCCTCTCGGAGACGTACGCCGCCAAGATCTGCAAGATCCTGGACCTGGCTATGAAGATGGGCGCTCCCGTCATTGGTTTCAATGACAGTGGCGGAGCCCGTATTCAGGAAGGTGTGGTCAGCCTGGCCGGCTATGCCGATATCTTCCTGCGCAACACCCTGGCCAGCGGTGTCATTCCACAAATCTCCGCGATTATGGGTCCCTGCGCTGGCGGAGCGGTCTATTCTCCTTCCATTACCGACTTCACCTTTATGGTGCACAAAACCAGTTACATGTTTATTACAGGACCCGACGTCCTCAAGGCAGTCACCCAGGAGGAAGTGACCAAATCGGAACTGGGAGGAGCAACCACCCACACCACCATCAGCGGAGTTGCTCACTTTGCTGCCCAGAGTGAGGAAGAATGCCTGGGCCAAATTCGTGAGTTGCTCTCCTTCCTTCCCTCAAACAATAAGGAGGATCCGCCCTATCAAGAACCTGCGGACGATCCTGACCGAGTCGATCCCCAGTTGGACCAGCTGGTCCCAACTGACCCCAACCAACCTTATGACATCAAAGAGCTCATCGTTTCGGTTGTGGACGAGCACCAGTTTTTTGAAGTTCAGCCTCAATTTGCTGAAAACATCGTCGTTGGATTCGCTCGATTGAATGGTTTCCCAGTGGGAATCGTCGCCAACCAACCCGCTGTTCTAGCCGGAACCCTGGACATTAACTCTTCCGTAAAGGGGCCCGCTTCGTTCGCTTCTGTGACTGTTTCAACATTCCTCTGATCACCTTCGAAGACGTGCCCGGTTTTTTGCCGGGTATCAGGCAGGAGCATGGAGGTATCATCCGAGCCGGGGCCAAACTTCTCTATGCCTTTGCCGAGGCGACGGTCCCCAAGATTACCGTCATCACACGCAAAGCCTATGGAGGAGCCTACTGTGTCATGGCTTCCAAACACCTCCGAACCGACATGAATTATGCCTTTCCCACGGCCGAAATTGCGGTGATGGGCCCACAAGGGGCCGTCGAGATCCTGTACCGAAGAGAACTTGCGGAAAGCTCTGATCCGGAACAATTCAAGCAGGAAAAGGTCGAAGAGTTTCGAAAGACCTTCGCCAATCCTTACATCGCCGCGGAGCGAGGCTATGTGGACGAAATCATAGAGCCCCGTCAGACACGAACGAAATTGATCCGTGCCCTGGAAATGACCGCCAACAAGCGCGATACCAATCCGCCCAAGAAGCACGGGAATATACCGCTGTAAGAACAGACAACAGACAACAGACAACAGACAACAGACAACAGACAACAGACAACAGAGGGTGGCAAAACCCACTGACAAACTCACAACTGAAAGATGACTCAAGCTACTGACGGCTGGCAGATTGGGTTGGGTTAAGGGTCTATTGTCTGTTGTCTGTTGTCTGTTGACCTTTGATACACACCATGTTCAAAAAAGTTCTGATCGCCAATCGAGGGGAGATCGCGGTCCGGATCATTCGGGCCTGTCGGGATCTCGGCATCTCCCCGGTCGTGGTCTTTTCCGAGGCGGACCGGGAAGCTCTCCACGTCAGGCTCTGTGATGAGGCCCATTTCATCGGACCCTCTCCCTCTTTGGAAAGCTACCTGGTGATCGAAAAGATCATCGATGCGGCTCGCAAATCAGGGGCAGAGGCCATTCACCCTGGCTATGGGTTTCTGTCCGAGAGCGAAGCTTTTGCTCAAGCCTGCGAGGATTCCAGATTGGTATTCATCGGTCCTTCGGCGGCTTCCATGAAGCTCATGGGCAGCAAGATCGCCAGTCGGGAGGCGGTCCAGAAAGCAGGTGTGCCCATCGTTCCCGGTACCACAAGGCCTCTGCAATCCAGGGAAGACGCGTTGAAAGCGGCTTCTGAAATCGGCTACCCCGTCATGCTCAAGGCCAGTTCCGGCGGAGGGGGTAAGGGCTTGCGACTGGTGTCGAGCGAGGAGGAACTCACCTCCCTGTATGAAACAGCAGGCAGCGAAGCCCGGGCATCCTTTAATGATTCAACCCTCTTGATCGAAAAGTATTTGATGAAACCTCGTCACATCGAGATTCAGGTACTCGGTGATCTGAAGGGCAATGTGATCCACCTCGGCGAAAGGGAATGCTCCATCCAGCGGCGCCATCAAAAACTGGTGGAAGAAAGCCCTTCTCCCCTGGAGGACGAAGAGTTTCTAAGAAAAATCGGAGAAGCTGCCCTGGCTGTTGCCAAAACCGCCAATTATCACAATGCAGGTACAGTCGAGTTTATCGTTGAGTCTGCAGAAACAGGGGAAAACCAATTTTATTTCCTGGAAATAAACACCCGCCTTCAAGTGGAGCATCCGGTGACCGAGCTGGTGACCGGCATTGATCTGGTAGGCGAACAGATCCGAATTGCGGCAGGATCCAAGCTGCCCTGCAGACAGGAAGAGATTCGCCCCCGGGGGGCAGCGATCGAATGTCGTATCTACGCCGAAGATCCCTATACTCACTTTTTTCCTTCGCCCGGGACCCTCACCACCTACGTTGAGCCCTCCGGGCCGGGCATCCGCACCGACAGCGGAGTGTGTTCCGGTTCCACGATCCCGGTGGAATATGATCCACTCATCTCCAAGGTCATCGCCTATGGTGAAAATCGCCAGCAAGCCATCCTCCGCATGCAAAGAGCACTGGGGGAATACAAAATCGGTGGGATACGAACCACCATCCCTTTCTTCCAGGTCCTTCTCTCCCATCCGGCCTTTATTGAAGGGGCCCTGCACACCCATTTCATAGACGAGCAGCAACTCATCAAACGTCTGGAGGAGGAGTCGGGAAAAAGCGACACCGTTCCCCTGATCGCTGCGGCACTCAACCACTTTTACGAAGCCCAGAAACCAAAATCCAAGGTTGACGGCAAACGTAGTCTTTGGAGAAACTCCCAACACCCTTCGGATCCCTTCCGCAAATGGTGAGCTGGGTTGGGAGAGATTGGGGACAGTCCCTGAATTCCAGAGAATTCTTGGGACAGTCCCCAAATTCTCCTCAAAGGGCTAACACCAGGAAAACGACAAATATCACTGTAAAGCCGATTTCCGTGTAGCCTATTCTTTTCAAATTAAGCCCCCGCCGTCGGATCAACATTCCCACAAAAGCCCGCACGACAATGGGCAAAAAGGCAATAAGAAACAGTGGGGACACCCCTCCCCACCAGACACAAGTGGTCACTAAAAAGAGTAATAAAAGATGGTAAAACGCACATTGCCACAACAGGAGGTGAGCGTCCGGTTTACGGGCAAAACAACCCACTCGCATTTTGACGTAAAAGATACCACTGGTGAAATAGAGCAGATTCCAGAACCAGAGAAGAAGACCCACATCGTCGAGTCGACCCTGCATGACGTAGTAGGCTCCAGGAGCCGCCAGAGTCAGACCGAAAATACCCAGGAACTCTCCCAGTAACCTTCTCTCCGCTCGTTTGCCGCTCAAATAGAGGTGGGCCAGCAACACCAGCACCGCGACACTCCCCATGGGTATGAGATACCAGAGTTGGTAGTAGAACAACAAAGGAACCGTGGCGGCCAACCCTACACCCAGATAGATGACGAACCAGTACATCCAATAGTTGAATTTGTCCGCGTCTATGGGCCCAACGGCTCTCAATCGAGCTAACCTGGAAAGGGGGTGGCGGGCCAGAAAAAAGGCGGTCACCACCACCCAGAAAATCAGGATCTCTACCTCAAATCGACCCACCGAGGCAGCACCGCTGAGAAATGACGCATAAAGCACCGCCCAGGCACCGTGTTCTTTAGGAATAGGCATCCAGCTGTTCCTCCCACTGCATGACCCTCAAGTATCAGAGGGTCATCCTCGCTTGTCTAGCTTTTCCTTGCCGGTTAGAATCCTCCCCCAAACAACGTTTGGAGGACGGGAACATGGGCGTTCGAATCGGCATTGACTCCGGGGGAACCTTCACCGACGTCATGGCAGTCGGAGAAGACGGACATATCCATACTCTTAAAGTTCCATCGACTCCAGAGGACCCGGCACAGGGATTTGAGGAGGCTCTGCGACAAATGCTGGAGACTCTGGACATCTCACCCTCCCAGGTGGATTGGGTACTTCACGGGACAACGGTCGCCATCAACGCCATTCTCGAGCGGCGCTTTCCCACCATCGCTCTGATCACTACCAAGGGATTCCGAGACCTGCTGGAGATCGCCCGGCAAACCGTACCGGGAGAACGGGGAAGTATCTACCACTGGGTCAAGCCACCGCGGGTGGTACCCCTGGAGCGGGTGTACGAAGTCACTGAGCGTGTCAGTGCAACCGGAGAAGTCATCGTGCCTCTCCACGTTGATGAGGCACGAGCTCTGGCCATACGGCTCCGGGAGGAGGGTATCGAATCCGTGGCCATCTCCCTGATAAACAGTTACGCCAACTCGGATCACGAGGAACAACTCCGAGAGATACTGCTCGAAGAACATCTGTCCTGTTTCCTTTGCACCTCTTCGGAAACACTCTCGGAGTTTCGTGAGTATGAGCGAACCCTGACCACCTGCATGAATGCCGTGCTCATGCCGATTCTTTCCTCCTACCTCGAGTCTCTCCGAGAGCGGCTTCAGAAACTTGACGGACAGTTTCCCCTGTACGTGATGAAATCGGCGGGGGGTGTGGTGACGGCACAGCGAGCCATCAAACAACCCGTGGCCACGGCGCTCTCCGGGCCCTCGGCCGCTGTCCTGGGCATGAACTGGCTGGGAAGCCACAGTGGGTTTGAGAATCTGATTACCTTTGACATGGGAGGAACCTCCACCGATGTTGCCCTCATCGAGTCAGGTCGCTTACCGATTAGTCCTGAAGCTCACCTGGACATCTATGACATCCGATCACCCACGGTGGAGGTCATCTCCATTGGCTCAGGAGGGGGCTCCATTGCGGGAATCAGTCCCGGCAGCAGAGTGACGGTTGGGCCCCGCTCGGCTGGAGCGGATCCCGGCCCAGCATGCTATGGCAAGGGGGGCCAGGAACCCACCGTCACCGATGCCAACCTCGTCCTGGGGAGGATTCCGCCCTATCTGGTGGGAGGAGACATCCGACTGGATCCGAAGCTTGCCGAGGCCGCGGTTGGTCAATTCGGAAAAGCTCTGGAACTGACCCTGGTGGAAGCAGCCGAAGGGATACTCGAGATTGCGGCATTCAAGATGAGTGATGCCATACGTCAAGTGTCGGTGCGTCGCGGGCGTGACCCCCATGACTTCGCCCTGTTCGCGCTGGGAGGTGCTGGTCCTTTGCATGCCTGCCGGTTGGCCCATCTTTTGGAAATTCCCACTGTTGTCGTGCCCTTCTACCCGGGACTGGGTTGCGCCCTGGGCCTGCTGGTGGCCAATGTCAAAGATGACTTCCTGATCACCGATATCTACCGTGAAGACCACTTGGACTTTGAGAGACTCAACCGTCAATTCGCTACCCTCGAGGCTCGCGCCAACAAAAGCCTGGATCAACAAAAGATTCCCCCCGCCCAAAGGAAGCTCCAAAAGGGAGCGGATATGCGTTACAAAGGGATGGCCTCTGAACTCACTGTCGATGTACCCGATGGTCCTCTCGGCCCAGCAGAGGCCAAGGAGATGCTCAATCGCTTCCACTCATCGCACCAGGAAAGTTACGGATATTCCTATCAAGGTCAACAGCTTGTAGAGATCGTCAACTTGCGAGTCTCTTCAACAGGATCATTGCCCCATCTGGAACCGCAAACGATCCCTGAAGGGGACAAGGACGCATCTGCTGCGCAGGTGGGACAGCGCCGGGTTTACTTCGAGAATGTGAAAGACTTTGTGGTGTGCCCCGTCTACGACCGATCCAAGCTGCTGAGCGGAAATGTGTTGGCCGGACCGGCCGTTGTCGAGCAATACGACACCAACACGGTGGTCTATCCTGATCAGCAGCTGCGCGTGGATTCACTTGGAAACCTTGTGATTGCAATCGATAAAGAGTGATCTTGGTTCGCCTATGAGTGTCAACCCCATCCTGCTTGAAATTGTTGAAGGCACCATTGAGTCCTCGCGTAAGGAAATGGAACTGCAGGTGGAGCGAACGGCTCGCTCTACGGTGATCCGCGAACAACACGATTATCGGGCTGCTGTTTTTGACCGACGAGGCCGCGGGATCTCGGCTGTTTCCTCCGCCGCTAACGTTCGTCCGATCCTCAATGGTTTGACAGGAGAAAGCCAGGAGGGCGACATCTTCATCTGGAATGATCCCTACAAGGACGGGGGAATATCGCATCTTCCCGATCTGTGCGTCACCGCCCCCGTCTTCTGGGAAAATCAGGTTGTCGCCTTTATCCAGGTTTACGGACACACCCATGACGTGGGTGGAATGCGACCCGGAAGCATGGTCCTGGATGCCACCGATATTTTTCAGGAAGGATTCATCATCCCGCCCGTCAAGCTGTATGAGAGGGGAAAACTCAACTCGGCGCTCTACCAAACCATCCTGAACAATTCCCGTTATCCGGAAATGCTCCAGGGGGATCTGGACGCCGAGATCGCAGCCTGCGAAATTGGTATCCGGCGTTTTTCCGAACTCGTCCACCGCTACGGTTTGGAAATGGTCGAGGAGTGTTTTGATGCCCTGCTGTCCCGCTGTGCACAAACACTGAAAGAGGAGGTTCTTCCCCAGATTCCTGACGGGAACTACTCCTTTGAGGACTTTATCGAGACCTCGGGGATGTCCAGCAAGGAAGGTCTGGAATTTGTCCGAATGAAGGTGACCCTTCGTAAAAAAGAGGATCACATCGTTTTCGATTTCACGGGGACAGGAGAACAGGTGAACGTCTCCATCAACTGTCCGGCTGAGGAAGAGTACTACGTCAAGTACCTTTCCTGTATCTTGCGTCTTCTGGCACCGAACATCGTCATGAATGACGGCCAAAAGGATGTTCTAGAGGCCCTCGTCCCCCCCGGAACCATACTGAGCCCACGCTTTCCCGCCTCCTGTTCCAATCGCCACTGGACCATCTTTCGCTTAACCGAGGTGGGGATGGGAGCCCTGGTAAAAGCCATGGCAGGAGGGGGAACAGGATCCTCCGATACCCGATGCGTCACCACGATCGTGGCCCATGACAGCGATGGCCAGCAGTTTCTCATCCGGGATGTCCTGGGAGGCGGCTCAGGCGCCCGGTCCTACGCAGATGGGGCAGACTGTGTTACCGCCAATGTAGCCGGTCGAAACATGCCTTGTGAATTCTTCGAGACTTTCTACCCGGTTCGTGTGGAGCGCCTTGCATTACGGGCAGACTCCGGTGGACCGGGCAAGTTTCGCGGTGGCCTCGGCTATCTGAAGGAGACCCGCTTCCTGAGGGACGGATTCATCATGATCGCTGATGACCGAATGCTCCTTCAACCGTTCGGAGCCGCCGGGGGGATGGCCGGTCAAGGAAGTGTTTATCTTCTCAATCCGGAAACGGAGAAGGAGTTGCCGATCCCCACGAAAACCGACTTTGTTCCCGTAAGATGTGGTGACGTTCTGCGTGTTCTGACTCCCGGTGGAGGAGGTTGGGGGAGATCCGCTGGAACGCGAATCTTCGAAGGTACTCGACGATATTACCCTGGGACTGGTTTCCATTGCCTCAGCCGAAAGAGATTACGGAGTCGTGATCGATCCCGATCAGAGGGTGGTTCAGGAAGAGAAGACCCAAGAGCTCAGGGCACTGCTTCGACGGTCGCGATCGCCGCTTCCCATGATCGATCGCGGTGAGCGCTTCAGAAAGCTGCTTGC
>PVMK01174347.1_pt1 | contig 16599 bp, 16 predicted proteins | sample 1853481 | NCBI WGS metagenome assembly PVMK01 (sample SAMN08533507, study PRJNA380276) | Marine sediment metagenome, whole genome shotgun sequencing project.
CAGGATGTGACAATCCCGATCGTTAGCGGGGGAACAGCGACTTGGGGAGATGATTATCAGACAAATCCCAATCCCGTAGTAATTCCTTCTGGTTCGTTATCTACCCTGCTGACTGTGACAATTTATGATGACTTAATTGATGAGGACCAAGAAATCGCAGCCATAGGTCTGGGATCACCAACCAATGCTATCCTGGGAGCCATTCCCATGCATTTGATGACCATAGTTGATAACGATGGTTTACCTGAGGTGTTCTTTTTCACACCCAATCAGATCGTCTCTGAAGAAATTGGTACCTTTACCACCCAGGTAACCCTTTCTTCGATTTCCTCGAAAGCCGTTGTTGTTCCCTATTCAATTTCAGGAACAACTAGTTCAGGGGATTATGTGATCCACGTTTCATCACCATTGGTATTTCCTGCCGGTACTCAGACTATTGATATAAATATGAGTATTTTAGAAGGTGATGGATGGGAAGAAGATGAAACCCTGATTCTGACTTTGGGAACACCGACACATGCAACTGTTGGTTCGCCAGGAGCTCAGACGATAGTCATCACAGAGAGTTCTGCAGAACCAGACGTATATTTTTCAACATCAACTCAAAGCACACCTGAGGGCGATCACGTTGTAAATATACTGGTTCAAATGAGCAACGCCTGGAGTTCAGATGTTGTTATACCCTTCACTGTATCAGGAACTGCGACTGAAGGGAGTGGTCAGGATTATCAAGTAACAAGTGATCCACTGACGATCCCGATAGGATACACCCAGGGAATGATCCAGGTTCAGATAAAAGAAGATGATCTCGACGAATCAGACGAACAAATTATCTTTACCATGGGTACAGTCGTAAATGGCACTGCCAGCAGTCCTTCTGTGCAGACGATAAATATTTTGGATAATGACTCTCCCCCTGAGGCGAACTTCGTTTTTGATGAGGTTAATAAATTAGAGACATCCGGAACATTTTCTGTGCTGATCACACTCGGATCAACGGCAACCCAGGACGTCACAATTCCCTTGAATCTTTCTGGATCTGCAACAAATGGAAGTGATTACACAATATCCACAACCTCTTTTGTAATTCCATCTGGATCCAGCAGCAAATCCTTTAATATTACGATCATTAACGATTCAAGTTATGATCCTGACGAAAAGATCATCATAGATTTAGGAATCCCTGTAAATGCGGTTCTCGGATCCAATACTCAATATACAGTGAATATTGAGGATGATGAACTTCCCATTTGTGAGGTAGGAACACACCTTTTAACCGTTGGAACTGATTCAATTGCCTGGTCGATCACAAATGAGGGAGAAGCATTGAATTTCACCGGTGGATCAATAACATGGCCGGAAGCAATCCCTAATCAACCCAGGCTGGAAGAAATTCAATTTTCAGGTAACACGATCTTCTCTGGAATTGAAAAACCAACTTATTATTCCTACTTTGCCTGGGAATCATTTGCCCAATTGGATACCACAGATGTCACCTTCCTGTTTGATAGTGTTCTTGGCATAGGTGACCATATTCTTGTAGGAGAGTTCCAAAACGCGGCTGACGGAACAACTTGTTCAATAAACGAGGTATTTCAAAAACATTAAGTAAATATGGAAAAAAATAATCTCTCTCGTAATAAAACAGAAGTCGGTCAAAGTTTGACGGAATTCGCCTTAATTCTGGTGTTCCTTGTGGCTTTATTGGCCGGGGTATTTGATATTGGCCGAGCTCTCTTTGCTTACATCATTATCAGAGATGCAGCTCAGGAAGGGGCAGTTTATGGATCTATTGCTCCAAAGAGTGATTTAGCTGGGTTTAAGACCGCTGTCGCTAACCGAGTCGAACTGGCTTTCCTTGATCCAGCTGATCCTTCAACAACACCGATAGACCTGACCAAAATGAATGTCCAGGTTGATGTGGTTGGTACCGCCTGCGCAGCGCCCGGGAATAGCGTGCGGGTCCAGGTTGATTATACATTTCCAATCTCGATGCCATTTTTGGGCACAATGATTGGAAAACAAAATATTGTTTTATCAGCCCAGGCCGAGGATTCTATTTTAGCTCCTATCTGTCCCTGAAATCAGATAACTGAAGGATTTTTATAAATGACAAGCACAACGAATAATATTGGTAGATCAGGTGAAAAAGGGCAGGTGATGGTTTTCTTAAGTCTCGTTCTGGTTGGTTTACTGGGATTCACTGCCCTAGCACTTGATGGAGGTATGTTATTTTCTGATCGCAGGCATGCCCAAAATGCAGCTGATTCTGCTTCACTGGCAGGTGCGAGCGCAGCCGCCTATTATATGCGATCAAATAATGTAAATTACAATGCATTCATTTGTGGGACAAGTGGTACTGTTTATACTGAAGCGGCCGCAGAAATTGAGGCAATCAACAGAGCTGCCAGTAATGATTATGTAATTGATAACGATATCAGCGATAATCATGGGGTTAGTCTTCAGTGTGAAATTACAGACATGCTGAGTTATCTGGACAAGCACATTGATGTGACAACTAAGATTACCAGAGATACAAACTCCAACTTCGCTCATCTTTTCTATAATGGGCCATTGAGAAATGAGGTTGAAGCAGTAACCAGGGTTTACCCTCCTGCGCCTTTGGCTTTTGGCAAAGCGATTGTCGCCCTGAATAAATCTGGCTGCTCAGGAAATAATAACGGGGTGATATTTTCGGGGAGCAGTAATACTACAGTAACGGGTGGGGGAGTGTGGTCGAACGGTTGTTTGACCGGAAATGGAACAGGTTTTACCGTGACGGTCAATAATGGTGGTGTGGGTTTTGCTGGTTCGTCAACGGGAACACTGACAAATATAAACCCCTCACCTGCGTATATCCCAAGCACAATCCCAGATTATTCAACAGTTGTTGAGGAACCTGATTGCTCTGGCTTACCCAATCGGACAGTACCAAATACTGGGGATGCCACGCTGCAACCAGGAATTTATGACAAAATTAAATGGACAGGTGGCGCCTTAACTTTGAGTCCTGGTTTGTATTGTGTAATAGGATCACAGGGTGTCAGCATCAGCGGTGGGTCTTTGATTGGTGACGGAGTAACGATATTCCTTACAAATGGAGGGGTCACGATTAATGGCAACGTCACCCCGGTTGATTTGCGAGCTCCCGAGGAAAGTCCGGATCCATTGCCCGCACTTGCTGGAGTGCTGATGTTTCTTGCAGAAGGAAATTCGGAAACGATCACTGTAACTGGTAATAGCACCTCGTTCTATCTGGGAACTGTGTATGCCCCTGATGGAGATCTTTACTTCTCTGGGACTTCTGGAACCAATCCTACATTCAACACACAGTTGATCGGCAATAATGTTGAAGTGAGCGGTGGAGCAACCATTGACATCAACTTCAACGATGATGAGAACTTTGAACAACCACCTTATATGGATCTTCTGAAATAGGAAACGTTATCATTTTTTAGATCATGCCCTGGAGTGAAATTGTTACTCCGGGGCATGTTATTAAATATTAGGCAGATCTGATTTATTTTCTAATCAGCTTAACGGAATTGAAAATTGAGACTGGGGTGAAGGGGTTGTATAATTACGGTATATCAATTCGCACTTGTAAATAATATATTATGAGAAAATTAAAAATATTTATCCTGGGTTTTTTACTTTTAATGATCCTGGCATCATGCAAGAGTGTGTCAGGGGAGGTCACCCCTGGTGATCCGATCCAGCGACCACCAACAACAATCGCACCACCAGAACCAACACTTTTGCCTTCACTCACACCAACATCTGCGCCTACTTTTACTCCGACTGTCACCCCTATAGTTATCCTCGACCCAGTTCCGATCCAAATAGATTTTCAAACAGAGGACGGGGTTTGGCTGTCCGGAACTTATTATTCGGCTGATGTCAATCCGGCCCCGCTGATCGTGTTGATGCATTGGGCCAGGGGAGATCAATCTGAGTGGGATGAGATCGCTGCCTGGCTTCAGGGCAGGGGAGTATTGGAACCAGCACCTGATTACAACCGTTCCTGGAAATCATCAGTTTGGTTCCCAAAAATGACACTCGATAATTCAATTGGAGTTTTTACATTTGATTTCCGGGAATGTGAAGGTGGGTGTAAAGCCTATCTGCCGATGGAGTGGCTTATAGATATCGAGGCCGCTCTGGATACTGCTGCAAACTTGCAGGGTGTAGATCGGGATCAAATAATCACGGCAGGGGCCTCGATCGGGGCAGATGGAGCGATTTATGGCTGCTCCTGGTTGAATAAACAGGAGCGGGGAACTTGTCTGGGATCATTCCTGTTGTCTCCAGGGTCAACGTTAACAATTCCATTTGATTCGCTTGCGGGTGAATTATTAAATCAGGAACCGCCTGTGCCGGTCTATTGTTTGATCGGATTAAGAGATGACGCTTCTGTAGAAACCTGCTCCGATATTGCTGGATTGACGCTGGTGGATTACGGGTATATTGAAAATCACGGGTTTGAACTACTTCAACCCGGGGTTGGAACCGACCCTCTAGAACTTCTTCAAGAATTAATTAATATTGCTTTGATCGGTGAATAGTTATGTATAAAACAAAGATCTTTCGTGCCCTGCTAATTGTCAGTCTGGTTTTTCCATTTCTGGGTGTGAGGCAGGTTCAAGCTGCTCCATTCAATAATGGAATATGTAATGGGCCTGACAAAGTGATGACTATCCTGGTTATTGGTGCCGATACCAGGAGTCCTGGCTATCTGTGGGGTTTAGGTGACACAAGTATGTTAATCCGGGTTGATTTCCAGAACCGTGATGTAAGTATCGTTGGTTTCCTACGGGATCTGTGGGTGGAGATTCCGGATGTGCTGGAGGATGATGGAAGGACTCATGGCAAGCTGAATCAATCATATCACTTCGGAACAGCTGGTATGGGTTATTTCAGTGGCGAGGGCTATGGAGCGGGATTAATGGCCGCAACCATGGAACTTAACTGGGGTGTTGAAATTGACCATTATATTGTCATAAATATGCGCACATTCCGGGATGTGATTGATGCTGTCGGCGGAATTAAGGTTTATAATCCTTCGCCGGTTTACTCCTATCAACAGAATAAACCTAAAGTGTTGGCGGGTGGGTATTTCTTCTCTGGGAATGATGCTTTATTATATGCCCGTTATCGTGACCCCCGTAATGTTAATGATCGGGTTGACCGCCAGGCCATTATTCTGGAAGCTATATTTAAATCAATTTTCAGTCTTTCAACTATTCCAAAAATACCTGAATTTATCGGATTATATAAGGGTAATGTGGTCTCTGATATGCATTTGGCTGAGATCAGTCAGTTTTTTTGCCTGGCAGCCAGGGTTGAACTGGATGATGTCAGATTTGGCAGAATTCCCAAGGAGCAGTTGTATATACCTGATTGGAAGGGATTTGTCTGGCTCGAAAAAGAACCCGGCTTCATAAAAGCGCTTTTAGAAGACTTCCAGGATGGAACCTGGCCCGTCCGGGAATCGGAATAACGGCTGATCGGACAGATTGATTTTTCTCAAAAATGGAAACATAATGATTGAAAAAAGATTTGATCAGCAGATCACCTTTATCTATGTTCAGGATCTTGCAATCAGCCAGAGTTTTTATGAAAATCTTCTGGGCTTGGATTTGATCCTTGATCAGGGAGCCTGCCGCATCGTGAAAACAAGCGGGGATGCCTATCTCGGATATTGTTTTAGCCCGGGCCGGGAAAGGGGAGGGGATGGAGTTCTGATTACGCTGGTAACACCCTATGTTGACGAATGGTATGAATATTTACTGGAAAATGAAGTTGTTTTACTTGATTCTCCCAAGTTAAACACGGAATATGGAATATATCATTTTTTCTTTCTGGATCCGGATGGATATAAAATAGAGATCCAGCATTTTACGGATGAGAACTGGAATTCTCAATTGTTCTGAGAGTTAAAAGAAATTCATTTGTTTGGCGGGAGATTTTCCATTCACCAGGAGAAAGCGGATTTTGGTGAAATCAATTTCTTTTTCTGTAACGAACTGATCGATTTAATAGGGTGAATTCTCCTCAAAGAGATTATTTGATCCGCTCTTTTGGGTCCGATACCGGGAATCCGCAGTAATCTTGTCTTTGGTGCGGTATTGATCTCAATAGGATCGTGGAGTAGATTATGTTCTGCCCAGGCTAATTTAGGATCTTGATCCAGGAGCAGATTACCTGATTTAGAGAATATTAGATCTTTGCCCTTGAAACCATAATCCCTTAAAAGGAAGAAAGCCTGATAGAGTCTGAACTCCCGTAAAGGTGGAGAAGGTTCGTGGTTTTCAAGTGGGGTATCTATAATGGGATTAAAACTGGAAAAATAAGCCCTGGTTATGCCAGCGTCCCGGGATAGACTTTCTGTCATTTGCAGTAAATCGAGATCTGTCTCACCTGCTGCTCCAACAACAAATTGGGTGGCAGAGCTAGGCCAGCGGTTGTTCCAGGCGCGCTGAGAGGCTTTCTCCTGACGGATTTGCTCTATCCAGAGCAAGGGATTGATTAAATCTTCCTGTAGATGCTTTCCAGGCGCAAGGATTGAAAGAGCTCTGGCGTGAGGAGCTTCTAGATTCACTGAAAGACGATCTGCCAGAAGCATCGCCTGCTCTACCTGAGCTTGTTCTGATCCAGGCATTATTTTTAGATGTAAATAACCCTGGAATTGATAACGATGTCTCAGTATCCAGGCTGTATCCAGAAGCAAATCCTGAGATTTAATTGCCCGTGGAAAATACTTGAGCTCAAGAAAATACCTTCAACAATTCCTTGTATGTAAAGTGCGAAGAACAATTTAGCAAAATCATCAGGAGAAAAGGCCGCTCTGGGCATATCCCGCTGGGCTCGGAAAGGGCAGTAAACGCAATTATGTTCACAAAATGAACTCAGGAGTGTTTTCAGCAGCTTGATTGATTTCCCATTTGGCATTTGTGCATTTTTCACAACGATAGCTTCCTGGCCACCAGGAGGAAGGGGACCAGCCTGAAAATCCTCTGCAGGTTCAAATTGCATCTGCCGTGTTAATAACTCAAGGCGCTCGATATCACTCATACTTAGATAATAGCACATATGTTCTAGTATCACAACGAATTATTCTTGAGATCGGTTTCCATATTAGTCTTTGGGAGTGGGGCTATAAATTCCTGGAATCTTGCCAGGCACCACCTTATTAGAGAATTGGTATAACTTCTGCAGAGCAGGGGCTTGACAAAAACAGAAAAGTCGTTAAAATATGAATGGTTGTGATAAGTATTATTATCGCAAGTATAAAGATTCGACTGATAAAAGCACTTCTTATGGAAAATACCTCTATTTCTCTCCTGGTTTCAGTGCATAAATATCTAGATAGTGTCAGGTTGTCTCGCTCAGAAAATACTGCAAGGACCTATACAAATGCGATGCAGTCCTTCCTGGGGTCCTGGATGAAAGACGGCCGTGATCCAGAAGATGATTTAGTTTCTGAGATTACAGAGGATTTTATTGGTGATTTTGCAGCAGATTTGAAATCCTATTCACCCAATACAGAACAACTCTATTTAACCGCCGCAACTGGATACTTTGAATACTTGGCATCTGAAAAGTTAGCGGAAATCAATTTACCTCGTTTGAGGATGTTAATTAAAAGGAGAGCAAGGCGTCCAGGTCAACGGCTGCCCCAATTTCCAAAAGGTGACATCCAGAAAGTATTGGATTATGCCCAATCTCTTTCAATGCTTCCCGCAGAAACGAAAAGACAGCGGCTTCAGCATCTCCGCGATCGAGCGTTCATTATTACTCTGGCGGACACGGGTTTACGTGTACATGAGGCATGTAATTTAAGGCGTGGAGATCTTGATTGGCAAGAGGGAAAAGCTATTATTATCGGTAAAGGAAATCAGCAAGCCATTGTTCGCTTCTCTAGCAGGTCATTAACTGCTTTGCGGGATTATATCAACTCTCGGGCGGAAGTTGATGGTGCCTACGGAAGGTCTTTAACATCCCTGCCTATCTTTGCCAGGCATGATTTGGGCGCTGGGAAACGTGTTGAACCGATAAGTACCACAACTGGCAGGAATATCATAAATTTGAGGGTGAAAGAGGCCCTGGGAGAAAAAGCGCAAGGAACAATCACTCCCCACTCATTCAGACATTATTTTGTGACAGAGGTGCTGCAGGGATCCGGTGGAAACATCAAATTGGCCCAGAAGCTTGCCAGGCACAAGAATATCCAGGTAACCCAACGTTACGCTCATCTCAGTGATGATGAATTAGACAAGGGATATTACGATATCTTCGAAGATTAAGGAGAAATGGGAATGAATTATCGGAAATTTGGCGGTATGGATTGGGAAGTATCAGCTCTGGGATTTGGATGTATGCGTTTTCCAGTTATTGGAGGAAATTCCAGCCGGATTGATGAAAAAGCTGCTGCAGAAATGATTTATCTGGCTATTGATCAGGGTCTTAATTATATTGATACTGCTTACCCCTATCATGGCGGCCAGAGTGAAAGTTTTGTTGGCAGAACCCTGCAAGGCGACTATCGGGACAAAGTTAAACTCGCTACTAAAATGCCCAGTTGGAAAATTGAAAGAACTGAAGATTTTGATTTTTATCTTAACGAACAGTTGGAGCGACTGCTTACAGATCAAATCGATTGTTATTTACTTCATGCCCTGGATAAAAAAAGCTGGACAAAGATCGAATCTCTAGGTGTTCTCAGATGGGCAGAAAAAGCTCGCGCAGATGGAAGGATCAAGCATCTTGGTTTTTCGTTTCATGATGAATTTGATGTCTTTAAGTCCATTGTGGACGCATATCCAATGTGGGATTTTTGCATGATCCAATATAACTATATGGACCAGGATTTCCAGGCCGGGAAAGAGGGATTGAAGTATGCTGCTGACATGGGATTGGGGGTTGTGATCATGGAACCGCTGAGAGGAGGAAGATTGGTTGAACCTCCAGAGAATATCCAGGAGATCTGGAATACGGCAGAGACAAAGCGCACACCAGCTGAATGGTCTTTACAATGGCTCTGGAATCAACCCCAGGTATCATTAGTATTGAGCGGTATGAGCACACTTGATCAGGTTCATGAAAATCTGAATAGCGCTGCCAAATCCGGTATCGGTTCTCTGACTGATAATGATCTACGATTAGTCACGCACGTAAAAGAAACTTATCAGAATATGGCCCTGATCCCCTGTACTCGCTGCAACTACTGTTTGCCATGTCCTGAAGGTATAGATATTCCCCGCATTCTGAAGATCTATAATGATGGCATTATGTATGACAAAATTGAGAGTTCAAAAACAGACTATAATCTGTGGGTTCCTGCTGATGCTAAAGGCGATAATTGTGTTGTCTGCAGAGAATGTGAAGAACAATGCCCCCAGGATATACCAATTTCAGATTGGCTGGCTCAAATTCACCAGGAATATGCCGGCTGTAGAAATAATTAAGACTGGCAAAATGGTCAAACTTACTCCCCTCTCCTGGATTAATTGAGAATATACGTTAATACTATACGCAATTACAGGACCCAAAATGATAGTCGCTTCAGATCTCAATGGTACTTTGACCACTGGATCACCCATCCTGGCTGTGGTCAAATGGGCTGAAATTCACCAGGCTAGCCTGCCTCCGAAATTGTTTAAAATCCGTATCCTATTATCCTACCTTCAAGTTAAGTTTGGGTTCAAAGATCTGCATGTCTGGGCTGATAAAAATCTCCGGGGAGTCCTGAACTTGATCTCCTCCCCCACTCCGGAAAAGCTAACTGGGATTATGAGATTTATTGTTGAAGATGAACTCTGGCCAAAAAGGCGACCGGATGTAATTGATCTGCTTAAAGACTTTCATCAACAAGGCGCTGAAATTATCCTGGTCAGTGCCGCGTTTGAACCCGCAGTAGCCTTATTTGGTGAAAAGATCGTCCCCAGCGATATTTCCGGTATAGGGACACCAATTTTCTTAGAGGATGATAAACTTTCTCTCGCAGATGAACTTACGGTCAGGGAAAAGAAAATGGACCTACTGAGATCCAGGTTGGGATCACGTAACCTGGATTACGCACTGGGTGATACGATAGCAGATTTGCCAATGCTGGAAGCTTCCCGTAACCCGATAGCTGTCGCTCCGGACCATCAATTGAGAGCCCAAGCCATGGAAAGAGGCTGGAGGATCTTGGAGTAATATATTCTTAGCGCAATCACAATAAGGAGTATCTATGGATAAAATCATCAACCGCGCGCTTAGAGCGGCGCTTTTGGATCGCGATTTCTTTCAGGAAGCCGAAAATGATATCGATCTAAATCAAGAAGCCCTCCTGGTGGTCATTATCGTATCGGTTGCCAGCGGTGTGGCAGCATTCATCACCAGCCTGATTAATGGCAGATTTGGTTCCGCTGTGCTGGGGTTGATCATTTCAGCAGCAGTTGGTATTGCAAATTATTACATTTGGGCTTATGTGACACATTATATTGGCACCAAAATGTTCAGTGGAGAGGCTGAACCAGGTGAACTGCTGCGTGTGCTGGGTTATGCCAGCGCACCCAGAGTGCTCAGTTTGCTGGTATTTATCCCTTTTTTTGGCCCGTTGATAGGTCTAGCCGGGAATATCTGGGCCCTCGTTGCCGGCTTTGTTGGTGCCAAGGAAGCCCTTGACCTGGATACAACAGAAACGCTGGCAACAGTGTTTTTAGGTTGGCTGGCGATCCTGATTATTGGTGGAATAGTGAAAAGCATGCTGGGTGTCAGTGCCTTGGGTTTGTTGGGATAAGTAGTTTCTTTTTTGGGATGATAAATCAAACAAACTAAAATTTGAATCAACGGTGTTAGATAATCCGTAAAAATAGCTGATTTATGGTCCAGGGAGAATAGATAGATGGATACACGATCCTTGCCCGGTAGTTTAAGGAAGTTTTCCTATTATTACGTAATACTGCAGCTCTGCCATTTCACACTGTTAACCCGGGGGGCTTTTATGTACTTATCCGGGAGTCAAATTCCATTTCCTGCCCAACCTCCCCTTGGTGGATGGGCGATTGAAACAATTCCTTTTTTGCTGGGAATGGGAGCAGTAGACGCGCTGGCTGCTGGAATAGCTCTTTATGGGGGATGGAATCTGATCTCCCGGGGCGAATTCAAGGTTAACCTGTGGGTAATTTCCCTTAATATCGCCCTGGTATCTGCAATTATATTTTGTTTTGGAACCATGCCAAGCGGCGCCTGGGGAGCGAACCCACTTGGTTACGGGATCCTGGCAATTATGTTTGCTCCCCTATTGGTGTATTATGTTTGCTTAATGAGATTTTGGACTCAATCAGGATCTGATTAGTGAAATACTATACGCAATTAATGAAGTGTTACCTCAAGCTTATTGATCCTTTTTTATGATTATCCACACATAATGATCTTGTTTGACTATTGTTGTATTCCCGGTCAGGCGTACGAACAATTCCTGGATTTGTTCCGCTGATAAGAAATGGCTTCGCATAAGAGCAATTTTTTCAGCAAGGGCGATCAACTTCACAGAAAATTTGTCAATATCCGGTTCTTCGATGATTATTTTCCCACCCGGTTTTAGTGCTCGCCATAGTTCCCGGGCAGTAATTGTCTGGTCATATACATGATGTAAAGCATCCACCATCAGGATTCTGTCGAAAGATCCATTTTGAAACGGCAGCAGCTCAGAGCCTGCATTGATTGCTTCCAGACCCCTTTTATCCTGCGTTTTTTGAAGCATCTTTAAAGACGTATCAGCGACAACAACTTGCTTTACGGAGTCTGCAAAAAACTGGGTTATCCGTCCAGTACCTCCTCCGATATCCAGGAGGTTGAGTTCCGGGCTGAGATCCAGAAGTTCGGACAAGCGTTCAGGATATTTCGGTTGAATGACAGTTTCATAAATTGGCGCAAGTAGATTAAAGTGATCAAACATAAAGGATCTCCAAGGTAGTTCACTAATGGTAAATGGTCAGGATACGTTGTTTGATTAATAAAACTATTATAGTAGATTTATTGACGCGCGGTTGGCTGTGGCTTATAATTTTCCCGCGTTCAATTCTATGGGGAAGTGCTGGAATTGGCAGACAGGCATGACTTAGGATCATGTGCCTTTAAGGCGTGTGGGTTCGACCCCCACCTTCCCCATTATATATAATTATGATGTGAACAGGGACTGGTGTATCATGGCCCCTTTCTAATGTCTATATAGATCGTGAGGATTATTTTGAAAATTGAACAGACTTATCTTGAAGACCACCAACTCGAAGTAACAGTCGAAGCTGAACAGGACTTATTCGAAAAGGCAAAACATCTGGCAGCCAAAGAAATGGCCAAAGGAAAAAAGATTCCCGGTTACCGCCCTGGAAAAGCTCCTTATCAGCTGATCGTAAACCATTTTGGTGAAGGTGCTATCGTCGATAATGCAATTGAACACTTTCTGGATGAAGTTTATCCAAAGATCATTGAACAGGTTGAATATGAGCCTTACGGTCCGGGTCATGTAAAAGAGATAAAATCTCTGGAACCTCCTACATTTGTCTTTAATATCCCTCTTCAACCTGAAGTAACCCTTGGAGATTACAAAGAAATCAGGCTGCCGATCGAGAAAAGCGCTGTATCAGATGATGAAGTTGACAAAATCCTGGAAAGAATGCGTTCCCAGCAAGCTTCTGTTGAACCTGTAGAGCATCCGGCAGAGGTTGGAAACCTGGTTGATACTTCACTAGACTGCCGGACGATTGACAGTGACCCTGAAGATCAGGATAACTATCTGCTAAAGAATCAACCTCTCCCTGTAATGATTAAAACCAAGGGAGAGGATGATAAAAAGGAATGGCCTTTTCCTGGATTTTCAAGGCAGCTCCTGGGTGTATCCAGTGGAGATTCACTGGAGTTGACCCACGAATTCTCCGATGACGAATCTGTGGACGAGAACTACAGGGGCAAAGAAGTCCTCTATTCAGTATCTGTTGATGGTATTAGGGAGAGGAGCCTGCCGGAATTAAATGATGAATTTGTGAAAACTGTCAGTGATCTTGAAACATTGGTTGAATTGAGGGATCAGATTCTGGAAGAGCTGAACGCACAAAAAGAAACCGAAGAGGAAAATACCTATATCAATCAGATCCTTGAGACTATCCTGGAGGATGCAGAAGTAAAATTCCCTCCTCAGATGCTTGAGAATGAAATTGAGGGCGAAATCCGTGAATTGGAAGCCAGGCTTCAAACCCAGGGAATGGATTTAGAAATGTATCTGGGCATCCAAAATCTGGAAGAAGAAGCCCTTCGGGAACAGATAAAACCAAATGCTGAAAAGAGGATCACACAGGGATTAATTATTGGAAAGATTTCGGAGTCTGAGGAATTTGATATCAACCCCGAAGAAATTACAGGAGAGTTCCAGAATATCCTGAACGAATATTTTGGTGATGACGAGAGCGCCCGCTCAGATTATATGAAAAGTGGAGATTCTGTCGCCTTGCTTAACCGGGTTAGCTCACAATATATCACCAAAAAAACCCTTGATTTCCTCAAAGCAGTAGCGATGGGAGAAGATTTCTCCCAATTCTTCAAACAGGACCAGGAAGTAACTGAAGACTCAACTGTTGATGAGGATGCAGAGCCCGAAGTTGGAGAAGATGTTGAACAAGAATCTGATCAAGAGACTGAATTGGAAGATGAAAAACAGGAATAATCTTCCTGTTTGTAAAGATTAACCAGGAGGTATAGTTATGATGGCAGAACCCCAGGCGCTAATTCCCATGGTCATAGAAAAATCTGGACAGATGGAAAGGGCGTATGATATCTACTCACTGCTGCTCAAGAATAGAATTGTTTTTGTGGGTACGCAGATAACCGATCAAACAGCAAACTTGATTGTGGCCCAACTGTTGTATCTAAGCAATGAAGACTCAGAAGCTCCAATACAAATGTACATCAACTCGCCCGGTGGTGTGATTTATGCAGGATTAGCAATTTATGACACCATGCAGATGATCTCCAATCCAATTAACACTCTTGCGGTTGGCGTAACTGCTTCATTTGGCACTGTATTATTGACTGCAGGAACCACTGGACAACGTTTTGCCCTGCCCCATTCGACTATACATTTACATCAACCCCTGGGTGGTGCTCAGGGCCAGGCAACTGATATTGAAATACAAGCCAATGAGATCATGAGATTGAGAGACAAGCTGAACAGTATTCTTTCCAATCATACGGGACAGCCGGCCGACAAGATCAAAAAAGATACTGAAAGAGATTATTGGTTGACTGCCCAGGAAGCTGTGGAATACGGGCTGGTGGACAAGGTATTGGAACCATCCAAGGACTCGATACTGGCAGCCGTGAAAAATACAAAAACCGATGATGGAGATAAATCCTCGGAGTAACCAGATTTAGAGTTCATAGCCCGGTTTCCCAGAAACCGGGCTTTTTCTATTGGAGAGTGACTGGAAATGAAGAAATCCAATTTTGAAAATCTCAAGACCATACTACTGGATATGGATGGTGTACTCTGGCGGGGCGACCAGCCCCTGGTAGATTTGTCCGAATTATTCGATCGAATTAAACACCTTGGGTTGAATGTTTATTGTGTGACCAATAACTCAGCTAGAACGGTTGAATATTATCTCGAGAAAATTGGGGGTTTTGGAGTTGAGCTTGAAACAGATCAAATTATTACCAGCGCAGAGGCAACAGCAGCCTACCTTGTTAACAAATACCCCAGAAAGGGTACGGTGCATGTTGTTGGCGAAAGTGGTCTGATTGATACTCTGAAAAGTTATGGCTTTAAGATAGATCTCCAGTCAGACAAGGGTGAGATTCTGGCAGTAGTGGCTGGTCTGGATCGTCAGCTGACATATCAGAAAATTGATAATGCCGCCAGGTTGATCAGGCAAGGTGCCGAATTCATAGGCACTAATCCTGATCAAACCATTGCCGTCCCATCAGGCATCTCACCAGGGGCTGGTACTATTGTCGCAGCAATAGAGATAGCCTCGTCCCAGAAAGCCCTGATGATTGGGAAACCTCAAAGCCAACAGTTCAATTTGGCATTATCAAGGTCTGGTGCTGCGGCTGAGCAAGCCTTGATGGTGGGAGACCGACTGAATACGGATATCGCTGGAGCTCAGATGCTTGGTATTCGGACAGCCCTGGTTCTCTCAGGGGTTACTACCCGGGAAGAGGCCAAGACTTGGAGACCTGCACCGGATATAATTGTCAATAATGTCATAGCAGTCTTGGATCAGATACAGAATGATGAAATCTAATATTTTTGACCTCAATTTTGAAGAGCTCCGGAAAATTCTCATGGATTGGGATGAACCAGATTACAGAACGCAGCAAATTTGGGAAGGTTTATACGTTCAGTTCTGGTCAGAGGCTGAAACTTTCAGTTCCCTTCACCTGCCCTTGAGAAGAAAACTAGCACAGGAATTTGAATTTAATAGCCTTGCTGTTGATCGATCTATGCAATCAAAAGATGGCGAGACTTTGAAATATCTCTATAAATCTAGGGATGAAACAGCCATTGAGACTGTTTTGATGTCTTATTCTGATAGGAATACAGTATGTGTTTCCAGCCAGGTGGGATGTGCTATGGGATGCGGTTTTTGCGCGACCGGGAATATGGGTTTCTCCAGGAACTTAACAACAGGTGAAATTGTAGAGCAGGTAATCAAAGCTGCGAATCAATTCAGAACACATGGGAAAAAACTCACTAACGTAGTTTTCATGGGCATGGGTGAATCATTTCATAATTACCCGGCAGTGATGAAAGCAGTAGAAATAATTAATGATAAACGTGGTTTCTCCCTGGGTGCAAGGCGGATTACCATATCCACTGTGGGCCTTGTTCCAGGAATTAGGCAATTTACAAGTGAAAATTCTCAAGTTAACTTGGCCATATCATTGCATGCCGCTGACGATGAACTGCGAACCTCGCTGATGCCAGTCAATAATAAATATCCGATTTCTGTTTTGATGGAAGCTTGCCAGGAATACATAGAGGAAACCCACAGACGTATTTCTATCGAATGGGCATTGATTGACGGAGTTAACGATTCCGCAGATCAGGCTCACAAGCTTGTTCGACTTATCAAGGGGAAACTCTTCCATGTGAATTTAATCCGTCTGAACCCGGTAAAACACTATTTCGGCATTCCTACTGGGACAAAAAAAGCCGCAAACTTTCAAAGTATACTGACTGCGGCGGGAATATCCTGTACTTTCCGAGTTCGCCGGGGTATTGATATTCAAGCAGGATGCGGACAGCTGGCAAGCGAATCTAAAGTTACTTGAACTTCCACCAAATATATATCAATCGACAAAGAAAACCCTTTCATGCTAAAATGAATATTCAGGAGCAAGGAGGCGGTATGATAAGCCAATCCGTCCGTCTGGTTTTTCCACCAAGCTTACATGATGAGCCAATAATCAATCGGCTATTGAGAAAATATACTTTCACGGTTAATATTCTCAGAGCCAGTGTAACAGCGGAGGAAGGCTGGATGGATATCCAGGTTTCCGGAAAAGCCCCGGAAATTGAAGAATCCTTCACCTGGCTTCGAGAACAAGGGGTAG
>PVMK01178415.1_pt1 | contig 16598 bp, 13 predicted proteins | sample 1853481 | NCBI WGS metagenome assembly PVMK01 (sample SAMN08533507, study PRJNA380276) | Marine sediment metagenome, whole genome shotgun sequencing project.
CTGCAACGTTTCGGTCAATGTTACCGATGATAAATTCTGGGAAGATGAAGAATTGATCCAGCTTATTGACGAATATATCTGGAAATCAGGTGACCCTTAAAGGTAATGAGTTCCTTGATATCCTTGATGTCATAATCTGCCTGGATCATTAAGGCCCCGCGCCGCTTGCCGCCCTGGCTGATTCTGGCTGAGAGGTGTGAATAGCCCTTGGCAAAGGAAACAGGCCCTGAGGCAGTACCCTGACCATGGTCAACACTGGATCCCTTGGGACGGATATGGGACACATCGATTCCACCGCCACCGGAATGCTGAAAGATGGTTACCAGGTCCCGTTCCATGTCAAAAATTGCCTCAGTGGAATCTTCTACGTTGCCGAGGGGATAGCATGAATAATATCCCTCTCTTTGAGTATGAGGGTTGCCGCCGTTCATAAGAAAGGGAGTCGCTGTGATAAACTGCCCATTCACTAATGCTTTACCGATACCGGGATAGGAAAATTGAACGCTTATGCGTTTTAATACTGTGTCGAGATTTTTTTCTGCGGGCTTACCGGTTTTAGGGTCCCTGACAGCATATCTCTCCTGTACCAGATAATCTTCAAAACGGTCCCATTCCCTGACGGCATCTTCATGGCTGATCGGCAATTTCATTCTGTAGACTCCTTCAAATAATTATATATCACGGTTTGGCAATGAACAGTCACTCTATCTATTGTGGAATATGTTAAGATCAATAAGTAACTAATTGTTATTACTAGATAAGATTTGTAAATGTTGTAATCGGTCAGATAGCCCGGAAATGACCAGGAATTGAAAATATAGAATAAAGATGCTTGTGTGTCAAAGAAAAAGACACCACAATATATGGTATATCGCGTTTTTTTTAGGAATGCTAATATTGTTGGTATATTAGACCCTCTGTTTTTTTTCGAAACTTTTTGCAGGCATGAATCACCGCCATTAAACGAAAGCAATTCACAGAGGACATATCATCCTAAAATACCGATGAAAAGCATACCTGCGAACATGAGGATTGTTCCCAGGCCGCGGTATCTGAGATCCTTTTCCTGCAGGATAAGCCAACTCATCAGAACGCTGAATAAAATGCTGCTTCTCTTGATAGCGACCATATAGACGGCTGTGGAGATGGCAATTGCTAAGCCGTGGAAACTGATATGGATCATTAGTAATGCTCCCAGCCAGGACCCTTTACGGGGATGCTGAAGAACCTTTTTTAAGCTGCTTTTTCTGGTGATGAACAGGGCGGCAAGAATGGTAATATTAAACACCAGAAAAAAATAATAGGAAAAATAGAGTGGCGATGAATGCAACATAGCTTTTTTGCCGATGACCGCAGCAAAGGAAAACACCAGTGCCACTATGAGCATCATCCATGAACCTTTTTCATGCAGCAGCGCAGTAAAAGGCTTCAGCAGTCCATACCGGATTTCCTTAAAATTTAAAATATAGCTGCCCAGAACAATAAAGCCGACACCAAGTCCACCCCATATATTGATCTTTTCATTAAGCACTAAAAATCCGGTCAGTATCATGAACACCGGAGTGAATGCCAGAAAGGGAACAGTAAGGGAAATCGGCGATAATTTAATGGCATAAAGGTAAAGAATGTACGCCACGATATTTATCGGAATAGAGAGTAGGAATGCCCACCAGAATATCTCATCCAACGCAGGCATTGGAACCCAAAAACATCCTAGCACTAATAGTGGCAGAGACCAGAAAAGTTCGATTGCGGCAATTTCAAGGGGTGGTAGCTGTTTATAGGTCTTAATAGAGACATCTCTGGCGGCGATTGACAGAGCTGTTAAGATTGAGAGGGTAATCCAAAGCATGCATTTAATATGTACTGTTTAAAAATTCGAGAACTTCCTGGGTGCCGGCAGATGGGTTCTGTGAAAGGAAGGTGGCAATCGTGTTAGCCACATAAGCAGCAGAGATTGAGGTGCCGGCATAAATGCCTGGATCACCGTTATAGCCCACCGGCATATTGGCAAAACCCGGGGCATAAAAAGCAACAAAGCTTCCATAGTTGGAATTCACCCAGTTTTTCTTGCCATGCGGGCCCAGGGCGCCCACCCCTATGACCGATGGGAAGGCGGCCGGATACATGGGGGCGCCTGTAGGTTCATTGCCGGCCGAAGCTACAATTATCAGCCCCTTTGCACTGGCATACTCAAAGGCCTTTTCCATAAATGCACTTTTCGTTTCACTTCCCCAACTGAGACTCATCACTCGGGCATTGTTCTCCAGGGCAAAATTAATACTGTCCATTATATTGAAGTCAGTAATATAGCCATTATCATCAAAAGCTTTTATGGCAACTATGGGATTGTATGATTCACTACTCTCATTGCCTATCCCATAAGGTTTGACAAGGCCGGTAGCAATGAGTCCCATCTGGGTGCCGTGACCAAGCGTATCCGTGATCGGCATGTCAGGATTCATTACATCCAATGACGAGATAACGAATTTATCAAAATCCATTTCACTGGTTGATAAGCCACTGTCAAGTATCGCAATTGGTGCAAGATTACTCGTCGGAGCATAATATTCCGCTTCCAGGTCTGGAGACGGAAATGGCGCCGGATATGTAATGGGTTGTTGAATGGGGTAGGCATAATTCAGTTCTGCGGAATCTATTTTGTGCGTATCCTTAATTTCCCGGATAATGGCTTGAATGTTTTTATCCTCTGGAAAGGTAATTCTGAAGACACCGGGTATTTTGCTTTGCGTGACAGTCGCATTGTATAGTTGGAGAAACCTTTCAAGTTCCGTGATGTCTGCACCAGCCGCCAATTGCAACAGGATCTCATTTTTGACATAAAACGATCCGTCCTTTTTTTGGGCTATCAACAGGTTTTTCGGCGGCAGCAGCTGTTTCATAAGGTCTTTTCTGCCTGACTGGAAAATCTGGATTTCAGCTAGTCTGATAGACGGCAAGTTCCCATCGTTCTTCTTGGATTCCCAAAGCAGCGAATAGCTGGCTGATTTAAGAATAGATCCTAAAACCTGTTCTACTGGTCTTTTTGAGAAATTTGCAGATACGGAAGGATTTATCTGCGGATCAAGTTTTACAGTGACACCCTGGGAAACAAGTTCGGTCAGGATAGTACGCAGGGGAGTTTTGTCAGCTGATAACGAGATCCTTTCCCCCTCCAGCTGCACATGAATTTTTTGCGCAGTGCTGTTACCTGGTAAAAGGAAGGACAGTAGACAGCTGATAAGGAATATAAAGTAAATATTTTTAACTGATAGGAACACAATTTCTCCTGCATGATGGATCCCGTAGGCTTGCTATTCAATAAGATAAGTCATGGACAGTAAATAAGAAAGTGGCTTTTAATAAAATCGTTAAAAGACATTGGCATATAAAAAAAAGCAGCCAACCGATGATAATCAGCTGGCTGCTTTTTTGAATTAAGATATCTGTAGAGTATTATTTAACAACCATTGTTACAATGTTTGCAACAACACGGCGATTTTGCTGCCGTCCTTCATCTGTCTTATTTGTCGCAACAGGTTGTGAATAACCAAACCCTTTGGTGGATATCCTGGAGGCGCTGATACCGAACTTATCAACCAGGTATTTCTTCACACCTTCAGCTCGTCTTTTCGATAACTTAAGGTTGTACGCTTCCGTGCCCCTGTTGTCTGTATGGCCTTCCAGAACGGCATTTGTCTTAGGATATGCCTTGAGGAAGTTCGCCACTTTCATAATATGATTATGGTATTCAGACCTGACGGTATCCTTGTCAAACTCAAACTCAACATGCAGAGTTATGGAAACCTTTTCCTTGATCGGCACCGGGCATCCGACACTGTCAACTTTTATACCCCTGGGGGTATTGGGACATTGGTCGATATGGTCATAAACCCCGTCACCATCACTGTCTCTGGGACCAGCCCCTTTTGCCAGGAGTACCTGTGTAATAAAATCGGACATGCCGTTAGCGGCGAGAAGGGTATCAGCATCGGTTGCAAAACCGCATTCACCAGCCTTGGCTATACCGTCCATGGTAGCTTTGCCCTTCGGATCATTTCCTAAAAGTACTGTATAGATACAGAGATCATTGCCAAATTGGTCTTTCATGCCGGCAGCTTCAGTAATCGGATTGCCTTTTGCATTATTTTTGCCGTCACTGAAGAGGATCACAGCGACCTTGCCGGTTGTTTCCTCCAGGTCCATCCTGGCATGGTGGATGGAGTTGGCAATGGGGGTTATACCGCCTGTGGAGTTTATTGAATAGACGGTACTATTGAGGCCGGCTTTGGTATAATTTGTCATACCGTAGATCAGCCCTTTTCTTGAATAATATGGTCCGAAAGCCCGCAAACCGGCATTCATTTCAATATCAGGGATTGTCTCATTCATGCACAGGATAAGTTCCTTGGCCACGGGGAATTTTCTTTGTTTGTTGCTCCAGCCTTTTTTTGTCTTGTCGGCCATGGTCGATGATGCGTCCAGGACGACCAGCAGGTTGTCGACCTTTTTGACCAATTCGCCGCTCTTGACCTTTTGATTGAGATCTTCACCTATGCAGGAATAGTCAGTTTGAGTCTGGGAATACTTCGTTGCACAGCTGGTTAGAAAAACACCGATGATCAGAATACCAAAATACTGAAGAAAATGTTTTGTTTTCATACGTACCTCCTTTTTTCTAGTTCGTTAGTAATCTGAAAGTTTTCTTAATAAAGAATATAGCACCACAGCTGCTCAGAATAATCAGCTATTTACATCCTGAAAGTCAATCTAACATAACTACGCATACTGTATGTTGAGGGTATTTCTGGAAAAACATTTTGTAATAATTGTAAGTATATAAGAATTTTTAACTCGAGCTGTCGAATTTGTCACGCACAAAATCAAGTAATTGCCCAAAAGCTATAAGGCATAAAAAAAGAGCGGGCTGCCAGTCTGCAACAGCGGTCCGCTCTTTAAAATCTTGGGGACAGATTGAAATCTGTCCCCTGTTGTTATATAAGTTATTTCTTGATAACGACGGTATCTATATTGGCAACAACCCTCCGGTTTTGTTGTCTTCCTTCTTCTGTCTCGTTGCTTGCAACCGGTCGTGATTCACCGAACCCCTCTGTGGAAACCTTCGCAGCATCGATACCAAAAGTTTCAACAAGGACCATTTTTACACTTTCTGCTCTTCTCTTTGACAGGTCATCGTTGTATGCATCACTGCCTTCGCTGTCTGTATGACCTTCCAGGGAAACATCTTTGTCTGGATAAGCTTTCAGAAAATTGGCCACTTCTTCGATCTGTGAATGATATTCAGACATTACATCATCCTTGTCAAAATCAAATTCAACATGGAGGACAATGGTGATTTTTTCCTTGATCGGTATCGGACAACCGACCCTATCAACCTTAATGCCCTTAGGGGTATCCGGACATTTATCAATATTGTCTGTTACGCCGTCCCCGTCACTGTCCATGGGAGGCCTGACTTTGGCGCCCTTTTTCAGAAAGACATTGATCACAAAATCGGTCATTGCATTGGTGGAGACAAGGGTTTTGGCATCGGTTGCAATCGGGAAATCACATTGACCAACCTCGGCAATACCGTCCATTAACGCTTTCCCTTTGGCACTTTCTCCCAGCAATACCGTGTATATGCAGATATCATCACCAAACTGGCCTTTCATTTCCTTGGCAGCCGCAACCGGATCTGAGCCATCTGTGTTCTTGCCGTCACTGAACAGGATCACGGCAGTCTTGCCGGTGGTTTCCTCAAGGTCCATCCTGGCTAAGGTAATGGATTCGGTAATTGGACTGAAGCCGCCGGTTTTTTCAACTATGAGCTGGGCATTATCAAGTCCGGCTTTGCTGTATTCAGTCATACCGTAGATCAGCCCTTCCTCAGGTTGATATTTGCCAAAAACTCTCATGCCACCATTCAATTCAATATCAGGGATAGTCTGGTTCATGCAAGTGATAAGATCTTTGGCGTGGAGGAATTTCTGCTGTTTTTTATACCAGCTTATGGTTTGCCTTTCAGACATGGTGGAAGATGTATCAAGGATGACTAAAAAATTATCTACCTTTTTAACATATTCCCCTCTCTGCACCATCGGATTGAGATCTTGACCTTCACAGATATAATTCGGCGGTGGCTCTTTAGTCATAGATGCGCAACTGGTTAGAAAAACTCCGAGGATCAGCACACCCAAAACCTTAAGAAAATATTTTGCTTTCACACTCTCCTCCTTATTTCTAAATGAATACTGTAAGATATCTTTGGTAATTATAATTTAGCCCATTGCTGATCCATATTTCAGTTGCCCACATTCAGAAATAAAATCAACGGTAAAAAAGCACGGGATCTATTTGTCTCCCTTCTGAATAATTGCTAGAGAAAAGAGTCCGGACAGGAATGATTTTTAACCCGTGATTGTTACTTTGTCACTAACAAAATCATATAGTTATTCAATATTTTTAGATATATTATCCTGGTTTTCTTTTTTGCGTGGTTTGAGCAAACCTCCAATCAAATTCAGTACAGCCTTAACGCCTTTCCAGATTTTTGGCAGCAGCCAAACCAGCAGCAGGGTGAACAGAACCAGAAAGATGACAAAAACCCATGGATAGTATAAGGCGGTCCACAACCCGACAAAAACAGCAATATCTTCCCCTAGAGAAGCTGCCCAGTTGGTAAAGGGTTCAGGTGAGGTGTTGATAAGCACCCGGGCTCCCGACTTGGTAGCATGGGTGGACGCTGCCATGCCGCCTCCCAGGAGAGCTGCAGCTATTGCTACGGGCGGATTTACATCTCCGATAGCAGCGGCGGCCAGTAAAGCGCCCACCGGAATACGGATAAAGGTCTGTATGGTGTCCCATCCGGTGTCCACTCCCGGTATCTTGTCGGCAATAAACTCCGTTACATACATGACACCGGCAGCGCCTATAACCAGCGGATCGGTCAGCACGACCAGGCCGGGAGGCAGGGTTATGTTGCCGGTTGCCCCCATGATGCCGAGCACCAGAATAGCAGCATAGAGATTGATGCCGCTGGCCCAGGCAACTCCCATGGTCAGGGCAATGGTTTTAATAATCGGTTCAAGCTGTTCCACTTTTTACCTCATTTGGGGTTGTCAGTTGGCAAAGAATCCGCCTGCTGACAATCGATGACCTTATGGTCCAGAGACTGTCGGACAGCCTGTAAGGCCTGATTCGCCAGACCGCATCCTTTAAGAACTTCCGGGATGTCCTTATCCCTGCCAAAAATAATATCGACGATTTCAATCGGTTTCAGATTGGCGGAAGGGGCGGCAGGGACATACCCTTCCAGTTTACCGGTTACTCGACGCAGTATGCCGCCCTTGACCAGTTCATCAATAATTACTGCTATTGCATTAATTGGTTGATCAAGTTGATTTGCCAATGAATTTTTAGTGGTCACTGTTCTGGCTGTAAAGTCATTTAACGCCGACTCTATGATATCAAAAGCCATGGCCAACCGGATCACCGGTGAAAGAATAATTTTTTTCCACTGGTATTGTTTCCAGCCCTGGAAGGCAAATGCGACTTCAGCGCCCAGGAGGAAAATGACCCAGGCTACATATATCCAGAGAAAAAAGAGCGGCAGGGTGGCAAAGGAGCCATAAATTGCATTGTATTTCGCTACACCGATTTGCATTTTTACATAAAGTATCTGTACCCAGAACCAGCTGATGCCGCCAAAAAGACCTCCAGCTAAGGCAGGCATAAATTCCACCCTGGTATTGGGAATAAAGCGGTACAAAAGCGAAAAGGTGAGAACCAGGACTAAGATGGGCAGGGTTTTCAGTATAAACCTGTCCATGCCAAAGGGCAGGACAGTCTGTATCTTGGCGAGAAGATCAGGGCTTTGCAGGGTGGCGGCAGTGGCCAATGCCAGGTTTACACTGAGCGGCAAAAGGATCATCAGCGCCATGTAATCAATAATTTTACGCCCCAGAGCACGCCCTGTAGCCGTTTGCCAGATAGCGTTCATCGACTGTTCTATGCTGCCCAGCACTCCTAAAGCAGCAAGGACCATGCCCAGGATGCCGAAAGTGCCCAGGGTGGTAAAATCTGTTTTATCAACGTAATCGAATAATTGATCTACGGCTTTTCTGAGATGTGAGGTAAGGCTGTCGGATTGTACCGGTTCATCAGTGGCTATCGATTCATTTGACAGCTCAGACTCCACAGGGGCAGTTTCCTGCTTGTCGGGAACCTGTTCCTGTTCTTGTTTGATATCAACCCCGGAAACTTCGGGATCAAACTGCTCAATTAAGCTGTAGGCAGCTTCACGCATCTGATCTCCGGCGCCGAGACCTTTTAAAACTGCGGTGCCCAGGGCCAGCATGGGAACAAGGGAAAGAACCACGGTAAAGGTCAGGGCGCTGGCCCGCAGGGTGATTCTATCCTGCTCTGATTCACGAATGACAATAAAAACAATCCGACAAAAGCCGCGCAGCAGTTTTATATATTGCTGATCGTCAGGGACTGAGCTTTTCCAGACCCAGTCACTGAAGTGCTGCCACTTCAGCTGACCAGGCCAAGTATCGACTCTTGCTCTGCAGAAGTTTGTTTCTATTCTCCGGCTTTTTCTCTTTCATAATGACGTTAACAAATTAATGATATTTATTTGCCAAAAAGACCTTTTATCATGCTTTCAGGTGATGATTTCTCATCAGTTTGAGTCCCGCCTCCCTGTTCAAAAAGTCTGTACTGTTTTCTGCAGCTGGTCCTGGACACTCTTCATATCGAGGGTTGGTTTGGGGCCTAAGAATATCAACTAGTTACGTACGCAATGCCTGTCCGCATCGTGGTTTTCGAAGTCTCATTTCATTCCCTATCTACGATGCCGACAATCTTAACGACCAAAAAGACCTTTTATTATGCTTTCAGGTGACGATTTCTCATCAGTTTGAGTCCTGCCTCCCTGTTCAAAAAGTTTTTTCTGTAATGTTTTCTGCAGCTGGTCCTGGACACCCTTCAGATCAAGGGTTGGTTTGGGGTTGGTGACAGTACCGGCAAGTTTAAGGTTGAGGGTTGAACCGCCTTCGTCATCAGCCAGGAATTGAGTGAATGAACCACGTGATTTGAGTTTTTCCGCCAGAGCCGGTGACAGATGTAAGGTGACCGGCATATTGAGACTGCCGTCCAGTCCGATAATACCATTGGCTTCCGCTGAAATATCAGCACTTTTTAGCTGCGTAGTAAGCTTTACCTTGCCGCCCTTGACAACTGTAAAAGTGCCGGAAATATTTTTATACGAAAGGTTATTTAACTCAGACAGCCCCAGGAGATTGGCTACGGCTCCAGACGCCGGTGTTCCGGTAATGCCGCCTTTCTCCAAACTGAATGTGCCGTCTGCGGTGAGAACATTTTTTATCTTGTCCCACGTTGTGCCGGCCCCGGAAAAATTAACCGAAGATTGCAACGTTCCGGTTAACATGCCGGCAGCTTTTTGAATAAAGGATGAAGTCAATCCGTCAGCCTGCATTGAGTGTAGAGCTATTTTACCATCAAATGGCGGGTCCGCTTTGTTCAGGTTGGCATTGACATTTGACTCCAGTCTGCCGCCATAGGCATTGGCAGACAGTTCACTGACCGTCAGAATTCCCTTGTCAATGCTGAACAGCAAAGCAAAGTCATTTGCCGTGAGCCCTTTATACATCGCTTTGTCAATCTTGACCTTGCCCTTTGCAACAAGGCCGGACGGCAGGGAATCAGCTATGGGGCCTGCTGATTTTTTAGCGGCCGGTTTGGGGGCCTGGGATTTCGGCAGGGCAGCTGCCATGGCCAGCAGTTTATCAATGTTAAGGGACTTGCTGCTTATATCAAGAGTGGCATTGGGGGACTTGGCATAGTTTTTTATGTCGCCCTTTATCTGCACCTGTTCTTCGTCCAGGGTGACACCGATATCGACATCCAGATTTTGCTGGCTGATGTTGCCGCTGCCGTCAATATGGGCCTTTGTCCCAGCATATTCCACATCGGCAACCAGATCCCAGTCCCCCTGGTATCGCAGATCCGTCATGTTCTGGCCAAATGATACCTTTAGTTTGGCATTTGTCGTAGCATCAACCTTGGGCAACTTATTAAGCGCATCACGAACTGATAGTTTGGCATTGACAAGCCTGATCTGGTCAATGGTCAAGGCCAACGGAACTGCCGCTGCTTCGGTTGCAGATGTCTTGGGTTTATCCTGCTTGGCGGGTTTAGACAAAATTGAAAGGGTTGAATAATTGAATTGGCCTTGTTTGTTGCGGGAAACCTTGATCGTTGGTTCGTCTAAACGTATTTCACTGACAACCAGCTTTTTCTGGAGCAGGGGCATCAGATCATAACTCAGCACAAAGGCCTTGGTGCTGACAAAGTTACTCTGCCCATCTGCTTCCTTAATGATAAAATCTTTGATGGTAATGCCGGAGAACAGGCCGATCTTGATATCTCCAATGGTGACCTTCCGGCCCAACGCTGTTTCAGCCTGGGGTATGACAAGGGCTTTAACTCGTTCATCTGTAAGATAAAACTTTACAAAGGCGACAAGCCCGACAACAACTATAAGTACTACTGCAGCAAGTATACCAACAACCTTAGCAACTTTACCCATAGCAGACCCCCTTTGTGTTTTATTCAAAAGCAGTGTTCTTATTCTCAGTCATCAAATGTATGGTATATAATAACTATAGGATATTTTGTTAGGATCGCGAATTATTTTTTAAAAAAGTATCCGTATAAAAACTATTTCGCTGAAAAGCTTTACTTATAGCACAACAATTATTACATAATACTCTATATTATTAATTAGTTAATGACCCTTTAGGGATACCGGCAATTTTTTACTAAAAAGATTGGGGAGAAAGCTATGCAAAAAACACTGCTATCAGTCGTAGCGTCACTGTTTCTGCTTATCGGTTGTGCTGCTCAACAGGAATCGATGACAGGCCAACATGAAGAAGCTGGAACAGCTCATGGACATGAGGATACAAAAATAACCAAGCATTTTGATGACAGCTTAACCAAACTTACTGACAATAAACTGTACAGCCTGGAGCTTGTTATACCGGAAAAGCACCTTATGATGGGTGTGAATACCATAGAATTAATTATACACCACGGCAAAGGCGGTGACGTCCCCACGGCTGACCTGACCATCACCCCCTGGATGCCCGGCATGGGGCACGGTGTCATGGAAAAACCCAAAATCACCGAGAGGGGAGGCGGTCTCTACAGTATTGACAACGTTGTTCTATCAATGACTGGTCACTGGCAGCTTCTCGTCACAGTCAGCAAGGATGGCGCCGAGGATTCCGCTGTTTTTGATTTCCCTGAGGTAAAAGCAATGGGGCACCAACAACACATGATGCATGCGCCGCCGTCCAAAGATCTTGACATGTCAACCATGAAAATGTCAGCCCACTTGCACTACAATGTCATGTATGAAAGCCTCTCCGGCAGACTTCCGTTAAACAAGATCCATAGCTGGAAATTGGCGGTAAAAGACGGCAAGGGCAATGCGGTCAATAATGCGAAAATAAGCGTTGTCGGTGATATGCCGGAACATGGCCATGGATTACCGACCAATCCCGAGATCAGTAAGGGGGCAGGGCCAGGTGTTTACCGGGTTGACGGCATGAAGTTCAGCATGCCCGGCTGGTGGGTGATCACTTTCAACATCAAGGCCGGTGATATGCAGGACAGCGTCAGCTTTAATGTACAGGTTCATTAAATGAACTAAACCAGGGAGTTTTGTTTATGGAAACGTTGAAACTTCATGTATCCCGGAGTGCTTTGTTATTGTTTAGCATATTCTGCGTTCTGGCATTTGTAAGCCCGGCTGATCTGCAGGCAATGGATCAGCATACCTGGTCTGATCAGGAAAAGACTATGCTGCGTTCCCTGTGGATAGGATCGCTGCCACCCTTACCGGTAGATCCTTCCAACAGGTATTCCGATAACCCAAAGGTTGCGGCTTTTGGCAAGAAGCTCTTTTTCGAAGATAATTTCAGCGGCAACATGAAAGTCTCGTGTGCCACCTGTCACCGGCAGGATTACTCGTTTACCGACAATCTTCCCCAGTCCCATGGCATGGCCACAACACCCCGGCGCTCCATGCCGCTCATCGGCGTTGCCTACAACAGCTGGTTCTTCTGGGACGGCCGCACTGACAGTCTCTGGTCCCAGGCTCTTGGTCCCATAGAAAACAAACTGGAACATGGTATCTCGCGGACCATGTGTGCCTATATTATCAGCAAATATTACCGGCAGGAATATGAAGAACTCTTCGGAGCCATTCCTGAAATTACCGAGGAAAGCTGGCCCCAGCACGCCCGTCCGGCAGCCGATGATCCGGAGGCCTTGAAAGCATGGGTTTTTATGAGTCCTGAGAAAAGGGAGAAGGTAAACGAGATCTATGTCAATATGGGCAAATCTATAGCCGCATTTGTCAGAACCATCCTTCCTCAACCGTCACCCTTTGACCGCTATGTTGAAGAGGTATTAAATGGTGATATGAACAAGGCGAGAAAATCCCTTACCAATGCCGAGGCGATGGGTTTAAAGCTGTTCATCGGCAAGGCAAAGTGTACCAACTGTCATAACGGGCCAATGCTGACCAACAGTGATTTTCATAATCTTGGAATACCTCAAAAGGGTGACAAACCGGCTGATCCAGGCCGAGCGGCAGGCATCACCCAGGTACTGAGCGGTGAATTCAACTGTTTAAGCAAGTACAGTGATGCAACCCCCAATGAATGTTCTGAACTGCGGTTTATTGACACTTCAGAAAAAAAGTATACCGGCGCCTTTAAAACTCCAACTTTACGGAACGTGGCAGACAGGCCTCCCTACATGGATGCCGGCCAGTTTTCCACAATTAAGGAAGTATTGAAATTCTACAGAGACCAGGCAACCAACCCTGAACTGGAGCACAGTAATTTGACGGACAGTGAACTGCTGCAGCTGGAAGCCTTTCTCAAGACTTTATGCAGCCCGCTCACATCCATTCAATAAACAGGCACAGATATGGAAAAATTTCTGGACAGTATACCTTGGGGACTGCTCATCATTGCTTGCCTGACGCTTGGGCTGGCCCCCTATAATCCGCCTCATTTTGTAGAAAAACTGCAGATGCTTTTTAAGGGTCGTCTTGTACGGCCCATTGACTGGTTTGATTTTTTCATGCATGGAACACCTTGGTTCCTGTTAATCCTGAAAGGTGTTTTTTCACTAAAAAAATGATCACGTTGAACTAGCGTTTTTTGTTCTTCTCTTTTTTCTATTCAGCAGGTATGTCATCGATTCGTAAGACAATATCAGTGCTTTTCATCCTGGTACTATCTGTATCAGCATTAGGGTTGATCTTTATTTACAACAAGCTGCCAAGCTATATTGAGGATAAGGCCCGACAGGTTTTATTACAGAAAACCCCATTCACCCGTTTTAATGCAAATGTCCGGCATGCTGGTTTATATGGTTTAAAGATTGATAACATTGAAGCAGGCGATGCAAGGCATCCAACCTTTTCTATCAGCTCAATCAACATCAAATATTCACCAACGGGTATTCTTAAAAAAAAGATTAAAGGGATTGATGTCGTCGGCCTGACGTTTTTTCTGGAGTTACATGATGGGCATTTGTCCATACCTGGTTTGGATAGTTTGGCACTGGAAGGGAAAAAAACTCAAACCCCAACCGAAATAGATATCCCGGTTGATCTTCAAGAATTGCATATTAAAGAAGGTATGCTGCATCTCACTGTTGACAGTGAAAAAATGCTAATCCCATTTAACCTGACTTTGAAACAGGAAAGCTTTGGCCGTCCATCTTTTTATAAAACTTTACTGCAATTATATCCCGGTTCGGAACAGGTAACCTTTGCAGCGGATGTTGATCTTGCTAATAACCAAGGTCTTGTAAAGCTTTCCTCAAAAATACTGCCGCTTGAAAAACTTGCCCCCTTTATCAGGACATTGCCAGGCTTGATGGTGGCCGGCCAGGCATCAATAAATGGAGTTTCAGAAATCAAACTACAGCCCACAGAAGCCATTTCGGCCGGCATTGAAATTGGCCTGCAGCCATTTACTCTCACATTCAATGATATCCAGGTAGAATCACCATTAGATATTCCGAATAGCAAGCCAATCAAATTAATAATCAATTATAATAAAGAGAAACTTCAGTACAAAATCGATGATATTTCATTGATTAAACCTATAGGGGCTATATTTAATGCCAGCGGTGCATTGGCTCTCTCTGAAAATCAATTTGCTGGCGCCGGTAAATTTACGGTTGCAGTCAAAGACATTCCCTCATTATCAATAAAAGAACCTGTTCTGCTCTCAAATGATGTTACCTATGGCTATGATTATACATCAGAAAACTGGCATTTTAATCTGGCAAAAAATGCTTCATCGTCAATGGAGACCATCAAGGTAAAATATCAGGATGCTCTTATCGAAACTGGAGTGCCCGATTATGTTGTATCCGGCAAAGGAGTCGCTGATGCCGGGGATATATTTTTTTCTGCAGCAAACCAGCAAATTTCAGTCGTTCAGGATGGCATAAAAGGAAATGGCATTATTGCCCTGGAAGGCACCATGCAATTTGACGCTAATGGATTGCAGGGGCAGTTACAGGCAGAATTGCAGAATGGCAGGCTTGATTTTACCGAAAACAAATATGTCATTGAAGATATTGCAGTGTCAATGCATTTTCCTGATCTGCCTCAAATCGGAACCGATGCCGGCCAGGTATTACGTTTCAGTAAAGCTTCTTTTGGCGACATTTCCATCACCGACGGCAGGGTTACCTGGCAGCTGGAATCATCCGGCACCCTCTATTTAGAGGATTCTGTGTTTCAATGGGCCGGCGGTAATCTTCGAATCAATGATGTAAGGCTTACGCTGGATAAAGATCAACAGTTTATAACCATATTATGTGAGCAATTGGATCTCATTGAGATATTACAGCAGTTTGGCATAAAAAATGCCGAAGGTGAGGGAACGGTAAGTGGCAAAATACCTTTACTGCTGGGCAAGAATACCATAGATTTTGAAAACGGCTTGCTTTCATCCAGCCAGGGCGAAGGCGGCAGAATTAAAATTGCTGCCTTGGATTTGCTGGCCGCCGGCGTACCGAAGAATTCCCCACAATTTTCCCAGATCGATTTCGCCGCCGAGGCGCTAAAAAACTTTAAGTATAACTGGGTCAAGCTGTTCCTTAATACCACAGGCGATGACCTGGTCATGCAGCTGCAGATGGAAGGCAGCCCCATGCACCCACTTCCTTTTGCCTATAATGAGAACGGCACATTCACCAGAATAGAAGCTGGCGGCCAGGGGATTATTCGGCCGATCAGACTGGATGTGAATTTCCGTTTTCCCTTGAACCGTGTTTTAGGGTATACTGGTCGTATTCAGGATATATTGGACAGACTAAAACAGTAATTGGAGAATGAAATGAAAAAACTAATCTATCTGCTCATCCCGTTCCTGCTGATTATGATGGCAGGTTGCACTCAGCATAAGGTGGAAACCAAAAGTCATGTTGAGGTGGCGCCGGTGGAGATAAAACCCATTCACATCACTATAGATATCAATATCAAGGTTGATAGGGCTTTGGACGATTTCTTCTCAGATATTGACGAGTCTGCCGAATAAATAAAATAACATGGTTGATTATTTGTCATAATTAATTCGTGTATATGATGATAAGGAGAACAGACATGAGGAAATATTCATTAGGTTATGCGATAGTAGCGTTTCTGGTACTGCTGGTGTTCAGCACTGAGGCAAACTGCTTTGCCGGTGCTGATGACATCAAGGCCATGATGAAGGCCAGGAAACCAACCATTGACATGTTGAAATCAGCAGGCATAGTTGGTGAGGACAATAGAGGGTATCTGGGTTTTGTGACCAGCGTAAAGAAAGAAGTTTCCCTTGTCAAAGCTGAAAATACAGACCGCAAAAAGGTCTATAGTGCTATAGCCAGACAGCAGGAGACAAGTGCCCAACTGGTAGGAGAGCGGCGGGCCAAACAGATTGCCGAAAGGGCGAAATCCGGTGAATGGCTGCAGGATGAATCCGGTAAATGGTATAAAAAGTAAATATCCGCGATACTATTTATAAAGTTGCAGCTGATGTTCCTTTTCGGCTGCAACTTTTTTTTATTTTGTTAAACAATCCCAAAGTAAGAATTATATGAGTAAAGCAACAGTTTCCAAAGGCTTGCAGGATGCCCTTCAAGAGATGTCAGAAGAGTGCATTGAATGCAAAATATGTGTAAAGCAGTGTGCGTTTCTGCAAAAATACGGCACCCCCAAACAAATAGCTGACAACTATAATCCCGATGAACGACTGCATCATGCCATGTCATACGAGTGCAGTTTATGCAGCCTGTGCACTGGAGTTTGCCCGGTAGATATTGATCCCAAGCGCATGTTCCTTGAACTGCGGCGTTACGCAGTTGCAGCGGGCAAGGTTGGTTTGACAAAACAGCGGCTGCTCCTCAATTTTGAAAAAACGCGGCACTTCAAAGCGCTCTTCATTTTACGGCCTGCCAACAGGATGCGATACAGTCTTGTTTCCAGGCTG
>PVMK01126271.1_pt1 | contig 16595 bp, 14 predicted proteins | sample 1853481 | NCBI WGS metagenome assembly PVMK01 (sample SAMN08533507, study PRJNA380276) | Marine sediment metagenome, whole genome shotgun sequencing project.
GGTCGCGATAACTGTTATGCGCAATTCATCATTCAAAGAAGGATCAATTACAGCTCCAAAGATGAGGTTGACATCGGGGTGAGCGGTCTCCTTGATAATCGCAGCAGCCTGGTTGACTTCAAAGAGGGTCAAATCTGGACCACCGGTGACGTTGAACAGAATACCGCGTGCACCATCAATCGTGATATCCAATAATTCACTGGAAATCGCTTTCTCAGCAGCTTCGCGAGCTCGTTCTTCACCCTTTGCATTTCCGACTGCCATCAGGGCTGCTCCACCTTCGGACATGATTGTGCGTACATCAGCAAAATCGAGATTAATCAAGCCTGGCACAGTTATCAGTTCCGAAATACCTTGCACACCCTGCCTCAGGACATCATCTGCCATTTTAAAAGCATCGTGAAGGTTCGCCCGTTTGTCGACTATTTGTAATAAGCGATCATTCGGAATCACGATCAGAGTATCGGCATGGTCTTTAAGCTCGTTGATGCCAGCTTCAGCGGATTGAATGCGGCGGGAACCTTCAAAGGAAAAGGGACGCGTGACAACACCTATTGTAAGAGCGCCAACCTCCCCGGAAATTTGGGCCACGATCGAACATGCGCCGGTGCCTGTACCACCACCCATTCCACCAGTGATGAATACCATATCCGCGCCTCTAAGGACATCATACATTTCTTCAGCTGACTCTTCAGCAGCTTTGCGACCGGTCTCTGGATCACCGCCCGAACCTAATCCACGGGTCAATTTTTCCCCGATCCGTAATCGCACTGGCGCTTTGGAAAGCATTAATGCCTGTGCATCAGTATTGATGGCAATAAACTCGACTCCTTGTAATCCTTCCTCGATCATCCGGTCGACTGCGTTACATCCGCCTCCTCCAACACCAACAACTTTGATATTGGCAAAGGATTCAACTTGATTGGGTGGATTGATCATTGCGTTCATACGTTACTCCTCCTTCAAATCATGTGGTTTGTGATTTTTTCTAAATACCAGTAAAAGTGAAGATTTTTTCCAGATAGACGATATAAATCCATTTATGGAAACAATCGACGTATTAGATTTTTGAAATAATCCCAATCGAAACCTCCTCCATGTGAACTGATTATTGTTTGAGAGGATTCCCCGCCGATCTCAGTCATCAACATTTGCCATTTCAACAGACCAACACTTGTTGAATAAGCAGGTGAATATAATTGATCGGTCATACCAACTAGATTTTCCGGCTTTGCGATCCTGACCGGTAAACCCAATACTTGGGACCCAATTGTTCGGATGCCAGGAATGCTGCTCGATCCTCCTGTCAGGACCATGCCAGCAGGCAGCAATCCATCATAGCCTGATCTCTTTATCTCCTGTAAAACTAGACTAAAGATCTCTTCCACTCGAGCTTCGATGATCAGAGCCAGCTCTCTACGGCGAATCTGGAGGGGCTTTTCCTCACCGAATGGGCGCACATAAAATTCTTCGTTTTCTACGACCTCAGTTTCGACTGCATGACCATGTTGTTTCTTGATCTCCTCTGCCTGGGGAATTGGCAGACGTAAACCATGCGCGATGTCCGATGTTAATAGGTCCCCGCCTACACCAAGGACCATCGTATGCCAAACATCTCCCTCAATGAAGATCGCCATATCGGTTGTTCCACCGCCGACATCACACACAACCACTCCCATCTCACGTTCCGTCTCAGAGAGTACGACCTCCGCCGATGCCAGAGGATTCAATACAAACTGACTAGTATTTGCTCCGGCTTGGATTACACAATTTCTCAGGTTTTCCACAGCGGATGCTGCGACAGTGATAATGTGTGTCTCTACTTCAAGGCGGTATCCATACATGCCCAACGGCATGCGGATGCCAGGCTGCCCATCCACTGTAAAACCACGTTGGATAACATGAATGATCTCCCTGTTATGAGGTATTGCAACTGCCCGGGCAGCCTCCATCGATCTGATTACATCATCCTCGTCAATCGTGCGACCAGAAACACCGACAACGCCACGGCTGTTGACTGATGAGACCTGCGATCCGGCCAAGCTGACTAGTGCAGAGGTGATCTCCATACCCGAGGTACGTTCAGCTTTTTCTATTGAACGGGAGATAGCCTGCGTTACGGCACCGACATCCACAGGAATGCCCTTACGCATTCCTTTAGAAGGTTCTATGCCCACACCAAGAATACGCAGGATGCCATCTTCCTCAACTCGTCCTACAAGCGTACAAATCTTAGTTGTGCCAATATCAATTCCGACGATAATCGGTTCGTCCATTTTTTACCGCTCCAGGCGATAATATGGTGCGTGGACATGCTCCACGCTGATTAATGCAGGTCGTATACCTGCTTTTTTCAACCGCTTATATGTTTTCAAATAAACTTTTAATTTAAGAGCCATATCCTCATCACTACTGCCGAAATATACTTGCCAACCCCGCGGATCCAACCAACCAAGTCCATGCTGGCTGTCATAAACAATCGGGGTATTCTCAGGTGCTTCAGGGCTGATGGTGAGAATGGCGTTTACTAAATCTACCGGAAGTATTGGTAATAAAACTTCACCTTCTTCAATCATTTCACTCCCTGCTGGAGCAACTGTTAACAAATCGCTTCCCTGAACAGTAATACCAGGACCCCCTTCACCAAGAGGAGGAAACGCAACACCTCTCTCATCTACCCAAAATGTCTGCCCATCTTGCTGCCAGGCCAAAACTGGATGCCGCTCAACCAAATTGACCACCACTTTTTTCGGGAATTCGGTCTCCACTGATATATTCACCAGATTTGGAAAAGCTTCCTGAAATTTTTGCTCGAGGTCTGCCGGGTTTAAAAAGATAATTGACTTCCCAATCACATCAGCTACGATATTAATCTCTGCATTTGTCAATCGCACCATTCCAGTCACATCGATTGTATCGACTTTGAAAAACGGAGAGTACCAAAGGGTATAAATCATGAAGCCGAGTACGCCGACCATTAAAGCTGATAACAAACGCCAACCTATTCCGACCACAGGCACCGCAGGCAACCTCATTTCGGCACCCTGGCCATCGAGGGCAATATCAAAGCGGCGGCGACTATTTTTATTTTTCCGTCGGCTATGAGAAACAGTTGCAGCAACCCCACCACGTACCAAGACTGGTGGTAAATTCACGCTGGTTTTTTTCTGAGATCGGCGCGCAGATTTAGAGGGACTTTTCCGCGATCGACTTTCCCTCTTTTCTCGCAATAGTTCTGATCGTGTTTGTTTATCCCTTGCCGTCATGCAAATTTCACCTTTGGTACCGCCACTCTGTTCGATCCCGATCTAATCTTCGTTCCATGGCCAGTTCTATTAATCGTTTAACCAAATCCTTAAATGTTAGACCACTGGCTTCCCAAAGCTTTGGATACATACTAATCTTGGTGCAGCCTGGGATTGTATTTAGTTCGTTTAAAAATAATTCACCAGTATCTTTATCTAACAGGAAATCTACTCGTGCCATTCCTGCACAGTCGACCGCTCGATAAGCACGCACTGCAATATTTCTAACCTGCTGGGAGATTTCAAACGGGATTGGTGCAGGTATCACTAATTCTGAGCGATCATCGATGTATTTCGCTTCGTAAGAATAAAAGTCAGCAGATGGGATCACCTCACCCGGAACTGAAGCAATAGGATCATCATTGCCAAGCACACTAACCTCGATCTCCCTGGCATGAATACCCCTTTCCACCAGAATACGACGGTCATACCTGGCAGCATCCATTAAACCTTCCATCAAATCTGAACGATTCATACATTTTGTAATCCCGACAGATGAGCCAAGATTTGCTGGTTTAGTAAACAACGGGTAATGAGCTAGCGCTTCGGCATGAACAATAACTTCATCCAGCGAGTTCTCGACATCACTTCTGAACACAATAATCGTATCCACCTGAGGAATATCATTGGCTCGCATTATGTCTCGGAAGAGACCTTTGTCCATTCCGACTGATGAGCCCAAGACTCCTGCTCCAACATAAGCGATCTCTGCGAGCTCAAACAAACCTTGTATCGTTCCGTCCTCTCCATAAGTCCCATGCAATATCGGGAAGACAACGTCAAGCTGGGTTAATAGTTGAATTATTTCTTCCCGATCTGAGCCCTGGAAGATATATAACCCTTGGCGTGATGGGTCAGCAAATATCGTCGCGGGGCTCAACCCGGTCAGTTGGCTCCCGGAACTAAACTTATCCAAGGTATCCTCACCAACGAGCCATAAACCATCATGGGTGATGCCAATTTGGACCACCTCATACTCATCCGGGCTCAAGGCTGAAAGTATAGAGCGCGCTGAGAGAAGCGAGATCTCGTGTTCGCCTGAGCGACCTCCAAATAAAATGCCTACGCGTAATTTCTTCTCACTCATCGATCCCACTTCACTTCCCATGATCCAAATAGCTCGATCTCCAATTCCAGATTGACTCCAAATTTACTCGCTACAACGCTATGTGAAAGATTAATCAAATCCCAAACATCAGCTGCAGAAGCATTCCCATAATTGATAAAGAAATTCGCATGCAGTGAGCTGATCGCTGCATCACCAACGCGGGTTCCCTTCAATCCTGCTTGCTCTATCAATCTCCCAGCGTAATCCCCTTCAGGATTCTTGAACATGGAGCCCAAACTTGCACCAGATGGTTGAGTTAGACGTCTTTGAGCGACCAATTCATCGAGTCGCGCTTCTACCACCTCTTTTGTACTTTGAGCGAGCCGGAGTAATGCAGCTAATACAATGACTTCAGGCTGTTTTAATTCCGACCGCCCCGGTAAACCCACTTCCTGTGCGTCGATTGCCCCAGTTACCTTTTCCTTAATGCAACTCGAACGATAGCTGAACACAAATTGGTCTGCCAGCCAATCCTCACGCCGAATCACTCTCTTGTGTGGGCTGTCATTTTTGGACCTTTTGTCCTCGACTTCACGATGCAAGATTTCTGCCAGCAGAAGATTCCCGGCAACGTCTCCACCGTGAGCTCCAGCATTCCCGATAATTGCACCACCGATCGTGCCTGGGATTCCGGATGCCCATTCCAAGCCGGTCAAACCACGGCTTGCAGCCTGCCGGGCGATGACACCAAAATTGGAGCCGGAGGCAGCCCAAACTGTCGGTGGCTTACTTTCAACATCAAACATCACCTGCCGGGCCTTATTAAGGAGCACAAGACCCTTCACCCCCGCGTCACTCACCAAAACATTTGAACCACCGCCCAGCACAACAAACGGAATTTCCTCATCCCAGAGGTAACTGACCATAGATACCAGATCATCTATCGATTCTGCAATCAGCAGCCCATCAGCCAACCCCCCGATGCGCGCTGATGTATAGCGAGCAAGGGGTACATTGGTATCAAATTGATCGCCAAACTTTTTTCTTATGGCATTCGCATCAAATGGATAAGACATAAATGCTACTCGTGTACCTCTGTCCACTGGATGGACAACGAATTGATCACTCACAGTTCTTCCAAACAGGTAATAATTTTCTGGAGATCTTTTTGAGATATGCGAATTTGACGAAATTTCTCCTTGGGTGTGATCTTACTTAACTTAGTGGATTTCAATTCAGGCTGAGGTGGCCTTATCGATTGACTGCTCTCCCCTGAAGCCCACGTCATAAGCATCTCAACCATTTTTGGCATTCCCATTTGCAGACAGCAAATCAATCACGCTTTCGCTGATCTGGTATGCATCTCCTGCGGAGAGAACCAACAACACGTCACCGTTTTGTAGATTATTGACCAGATATTTTGTGACCTGATTATTACTCGCCAGGAAACGTACATCGGGGTGGATCATGGACTGTACCACCTGGAGAGAAGAAAACTCCGTATTGACAGGCTCTCTCGAGGCATAGATCTCAGTTACCAGGACATGATCTGCTTCGCGAAAAGCAGTCAAAAATTCTTCAAATAAAGTCTCCGTTCTTGAATACGTGTGCGGCTGCCAGACCGCCCACAATTGACGACCAGGGTATCGATTTCGGGCTGCAGCCAAAGTCGCACGGATTTCAGTTGGATGGTGGGCGTAATCATCGATGACTGCAATCCCTGAAATTTCTCCACGCAACTCAAAGCGTCTCAGCGTACCTTGAAAATCGCTCAGTACCTGAGCAGCGTTAGTAATTGGAATTTTCATTTGATGAGCGACAGCTAAAGTTGCCAAAGCATTGTTAACATTATGAATCCCAGGTATATTCAGTGATACCGGAGCAAGAAGCTCATTTTCAAAGAACGCCTCAAATTCATAGAAACCCTCTTGAGTCAGTGATAAATTGCTCACAAGATAATCTGGAGGGGTTTGGTTCTCTCTCCTATGGAGGCCATAGGATAAAGTCTTGCAGTTAAAATCACTTGCCATATCTAAAAGTTTCAAAGACCCAACATCGTCTGAACACAAAATCAGGGTACCTTCGCCAGGCAGCTGGCGTGCAAAATCAACAAAAGCCTGGAAAAAATCTTCAGCAGTTGGAAAACAATCCGGGTGGTCGTGTTCGATATTGGTCACAACTGCAATTTGTGGCTGCAAGCCTAGGAACATGTAATCGTATTCATCTGCTTCTATCACAAAAGCTCGCCCCTTGCCTGCATGGGCATTATTCCCCAAATTCTTCGAGATACCACCGATAATATAGGATGGATCATGATTGAGAGCAGTTAACATCCAGCTGATCATGGCTGTGGTGGTTGTCTTACCATGGGTTCCAGCTACAGCGATACCGACGCGGTCCTCGATTAACTTACCGAGATAATCGGAACGTTTATAGATCGGAATTCCTGCCGCCATTGCAGCGATTACTTCGACATTATCCTCAGGGATAGCTGAAGAACGAATGACCTCATCAGCTCCAAGCACCTGGTCTTCTCGATGTCCAACGTTAACTTTCGCACCCAAGTCCTGAACTTCACGCGCCAGGGGAGATAATTCTTCGTCAGATCCGCTGACGGTATATCCGCGTTCTATCAATAAACGGGCAATCGCCGATAAACCACTTCCGCCAATTCCGATCAGATGAACGTGTGTCATTAGATAAACACCACCACAACGAACAGAAACGCCACTGCCACAGCAAAATAGACCCAAGGTGGAACTAAATAAACTGGTGGCAATTTTTCGAGCAAATCTAAAGCGGCTACACCCAACGCTGTATTTGGGTCTGGTGGAATAAAATATGGTAGAAATGGATATCCCGCATCAGCCATATAAAACCAAATTGAACCCACGATCAAATAACCATTTACAGCACCTAAAATCAGTCCCAGAAGAACATCCTGGACACGGTCCCTGGCAAAGCGAGGTCCAGCTAATGACCTCAGGTTTGGTGTCTGGTAACCAAAAAACACCAGTAATCCAATGATCCCGGTTTGAAACCAAAAGCGTGTCGATTGGTTGATGCTTGAATCGGGTGATAATAATGGCAGATAAGTCTCCATTAAAACTATAATAAAAATTGCTAATAACACACTGAAGGTGACCAAAATCTCCTTAGCCCAACCTCGCATCGCCCCAATGATGGCAAAGAGGACGACGAAGAGCCAGAATAGTACAGTCAGACTAACCATGGATTAAATCCTTCCCGGGCTAGGTATGGAGACCAACCCGAGTATAATTTCCGCGATCGAATCGGCTGCTTGAGGAGTTGCCAAAGACAGCATTGACTGACCCATACGTTCGCGTCGACTTTGATCATTCACCAGGTCGCGAATTGTGGTCAACAGATGCCGATTAAGGTCACCATCTTGTAGGACTACTGCCGCACCTCTTTTCTCGATATAGCGAGCGTTTACCTCTTGATAACGCCAGGCGTACGGGTATGGAATCAATATCGCCGGTAATCCAAACAGCGGAAACTCGCCTAGAACTGAAGCTCCAGATCTTGAAACGACAAGGTCGGCAATACTGAGCGCTGCACCCATATCTTGGTATAGATATGGGTAAACATGGTATCGGGATCCCAGCTCGACAGGCAAATTTTCTTTCGCAGCTTCAACTTCTTGCCAGTCCAGATGTCCACTGATATGGATCACCTGCATATCGATCAACAAGTCTGGCAATGCCCTGATTAGAGCCCGATTGATCGAACGCGCCCCTTTACTCCCACCGAAGACCAGTAAGGTAGTCAAATCCCGTGATAGGTTGAACTTCTGCCTTGCATCCACTCGGTTGGAAATTTGTAAATTCTGCCGCACCGGATAGCCGGTGACATGCAAATTGGATCGAAACTCAAAATAATTCATAGAGTCCTCAACAGTCAGAGCGATCTGGTCAGATAAACGAGCAATCGTTCGCAATGCCAATCCTGGTTCAATATCTGGTACATACACTGAAATCCTTGGTCTATTACGTCTCGGGAAAATCGTACGCCCAGCATAGGCAACTGGTACCGCGAGATAACCACCAGTGAAAAACATCCCCTCTGGGTGAAAGTCCTTGATAATTCGCCGTGCTGCAATAAAACCTCTGAATATCTGCCATAAATTACCTGGTAATGCTCTCAGTCCAACACCATGAACACCAGCCGCGGGTATGGCCGTGAAAGCGATCTTCTCCTCGCTCAATAAATCAACCTCGATTCCACCTTCTCCTCCAACCCAGAGCACTTCCAAATCGCCAGCAGATGGCGAAAATTGCTGTTCCGTCTCTTTTGATTTCCACGTACTTTTCTCATCGTCCTGTAGCGCCTTTAGCACGGCGAGAGCTGGATACACCCCACCGCCTGTCCCGCCGGCGCAAATCAATAACCGCATTTAAGGACCTCTCTTCCTTTTCCTGGCTGCGGGATGAGACCCGGGAAATGTTTAATAGAATACCGATCGCCGCCAGAGAGACCAGTAGGCTGGAACCGCCATAGCTGATAAATGGTAATGCGTTGCCAGCAAAAGGCACCAAACCAACGATCACTGCCATATTAATAAATGCTTCTAATGCCAACCAGATACTGAGTCCGGCTGCCATCAGTCTACCCAAACCATCTGGGGCAAATTGTGCGATTTTCAGCCCACGCCACAACAAGATTACATTGAGGATAATCACCATGGAAGCACCAAATATACCGGTCTCTTCTCCAATAACTGCAAAAATGCTGTCTGTTGGTGGCACCGGCAAACCGGTCAGTTTCGTATCAGCACGGCCAATCCCAACCCCAAACCAGCTGCCTTTAACCAATGCTTCTAACGCGCGTGAGAGGTGTAACGGTGCCTGGGTCAGGTCTCTGATGCTGATCATATACTCGGCTAAACGTTGGCTGCCTGTTGGGTGAAATCGAAAAACTAGCCAACCAACAAAAATGCCAACCACTAGAAAGAGAATAATTTGGCGGATATCACCTCCCGCCAGGAAGAACATCATCCCGCCAATAATAAAAATTGTTGCCGTTGCGCTGAGGTCAGGTTGCAGCAAGATCAAACCCCCGAGCACACCAAGGATGATGCTCAATGGCAAGAGCCCAAAACTCACGCTGCTCAATTGCTCTCTCCGAGCATACAACCAGACCGCCAGGTATATTACCACTGCAAGCTTCGCTGCCTCAGAAGGTTGGCCTGAGCCCTGAAATATCGTGCGGGCAGCATTGTTGATCACCTCGTTTACCACCAAGACGCTTGCCAGGCCGATTATGGTCACGAGGATGATTGGAATTGCCAACTTCTTATAAACATGGTAATCAAGCCATGTTAATATGGTAGCCAAAACTAAGCCCCCCATGGCAAAAACAAGCTGCCGTTTGAACATATAGCTCGGAGCTTCTTCAAGCACAACCAATGAGTAATCAGTACTGGCTGAGTAAACCATGAGCAAGCCGAAAATTAATAAAGTAAATGCCGCAAGTATCAACCAAATATCTACGCCTAGACGTAAAGGTCTCCAGGTAGACTGGCTATTTTTCCGGGAATTGGGCATATCTCGGCTGATACTCATCGGAGCTCCATCACCCATTTCTTAAATGCCTCCCCACGATCTTCAAAATCGTGAAACTCGTCAAAACTTGTTCCTCCAGGGGATAGCAAGACAACTTCCCCATCAGAAACTTTGTTCGCAGCGGCCATAACCGCTTCTTTCAAACCTAAACAGTAGGTGACCAAAGTCTCCGAATCTTTCTCATAACTGGTCAGGGCATCAGATATTATTCCAGCAGCCTCGCCGAATAAAATCAAGTGTTTGACACGCTGGCAAACCAGTAAAGCAAATCTATCCCATGGCAAGTTTTTATCCTTACCACCAGCGAGCAAAATCATCGGTTTGGAAAATGAATTAATTGCTGCAACAGCACGTTCCGGCGCGGTGGCAATCGAATCGTTATACCAATCTCCGCCACCCCAAGAGCGAACAAACTCTAATCGGTGTGGGATACCAGTGAATCTTTTCACACCTGAGGCCATCGCACTCACTGAAAGTCCAGCTGCCAAAGCGATCGCGCAGGCGCCCAGCACATTGAGTACGTTGTGCTCACCTAGCAGCGGGATATCATCACGTTGAATCACACAGATATCATCTCTATCTACCGCCGATGGAGTATGGATCAGAATGGAATTAAGATCACAGTCAAAATACACACTTTCATGCATCTCGGAAGGTTTCCGAATCCCAAATGTTACCAGGCGCCCATGGACTTTCTCCTGCATACTCCAGGTAGCTGGATCGTCCCGGTTAAGAATAGCAACGTCATGAGACGTTTGGAAATCAAGAATCCTCGCTTTAGCATCAATATAAGTCTGCATTGTCTCATGCCGATCGAGATGATTTGGAGTGATATTGAGAATCGCGGCAATTTCTGGGGACCGCTGCATAACCTCCAATTGAAAGCTCGATAGTTCCATGACTGCCAAATCATTTGGTTTCATTTCGTCCACCATAGAAAGTAATGGTGACCCAATATTTCCACCTACCCACACCTTCGAACCCGAAAATAAACCTCTTGCTCCATCTTGATCTTTAGTAGTATTCACACTTAGTTCAACTGATCTGGTATTTGACTCATCTTTCGCGGCTTGGGCCATTAAACCAACCAAGGATGTCGTGGTCGTTTTTCCTGCTGATCCGGTAATGCCAATAACCCGGCATGGACAAACTTCAAGGAAAATCTGTGAATCATTTGTGACAGCGATCCCGCGACTCTGTGCCTCACGAATAATTGGCAAATCGAAAGGGACGCCACCAGAGATGCAGAGCAAGTCAGCACCATTCAATAAAGATAGCGGATGCCCATCACCGATCCATTCGATCGATTCTCCAGCCAATGCCTCCTGGGCCGATCCCAATTGATCGATTGGCAGACGATCGTTGATCACAACCTGCGCACCACGGCCAATAAGATAGCGTGCTAAAGCGATCCCTTGTCGAGCTGCACCAATTACGATGACCCGTTTTCTGCTCCAGTCTTCATTCTGCTTCATTGCTACATTTTCTCTATTCGCTATCATCAGTCTTATATCAATGGTAAAAACTTATAATTTATTGTTAGTTTATGTTATCGCTAATGCAATACCAATCATGGCAAATAACAATCCGATCAACCAAAATCGCTGAACAACCTGAGTTTCACTCCAACCACTCAATTCAAAATGGTGATGGAGTGGAGTCATTTTAAAAATCCGTCTTCCACCAGTTAACCTGAAATATATGACCTGGAGAATAATGCTCAGCGTTTCACTGAATGGGATGATTGCAATCAAAGGGAGCAGAATCCAATGACCGGTCATCAACGCAACCACTGCCAGCGTGGCTCCCAGGGGCAGTGAACCAGTATCACCCATGAATAATTCTGCTGGATGAACGTTAAACCAAAGAAATCCAAAAGTCGCTCCGGCTAAGATAAAGCAAAATCTTGCCAGGAAGATCTGCCCCTGCAACAATGCAATGACACCATAAGTAATAAATGCTGTCGCAGAGATTAAACCAGCCAAACCATCCAGTCCATCCGTGAAATTCATTGCGTTTGTAGTACCAACAATCAAGAAGATTGCAATGGGAATGTACCAATATCCCAGATCTATGGCTTTTTTTTCACCCGGAATATAGAGCTGCGGCACATCGAGAAAATAAACGAGACCAATGGCAACAATCAAGGCCAGCAATATTTGGAGGGGAAATTTAACTCGGGCGCGCATTCCTATCCCACGACGTGAACCACGGATCCCTTCCCAATCATCGATCATCCCAAGGACAGAGAATATCAACATTACACCCAAAGGAAGCAGAATTGAACGCCCGCTGACATTAAAGCCAATTAGGGAAGCAGCATCCATCAAAATCGTTACCAGCATGACCGGAACAATGATCATGATCCCTCCCATGGTCGGAGTGCCAAACTTGGTAAAATGACGCACTGGTCCTTCAATCCGGATTGTTTCTCCGATGTTGAAATGCTTTAATACACGCAGCAAAGGCGGTCCCCAGATAACCGCAAACAAAAAACTTACGCCGGCAAGACCGATCGCCAGGGCTATCTGCCTCATCTACCTTCCTCCAATGCAGAGACAATTATTTCCATTTGCATGCCTCGAGATCCTTTGACGAGCACAACGTCTTTGGAGGTCAAGTGCTTATTGAGAAAATCAATAGATTGCTGGGAAGTATCGAATTCTCTAATCATATTCGGTGCTAAACCAGCGTTGGCTGCTGAGGAGGCAATCCACTTTGCCCGTTCACCTACAGTGACCAGTTCACTGGCAACTTCAGCTGCCCGAACGCCAACCAAAGTATGTCCTTGACGCTCGTATCGACCTAGCTCTAACATATCTCCTAAGACCGCGATCTTGCGGCCTTCCAAATCATCCAAAAGGTTCAGCGCAGCTAACGTCGATTCCGGTGAAGAATTATAGGTATCATCCAGGATGATCGCACCACTCTTGGCACGGACGGCAACTAGACGTAATTGCGCCTCACTCGACTGCAACCCACTTACGATCTCTTGCCACGATAAACCTTCGGTTAACCCAACTGCCGCTGCACGTAATGCAGTATGTACTGAATGTCTACCTATCAACGGCACTCGCAAGTGAAGAACCTCATTCTGGTAGTGCAGTCTGAAACGAATTCCATCAAGACCCAAACCCTCCACCTGGTCCGCCCATAAGTGAGCATCTGAGCTCATCCCATAATAGAAAATCCTTGCCCTGGATTGATCAGCCATTTCCCTGACTTTGGGATCGTCAAAATTAAGAATTGCCAATCCGTCTGGTGCTGGCGGCAATGCTTGCACAAGTTCCGCTTTACCCCTGGCGATGTCCTCAATCGTTCCAGCCCTCTCCGCATGCACTGTACTGATATTAGTAACGACACCCACTTGAGGCAAAGCCAAATCACAAAGAAACTTAATCTCTCCCGGCACGTAAAATCCCATCTCTAATATCGCGCGTTCGTGCTGGTCTGATAACTGCAGCAAAGTGAGTGGTAAACCGATCTCATTGTTCAAATTTCCTGGACTCTTCAACGTCTTGAATCGTTGATTGAGGACTTCTGCCACCAGTTCTTTGGTTGTCGATTTACCAACACTTCCCGTGATTCCAATCACTACTAAATCAAGGCGTCTGCGCCAAAAGCGGGCGATCTGTTGCATTGCATTCAGACTATCATCCACAATCAAACAGACCGGTGCATCTCCAACCGAGACCTGCTGATCAGCCTTCCAACCATGGCGAAGATCGATATGGTTATATTCCCTCGAGACCTCCCGGCTGATTAATGCAACTGACGCTCCTTGATTGAAGGCACCTTGAACAAAATTGTGTCCGTCGACCCGTTCACCGGAGAGTGCAATGAATAAAGAACCTGGTGTCACCCGACGTGAATCAATCGCCGCATCTCGAATTTCTCGATCATCTCCCTGCGGTGATACTCCGGTTAAGGCTTCAATTACAAGGCTTAAGGTCAACATTTAAAACCTGCCATCCAATAAAAACCGATCAATTGCTACTGAAGAGATTATTGACCTTCCAGCAATTGTTCTTTCATTTGATCAGTAGGGATATTCATTAATACGACCAATCTTTCAACAACCTGACGAAACACAGGTGCGGCAACCACCGAACCCCAGGGAGATGTTGCGGGTTTTTCCAACCACACATAAACCAAAAATCTTGGATCATCGAGTGGACCCCAGCCGACAAATGAAGCATTGGTTTGATTGCTGGTGTATCCAAAAGGAGTTGGAATTTCCGCTGTACCCGTCTTACCCGCCACCCGGTAGCCTTCTACAAGAGCCACAGAGGATTCCACTTCCAGCGAGGTGGCTAACATATCGGTCAGTCGTTGCGCTGTCTTAGGAGAAATTGGTGTCCCAGAAATCCTGGGTGAGGTGTTATATTGCCGTCCATCGGTGATCATTGACAACACGATGCGTGGGAAAACCATCTGTCCTTCGTTCGCCAATGCAGAAACTGCCATCACCATCTGGATTGGGGTCACCGCAACACCTTGACCAAAGGCGTTCGTTCCCAAATCTGCCTCATACCAATCTTCATCTCCAGGCAGCTTCAAGCGCCCTGAGCTCTCCCCAGCCATGTCAACGCCAGTGAGATGCCCCACACTAAAATCCTGCATATATTGGTAAAACTTGTTGGCACCTAATTCAGTCGCAACCCAGGCAAGACACACATTTAAGGAATGCTGCATGCAGCCCAACATATCTTGAGGACCCCAAGCACCACCATTCCAGTTGCGAATAATTGTTCCACCCACTTCGATCGATCCGGTATCCAAGAAGGATGTCTTCGGTTTTACAGCACCACCATCGATAGCAGCTGCCATTGTCAAGACCTTAAAAACGGATCCGGGTTCATAGGTCTCACTGACCACACGGTTGAAGGGTGTTGAATCCACAAAAATCTCCCCATATCGCCAGAACTCATTAAGGTCTAAGCGTGGAGATGTCGCCGCAGCCAGAATATCCCCAGTCTTTGGGTCCATTACCAAGATGGTCGCAGACTCAGATCCGCTTTCTTTGATCGCATTCTCTACAATCTGTTCAACCTCTGCCTGGATCACTCGATCGATTGTCAGGATTAAACTCGTTCCCTGCGGGACCTGTGGAAATTCCTCGACTCGATTAGGATCGAAAGGTATCCAAACTCTCTTGGGGGATCCGGCCAATTCATCATTAAACTTTTCTTCAACACCGAAAAAGCCCTGTCCTTCCCAGTTAACAAAGCCGAGGATATTGGAGGCCAGATCTTTCTCCGGATAACTCCGCTGAAGACGAGGATCGAACGTGATTCCAGCCAGGCTGGGGCGGCTTGGATCTCTGCGGTCTCCATAAGCGGCATTCATCTCTTTAGTAAGTTGCTCTAAGCGCTGTTTTTGCTCCCCGGTAACAAATCTGGCAAGCGTGGCGTAGACCGCCTCCGCGGAAGGCTCTGTACTGGCGGCAGCAAATACACCATCATAATCTGCGTCAACCACCGCATTCATTGCTAAAGCAATCGTCGACGGATTTTGAACCTCCGCCAAAATCACGCCAACCTCGTAGACGGTACTGCTCCCGGCTAATAAATTCCCCCGGCGATCATATATTTGACCCCTTGCTGGGGTCAGGGTCCGCCAGGTTCCTGAATATAGCTCACCTTTATCTCGTAAGGCCTCGGCTTGTGGGCTTAGTTGAATCCGCAGCATTTGTACAACGATAAAAATCGCGAGAGCTGTGAGCAAAATGCCTAATGTTGTGTATCGCCATGAACTCTGGTTGTTCATGGTTCCACCTCCTGGACAAGAGGTGAAGCGGGATCAAATACCCTCTCACTCAACCAATCCACAAGAGATTGTGTGTATTCAGGAGAAATTGTCGGGATGGCTGGGAGAGTCGAACCCGGAGGTTCAGCCAGAAACACTTGACCGGGATTGATATATCCTGGAACAAGAATATAAAAAATATCGTCTGATTCTACAGATAGAAATCCCAATTTCTCTGCTCGTTTCTCCATCTCAGAGTTTGAGACCAAATACGCGATTTGAGTCTCCAAATCTTCGATATTCCGGCGAATATTCTCCATCTCAGCATACATGATCTGGATCTCACGACCAGCAGTTGAAGATTGAGCACTAACGCTCAAATAAATCCCAGCTACCATGGCAACAATAATTAATGCCAGCATGAACAATCCGATCCACTGTAATTGTTTTCTCCAGGGAGCTTGTGAGTACGCCTGAGTTATATTCTGAACTCGATACATAATTTACTCTTGTGGATAGATTTTTTAGAGCGAAATTACTCGCCATCTTTTCTTGAAACCAGTAAGAATTATCTTGCAAGAGTAATGCCAAAATTATTCAGTTGAAAGCTTCTCAATCACTCTAAGCCGGGCGCTGCGGGCTCGAGGATTTCGTTCAATTTCGCCATCTTGTGGGCGAATAGGACGCTTGGTGATGATACTTATACTAGCCGTATGACCACAATCACATATCGGTTGTTTTGGAGGGCAAATACAATCTTTGCTCTCACTGCGAAGGTAATGCTTCACAATCCGATCTTCCAGGGAGTGATATGAAATAACTGCCAATCTTCCCTTTGGGTTTAAAGAGCTTATTGCCTGGGGTAATACCTCCCGCAAAGCGTCCAGCTCTTGATTCACAGCAATTCTC
>PVMK01124313.1_pt1 | contig 16591 bp, 13 predicted proteins | sample 1853481 | NCBI WGS metagenome assembly PVMK01 (sample SAMN08533507, study PRJNA380276) | Marine sediment metagenome, whole genome shotgun sequencing project.
TCTTGAAAGCTCGGGTTTAGATGAAGAGACCGCCTCAGAGAGCCTGAAAAAATTATTGAATGATGAACTGGTTCTGGAATTTGGGAAAAAATCCAAAAGGATCATCACCCTGAGAAGCACCTGGGATTCTATCCTGACCGAGCTCAAGGCTCGGGTGAAAAAGTATCACGAGGACTATCCTTGCGCCCGGGATGGCGCTGGAGGAACTCAAGAGCCAATCCAAATTAAAAGATATTATCTTCAGGGAAGCGATCGGGCAGCTGGTCGAAACGGACGAATTCAAGCAGAACGGACCGGATATTAACCTGAAGGTTTTGAGGTCCAATTTTCTTCAGATCAGGAAAACGAATTAATAATCTACTGGAGCAATTCTCAACAAATCCAACCCTGCCTCCATCCGTTTCTGATTGTAAAGATGCCGTGGGAGAGGATGTTTATAATGCCCTCGTAGCTCTTGATAAGCTCAAACAAATTTCAGGGAGTGTGGTGTTTACTCCGGATACTTATCAAACGATGATAAAAAAGGACCAGAAAAAGATTAACAAGGATGGACCGATGACAGTTGCCCAGGTCAGGGATATGTTTGGCAGCAGCCGCAAGTATATGCTGGCATTCTTGGAAAAGCTGGATGCGGATGGCATCACGATCAGGGAAGGGGATGTGAGAAGGCTAAAATCGTAAGGTGTAAGTCCGTAAGGTGTAAGGCGTAGGGGCGACGCACCGCGTCGCCCTTTTTTGTTGTCTTTGCGAGCGAACGAAGAGAGCGCGGCAATCCCCTGATGAGGAGATTGCTTCGGGCTGAAAAAGCTCTCGCAGTAACTGGTAGATCTACTCTTATCTCTGGCTCAACCTGGATCGTCTGACTGCGAAATGAGTTCAGTCGATTGATCCAGGTTGAGTATTTTATCTCTGGCTCTTTATTCGATGTTAAAGAACTCACGTTGACCAGATTCGACTAGCTCTGTCATACGTGCGAACCATTCACCGAGCTCAGGCGTGGAAAAGATCTCACCAGACTTACCCTCAAATTCAGCCAGATTTTCAAACTCCGTCTCGGTGACAACGGTGAAGAACGGACCGCTCATATCGGTTAGTATACGGGGCTCATATTGGATCGACCAATTTTTTGTCTCTTTGAAAAGAGCCGCCAAATCACTTCCTTTACCATACTTTGCTTGGAAAATATCGCGTACTATAATCATTTTTATCTCCTTAATTTTTTATTTACATGAGATGCGATTCTTAGTGAAAAACACCAATGGTTGGTCATTACAGGATATCAAAGGGCTAACCCAAGTACCCTAAAGCAGCACACCCATAACCATCCAGATGCCCCAGCCGGTCATCAGTACCCCTATACCCCAGCTAATCTTGTGGCCGCCCGGCAGCAGTTTCTCTACTAATACATAAGCGGCAATTACAGCAATCCAAATCAGATTCATGACGCCGGATACAAAGAGCAATGCCATTATCAGCCAGCAGCAACCAACACAGAAAACTCCCTGACGCATCCCCATGATCAAAGTCCCCCCATTTGCCTTCGCGCCATTCAGCCATGAGTAAACTTAAAGGTGTGCGGCAGTGAGACAAGCAGGTATATTTGAGTGGCGTAAATTGGAAAATGCCGGCAGTGATAAGGATGATCCCACCTAAAACAGGACTGGTGGTTTCCATCATAGGGGAGAGCAAAGTGGCTGCATGGAGGACTCCCTGTGCCAAAGTAGCTGCCGCACTAAACGCCGTCCAGACCAGAAGATAGCCCAAAAAGAAAATGGCTGTGCCGAGGACTACTTGCTTTTGTTGTGACTGGCGCTGCTGGTTAACCTTGCTGTACATGAGAACCATCGGGGCGGCTGAAGGAGTCATCATGGCAAACATCATCACTGTCCACATGATGAATACCAGTAAGAAATCAACGATTCCCCAGGGTTGGAAGGTTGGCATAGCCATCTCCATCCCCATCCTGGCCTCGCTAATGTCCATCATATTAGCCATATCCCAGGCCAAATAGCCCATATAGGCCCAAGACAATAAGATGATAAAGCCAAGACCGATCAACACTATAGACCGATCACGCTGAAGAAAGTTTTTTGTGAATGTTGCTGATGTCATATTTATTAGCCTCCGGGGATAACAAGAAATCGTGGGGACCAGTCTGATGTACCTATTGCACTCAGACGAGGTCCCCATAATATGTCCCTGTACTCTAGGCTCCCTGATAGGTGAAGGGGGAGTATAATCCGTTCTTGCCTGTAAATTCCCAGTCAAAACCGTGATCTTTGTAGGTTACTTTGTTGGATTTACTGACAACTGCTGCATATCCTGGTGCAATACAAAGCGGATGATTCTCAACTGTGATATCAGCCCCGCCTTGACCTTGACTCATCGCTTCAATTTCCGCGTCAGCGATACCGGCAATTGTCAGGCTGCGCCGCTTTCCTTCAGCTTCGTAAGACATAGGCAGGCTGCTGATGCCTAACACCTCGCCGATATGTGAGACCAACGCGGCGGGATGCCCGCCAGCCTGCCCCGTGAAAATTTGCGTCAGGGCGTTTTTCTGGTCGTCGTTCGCGCGGTCGTCAAAGTAAACAGCCGCTGACCACTTAACAGCTGCCATGTTGCCTGGGCTGAGGACAGCCAGACCCACGTTCAGATCATCAAGGGCAACGCCGTTATAGTTACCCTCGTCGATATGCCAGGCCACAAGGACTGTACAATCATCTTCTGTCGGATCGCTCAGAAAGATACACGGGCAAGCCGCTTCACAATTACATGCTTCAAAGTATGTTCCATTTAATTTCCATTTTTGAGACATTTTGTTTCTCCTTATTTTGGCCTTTCGCCATATAAAATTTATTTGACAAAATTGTTGTTCTATCTGTGATGGTTCAATCTGGTTATCAACCTGGTGGTGTGATAGATTTATTAACTTATCGTCAACTCCTTTAGTTGTGTGCAGCTAACCGCCGTTAAGGTTGGCTTGATCAACCGCTAGATGTTTATGGAGTTAGTTTACTGGTTGCGCGGGGAAATATCTTCTGGCGAAGGTTTGTTTGCAGGTTTGATTTTGAGATAAGGGGAGCCAAACCAAGGTTGGGTTCAGGGTGATGAGGGATGGGAGCTATACAGCAATTCCCGGAAGCTGATCTGGAGACGAGGGTGATAATTCTCCAGCTTCCGGGAGTATATTTGAGATGCGATTGATATTTTATTCGTTGTCGATCAGGTTAAGTTCGCGAGCGCGGACCACGGCCGTTACCCGATTACGAACGCCCAGTTTTTTATATATCTGACCGGAGTAGAATTTGACAGTTCCTATGGCCAAAACAAGCTCATCCGCAATTTCTTGATTCGTCCGCCCTTCACAAAGAAGTTTGAGAACATCTGTTTCGCGGGGAGTGAGCGGCTCAATGAGATTATGGGTGGGTTCCGCTCGCGATGGCGCTTCTTCTGATGATGGTATTAAGGGCAGTGAAAGTTGAGATAGTAAGTCAGTTGTAAGCGAGTTTAACTCACTTGCTTTTCCTTTGGCAGCAGCCGAAGAAAATAGTTGAGATGAGACCATTTTTTGATAATTATTTGTTAGCAGTGTTTGGGCTTTGTTTTTCGTTTCGTGGTCAGTGGAGGGGTGATTAACAGTGAAGGCAAGCAGGGTTAATGGCCGTTCCTTTTGCCCTATCTTCCACAACAGTTCAGCAATATTTACAAACAAACCAAACAAAACCGGCCGGTAATCAATCTCTACAGCAAGCTGCAATGCTTTTTTGAAATAGCCTTGGGAAAGCGAATAATCATCTTGCTCACAAGAGACAATGCCTAATCCCCGGTTAGCTGCCGCTAACCCGCCTTTGTCATTAATATCCTGGTAAATTGTCAGGCTGCGCTGGTATCGTTCACCTGCCTCTGTAAAGGATCCCTCTTTGAGGGCAAGGTTGCCCAGATTGATAAGGGCAAGCGCCATTCCTTCAGGATCATCAAATGCCTGACGAATCTCATAACTGGCTTGGAAATGGCTTTTACCCGTTCGATTATCACCCAACGCTACCGCAATTTGTCCCATGTTATTTAATATATAAGCCATAAACCAGCGGTCTCCGCTTATTAACGCTTGGGCATACGCTTGTTGGGCAAACTTTTGGGCTGTTTCATATTCGCCCATACCCAAATTCGCTTCAGATAACAAATGATAAGCAAACTGGCGGTTGACAGGATGTTGTTGCTCTTCGGCAACCTGACGAACTTGATCAGCGTATTGAGCTGCTGAGGCATAATCGCCTCTGGTTAAGGCAACAAAACTTAACGGAGCGTTCGGGTCCGTTATATTGCCTGGCAGCGGTGGGATGTTCAGGCGGCGATAGATGGCCTGGCTCTGCACCATACACGCTTCCGTACCTTCCTGACGCCCAAAACGAAGGTGGTACCAACCCTGGTACATCAGGGTACCGAGTAAAGCCAGGTCCGTGACTTCACTTTGGGGCTGTTTTTGTAAAACTTCGGTCGCCTGCGAAAAAAGCGTCAAGCCCTCCAGGTAGCCGCCCAGATATTGATAATAAAGCCCCAAAGGTTGGCTCCCTTTTTGCAGGGCGTCTGCATCAACATGAGCAACTGCCCATAACCAGGCGACGCGGATATTGTCTAATTCACCCTTGATTTCAAATAAGGCTTCCCGCTGACGGCCTCCAGCGACATCATCGCTGCGTTGATGGAGATATTGGATGTAATAGTTTGCGTGATCTGCCTGGGTTTGTTGAATATCGCTGACATTTTTTTCAAGGTGTTCGGCGGCGTATTGACGCAGGAGTTCGTGGATTTGGTAACGGCCGTTAACATCCAGGCGCAGCAAAGATTTATCAACTAGTTCAGACAATATCGGCAGTGATGCGCCAGTCACATTTGCAGCCGCATCTCGCTGGAAACCGCCTCGAAAAACTGACAGACCCTTAAATATATTTTGCTCTCTTTCGGTCAATCGCTGCCACGTTTGCTCAAAGACCCTTTGCATACTGTGATGGCGCTCCGGTACATTTCGTAAACGAGTCGTCAGGAAATCCAAGCCGCTTTGGATTTCATCAGCAATTTCCTGACAATTCAAGGTTTTGCGCCAGGCAGCCGCCAATTCCAATGCCAACGGCATCCCGTCCACCAATCGGCAAATACGAATAATTGCACCCGCTTCCTCAGCCGGTGAAAAATTAGCGTAGACGCGCTGCGCCCGCTCATTGAATAATTGCACCGCATCGAAGTTTACATCAGTCGACACATCATTTAATTCTGCCGGGAAGGCCAGTCCGTCTACAGGGTATAACCACTCTTCCTGGAGGCTCAGTGCTTCCCGCGAAGTTATCAGATATTTGATGAGTGGAGTGGACTGCAATAAGGTTGATAGTTGATCGGCGGCATCCGGGAGGTGTTCAAAGTTATCCAGGATAATGAGCGCTTCCTTATCGTTTAGATATTGACCGAGTTGAACAAGAGGCGGCTCTTGACCTGTCAAGGAAAACCCCAGCGCATCAGCAACAGCAGGCACAAAGAACTCGGCTGAACGCAGCGGCTGCAAATAAACGACAAAAGTCCCACGAGAATAGGCATCGCTGTTCATCGCGCCCAGCTGAAGGGCTAATCGCGTTTTGCCGATGCCGCCAGGTCCAACCAGGGTCAGCAAACGGCAGGTTGGGTCAGCCAGCAGCTTTACTATTTCGGCGATCTCTTCCCCTCTTCCAATGAAGGGGGGTAGATTGCAATGGCAAGTTACTTGACTTGGATTGTCCCATATTGAATACTTCCATACAGTGGATCGCAACCCGTTATGCAAGGTGTTTGGGCTACTGTGCCAGTTTAGACAGATAAAGGGATATAAATCTTTATAGTTTATCCAGCATATCACAAAGCTTTATATCAGACAAACCATTATGAATAACCGAGAATGAATATAATATTTTCACTTACCCGAGTTAGGTCGCTGCCAGATATTAAATGTCTGGTTTGGCGCAGGATGTTGGCAATCCATGATAGTATGTGGTTGAGCAAAAGGAACAAGAAATTAGATATCATGCCTAAGAGCTCTCGGCACCAGGGACGCCGCCTCACTCTGCGAGTATGCTGCCCGAAGTACGGGGCCTGGAATATTGATAAAAACAGACTTTTGCAAGAGATCTCCTAATAATGGTGATTAAAAACTTTCCTGACGACGTTTCAAAGGAAGAATAACCATGAATTCAATTACACTTCTTGAAAACATCCTGACTAATATTCACGATACCTTGCATTCTGTTGTTGGCGACCTCACGGAGCAGGAGTGGAAGGCTCGCTCTGCACCTGACCAAAACATGATTGGTTTCACTGTCTGGCACCTACCCCGTATTCAGGATAACATCATTCAGACCTGGATTCGAGGCATACCCGAAGTTGTATACGGTGAACGATGGTCCCATTGGCAGCAATTCAAACCTTTAGGCAGTGGTGTGGGCATAAGCTCTGAAGAAGCAGATGAAATTGCTTTCGGAGTAGAAAAAGTTGATGTACTGGCGTATGCTGATGCGGTGCAACAAGAGATTTTGACATGGCTGCTGGAACTCAGCGATGATGATCTGGATCGGATACCAAATTCGAAAGAAAATTTATCATCATACCCTGAATATCAGACATCAGGATATCATAAAGAAGCGGATGGTCTTTTGGGGCAACCTGTATGGGTTATGTTAATGCTGCCCTGTATGACACACATCCACCAGCATCTGGGCGAGTTAATGCTTGCCAAGGAGATTATGCGGGGAAGTTTAAAGAACAGCAAGTAGTAAATAGTAGGGGCGACGCACCGCGTCGCCCTTTTTTATTCTGTCTTTGCGAGGAGGGCAATGCCCGACGCAGCAATCTCCTGTTCTTTATTGATCTAGCAAATCATCATAGAGATCCTTCCAATCAGGGTTATATGACTCAATTAAGGAAATTTTGGATTGTCGGGAACCCCCCTTGATTTGTTTTTCTCTTATAATTGCGGCTCGAATGTCAGAATAGACTTCATAGTATACAAGCTTTAAAATGTTGTATCTCTTAACGAATTTGGATCCTATACCTGATTTGTGTTCTTCAATGCGGCGAAAGATGTTATTTGTAACACCGGTATAGATTGTTGTATTGTGTTTATTGGATAAGATATAGACATAATAGATTTTTTCTTCCTTCATTTCCCCCCTTATAGCAGATTCATATCTACTCTTAAATCTTTCTCAACTTATCAGGAGATTGCTTCGGGCTCCTTCGATACGCGCTTGCGCGCTACTCAGGATGCCCTCGCAAAGACAGTGTTTACCCCGGTCTTCCGTCCTCGGTCATCGGTCAGATTCAAATGTCTCCCCAAGTCAGGAGATTGCTTCGGCTGCTATGCACCCTCGCAAAGACAGTGATTTCCCCGGTCTCCCCCTCCCATAGTCCCATGGTCACTAAGTCACTGGACCGGTCTTCCGTCCCCGGTCGGAAGCCACGCTTCCTCCCGTCCTGAGCGAAGTAACCCCAGTTATCTTTTAGTACAAGATGTACATGATATCTTCTGGCGGTGGAGCAGGCGCCAGAAAGTAAACTGTTACGTTTTCACTCCAGGGTACATATCCGTCTATTGGGTAGCCTAAATCAACCCAATTTACACTCCAGGAGACCCCCATGCCAACATCTTCAATTCTTCCAAATCCATATCCTGGAATATAAACCCGATCGAATTTCATATACCGATACCAGTCCAATGTAACTGCGACAGAGCCTTTTTTAAGAAAGGTTCCACTGGAGGTGAAATTATTACAGCCCAGGCAAGAGGCGTTATATGAAGTGGCCCAGGCAGTGATCTTTCGCCAGTATGTGATCTGTCCGTCCGGTGTATCGGCTGTTTGAATATTAACCTTGGTGCCGTATCCGATAATCCTCGGTTCTGGTTCTTTGATGACCCATTCTTTTTCAAGTTCCCGGGATACTTCAGAGCCATTCTCGTAGGTTATCCGCAGGCGCTGGGCAGATAGACCATATTCTCCCCCGGATAGGATCTGGAGCTGATCCAATTCCAGATCATTGGCTGCCTGATATTCGGCGGAAAATGGGATCTGTTCTTGTTTCAGGAGGATTTCTTCCTGAACCCGGATAACCTGGATCTGGTTATTTTCCGGCAGGGGCTCGTTTTCGGTCGGTTTGCTGTAATCCAGTCCCTGCAGCGCCAGACCGGCTCCTGCCAGGGCACCACCAACTGTATCAGCTGTGGTCCTGATTGTGATGGTTTTATCCGCTAAATGAACCATAAGAGGCTTGGCACGAATTAGTTCAACCGTCAAAAGTGAACCGTCCAAAAAAGTCTCCAGCGGGTATGAGAGCTGATCTGCTTCCAGGATCTCGATTCCTTCTCCCGTAAGGGCTTCTGCCAGGGTTTCCCCATCAGTGATGAAATGCAGAGTACCTGTTTCCATTTGCAGGTTAATCAATGTTCCCCGGAAAAGCTGTATTTGGTGATCTTTTCCCAGAGACAGGACGGTGGTATTGGGGGCTGGCGACCCATCAATAATCAAACGGTCTTTGGGATAGAGCAGCAGACCGGCCTCCAACAAGATATTGCGAGGGTTGTTTTCGGCGGTTTTCAGTTCAAATACTTCTCCATCGGCTTCAATTATGATTTTCCTGGCATTATTCAGGAAAATTGTTTCATTACCCCACAACAAGGACTTTGGACCAGGCATCAAACGATCATTTTCAGCGGGGAGCAGATCATGGCTCCTCAGGAAACCTTTCACTGTCACGGCATAAGTTTTATATTCCTGGAGGTCACCATTGACGACTAAATATACTGTTTTGTTCAGGCTCAGGATGATCAGGCAAACGCCCAGAAAGCCGGTCAGGCCGGCAATAATTCTTTGAATGAGCGGTTTCTTGATCTGATCGATAAGATTCATATTGGAATGGAAAGGTGATTAGATTTACAAGAGAATTAAAAAGCCTCGGGCAGGCTGGTCGGCGGCACCCAGAGGATCCTTCTTAGTGCTGCTTCCTTTCGGACCTGACACAGTTCAAAGGTCTCTGCCGCGCCGGACCCACCCGAAGCTCGTGGGCATGATACCAAAGGCCTTTGTGAGTGTCAATCAGCGGGAAACTTGTTCTCCGAGTGGTTGGTCGATCATTTCCGTAATACGTGAATAGAAGTTTTTTTTATTGGACTGGATCGGAATCCGGTCTATCGATGACACGCTGGATAAGGACTCCGCTCACGATAATGACCAGAATAACTCCAGCTCCCCACATCAATCCCTCAGTATCTCCTGATCTAGGAGAAAGATCGTCCTCAGCTGCGGGAGTGCTGGTTGGAATGGGTTCGGGAGTGCCCTGACGGGCTGCGATTTGTCCAGGAAAGCTTAATGCCGATAGAAATATGATTGCTATCAGGGCCGCAGTGATCAGTAGGTGGTGAGTTTTTGTGGGAAAGGATTTCATTCAGATCAATTTCCTCGTTGACAGGTAATTATACCCCAATCCAAATCTGGGGATAAAATGGGTGTTCTGGACAGAGTTGAGCCCCATTTAATCTTCCTGTTCGGAAAAATTGTCCCAAGTGAGAGATCTTTCATTATTAACCAACAAGACATGAAAATCGCCCAGCTGTTAACTGAGCGACGGATAAGGCGGAGGGGGTGGGATTCGAACCCACGATTCCGTGAGGAATACGCGCTCTCCAAGCGCGCGCACTAGGCCAGACTATGCGACCCCTCCAGATTTATTTAGCGGAGCAGATTATACCAAACCGCGAGGTAGCTGGCAACCAGCCCCAGGTGGCTACTTTCAGCGTATATTAGAGAACCAGGCAAGTCAGGTGTGTTATCCTTAAGCTGAATATGGGGAGGTCATGAATACGGACATGCGAACTAATCAAAACCAAGTGGTTTTTTTGTCACTTGGGTCAAATCTGGGTGACCGTCAAAAAAATCTGATAGCTGTTGAAAATCTGCTCCCACCTCAGGTAATTGTCAACGAAAGATCCCCGATATATGAAACAGAGCCCTGGGGATACCAGGAGCAGCCCAGATTTTTAAACCAGGTGCTGTCCGTCACGACTTCCCTGTCTCCTTGGGATTTATTGACTTACCTGAAAGATATTGAAAAATCAATTGGAAGAAAACCGAGTTTTCGATATGGTCCCCGGGAAGTGGATATTGATATTCTCCTTTATGGTGATCAGGCGATTGTCCAGGAAAATCTGATCATTCCACATAAGAGGCTGACTGAAAGGGCTTTTGTGCTGGCCCCGTTGGCCGACCTTGCTCCTGAGCTGATCCTTCCTGGGTCTAAAAGTACCATTGCAGACATACTGGAAACAATTGACACCTCCGATGTTTATCTTTTCCAGGAATAATTAAGTGATCCTGATTTCATTCTTCTGTGTTTTACTGTTAATCTTGAATCCAGCCTTGATATATGTATTTCAGAAGCTGGAGATTAACCTCCAGAAATATCAGTTCTGGATGATGGTCAGCACTGGAATTGTCTGGATAGGATCCCTGTTTGCTTTTTTATTGGATCCGGCACAAACCCTTAATCTCGCTTGGGATGTGGGATCACAACTTCTTCCCACAACTGTGTTTACGCTGGACAATTTTTCCAGTCCGCTCATTCTGGCAATTAACTCAATCTTGTTTGCCGCCACCCTGTTTCAGGAATATTCTCCCCAACAATTGGCCTGGCTGTCTGGCCTGGGTGGTATTTGCAACTTGGGGTTATTGGCAGATTCTCCCTACACACTGCTGCTGATACTTGCTCTGGTTGAACTTATCCTGATCATTAACTTCATAACCAGCGCTGACAGGAGTGAAACGACCCGGCGCAAAATGATGGCCATTATCGCCCGTTTACTGATCCCGTACCTGGTTCTTTACCCAACTTTAAGGAGCGGAATCCAAAGTTCTGGCGGGACTTTTTCCTCGCTTAACCCTGAGGCAGGACCTGTTCTCATCGCTGCCGGATTTTTGAGTTCCCTGGGATGGGTTGGTTTTTTCAGGGGGAGAGTGAAGAATTCTCCAGAGCTGATGCCGCGGATATATTCTGAACTGCTGCCAGGGGCAATTGGTTTAATGTTAATGCTTCGGGGTAGTATGTTGGTTATGAGAGAAAACCCAGGAACGCTGGCTCAAACAGTTCCGGCAATCATAGCTCTGTCAGCTGCAATCATTGGAATTCTTATTAGAGAGCCGGGTAAAGCCTGGATTATAAGTATCCTGGCAATCATTGCTGGTTCAGCCATTCTAGGAACACCGCAGGATGGTTTAGCCTGGGGCCTGGTATTCCTGCTGCCCGGATTTTTATTGAGAAGGCAAACTTCAAACATCAAAGAAGTTAGCCTGGTTCTGATTCTGGGCAGTTTTGGAATCCTCACCCTGCCATTTTTACCAGCCTGGTCCGGAGCGAATATATTCGGAGCTGGAGGCCAGGGTTACTTGTATGCAGCTGCATTTGGGCTGGCAGGAGGAGCATTGTTGTCTGGCAGTGTGGGGAAGATAGTCCTTAAACAACTTCCATCCGGAACGATACGCACACCGTTTATTATTGGAGCTGCCAATCTTATTCTCACTCAATTTATCATCGGGTTCAGTACAACCTTAATTGATGATAGCGTTAATCTGGGGGCTTTTTCAATTTCTTCCTGGATTCCAGGGGGGATCATGGTTTTATTCATTTTGATTGGATACCGCCTGCCTGAATTATCAATCCCGTTGTTAGATAAAGGCCCCGACAGGCTGGAAATGGCGTTCAAAGGTGCTCTTTCTACATCCACAGGGATCATTGATCAGGTTATCAATATTCTGGCAGGTTTATTTGAAGGTGAAGGTGGATTGATCTGGGCTTTGTTGATAGCCTTTTTGATTATTAGCTTGATCAGCCTGGGGGGAGGATAAATGATATGGCCGGGTTAATCCAAATCCTTCTGGCAGCTCTCCTATTCGCTTGCGGGGCAGGTATTTTATTGGTCCAAAGCCGGCGCTGGATGACTGGATTGCTGGCCATTCAATATATCGGGGTTTTCAGCCTGGTCAGCATCAGCTGGCCGGTCGAAATTGCTGTTGTAAAACTGGTAGCGGGGTGGATGGCGGCAGCAGTCTTGTTCCTCACCTATGAAAATATCCCTACTCCTGCAGAAGATACCCGACTGGCTGCCAGTCTGCCGGAGACATTCTTTAAGGGTTTTTTGGCGATCCTGATTGGATTTGCTGTTTATTCCATGGTGCCAGCTGCTTTGCGCTGGTTCCTGGGAGCTACATCTCAGCAGGTTTTAGGTGGACTATGGCTGCTGGGTCTTGGATTGCTCCAGCTGGGTTTGTCTCGCGAGGCAATCCGGATCATAATTGGATTATTAACAGTCATTTCTGGATTTGAAATACTGTATGCCACCCTGGAAGCATCGGTACTGATGACCGGATTACTGGCTATAATGAACATCGGCCTGGCATTTGTGGGAGCATATATTCTGCTGGCTTCCAACCTGGAGGAATCCCGATGAGCACTCCGATGATCTGGATCCTGCTGCCCCTGCTGATTGCAGGGATGATGCTCTTCTTAACCAATCGCCCGGTTACCCTGAAATGGCTTGGAACAGGGACAGGATTCATCCTGGCCCTGTCTGCACTTATCATTCCCGTAGATAGGATATTTAATTTTCTATTTTGGGATATTCTCATTTCGGATCAACTGCTGGTTTTTGGCAGACGTTTTGTGTTGGGAGAACCTGATCGACCCATAGTGGCCCTGCTGTTCCTCGTAGCAGCTTTCTGGTTCTTGCTGCTTGAGCCAAAAACCATCCCCATTCAAACCGTACCTCTTGGGCTGGGAGGGATTACCTTGATCCTGACAGCGTTTGCTGTTGAACCTTTATTTTATGGATCCTTGTTCTTTGCGTTTCTGGCTTTGACCTATGTAGTCTTGTTATCACCTCCAGGCAGCAAGCCTACTCCCGGAGTGATGCGCTTTCTGATCTTTCAGGTTCTCGGGATCTTATTCATCCTTTTTGCAGCCTGGCTGGCGAGCTGGATCGACCTGAATTCGGATGACCAGCTATTGTTAACCCGATCCATGCTGATCCTCGGATTGGGATTCTCTTTTTTATTGGCTGTTTTTCCTTTTGTCAGCTGGGTCTCGATGGTGGCTGAGCGCAATCATCCTTTCCTAAGTGGTTTTGTATTCAACACCTATTTTCTGGGAGTGATTTTGTTTGGAACCAGGTTTATCACTGAAGGTGGATGGCTGGGTCAAGGAGTTGGTCTGCAAGGAGCGCTGCAGTTTGCAGGAATAATGATGATCGGGACCGGAGGTATTCTGGCGGTCTTTTCAAATCATCTTGGCCGATTAACTGCTTCATTGGTCCTGGCGGATATTGGCCGCTCTCTGCTGGCTATCAGTTTATTCCAGGCGGGTTTCCCGCTTTTTTTTGCAATGGTTATCATCCAGACCATCGCCCTGGGAATATGGTCCCTCTCCCTGTCAAACCTGCAGGGAGTAATTGGTGAACTGGATTATGAAAAAGCTGCCGGCAGTGCCTGGCAGTGGCCGGTTACCTCAGCTGGGTTGCTGGTGGCATATTTCAGTCTGGCTGGAATGCCGCTTTTGGCGGGCTTTCCCCTTTACTGGGCGCTTGGATCTGGTTTGAGTTCTTATCCTCTCTGGATTTCCATCTTTTATCTGGCAGCGTCGTCTGGACTGTTTATTGGGGGGTTGAGGATCTTCGGCCTGATCACCAGGAATTCTGGAGAAGAAACAGTATTAATTGCTAGCAGACCGTTTTATCGGTTTTTGCTAGTGGGGCTTAACTTGATTTTGATCCTGCTGGGATTTATTCCTCAAGTCCTGATAAAAATTTCCCAATCTATTGCAGAATTATTATTATCCTCTTGAGCTTTGGTGAGCCAAACGTTCAGATATTTTTTGAGATATAATCTCAATGCTTGACCGAATTCCATTTGAGGAGAATTTTCATGGATAATGAACAGCTGGAGAAGCGGATTAAATGGCTGGATGATGAAAGACGGAAAGATAAAACTATCATTTCTGAGCTTGAAGGACGTCTATTGGACCTGGAAGAAAAGCTTGCTGCTTCAAATAAAAAATATCTGGTAATTGATAGTGATATCACCCGGTTAAGGACATCTATGGCCCAGGTGGATGATTTTGAAACCAGCCTGGCTGACTTCAGGTTGAATCGTAAAAAGGATTTCAAGGATCAAGAAAAACTGGTGAAATCCTGGATCACCGATGCTAAAAAGGACCTCAGGACTCGTATTCAGGGCATAGCGACCACCCAGAAGAAACAAATTGAGGATTTTAAGCGGGTCAAAGATCTTGAAAAAGATATGAAGACCCGCATTGAGGAAGAAGCTCGTTTTAACGCTTCCTTAAGGGAAATCGAAAGCGGATTCAGCGATGTTCAGAAAGAATACAAGGAATATCAGCGTTATTCAAAAACTGCCAAAGCCGAACGGCAGAAAGAAGCCAAACGGGTTGCTGATTTGCAGGGAGAACAAACTGCCCTGCGTAAACGGGCTGATGAAATGCGGGGGATGTTGGATTTGGTCAACAGCGATTATCAGAAGATCAAAAACCGGCTGCAGGAATTTGAATCGATCCGCAGGGATTTAAAAAGTGTCCAGGATACATTCCTGGAGGAAGCCAACCTTAAGAACACAGAACGGGAGAATACCTGGAAGAATTGGATGACAAGGTTTGACAACATCGAAAAACAAGCCCAGGACCTGGATGAGCAGATGACCAGATTGGATTCCACCCATAGGGGAGTAAAGCGTATGCAGGATGAGCTCAAAGACCTCTCATCCCTGCTTGATCGAAGGGTGAATGAAATCACTGAAATGCAGCGCCTGGCCGATGAAAAATTCAGGGCAGAATGGACCACATTCACTACGGATGACCAAAAACGCTGGACAAATTATACGCTGGCCCAAAAAGAACAGAATAAATTAATGGAACGCCAGTATAAAGAGGATGAAGAGAGAATTTCCCTGCTCGAAGATGGCCTTCAGGATATTGAGGATCAGTTGGGCCAGATCAGTAAATATTCTGAGAACCAGCTTCAAAGTTTATTAGGATTGATGAAAGAATGGGCAGGAGAGGTTGAACAGATCATGGATGGTTTTCGCTAGATTACTTATTAGGGATTAAGTCCTTTTAGAAGGACTTAGTCCCTATAATAAATATATGTATATTGTTGGCACAGCTGGTCATGTCGACCACGGAAAATCCACATTAATAGAAGCAATTACAGGCACTCACCCGGATCGTCTCCAGGAAGAACGCGATCGGGAAATGAGCATTGTGCTGGGCTTTGACAGCTTTGAACTGCCAGACGGCAGGGGGATAAGCGTGGTTGATGTTCCCGGTCACAGGGATTTTATCGAAAATATGCTTTCCGGGATCGGAAGTATTGATGCCTGCCTGCTGGTGATCGCAGCAGACGAGGGGGTTATGCCGCAAACCCGGGAACACCTCGATATCCTTCATTTGCTGGAAGTGGATAAAGGCCTGGTCGCCCTCACCAAGGTTGATCTTGTTGAGGATCAAGAATGGCTGGACCTGGTTGAAGCTGAAATTGAAGAACTGTTATCATCTACTGCCCTGAAAGGTGCGCCGATCGTTCGTGTGTCTGCCAAAGAAAAGACTGGTATAGATGATTTGCTGGAAACCCTGGGGGTGGTCCTGGAAGATCAGCCTCCCCGATTGGATCTGGGCCGCCCCCGGTTATTTGTGGATCGGGTATTTACCATGCCCGGATTTGGATCTGTGGTTACAGGAACATTGCTGGATGGATCCTTTCAGGTGGGGGATGAAGTAGTCCTCTTACCGGGCGAAAAAACCGGCCGCATCAGGGGTTTGCAAAATCACAGCCAGGAAGTGAACCAAATTGGCCCGGGCAATCGCGTTGCCGTGAATATATCGGGGATCGATAAGGCGGATATTAAAAGGGGAGATGTTATATCTCATCCCGGGAATTATCAGTCTACCCGCCGCCTGGATGTAAGTTTTAATTACCTGCCCGGGTTTGATAAACCGTTGAAACATAACCTGGAAACCAAACTTTTCATCGGTGCAGATGAAACCGAAGCCAGAGTGAGATTGCTTGGGATCGATTCATTAAAACCTGGAGAATCTGCCTGGCTCCAGCTGGAAGTCCAGGACCCGGTTGTTGCGATCCGGGGAGATCGTTATATTTTGAGAAGGCCATCTCCATCGGAAACGCTGGGTGGGGGAAGGGTTATCGATCCTCATCCTCCTCACAGGCATAAACGATTTGACCAAGAGCTGATGGATCGCCTGGAATCAATATCGGGAGGCGACCCCGGGGATGTATTGATCCAGGCAATTTCCGGGGCAAATGTAGGTTACTGGAAAGAAATTCTTGAAAGCTCCGGTTTAGATGAAGAGACCGCCACAGAGAGCTTGAGTAAATTATTGAAAGAAGAACTAGTTCTGGAATTTGGTAAAAAAACCAAAAGGATCATCACCTTAAGGAGCACCTGGGATTCTATCCTGACCGAGCTCAAGGCTCGGGTGAAAAAGTATCACAAGGATTACC
>PVMK01121082.1_pt1 | contig 16590 bp, 15 predicted proteins | sample 1853481 | NCBI WGS metagenome assembly PVMK01 (sample SAMN08533507, study PRJNA380276) | Marine sediment metagenome, whole genome shotgun sequencing project.
TGCCGTCCCTGGGCACGACACGCGCGATATTAACGAGTCTGAATTCCTTCATCGGGGCTTACTCGTCAATTCCGGTGAATACGATGGCATGGATTTCGATACGGCCTTCGATGCGATCGCCGACCACTTTGAACAGACCGGGCGCGGCCGGCGAACGATCAACTATCGCCTGCGCGACTGGGGTGTCTCGCGGCAACGCTACTGGGGTGCGCCGATTCCGATCATTTATTGCGATGATTGCGATGCCGTTCCCGTGCCGGAGGATCAGTTGCCCGTCGTGCTGCCGGAGGACGTCGACTTCACGGGGCACGGTTCGCCGCTTAAGGACATACCGGAATTCATCAATGCGCCGTGCCCGAATTGCGGCAAGGATGCGCGGCGTGAAACGGATACCTTTGACACATTCGTCGAGTCATCGTGGTATTTCGCACGTTACGCCTGCCCGGATAACGACGACGCAATTCTCGACGATCGTGCTGCCTATTGGACGCCGGTGGATCAGTACACAGGTGGCATAGAACACGCCATCCTGCATCTTCTGTATTCCCGCTTTTTCCAGCGTGTCATGCGTGATGAGGGCCTGACTGATGTGTCGGAGCCCTTCACGAATCTGCTGACCCAGGGAATGGTCCTCAAGGACGGCGCAAAAATGTCCAAGAACAAGGGCAACACGGTCGACCCACAGGTCCTGATCGAGAAATATGGCGCCGACACTGTGCGCCTGTTCATGATGTTCGCAGCGCCGCCCGAGCAGGCGCTCGAATGGTCGGACGCTGGTGTGCAAGGCAGCTATCGTTTTCTCAAACGCTTCTGGACAGCCGTGCAAAATCACGCCGATGGCGGGCCGGTCACCGAACTCGATGTCGATTCGCTGACGGCCGCGCAAAAAGATCTACGTCGAAAGACGCACCAGACAATTGCCAAGATCAGCGACGATATTGGTCGTCGCTACACATTCAACACCGCTATTGCAGCGTCGATGGAGTTGCTGAACACCGTCAATCGAAGCAAGGATTCATCGACTGCTGGCCGCGCAGTTGTCCACGAGGCGCTCGAAGCGGTTGTGTTGATGTTGTCGCCGATGGTGCCGCATATCTGTCACGAATTGTGGTCTGTGCTTGGTCACAAGACAGCGCTGATTGACGTGGCTTGGCCGATCACGGACGAACAGGCGCTGGAGGCCGATCTGGTCGAGATTGTGGTACAAGTCAACGGCAAGTTGCGCGGCCGCATATCGGTGGCAACCGATGCTGACAACGATTCGGTAGGTGCCTTGGCGCTAGCCGACTCCAATGTTCAGCGCTTTATCGGTGATAAGGAAATTCGAAAGACGATTGTCGTGCCCGGCAGGTTGGTGAACATTGTTGTGTAAAGTCCCGTCACTGGTTTTGATTTCGCTGCTCGCAGGCTGTGGGTTTCATCTGCAGAAAGCGTTTACCGTTCCGACTGAAATGGAGCGCACCTATATTGCCACCGAAGACCGCCACAGCCTGTTTTATCGCGAGTTGCGACGACAGCTTCAGGTAGCCGGCGTGCAACTGGTAGACATTCCGGGCGATGCAACAGCGACGCTGACTATAAGCGTGGATATTACGAATCAACGTGTGCTGTCGGTGTCTACCCGCAACGTTCCTACCGAATTCGAGGTTTTCTATTCGATAGAATATGGCGTTGACAGTGGCGATACGAACCTGCTCAAGAGGCAATTTATCACGCTAACTCGTGATTACACCTACGACGAAACGCTGGTGCTTGGCAAAGCACACGAGGAACAACTTTTGCGTGAGGCGATAGTTGAGGACCTCGTGCGCATCGTTCTCAAGCAGCTGGGGACCTTGTAAATCCTGTCTAAAAAAAATCTAACACCGCGCCTCGGATCGGTAACTTTCAAGCTGCGCGGCAGTGTATAGTTTCTTATGGCCTGGGTCCGCTACGTTTTGTATTTCGCCGGAGTTGCTGGTGTCACCTTCGCGTTGACGCAACTCGAGATTAATTTTCCGGGCAGCCTCAAACTACATGTCATGGTGAACGAGAGCGACCAGTTCGGTACCAGCGAGTTTTCGCCGATTGAGATCATCCAGCCTATCATTCTCGGAGTTTGTGGCTTGCTCATGGCCTGGGTCGCGAAGCACTGTCCGTCGCAGCGACCGATCGCGTTTCCATTTGGCGGGCTCGCACTCGTGTTCCTGATCCGGGAACTCGACTACTATTTTGATCGCTACCTGATCGACAACCTCTGGCAGGTCTTGACGGCGATCGCTGGCGCGTTCGTCATCACCTACACGTATCGGCAGCGCCGGCGTTTGAAAATTGCCTGGGGCCGCATCTGGCCGTCTCCCGGGATAGCGTTATTGTTTGCAGGTGCGATCATTCTGTTTGCGTTTGTTCGGCTCGTCGGTCACGAGCCACTCTGGATGTCGATAATGGGTGATGACTACCAGAGAATCGTCAAGCTGGCCGTTGAAGAATTCATTGAGTTGATCGGTTACTTCCTGTGGTTGATCGGCACTATCGAGTACGCATACCAGGCACGGGCCATTGCCTATCGCGACCCCCAGCCAGCCGCGCAACGGCTGCGTGACAAACGTCGACACGATCAGGAAGGCCCGTTCTAGCCAGGCTTTATTCCGAGAAACTACAACTGCGTGGGGTTCGGCACGTCACCGTATACGTCTTTGGGATCAAAGACTTTGTCGGTGTCAGTCCATTCAAGTTTGACGTGACCTTCGGATTGTCGCCGATCGAACTCTTCGCCGATGGGCACGCGGCGGTAGAAACAACTTCGATACCCCACATGGCAACTGGCACCGCCGGTCACATCGACCCGCAACCAGATACAATCCTGGTCGTCATCAACGAGCAATTCCCTGACGGTTTGAACGAAACCGCTGGTCGCGCCCTTGTGCCACAGGGTCTGGCGGCTGCGGCTGTAATAATGCGCTTCACCTGTCCTGATAGTCAGGCCCAGTGCTTCGCTATTCATATAGCCCTGCATCAGCATCTCACCAGTGTCGGCGTCAGTCGCGACAACCGTAATCAGGCCGCGATCGTCGAATTTCGGCACGAGATCGCTGCCTTCTTCGACTTGTTCGATCGTCTGGCGGGCTTGAAATTTGACCTGTGAAACAGACATTGCGTGTCCTCGAGAAAAAGCTCTGCGGGGCGGCAGAATACAAGGCGTAGCGAGTGGCGGCAATATTGCTATCATGCTGGGCTTCGACCCATCACGATCAAAGATTTCATGACGTTGCGCCTGCACGACACGCTACGGGGCAAAAAGGTACCGTTCGAACCGCTTAAAGACGGCGAGGTGACGATGTACCTGTGTGGACCGACTGTCTACAACTACGCTCACATCGGCAATGCCCGACCGGCGGTCGTGTTCGATTTGCTCACAAGGCTACTGCGCCGGCAATACAAGCTGACGTTTGCGCGCAACATCACAGATGTCGACGACAAAATTAATGCGGCTGCAGTCGAGACCGGCAAATCTATTGAGGAGATCACAGCGCGGTTCATTGAGGCCTACAACGAAGATATGGGTGCGCTAGGTGTGCAGCCACCCGACATCGAGCCGCGGGCGACTCAACACATCGCCGAAATGGTCTCGATGATAGAAACGTTGGTTAACAACGGCCACGCCTACGAAGCCGACGGCCACGTGTTATTCGATGTTGGCAGTCATGCGGACTACGGTGCGCTATCAAAGCGAGACTTGCGCGAAATGATCGCGGGTGCGCGCGTGGAGGTTGCTCCCTACAAGAAAGCGGCGCATGACTTTGTATTGTGGAAACCATCGACGCCAGAATTACCGGGCTGGGATTCTCCCTGGGGTCGCGGTCGTCCGGGCTGGCACATTGCGTGTTCGGCGATGGCCAGGAAACATCTCGGTGAGACCATCGACATTCATGCCGGTGGCAGGGACCTGATTTTTCCGCATCACGAAAACGAACTCGCGCAAAGCCGCTGCGTGCACGATGGTGCCGCATTTGCTCGCTACTGGTTGCACAACGGTTTTCTGTCGATGGGCAGTGAGAAAATGTCCAAGTCACTCGGAAATGTTTTGCTCGTGCACGACATGATCAAGACAATTCCCGGCGAGGTGATTCGACTGGCGCTGCTTGGCGCACATTATCACCAGCCGCTTGATTGGTCGGACGATACGCTTGGCTCGGCAAGACGCATGCTCGATCGCCTGTACGGCGCTGTGCGTGGCATTGATGTGAGCGACGATGCGCGGGCGGCAGCTGAACCATCCGCTGCGCTAATCGAGGCGCTCGAAGACGATTTGAATACGCCGAAAGCGATGGCGGAGTTTTTTGCCATGGCAAAAACGTTGAACAAGACCAGCGACGAGGCGGAAAAACAGCGTCTCGCGGCGGCGATGTTTGCGTCGGGAGATCTCATGGGCCTGTTGCAGTCCGATCCGGAGTCGTGGTTTGCCGGAGACATCGAAGGTCAATTGTCGGCCGACGAAATTGAAGCATTGATCGAAAAGCGCAACGAAGCGCGCGCAGCAAAGGAATTTGCAGCCGCCGATGCGTTTCGCGACCAACTGACCAACGCGGGCATCAAAATTGAGGACGGGTCCGACGGCACAAGCTGGAGGCGAGTTGGCTAACGAAGTACAGGCCGCGCAGGATGACGTCATTGAAGAGTTCGCATTCTTCGATAATTGGATGGATCGCTATCAATACCTGATCGATCTAGGTCGGCGTTTGCCGGCATTGACGGCCATGGAGCTGGTTGACGAAAACAAGATCAGGGGCTGCCAGGCACAGGTCTGGTTTGTTGGAGAGCAAAAAGACGGGCGCCTGACGTTTCGTGCCATCAGCGATGCGGCCATTGTATCCGGACTGATCGCTCTGCTGTTGCGAATCTACAGTGGCCGGTATCCGCAGGACATTCTCGATACGCCACCGAATTTCATCGTTGCCCTGGAGCTTGAGCAGCACCTGAGTGCAACGCGCAGCAATGGTCTGTCATCGATGCTCAAAGCCATTCGCAGCTTTGCTGCCAAGGCCATGCAGGCCGCGTAATGCTTAAGTCGCTTGGCAGGTTGCTAGCCTTGCCGATGCTGGGACTGGTCTGGCTATATCGCATGGCAATCTCACCCTGGTTGGGTAACAACTGCCGCTACGATCCGAGCTGTTCCGAATACGCGATGGATGCATTGCGTATTCACGGTGCATTCCACGGCAGCTGGATGACCGCGAAACGAATCGGGCGATGCCATCCGTGGGGTGGTTCCGGTTACGACCCGGTGCCCGAGAAACAAGAGGATCGCATTGCGGATGATTAGTCGACTTTGAACCGGCTAAGTTCGCGGCTGCTATTTTTCCAGTGCGCGGTCGCGAGTAACAGCGATCCGGCGATCGTAAACGCCCTGTCCGCAGTCAGTCCCAGCTGCGTGTGCGCGAACGTTGCTCCGGTCGCGAGCAACAACATGCCAAGTGCGCCGGCGGCGATGATGCGCAGATCGCGATGACGACGAAAACCGATGCCGAGCGCAATGACGCTGAGCGGTAACACGACGACCAGAACCTGGGCGTGCAGATGCCCCTCCGAGAATTGAGCAAGAAACGGCAGGCCGGCCACAACGAGTGGCAAGGCGAGACAATGCACCAGGCACAGCGCGGAGAGGGCGACGGCAGCGCCGTCGAGCCAATCAGTCGGTTTTTGTGTATCTTGATTCATAGGGGATTGCTCGGGCGCGAAGGATATATTATAACATTTCCGCCTTCAAGCTTTTGTAAAACAACAACTTGCACTTGCAACTGAGTACCAGGGACCATGGACAAACGACTGCTCGCGATACTTCAATGCCCGATCACGCGCAAAGGGCCTATCGCTGGCCAAGCCAGCGACGCTCAAATCCGTTAATGCCGCGATCGAATCGGGCGCGCTGTGTAACCGCGACGGCGAAACACTGAACGAACCGCTCACCGAGGCGTTGCTGACTGACGACGGAAAGGTCCTGTATCCGGTCGCGAGCGGCATCCCCGTGCTGCTGGAAGGGCGAGTCCGTCAATATGGAGCAGCTTGGTTAATGATTCGCGGAGTCTGTATGATCGTAAGACATACACGATGATCCCGACTGCGTGAAAATTCAGGCGAATCAGCTCAATTCGCAGCTGCAGAAGAGCCTGGCACCCTGCTACCTGGTTACTGGCGACGAGCACCTGCTCGTTTCCGAGGCGCTTGATGCGATTCGGGATGCAGCACGGCAGCAGGGATTCACGTCACGTGATCTGCACGTCACAAGTGCGAGTTTCGACTGGGTGCAACTCAGTAATTCGACCGCGAATCTTTCACTGTTCGCCGAAAAGCGAATCGTCGAATTGCGACTGCCTACCGGCAAACCCGGGCGAACCGGTGGTCAGGCCATCGTCGAACTCATCGAACAAACTGGCCCTGACTTGCTGCTGCTTGTCAGTGCACCCAAACTCGATCGCAACAGCCAGTCATCAAAGTGGGCCAAAGCGCTGGAATCGGCAGGGGCTCAATATTCCGCTCTGGCCGATCAGCCCGCGCGAGCTTCCGGCCTGGATCGCCGAGCGAATGCGCCGTGCCGGTTTGCAACCGGACCGCGATGCGCAGTTTCGATAATCGCCGACCGCGTCGAGGGCAACCTGCTGGCGGCGGGGCCAGGAAATCGAAAAGCTCAGATTGCTGCTTGGGCGAAGGCGAAGTCAGCGCTGCCGACGTGAGTTCCGCGGTGGCCAACAGCAGCCGCTACGACGTCTTTCAAGCTCGTCGATGCTGCGCTGTCAGGGGATGCGAAGCGAGCAATGAAAGTCCTGGCGGGGCTGCGTGCAGAGGGCGTCGAGCCCGTCATCGTCGTCTGGGCTGTGGCGCGCGAAGTACGCTCCCTCGCGAGCGTTTCGGATGCGATCGCAGGAGGGCTGGACCTCGCCGGCGGCATGCAGAAAGCCGGTGTGTGGCGAAATCGCCAGCCGCTCGTCAGGAGTTGCATCGCTCGCCACCAGAAGGGTGATTTTCATCGACTCCTCAAGGCCACCGGGCAGGCTGACCAGGCCGCCAAAGGTCAGTTGCGCGCCGATCCGTGGCAGCTCGTCACCGCGATTGTGCTCGAGCTGGCGATGGGCCGCAGGAGGGCTGCGTGAGTTGCACCCGTGACGGGGTGACAGCGGGATGAGCCCGATCGGAATTTTCGGCGGTACGTTCGATCCAATTCACTATGGTCATCTGCGAACAGCATTTCGAAATGTTGCAGGCGTTGCGTTTCGGCGAGCTTAGATTCGTGCCAAGCGGCGATCCGCCACACCGCGGCGAGACCTATGCACCGGCGTCGCTGCGACTCGACATGGTCCGCGCAGCAACAGCGAATGAGCCAAGATTTCGTTGTTGACGATTGCGAAGTGCGGCGCCAGGGTCCGTCCTATACCGTCGACACGCTTGCGGCCATGCGGCGGAACAACCCGAAGCACCAATGGGTCTGATACTGGGCATGGACGCTTTTCTTGGTCTGGCGGACTGGCATCGCTGGAACGAAATTCTCGACTCATGCCCATATCGTCGTAGCGCATCGACTGCTGGCGCGCGCCCGACATCGGGGCAATCGGCGAACTGATATCCGAGCATGGAACGCATCGCATAGATGATCTGCATGAGCAACGCGACAACCTGATCTATATTCACGCCGTGACCCAGCTCGAGATCTCGTCGACAGAGATTCGCGATCTGGTGGGTGCGGGCCGCGATCCCCGATTCCTGATGCCCGACGTCGTTCGCGACATCATCATGAAAGAGTCGAGTTGCTATGGCAAAGCCTCGTAGGAGGGCGCTATGCGCGCGACAATCATCGTTTTCGGAAATGAACCAGGAGACATGATTTGACCAAAACAGAGAATCACGCATGAATAGCGAGCAACTAAGTACACTGATCGTCGCAGCGCTTGAAGATACCAAGGCGACGGACATCGCCAGGCTCGACGTCCGCAACATGACATCGGTTACCGATTACATGATCGTTGCCAGCGGCACATCCAACCGACACGTAAGGGCGCTCGCAAATAACGTTGCCGATAAGGCCCGGGAGGCGGGGCATCGCCCGATTGGTATCGAGGGTGAGGAAGGCGGTGAATGGGTACTACTAGACCTGCAAGATGCGCTCGTTCACGTCATGCTGCCGAAAGTGCGCGAGTTTTATAATCTGGAGAAACTCTGGTCGTTCGGGATCGCCCGAAGACCTGGCCGCGACCGACGGCTAGTGAGCCGCTAGTGCACATTCGACTGGTTGCCGTCGGCGACCGACAGCCGACCTGGGTTGACGACGCCTTCGGCAGGTACTCCGGGAGATTTCCGCGGGAGTGGAAGTTCCGCATCGACCGTATTGCGGCCGCACGGCGGTCAAAAAATAGCAAGGCGCAAGATGCGACCGATGCTGAGGGCGAGCAAATACTTGCTCGCATCAAAACGAACGAGCAAGTCATTTTGCTGGATGAGAGAGGAACACAGTTGACCAGCCAGGCGCTGGCATCCCGATTGTCCGACTGGCAATCGGACGGCCGCGACCTGTGCTTTCGTGATCGGCGGTCCCGATGGTGTATCGCAGGCGTGCCAGCAGCGCGCTGATATCAGATGGTCCTTGTCGCAATTGACCTTGCCACACGGTTTGGCACGTGTGTTGTTTGCTGAACAGTGTATCGGGCCTGGTCGCTGCAAAGCGGGCATCCGTATCATCGTGACTGAGTCTGTGCCGTTATTGCACCTGGCGTCGTCGTCTCCGCGACGCATGGAGATTCTCACAGCGCTGGGCATCACCTTTACGGCGCACGGTGTCGATGTCGATGAACGACGTGAAGGCGACGAGACGCCCGACGCGATGGTGCTGCGCCTGGCTCTGGCCAAGGCGGCTGCCGCCCGCCAGGATCAGATCGGGGCCGGTGCTGGCGGCGGATACCGCGGTGGTGATCGACGCCGCGATATTCGGCAAACCGCGGGACAAGGACGATGCGCTCGCCATGCTCGCGTGCCTGTCAGGACGAAGCCATCGCGTCATGACAGGGCGTCGCGCTACATTGGGATGGTGGTCAGGAAACAGCATTGTCGGTCAATGAAGTGACGTTTCGAGAAATCGATCCTGACGAAGCGCTCGCTTACTGGCAAAGTGGGGAGCCCTGCGACAAAGCGGGCGCGTATGCTATCCAGGGACGTGGCGGCGTGTTTGTGCAAGCAATCAGGGGTAGCTTTTCCGGGGTCATGGGGCTGCCCGTATTCGAGACGGCGCAACTGCTTGCAGGCGCCGGAATAAATATTATTGAGAGTACCGTAACCGCATGACCGACGAGTCGCCTAAAGAAGAAATTCTCGTCAACGTGACACCGAGCGAGGTACGCGCTGCGCTGCTCGAAAACGGAATTCTCCAGGAAGTGCATATAGAGCGTGCGGCGCGTCGTGGTGTCATCAGCAATATCTACAATGGCCGGGTTATGCGAGTGTTGCCAGGCATGCAAGCGGCATTCATCGAGATTGGCCTGCAGCGCACGGCATTCCTGCATGCCTCGGATATCGTCAAGCGACAGAACGGCGAAAACGGAAGCGATGAAATTCCGAATATTCGTGATCTTGTCAAAGAGGGCGACGACTTGCTGGTTCAGGTCGTCAAAGACCCACTTGGCAACAAGGGCGCACGCCTGACCACTTTCATTACGCTACCGTCGCGACACCTTGTGCTGTTACCCAAGGGCGACACAATCGGGATTTCGGCACGCATCGAGGACGAGGAGGAGCGTGATCGACTGCGGACTGTTATCGAGGAATTGCTGGATGAACAGGGCCTCGACTGTGGTGTCATTGTGCGAACGGTTGCCGAAGGCGCCGAAATTGATGGTTTACGTGGTGATCTCAAGTACCTGACAAAGCTTTGGGAGGTCATTCAGCAGAGGTGCAGCAAAGCGGGTGTAAAAACACTGGTACATGAGGACTTGTCTCTGCCGCTGCGCGTGCTGCGTGATTTTGTGACCAGTGACGTCGATCATATCCTGGTCGACTCTGAAGATGATTTTGCGGCAATGCAGGAGTTCTCGGCCAATTTTTTACCCGACATGGCGCCGATGCTCGAACTGTACCGCCGACGCCGTCCGATATTCGATTTACATGCAATCGAGGACGAAATCAGCAAATCGCTTGATCGAAATATTCCTTTGAAATCTGGTGGGTATATCATTTTCGATCAAACCGAAGCGATGACCACGATCGACGTAAATACGGGCGGATACGTCGGTCATCGCAACCTTGAGGAAACGATTTATCGCACCAATCTCGAGGCTGCGGTGAGCATTGCCCGGCAGCTTCGAATCAGAAATCTCGGGTGGCATCATCATTATCGATTTTATTGACATGGAAGAGGAAGGGTCATCGCGAGAACGTGCTACACCTGCTCGAGGAGTCCTTGTCCAAAGATCATGCGCGTCACCAGGTCACGCCGCTGTCATCGCTGGGCCTCGTCGAAATGACGCGCAAACGAACGCGCGAGAGCCTGCAACACGTACTGTGCGAGGATTGTCCGAGCTGCGACGGCCGTGGCTTTGTACTGACCGCCGAATCCGTCTGTTTCGAAGTATTTCGCGAAGTCATTCGCCAGTCGAGGCAATTCGAATTCGACCAGGCTATGGTCCTGGCACATCAGAACGTCATCGATCTGTTACTCGATGATCAGGCACCGAGCCTGGCAAAGCTCGAGGGGCAAACTGGCAAAACTATTCGTCTGCAACCCGAGTCCCTTTACCTGCAAGATCAGTTTGACGTTGTCTTGATGTAATGAAGAATTTATTGCAACGCCTGATCCAGATTGTCGCATACACGGCGGCCGGCATTGTGATATTGCTGGCAATTGCGGTGGGGCTGTTTCGTTTGTTCTTGCCACGTCTGCCCGAGTATCAGGAAGATATAAAGCGTTGGGCGAGTGCTGCGATTGGTATGGAGGTCGAATTCTCGGGCATGAATGCTCGCTGGGGTTTGAGCGGGCCAGAAGTTGAATTCTATAATGCTGAACTGATTTCGATTGATGACGAGGCGCAGATCATTGCTGCCGATGAAGTCAGTATTGGTGTTGGACTCATGCGATTACTCGTCGACCGCAAACTCGTTGTTGATCGAGTCGTTGTTCGCGATACCAGTATTGAGCTGCGGCAGCTCGAGAATGGACAGTGGCTAGTCCAGGGTAGCCCTCCGGACCAGTTGCTGCCCGATCGACCCAAGAGTGATGGCGGTGATGTTGGTCGTTTCGAGATTGTCGGTGAAAACATCCGCTTAAAGATTCTACGACCCGACGATAGTCGACCCCGCGAATATTCGATTCCGCGCCTCGTAGTCAGTCGCAATGATGTCAGACTCGCCGTCGACGCGACCATCGAATTGCCCGACGAGCTTGGCGACAACGTGACTGTCTCGGCCATTCAAATAGTGGCCGATTGCGACGAGAAGCTTGCCTGGGACATCACGGTCGACGCCGACGACATTGAACTCGCCGGCATTTCCACATTGCACGCGTTTGAAAATGCGAAATTCGGCTCGGGAAGCGGTGACCTGAGCGTCTCGCTCATGATTGCGAACGGAAGTGTCGCAAGTGCGACAGCGGATCTCGACTTTGATGACATTGGCGCCGACGGAACGGCGGGTTTCTCGTTCAATGGCCGACTGGAGTTCCTCAATGAGGACGATGGATGGCTGCTTGAAGCAAACAACTTTCGACTTGAAACCGAAAATGGTGTTTGGCCGCTGTCTACGCTGCGCGTCGAAGCAGGTACGAGTAGTGACAAAAAAATCGATAGGCTTAATGTCCGCGCATCTTATCTCAAGCTCACTGATGCCGGCGTTTTTCGGCCTTGGCTCAAACCCGAGCAGCAGAATTTACTTTCGTCATACGCTCCGGATGGCCTGATTCGAAATCTTACGGCGACCCTTGGTGATATAGATACCGATGCGATTCGATTCAATATTTCCGCCGATTTCGAACGAATCGGGATTGCAGCAGTAGGCAAAATTCCAGGCATTCGAGGATTTTCAGGTGCTCTGCGAGCCGACAATTCCGGCGGTCGCTTCGAGATCAAATCTGGCGGTCTTTCGGTGCATTTGCCGAATTTTCTGCCCGAGCTCGTGCTTCTCGACGAAGTGTCGGGCACCGTGATCTGGCGCCGCAGCAACAATCGTACAACGATTTTGTCGGACAGCATCGTGGTGCAGAACGAGGACTTCAGGATCGAGACGAGCGTCGAAATGTCACTGGCGGATAACAGCCGCCTGCCCATCGTTGATCTTGCTGCGACGTTCAGTGTCAACGACATCTCCGTGGCTAAGAAATATGTCCCGTACATTCCGCGAATTCCACGGACCAGCGAGTGGTTCCAGGAAGGCATGCTGGCAGGCAGCATCCCCCGCGGTACGGTCAGTTTGCACGGCCCGATGGACAAATGGCCGTTCGATGGCGGAGAAGGCCGGTTCCTGGTCGAAGCCAACATTCGCGATGCCCTGATCTTGTATCAGCGCCGCTGGCCTGTGGCTGAGATAAAGGATCTCGATATCGTTGTGGACAATATGCGGCTCTATACCGAGCGCAATTCAATTATCAATGCTGGCAACGAAGTTACCAATGCACGCATTGAAATTAACGACTTCCGGTTGCCGATACTGTCCATCAATGTCGACACGACGGGTCCACTGGAATCGGTGCGGTCACTTCTTGCCCAAAGCCCGATTGGCACGGACGTCCTTAACGGCAATCTCGAGCGAGTATCGGTGACCGGGGACGGTACGTTTAGTCTCGATATGACGGTACCGATTCGCGATTGGCAGAGCTTCGAGTTCACGTCCCGCATGCAAACAGATAACGCGACTCTTGCTATTGACGGATTTCCGTCAGTGCTGACTGAATTGGGCGGCGTGGTTACGATCGAGCGTGAGAATGTCAGTAGTGAGTCTTTGGCAGGCGTATTGCTTGGCAACCCGGTTGCGATCGATTTGCAGCCGGCGCCCAAATCAATGCCGGACTATCGCATTATCGCGACGGCGCAGGGCACTGCGGCTGCCGAGGCGCTGGTCTCGGAGCTTGGTATTCCGCTTGGCGATGACATGTCGGGCGCCACAGACTTTGTTGCGAGATTGTTTTTCGCGCGCGGCGAGCAGGAAACGCCGTCGCCATTCAAGATTGAGATAGCTAGCGATCTCGGCGGATTGGCCATTGATTTGCCGGAACCACTGAATAAACCTGTCGATGAGACGATGGCGTTAGCCGCGACCATTCGAATGCCGCCGGATGTCGATCTCATTGAAAGTTCGGGCGTTGTCGACGGCCTGCTTTCCTGGCAGCTCGGGTTCACTAAGGACGAGGATACCTGGGATCTTGATAGCGGCGTTGTTGCATTCGGCAACGAGGCAGTGGAAATAGTGGATACGCGTGGACTGCACTTGCGCGGTCGCGTCGACTACGTACAAATGCAGGAGTGGTTCGATCGCACGCGCGAGTCGGATTCACAAACTGGCATGGGCGATCGCATTCGATCCGTTGACATGACCATCGACAATTTGCATCTGCTCGGTCAACACATCACTGGACATCGAATTCGGGTTGATCGCGGTGCGCAGGAATGGCAGGTTCAGTTCGATGGCGCCGATATTGTTGGATCAGTTTCTGTGCCGTATGACTTCACCGCGGGATTGCCGCTTGTTGTTGATATGGACAGGTTGGTGTTGCCCGGGAGCGAGGAAGTTCCGGCCAGCTCTGAGCCACAGATCGAATCGCAAATTGACCCGCGGTCATTGCCTCCGATCACGATCAAAGCTGCTGAGTTTGCGATCGGCTCCCGATTTTTCGGTTCGGTGGAAGCCACGCTCGAACGGACTGCAGACGGCCTGGAAGTGAGCGACCTGATCACCAGGGACGACTCGTTCGATATCGTCGGCCTGGGGCGATGGGTGGTCGATGAATCCGACCCGACGGGATACCACAGTTATCTGACAGCGACGCTGAAGAGCACTAACGTCGAACAGACCATGAAGCGACTCGACTACGAGCCGGGCATCGCCTCCGACGATCTCTCAATGCTGCTCGATCTCGACTGGTCGGGAGGACCGCGTGACGATTTCAAAGCATCGTTGAACGGTGAGGTCGACGTTCGGATTGGTACGGGTCAACTCAGCGACGTGGAGCCCGGTGCCGGTCGTATGTTCGGGCTGGTCAGCATCGTTGCATTGCCACGCCGCCTGGCACTTGATTTTCGCGATGTGTTTGGCAAGGGCTTCGGCTTCGATGAGATACGTGGAAAATTCAGGATTGATAATGGCCAGACTTTTACCTGCAACCTGTCGCTTGATGGGCCGGCCGAAGCGATTGGAATAGTCGGCCGTGCCGGCCTGGTTGAGCGTGACTACGACCAGACAGCGGTGGTCAGCGCAAGTTTCGGTAATGCGCTGCCCGTTGTCGCGGCGGCACTCGCCGGACCGCAAGTTGCGGCTGTCATGCTGATCTTCTCGCAAATCTTTAAGAAGCCACTGCAGGAGGTCAGCCAGATCTACTACGGTATCAGCGGCTCCTGGGATGAGCCCGTTATAGAGTCCGTGACGGCTGAAGTATTTGCCGAGCAGGGCGTAATGGCTGGCTGCATCGATGGCACCGAGTAAAATGCGCGTAGCGGCGATTCAAATGAACAGCGGTTCCGACGTGGCCGCCAACCTGCAGCTTGCCGACCTTTTATTGGCTGAGGCCGCGAGCGATAACTGCCGGCTTATCGTCTTGCCCGAAAACTTTGCGCTGATGCCCGAACACGGGCGCGACAAGGCCAAACATGCAGAGCAGCACGGCGGTGGCCCCATTCAGGATTTTCTGGCGGACACTTCGCGCCGCTACGACACTTGGATTATCGGTGGCAGCATTCCACTGGTGTCACCGGAACCAGAACGAGTATTTGGCGCCTGTCCGGTATATGACAAAGGCGGCGAGGAACGCGCTTGTTACCGGAAAATTCACTTGTTCGACGTCAAGCTGCCGGATCGTGAGGAGTCCTACCAGGAATCCTGGTCGATGGTCGCGGGCGACAGCCTGGTTTGCGTCGACTCGCCTATTGGCAGGATCGGACTTACGATCTGCTACGACCTTCGCTTTCCGGAAATGTTTCGCCGGCTTGTTGATGACGGCGCGATTGTGTTCACGGTTCCAGCGGCATTTACCAGTGCTACCGGGTCGGCGCACTGGCATACGTTGCTACGTGCGCGGGCGATCGAAAATCTGGCGTACGTCATTGCCCCGGGGCAGCATGGTGAACATCCGGACAAGCGATCCACGTACGGGCACTCGCTGATCGTCGACCCCTGGGGTCGTGTTCTGGCTGAGCAGGCTACGGGGAATTGTCATGTCGCGGCTGACATTGATTCCGATTTACCAGCTAAACTACGCAGTGAATTTCCGGCGCTGGCGAATCGGCGCCTTTCTGCCGAGAAACTTATGGAGTGATCTTGAGCGACAGCGAACACAAAACGATTGATTCAGTCATTTCCCGCACGCTTGAGCCCGCCGGTCTCGATGAGCAACAGCTGAATACCACCCTCGGCACGATGATGCAGGGAGGCATCGACTACGCAGAATTGTACTTCCAGGTAAGCCGGCAGGAGAGCTGGACGGTCGAGGACGGCATTATTCGGGAAGGCAGTTTCAGTCACGAACAGGGTGTTGGCGTACGTGCGGTCAGTGGCGAAAAAACGGGGTTCGCTTATTCTGACGAGCTCATGCTTCCGGCATTGCAACAAGCTGCCACTGCGGCTAGAGCGATTGCTCGCTCAGGCCAGTCGAAAGCGCTTCAGGCCTGGCGGCGGGTTGAATCGCCGTCGCTGTATTCGGTTGCCGATCCCACGACGAGCATCACCGATCAACAAAAGACGGCCATGCTTGCCGAACTCGAGCAAGCAACGCGCAGTCTCGACAAGCGTATTGAACAGGTCATCATCAGCCTGTCGAGTTGTCACGACCTCGTGCTTATTGCGGCGTCGGACGGCACATTTGCGGCCGATGTCAGACCGCTTGTTCGTCTGAACGTCAGCGTCATCCTCGTGCAGGGCGATCGTCGTGAGCAAGGTTATGCCGGTGGCGGGGCACGTGCCGATCTCAACTACTTCCTGTCCGGCGGCAAGCCAATGGACTACGCGCGCGAAGCAGTGCGGCAAGCAGCCGTGCAGCTGGAGGCGGTTGCAGCGCCGGCTGGCGCCATGCCTGTTGTTCTTGGGCCCGGCTGGCCCGGCATACTGTTGCACGAGGCGGTAGGTCACGGACTCGAGGGAGACTTTAATCGCAAGGGGACATCGGCGTTCTCCGGGCGAGTGGGTAAGCGTGTCGCGCCGAAAGAGTGCACGATCGTGGATGATGGCACGATGCCGAATCGTCGTGGATCGCTGGCCATAGACGACGAGGGCACGCCCGGCAAATACAATGTGCTGGTCGAGAACGGCATCCTGCGCGGCTACATGCAGGACAAACTCAATGCGCGCCTGATGGGCGTCGCACCCACCGGTAATGGTCGCCGAGAATCGTTTGCCCATATGCCAATGCCTCGCATGACCAATACGTACATGTTGGCG
>PVMK01122756.1_pt1 | contig 16588 bp, 15 predicted proteins | sample 1853481 | NCBI WGS metagenome assembly PVMK01 (sample SAMN08533507, study PRJNA380276) | Marine sediment metagenome, whole genome shotgun sequencing project.
GTATCATCGGCTAAATTCGCAGTGCGGGAAGATGTCACCAGCCGACGAAAAGCAATGCATGTAGTGCACGTGGAAACCGGCCGACACCTGTATGGCGGTGCGCGACAGGTGCTGTATTTACTCGAAGGATTGTCTCGGGAAAACCTGCAGTCCACGCTGATCTGTACGTCAGACAGCGCGATTTCAGTGGCCGCCACCGACCTCGGCATCGAAGTCGTGTCAATGCCGATGTCCGGTGACCTGGACTTCGGATTTGGTTCGCGCGTCGCCGCGCAGCTGCGCCACGCCCGTCCGGACCTGGTGCACGTCCACAGTCGCCGGGGTGCCGACGTATGGGGCGGCATTGGGGCGTTGCGAGCCGGTGTCCCGGCCGTGTTGACGCGCCGCGTTGACAGTCCGGATGTCCCATTGGTTGGCACTTTAAAATATCGGCTGTACAAGCGGGTAATTGCGATATCCGGTGACATACGCCAGCGACTGCTTCGCCAGGGCGTGCCTGCCGAGAAACTCGCGCTGGTTCATAGCGCCGTTAAAGCGGCCGATGCACAGCCGCAACTATCCGAGCAGCGATTTCGCCAACTATTCCAAATCAGCGACCAGGCGCTGGTCATTGCGGTCATCGGGCAGTTGATCCCGCGCAAAGGGCAAGCTCTTATGCTCGCTGCATGGCCCGAGATACTCGCAAGCTATCACCGGGCCCGCTTGATTCTGTTCGGCGATGGTCCGGACGAGAGCCGTCTGCGCCGGCAGGCCGCCCGGGCGGGGATTGAGGATTCGGTCATATTTGCAGGCTACCGGGCGGATCTTCTCAATTATCTTGGGGACCTGGATCTTGTCGTGCACCCGGCGACGAGCGAGGGTCTGGGCGTATGCTTACTGGAGGCCCAGGCAGCCGGTGTGCCGGTCGTCGCGAGCCGGGTCGGCGGTATCCCGGAGGCTGTCGACGACCAGGTGACCGGAACGCTGGTGCGTTCAGGGGACCCCGAAGCGATGGCCCGCGCGGTTATTGAATTGCTGGGCCATCCGGAGCGGCGTGCCCGCATGGGCGAAGCGGGCAGGCGGCACGTGGCGCGACATTTTTCCGTCGACGCGATGTTGTCGGGTAATCTGGCCGTGTACGACAGCATCCTGCAGACACCCGGCAATGACCAACAGTGACAGCAGCGCGGCATTAGTCGCGCGCATCGCAGAAAAGCTAAAGGCTGAAAACGCACGGGTCAGCACGGCGGAATCCTGCACCGGCGGCTGGCTCGCCAAAACGCTAACCGATCTTCCGGGCAGCTCCGACTGGTTCGAATACGGGTTTGTCAGTTACGGCAACAATGCCAAGCAGGATCTGTTAGCGGTCCCGGCTGATACCCTGGACCGATACGGCGCCGTCAGCGCAGAGGCAGCGGCTGCGATGGCTGATGGGGCGTTATCGCGCAGTGGAGCAGAACTGGCGGTGGCAGTCACTGGTATCGCCGGTCCGGACGGCGGCAGCGCGGACAAACCCGTCGGCACGGTCTGGTTTGCCTGGGCCAGGCGCGGACACGACCCGATCAGCCGCTGTCAGTGCTTCGACGGCGACCGGGATGCGGTGCGCCGGCAGGCAGTGGTCGCCGCCCTGTCCGGTCTGCTGGAGTTGCTCGATCGTGACGCCAGCGGCTGAGGACAACGCAAGCCGGCGCCTGTTCTTTGCCTTGTGGCCCGATGAGTCAACCCGTCAGCAGCTGCTGCGCGAGACCCGCGGCGTTGTGCGGCGTTGCGCAGGCAAACCGGTTCCCCCAGCGAATTACCACGTGACCGTGGCGTTTGTTGGAACCTTGCCGGCGGAGCGCTTGGATGCGATTGCAGCGGCTGGCCGGGCGACAGAATTTGCACAGTTTGAGCTTTTGTTTGACCGGGTCGGCTACTGGCCTCGCCCCCGGGTGCTATGGGCCGCGCCGTCCCGATGTCCGCCGGCGCTGCATACGCTCGTGTCGGCGTTGTGGGACCGACTCTCGGATGCCGGCCTGGAACGGGAGTCACGCGCCTACCAGCCTCACCTGACGCTGTGCCGGAAGCTTGGCCAGCTGGTCGAGGCAAAGCTGGCCCAGCCGGTGCGCTGGGGCGCGAGTGGCTTCGTGTTGGTGGAGTCTGTCGTCGTCGATGGCCGATCCAGCTACCAGGTCATCGAGCGGTTTCCACAATAGTGTTGATTTGCCGCGGCCGTCGCCGGTCATCGAATCGGGTAAATCCGGCGTTTCCAGGGGCGGCGGAGGTGGTCGGCGATCGCGCAACTTTCTGTTCCCCCGATCAGTTTTCGGGTGGCTGCCACGCCCGGTGATCTGTGAAATAATCCACCTTCTTTCAACTCAATCAAAGCGACACCCAACATGGACGATAACCGCAAGAAAGCCTTGGCCGCAGCGCTGGCACAAATCGAGAAGCAATTCGGCAAGGGTTCTGTCATGCGCCTCGGTGATTCCGCCGCGGCCAAAGACATCGAGGTAATTTCGACCGGTTCGCTCGGTCTGGACGTGGCATTGGGTGTTGGTGGCCTGCCCAAAGGCCGGGTCACTGAGATATACGGACCGGAGGCATCCGGCAAAACCACGATGACGCTGCAGGTCATCGCCGAGTGCCAGCGCGCCGGGGGAACCGCCGCGTTTGTGGATGCGGAGCACGCGCTGGACCCGCTATACGCGGGCAAGGTTGGGGTAAATGTCGACGATCTGCTTGTTTCGCAACCCGACACCGGGGAGCAGGCACTGGAAATAACCGACCTGTTGGTGCGTTCCGGTGCCGTGGATTTGATTGTCATCGATTCGGTGGCGGCCTTGACGCCTAAAGCCGAAATCGAGGGTGAGATGGGAGACCATCACGTAGGGTTGCAGGCCCGGCTCATGTCGCAGGCACTGCGCAAGCTGACCGGCAACATCAATCGGTCCAACGCGATGGTCGTCTTTATCAATCAGATACGGATGAAGATAGGGGTCATGTTCGGTAACCCGGAAACCACGACCGGGGGTAACGCGCTGAAGTTTTATGCAACCGTGCGGCTGGACATCCGGCGTATCGGAGCGATCAAACGTGGCGACGAGATTATCGGTAATCAGACCAGGGTTAAGGTGGTCAAAAATAAAGTGTCACCGCCGTTTAAGACCGCCGAGTTTGAAATAATCTATGGCCACGGCATTTCCCGTGAAGGTGAAATCATCGATCTCGGCGCGAAGCACAATATCATTGAAAAGTCTGGTTCCTGGTATAGCTACGCAGGCGACCGGATTGGACAGGGCAAGGAAAACGTGCGCGAATTCCTGATCGCCAATCCTGATACGGCGGCAGAGATCGAGCAGAAATTGCGCGATCTGCTTTTGCCCAAGGAAGCGACAGCAGAACCGGAAACGCCTAAAGCGGCACCGGATACCGCGATAGGCGAAGGCTGATGTGACTGGCTCGAATCCTGCCGGGAAATCAGCCCGCAAACTAGCGATGGACTGGCTTTCCCGCCGCGAGCATACCCTGGACGAACTCCGGGCCAAACTGGCCGCCCGTGAGATTAACCTGCCGGACATCGAGGCCACCGTGACTACTCTGGCTGACGAAGGTCTGGTGAGCGACGAGCGCTTTGCGGAAAGTTTCGTGGCCTCGCGGCTGCGGCGCGGCCAAGGGCCGGTCCGAATCCGTATCGACATGAGGCGCAAAGGTGTCAGCGCCGAGTTGATTCGAACCCATGTGGACGAGGCCGATGAGGATTGGATAGCGCTCGCCATCGAGGTGCGGTCCAAACGCTTCGGGAACTCCCCACCCGTTGTTTACCGGGAGAAAGCCCGGCAGTCGCGCTTCCTGCAATACCGGGGTTTCACAACGGAGCAAATTCAGGCGGCGCTCGCAGGTTCAGAGTAAGCTGCCCGCTGCGGGCAGGCAGCCTATCATCCCAGCAATATGGACTCGGCGACCCTACGACAATCGTTTCTGGATTTTTTTGCCTCCCGTGAGCACCGGGTGGTGCCAGGTTCTTCATTGGTACCCGGAAACGACCCGACACTGCTGTTCACCAACTCGGGAATGGTGCAGTTTAAAGACGTTTTCCTGGGCCACGAGAAACGAAAATACACTCGCGCCGCCAGCGTGCAGCGCTGCCTGCGCGCGGGCGGCAAGCACAATGACCTCGAGAACGTCGGCTATACCGCACGACATCACACCTTCTTCGAGATGCTCGGCAATTTCAGTTTCGGCGACTACTTTAAACAGGACGCCATCGAATTGGCGTGGGAATACCTGACCGGCGAACTTGGCGTTCCCGAAAAGCGTTTGTGGGTGACCGTGTTCGAGGACGACGACGAGGCAGCCGATATCTGGCTGAAAAAAATCGGCGTTTCCAAAAAACGCTTTGGGCGCCTCGGCGCTAAAGACAACTTTTGGGCTATGGGCGATACGGGCCCATGTGGCCCGTGCAGCGAAATTTTCTACGATCACGGCAGAAAAGTACCCGGTGGCCCACCGGGTTCGCCCGACGAACACGGTGATCGCTACGTCGAAATCTGGAACCTCGTGTTTATGCAATTCGACCGTGCCGGCGACGGCGAATTGGCCGAACTACCGAAGCCGTCGGTCGATACCGGCATGGGCCTGGAGCGGATGGCGGCGGTCATGCAGGGGGTGACCAGCAACTACGATATTGATCTTTTCCAGCGTCTGATTGCGGCTGCCGCCGAAGTCACCGGTGCTGATGACCTTGAGTCCAGTTCTTTACGCGTCATAGCTGACCACATTCGTGCCTGCGCGTTTTTGATCGCCGACGGCGTGTTGCCGGGCAATGAGGGCCGCGGTTACGTGCTGCGACGGATTATTCGCCGCGCCTTGCGCCACGGTTACGACTTCGGTGTCTCCGAGCCGTTTTTTTTCCGGCTGGTGCAGCCCTTGCAGCAGGAAATGGGGGCGGCTTATCCGATTCTGATTGAGAATTCAGACCATGTAGAAAAGGTTTTGCATACCGAGGAAGAGCGCTTCGACGAAACGCTCAATCAAGGCATGCGAATTCTGGAGGACGCATTGGATAGTCTCAGCGGCAAGGAACTGTCTGGCGACGTCGTATTCAAGCTGTATGACACCTACGGCTTTCCCGCCGACCTGACCGCTGACGTGGCGCGGAACCGGGGAATCGCCATTGATCAAGCCGGGTTTGACGCCGCCATGCTGGCCCAGCGCGAACGCGGTCGTGCGGCGCACAAATTTGGCGCCGCCGGCTTATCCCTACCGGTTGATACGACGACAGACTTTGTCGGTTACGACCAATTGGCGTGTAGCGCGCGGATTGTGGCCATTCTGAAAGATGGAGATTCGGCACAGGAAATCATTGCGGATGAAACCGGACAAATCGTGCTGGACCACACGCCTTTTTATGCCGAGAGCGGTGGCCAGGTCGGCGACCAGGGCCACATCAGTACGGCCGACAGCCGGTTCCGTGTCGATGACACGCAGAAACACGGCAACGCACATCTGCACATCGGGGTCTGTGAAACCGGCCGGTTCGCTGTCGGCGACGAGGTCGAGGCTGGTGTTAACGCAATCGATCGCGCTCGCACCGTGCTGAATCATTCGGCCACGCATCTGTTGCATGCGGCACTTCGTCAGGTGCTGGGCAAACACGTGATGCAAAAAGGATCGCTGGTGGCACCTGACCGCCTGCGATTTGATTTTTCCCACTACGAGGCGGTCACGGCCGGCGAGCTAGCCCGGATCGAACGGCTCGTCAATGAACAAGTTCGCCAGAACCGGGCTGCCGAAACCAAGTTGATGGCCTACGATGACGCGATCAAACACGGTGCCGTCGCATTGTTTGACGAGAAATACGGCGATGAAGTGCGGGTACTGAAAATTGGAGATTTCTCGGTAGAACTGTGTGGTGGTACGCATGTTAGCCGTGCCGGGGACATTGGGCTGTTCAAGATAACTTCGGAATCCGGTATCGCGGCCGGCGTGCGCCGCATTGAGGCGGTGACCGGTGACGGCGCGCTGGATTGGATCAATGCCAGCCAGGCGGCACTCGATCGCGTCGCCGCACTGATCAAAGGCAGCCGTGATGACGTCGGGGACAAGGTTCTACAGGTCGTAGACCGCAACCGGGCCCTGGAAAAAGAACTCAAGACACTGCGAGGAAAGCTGGCCGGGGCCGCGGGCGCGGATCTCGCAGCCGCCGCGCGAGATGTCAAAGGCGTCAAGGTGCTTTCGGTGCGACTTGACGACGACACAGATCCCGGCACCTTACGCGACACCGTTGACCGAATGAAGGACCGACTCGGAACCGCGGTCGTTGTACTCGGCTCGGCTACCGCCGACGGCAAGGTGCGTTTGGCCGCAGGCGTGACCGCCGATGCTACCGATCGTATTCGTGCCGGCGACCTGATCAAGGAAGTGGCAGTTCAGGTTGGTGGCAAGGGCGGTGGACGAGCGGATTTTGCGCAGGCTGGTGGAACCGATCCTCAGCAACTGGATGCCGCTTTGGCATCAGCCGAAGCCTGGGTCAGCGAACGACTCGACTGAGCGGGCCATCTTACGGTCGTCCGCTGGTCAGCGGAGTGTGCAAGCGGTCTGTCATAAGCCATTGAACCTCAAATAAATAATACGGTTTCGGTGACCCGATCGCCCGGTTCGGCGACTTGGCTTTGCTGTCATTGGACGGCCGATAGATTATGTGCGATGGTGGCCGCTGGGATCATTAGCACCGCAACAAACTCAACTAGAAATACGCGGTTACCGTTCCAGATCCTGGCGGCGTTCCCCGCACAGGGTCGATTCGGATTCACGCGGATAGACAGCTGGAAGTTGCAGCTGCTGTTCCCTGCGACAACGTGCCGCAAAAAAAACAAGGATGGGGGGAGAACGCCATGCTGATCTTAACGCGACGAGTCGGAGAGTCCGTAGTGATCGGTGACGACGTGGATGTCACGGTGCTGGGAGTGAAGGGCAATCAAGTGCGCTTGGGCGTGAAAGCGCCACGGGAGATTTCGGTTCACCGGGAAGAGATCTATCAGCGGATACGCCGCGAGAACGAAAACGGCGACGTTAACCGCCACATTCAAAACGCCGCAGCCGCCGATTGAGGCGACCGTTCGCGGCATCTTTTAGCCACGCTTTCGCGCGCGGCCTTTCTGCATGTGCCTGAGTGCGGTATCGTAGGCGCCCCGCAGGGGTGAGCCTGCGGAGCAGGCGAATCAATCCCGACCGGACTATCAGAATTTACGGAGAGGTGGCTGAGTGGCTGAAAGCGCTCCCCTGCTAAGGGAGTAAGGGTTAAAAGCCCTTCGAGGGTTCGAATCCCTCCCTCTCCGCCAAGAATAAATAAGGGCCCTAACAGGGCCCTTATTTATTCTTGATTGAGGGAAGTAGATTCTAGAAGCCTCCGTTCGACTCGGGTCCATCAGATGAAACGCGCAGCGGTTCAGCTGATCGGGGAGAGCTTGCGCCCGCGAAGCGGGCGATAGAATCCCTCCCTCTCCGCCAGTCTTAAACACCCCGGCCCGACCCCGGTTGTCACTTTCTTACTGCCGGCACCACGTGCTGGCCGATTATTTTTAACCCGTCCATCGGATCGTCGAACAGCCTCAGCGAAAGCTCGGTCAGGCCGCTCGCCTTGAATTGCCGGAAGCGCTCGATCTCCTGATCCAGGTCCGTCATATCGCCGGTCGATGACATTCCGGCTATCAGCCGGTTGACGAGGTCGCCGGGGACGCCATCGATCTCACCGCTTCGTGTCCAGAATGCCTTCATAAAATTCATGTAATTGTCGATGACGACCTCGACCTCTTTGTCGTCGTGACAGAACGGGCGAATCTCGTGCTCGTACTTCGCCGCGATCGCGCCGCGCCAGATTAATTCGCGGCGGGCCTCATACATCGCAGTATCTCTATTCTCCTTAATATGAAACGCCCAAAAGTTGCCCACCCGAAAGTCTGCTTCCGGCTCCGCGCGTTTTGCCAGCCCGGCGCGTACGTTCTCCATCGCGTCAGGCATCATCTCGACGGTAAAGTCGGATAACTGGATGCCGTCTGCGATGCGCGCACCCATGCGTACCATCATCGGGCCGCTGCAGGCTCCATATACAAGGGGTCCGCCGGACTGGGCCCAACTCATCTGGGCCGGACGGTTGGTCTGGAAAGTGCCGCCTTCATAGGGCATGAACATCTCGCCGCTGCGGGCCAGCTTGAGAATCTCGATTGCTTCGCGCACGCCGCGGACCCGGCGTTCCGGATAGCGATTGCCCTTGATGTTGTCTTTGATCGGCCAGACTGGTGCGTTCGGACTGATTTTCCAGCCGCAGGCGCTCAGCGCTCCGCCGCCTCCGCTGATTGCGATCATGGCGCGGCCGCTGGCAATTTCATTCAGAGTAAGAATGGCGTTGGACATTTTCAGTGGATGCATTTCCCATGGACTGACAGCCAGTGGTCCAAGGATCAGCTTTGACGTGGCCATCGCCGCCGGTGCCAGCGAAATAAACGGGTCCCAGTTCTGGTGATAGTTCGAACTCCACAGGGCACGGATGCCCAGTCTCTCGGCTTCCACTGCCAGTTCTGCCACCTGTTGCGGCGTGACGTCCGGTTCCAGAATGATGTCGATATCCATTCAGTGATTCTCGCGGCCTGGGCCTGCGCTTTTGTTATGATCCAACGCAGGGCAGGCTGCCGCGAATGGCCGGCCATACTACCCCGACTACCGTCGGTGTATCTACGTTAAGAATAATAAGGAACATTCAATGAAACTCTACGGCGCGATCGCCTCTCCCTATGTGGCCCGGGTAATGATGTTTGCACAGATCAAGGGTATTGATCTGCCGCTTGAAGAAACGCCGGGCGGCAGCCCACGCTCTGAGGAGTATCTGGCGCTAACCCCGATCGGCAGGATGCCGACGCTGGACGTGGATGGGCAGATCATCGCCGAATCCGAAGTCATCTGCGAATACCTGGAAGAAGTCTACCCGGAACAGCCGGGATTGCCGGCCGATGCGATGGACCGGGCGATATCGCGGATGGTTTCCCGAATTGTCGACCTTTATATTGCGCCACATACGACAACGATGGTTCGTCAGGTCAACCCGGAAACGCGGGACCAGGCGATTGTCGATGAGAACAAGGCAGCATTCGAGAAAGGGTTCCATTACCTCGAATTTTTCATGGGCGACGGCCCGTTTGCGGTGGGCGATCGGCCCACGCTTGGCGATACGGCAGCCGCGCCGTACATGATGTTAATGAAAAAGCTGGTGTTCGCGAACTTCGACGAGATTGCCGATCCAACCGAAGGCGATGGCAGGCTTGCAGTTTGGTGGCGAGCGATTGAGGGCAACGAAGACTGCTACGGCATCGTTCAGGAATACGCCACGGCGGTCGAGGGGTTTCTCAAGTTCCTGTATTCGCGTCTCGCGCAGAAATCATGAGTCACATTCGACTCGCGCCTGCGAAAAAATCCATAGCGATGCGTATCGCCCGGAGCCAGGCGATATGAAACTATACGGTGCCATTGCCTCGCCCTATGTCGCTCGCGTGGTCATGTTAGCGCGGCTAAAAGGCATCGACCTGCCGCTGGAACGTGCGCTAGGCGGTGGGCTGCGCTCCGAGGAGTATCGCGCGTTCAATCCGATCAGCAAGATGCCCAGCCTCGAAGTCGACGGACGATGTATCGCCGAGTCCGAGGTCATTTGCGAATATCTCGAAGAAGTTTATCCCGATCCGCCGCTGTTACCGGCTGATCCGATACTCCGCGCACACTCACGCATGGTCTCGCGGATCAACGACCTGTACATTGCGCCACACAACGATGGCTTGGTGCGGCAACAACAGGCGGACCCACGCGATCAGCAATTAATTGACAACGCGGCTGCTGAGTTTGAGAAAGGGTTTCGCTATGTCGCGCACTTTATGGGGCCCGGTCCGTTCGCGGCTGGTGGCCGGCCCTCGATCGGCGACTGTGCGCTGACGCCGTTCATCATTTTGCTGAAGCAAACCGTGTTTCCGTTTTTCGAGGAAATCCCGGATCCAACTGACGGAGAAGGGCGGCTGGCAACCTGGTGGCAGGCGATACAGGCGGACCCAGGCTGCCGCGAAGCCGCCGACGAAATCGATCTGGGACTGACTGAGTTTCTCAAATACCTGATGGAACGAATCAGGCAGCGCCAGGCTGGCAAATAACTGCGAGTGGCCGGGCCCGAGGCGCAGCCGAGGGGAGTACCTGCAGCGCACAGCGCTGCTGCTGTAAGATCGCACCCAGCAAGAAATAAACCAACTACCGCGCCCGTAGCTCAGTTGGATAGAGTACCTGGCTTCGAACCAGGGTGTCGGGGGTTCGAATCCCTCCGGGCGCGCCATTTAAATCAACAGGTTATCGGCTCGGGCTGGGCCGGCTATCGATTCACCTGCTTGCCGCAGCGGCGCGCAACATTAAAATGTGTTCAATACCGTGACCGCAAGCTCGCCTTCGGATGTCTCCTTCCTGTGCATGTTCGGCGTGTGGTCGCGAGATTACTCAGTGGCCGGCAGGTGCCCGGACTTCACGTACAACAGCGCGCCGTCGTCGCGAGTGAAGGCGCTGTGGCTGCTCTGGTCTGGATAGCGCACCCAGGTGCCGGCCGGGTAGACGCCGTACTCGTCACGAAAACACCCTTCGATGACGAAAGTTTCCTCGCCGCCATGATGCGTGTGCTCCTTGAATGGCGTGTTCGGCGCCCAGCGAATCAAAACGACATGTTCATCCCGAAACTGATGCAAAAGCATCGCTTCGACGCCAGGCGCGTCTTGCAGCGGCCACTCTGCTGTGCGCGTATCGATGACCACAGGCGCTTTGTCCTGCCGATCAAACTGATGCAGTTTGACGAAAATGACACATCCCTGTTCTCCAACCTGAGGGGAGTGCTTGGTACCGATTGGATTCCGAACATATGTGCCGGCTGGATAAATCTGATGTTCGTCACCGAAATCACCCTCCAGTACAAAAAACTCCTCGCCGCCGCCGTGAACATGCGGTGAGAACGTGCTGTTTGGTGCGTAGCGGACGAGTGAGGTGGCGCGCGCTACTTCATCGCCGATTCGATCGAGCATCATGCGCTCGACTCCCGGCATTGGCGAGTCAACCCATCGGTAGTCCTCCGGGCGGATGACAACTCTTTGCGAAAAGTCCGAGTTTATGTGCACAGCGTTGCCGTTGTAGTCGAAAAACGATTAGTCGAACTCACGTTCAACGCCGCACCACACGTTGGTGTAGGGGAATCTGAGAGTCTGTGTGGGATCGACTTCGGGGGTTACGCGGAAGCTGGCCAGACGAATTCGGGACGCAGACCGTCGTAGACGGGAAGACCATCTTCCGGGGCCGGAGCGCCGGCGGACGCGTCATAGAACGCGTGGTATGTCGCCGGCAGACTCTCTGAATCAAATCCCATGAGGTTTGGCACAACCGCGCGAATCCGTCTTTCCTTGTCATCGAGCATAATGGGTGTGCCACAAGTCGAGCACGTACATAACTCCAGCGGACCATCGGGGTTTTGATCGTTGAACGGTTGACGATTCAATCCGTCGAGGTTGTCTACCGTCAGGTCTCCGTGGTTGAAGAAGACGACGTGAGTGCTGTCTTGCCCGGTAACACGTTTACAGACAGAGCAGTGGCAGGTGTGGATGTCGATAGGATCGTTATCTGAATGGGTGTGAACGTGGTCGCACCCGCCAGCATGATTGTGTGACATGGCTCATTACCTTTTCTTGTTGTGATTTGACTCCATCGATCTTTAAGAGTCGATGACGATATGATACCAATCCATTTAGTATAGCAGCGAGTAGCTTCACATGCTTAGCGGTCCACTGTACCTGCTCGTGTACCAAACGGGCCATCCGGACGAGTAGAATAGCGGTATTGTGAAAGGCGACGTGTTGGACAAGCAGTTAACAGATCCACCGACCTCCGGGGAGATCGGCCTCGCTGACATTCGTGATGCAGCCGACACTATTGCGGGTCACGTTGTGCGAACTTCGTGTCAAAAGTCGGCGACCCTGTCTGAAATAGTCGATGTTGATCTGTATCTAAAGTTCGAGAATTTGCAATTCACAGCTTCGTTCAAAGAGCGTGGTGCGTTGAACAAGCTCGTCAGCCTGACTGCCGAACAGAAAAGCACCGGCGTCGTAGCCATGTCGGCCGGCAACCATGCGCAAGCCGTTGCGTATCACGGGCAGCGATTGAAGATCCCCGTCACGATCGTGATGCCAACCAACACACCGTTCATTAAAGTGAAAAACACGCGGTCACACGGGGCCGAGGTAATTTTGCACGGTGAATCCCTGACGGCGGCGGCCACTTTTGCTCACGAAACAGCGGACAGTCGAGGCGCGGCATTTATTCACCCGTTCGATGACCCGTTAATTATCGCCGGACATGGGACCGTTGCGCTGGAGGTTCTCGAGGACGTGCCCGATCTTGACTGCCTGGTTGTGCCGGTCGGTGGTGGTGGGTTGATCAGCGGCATGGCTGTTGCGGCAAAATCACTGAAACCGGACATAGAGGTCATAGGCGTTGAAGCCGGCCTGTATCCATCCCTCAAATCGGCGCTCGACGGCCGCGAGCGGCCATGCGGCGGTGACACGCTGGCCGAAGGCATCGCGGTGACTGAAATCGGCCGGTTCACCTTGCCGCTGGTTCGACAATACGTGGACGATATCTTGTTGGTCGAAGAAGACGGATTGGAGCATGCGGTTAGCCTGTTGCTGAACATCGAAAAAACCCTGGTTGAAGGTGCCGGCGCCGCGGGACTGGCTGCGGTTGCAGGGAACCCGGATCGGTTCAGCGGTAAACAAGTCGCAATCGTGTTGTCGGGCGGAAATATCGACGCCCGGTTACTGTCATCGATTCTCATGCGAGAACTGGTTCGTGAAGGACGCATCACCCGGCTGCGCGTCAGCATCTCCGATGTGCCGGGCCAGATGGCGAGGATTTCCGAGATCGTCTCCCGCTTGCGCGGCAACTTCATCGATATTCAGCACCATCGAATATTTACCCAGCTGCCGGCGAAAGACACCTATGTGGATATAATTCTGGAGACCCGCGACCGGCAGCATCTGGATTCCATCCTCGCCGAGCTTCGGGAAGCGGATTACACGGTTCGGGTGTTGGACGCGCACGGAATCGACTGACGGCTTCGGCATTTACTTCCAGGCACGCCGCTCAGGTAGTCTGCGAATAGCGACAACAGAAAGGACGCGTCGAGTTGAAAGGATATTCGTTTCTGTCACTGGCACGACAGGCACTTAACGGACATAAAGGGTGGCCCGTTGCCTGGCGGTCGCCGGAGCCAAAGAAAAACTACGATGTGGTCATTATTAGCGCTGGTGGTCATGGTCTCGCCACGGCGTATTACCCGGCAAAAAACCACGGTATCAAAAACATTGCCGTCCTGGAAAAAGGTTGGCTCGGCGGTGGTAACACAGGACGGAATACACAGGTTACACGCTCGAACTACTACTGGCCACAGAGTGCGGCATTCTTCGACCACTCGCTGAATCCGGCGAAGACCCCATTACACACGATTCGTAAGACTGCAATCACCGTGAACTAGTTGCGAGCAGGAGCTCCAACTCATGGACTCCGAACAATCCGGCAAGGTGATTTTGAACTGGAGCCAGATGAGATTCGCCCGTCAGGACGAAGGCACTCCAGTGAGTCAACGCCCGCTTGTGTTAGTTACAGCGCGACTGCTTCTGAAGTTTTTGCGGTGACCATCCGAGTCAGCAACGGGATAAGTGCCAGATAGCAGATTGCGCCCAACAGGAAGTTCGCGGAGATGCTGATGTAGATCGCCACGAAAACCGCCAGCGCTGAAGCCAGTACGCCGAAAACGCCGTTGAGCGCCCAGAACCAGGGTGTCTCGGGCATCTGCTGCTGTTTCGCCAGCCCCATGCCAACCGGAAAAAACAGACCGAGGGCGACTCCTAACGGTGCAATCAGTGCAATGGACGCCATGATCCTGACCGGCATGGCACTCGTTGCCATGGCCGCGACCAACGCAGACAGCAGGTAGGAGGCGCCAACTATCGCAGCCGCCGTTACGAGAGCAGCTGCGATCAACGGGCGTTTTCGTCGTGGCAGGAATTCGCTCAGGCTACTACCGATGCCCGCGGCCAGGATAATCGTAAACAGCAGGATACCGAGGGCGTACACCGGATGGCCCAGGAAGACCGAAAGTTTTTGAATCAGACCGATCTCGGTAAACATGAACCCTGTACCGATCAGAGAAAAATAGACCATTGCCGTCCATAGCTGTGACCACGGCGTTGTGGCTGGAGCCGAAGGTCTGCTTCTCATTATCAACGGTAGAATCACTGTCACCAAACACAGCACGCTGAGTGCAAACAACAATGCGATCAGCGTAATGGTGGCCGTAAGGTTGCCCTGCAGCACGCCGCTGCCTGCGTCCCTGGCCGCGGCGAGATTGCCAAGTCTTAACATGTTGAAGAAATACGGGCTGTCATCAGTTGGCGGATCGTAGTTCAGGGTCTCGTCGCGGATCTGTTCCTGAAGTTCATCCAGCGACTTTGCTGCAACGATACGGCGTAAAGCCGGATTTTCCGGCGGTTCGCCGGGGAGGATCTCAAGCTTGAAACCAAGATCCTTGTGGAGTGCCCGCAAACCGGCAATGTCCGCCGCCGACATCGGCTGCTGACTTAGCATGATCGTTGACAGATTCGTCGCAGTCAGCATCGCAATATGGCGCGCGGGATCCGCGATCCCCCTGCTCAGCAATGCGGCCACAGCGAGGCTGACTGTGCGGCCCGTCTCGCCGAGATTCTCGGGACTGTGCCAACGCGATACCGTGAACAGGCCGTCTGGTTTGAGGCGATCCAGGAATACCTGCCAGCCTTCTACCGTGTACAGCGCGTTTTCCGTGAACGAGAATGCTCCCGCGCCAGTCGCTGCCCAGGTATCTATTAGCGACATCTGAACGATGGAAAACTTTTCGTCGGTTCTCGACAAATAGCTGCGCGCCTCGTCGGCGACCAGCGTGACCTCATCTCGACCGCTGAGGCCGGCAAACTCAGCAAATTCGTTCTGCTGCAAATCAATGAAGATCTCGTTGACGTCGACGCCTACTACCCGTTCGTGCCCAAACAGCAGGGCCGTCTGCAAGTCCCTGCCGCCGCCAACGCCGATGATGCAGGCCCCTCCGCTCGGACGGAGATAGTAGGCCGCCGCCGTGATGTCGTAGCGCAAGTGCTCGATGTCTGCCCGGGACTGGTACCCTCTGACTGTCGTCCCCGCAGCTCCGTCAATGCGCATCCAGAACTGTGGAATCGGCTCGACGGGTGCCTTCTTGCTGGCGCCCCAGTACTGGGGCGGTCCCACAAACGGTTTGTCCACTACCACATGCGAGTAGGAATTCCATCGCTCCAGTTGAATCTGGTCCGGGTCTACGATCTGCTCCTTTACCGTGTAGGGACGGATACCATTGGAACTGCCGACATTGAGCATGGCCATTCCGGCCCCGAGGACGAAAACAGCCAGTCCGGCATAGCGTACGGCACCCGACAGGTGCCATGCGAAGGTCATCGCGGCCACGCCGCCTATCGCTCCGCAGGCAAGCACGAAGCTGGGCGCGTCGACCAGCCCAAGGCCAGCCAGCACAAACAGGCATCCTGCCGCGGCGCCTAGCAGGTCGGCCGCATACAGGCGGCCGATAGGTGCCTTCGACAGCGTCAGTACGGCAGCAATCGCAATTCCGGAAAAATAGAATGGCAGCGCACAAGCCATTGTGGCGAGAATGAACGCCCCGACGCTCATGACCGTCACGCCGGCACGCTCAAAACCCAGCGGCATCAGGTTGAGTTCGATCAGCATCAGCGGCACGACAAGGGCGTAAGCGATGCAGGCCAGGCTGACCGCTCGCTCCAGCTTTTCGCCCGCGAAGGACTCGCGGCGCAAATAAACGGTTACCGCACCGGCGGTCATGCCCAGCATCGCGGTGGATATTGCGAAGAACGCCAGGTGGTACCAGGTAATCAGGCTCAATAGCCTGACCAGGCTTATCTCTATGGCCAGGGTCGTAAAAGCGGTGAACGCTATTCCGAGGTACAGGTGCATCGATCGGTTCTTGCCTTGGATTATGTAATATCGGCAGGATTCCGGCGGCATTCTACGTGGTTGACGAGGGGGAAAATGCCAACTCCGTCAAGGAATTGGCGGCATACGCGGATCGCCGATTGATTAGTCAGGCGCCTGCAGAGGTTTCGTCGCAACGACAGCCAGGTTTTTCCCGAAAGACCCCAGTCCCAAAAAGTCGATTACGCGACTCAGTGGGAATACCAGGGCATCGTAAAGGGACACGCTGCCCGGACTAACGGCACCCGAACGGTCACCCACGAGCTTATATGCAAGAGTGGCCAGAAAACCCAGGCTGTCCACGTAATATGCTGCGCTCACTTCGAAACCCACGGTTTGCAGGAGGTTACTCAGTGGTTTCCGTCTGTAACGGCGGAAATGGCCCACATGGCGGTCCATCTGGCTATACAGGATCGTAAAAGCCGGCACATACAACAGAAGGCGGCCGCCCGGCTTCAGGCACCGATACAGTTCGCCGACCGCTTTTTGATCATCCTTG